>Ga0137403_10003927_pt1 | contig 17683 bp, 17 predicted proteins | sample CZOMad2_1_16fung_FD_122057 | JGI IMG/M metagenome (GOLD analysis project Ga0137403, IMG submission 122057) | Vadose zone soil fungal communities from Angelo Coast Range Reserve, California, USA - CZOMad2_1_16fungal (Hybrid Assembly) | ecosystem: Environmental > Terrestrial > Soil > Vadose zone...
TTGACGTGGGCGCCAACGTGGACTGCAAACCCGATAACCTGGAACAGTTCGCGGTGATGGGAGAGATCTATTTTCGCAGCATGTTCGGCACGCGCCGTCCGCGAGTCGGGTTGCTCTCCATTGGAGAAGAAGAGACTAAGGGAAACGAATTGACTCGCGAAGCGTTCCAGCTTCTGAAACGGCTCCCGCTGAATTTTATCGGCAACGTGGAAGGCCGTGACATTTACAGCGGCAAAGTGGATGTGATCGTCGCCGACGGGTTTGTGGGAAACGTAGCCCTGAAGACTTCGGAGGGCGTGGCCAATCTGGTGCGCGCCACCTTGAAGGAAACTCTTAAGGCCACGATCACCCGCCAGGTGGGATATTTGCTCTCGCGCAGCGCGTTTCACGATTTCAAGAAGCGCCTTGACCATACCGAATACGGCGGCGCTCCCTTGCTCGGCGTGAAGGGCGTGTGTTTCATTACCCACGGCTCATCCAATGTGAATGCCATCAAGAACGCATTGCGCGTGGCCGCCGAATTCGCCGAGCGCAAAATTAACGACAAGATCGCAAAGGAAGTGGCGGGTCTGCGGCCTCAAGTGCCGGTCAGCACGTAGCCACAACGAACCACCTAGGCCCAAACGTCCTCCTCTGAGCGGGCGAGCGAAGCTCGCCAGAGTTGCCGAGTTTTGCTCGGCGGGTGGGTGAGGGTACCCACCCCCGCGAAACCAAGAACAGAACCATGACGATCCCGCAAATCGCGTTTCTCTTCCCTGGCCAGGGTTCCCAAACCGTGGGCATGGGCAAGGAACTGGCGGAAAAATATCCCCTCGCCCGGCAAACCTTTGAAGAAGCCGATGAGGCTCTCGGCTACAAGCTGTCGCAATTGTGTTTCGAAGGGCCCGAAGAGAAGTTACGCATGTCGGAAATTACCCAGCCCGCCATTCTGACCGCGTCGGTAGCGGCCTGGCGAGTCTTGCACGAGAAGGGGGTGAGCCCAAAATTTGTTGCCGGTCACAGCCTGGGCGAATACTCCGCTTTAGTCGCGGCCGGCTCGTTGGATTTTGCGGACGCGCTCCGCCTAGTACGTAAGCGCGGCCAGTACATGCAGGCCGCGGTTGCACCCGGTATCGGCGCGATGGCGGCGCTGCTCAAATTACCCGAAGGCAAACTGGATTCGATTCTTTCGGAAGCAGCGCAGGGCGAAGTTGTCAGCGCAGCCAATCTCAATTCGCCGGATCAGATAGTAATCGCAGGCCACACTGGCGCCGTCGGCCGGGCCATTGAGCTCGCCAAGGCGGCAGGCGCGAAACGCGCGATATTGTTGCCTGTCAGCGCCCCGTTCCATTGTTCATTAATGCAGCCGGCGCAGGAACGGCTGAGCACGGATCTGAACGCTCTCGAATTTCGGGACCTCGCCGTGCCGCTGGTAAATAACTGGCAGGCGCGTCTTATCCACACTGGTGCGCAGGCGCACGAAGGTCTCTACCAGCAGGTTCCCAACCCTGTTCGTTGGAGCGAATCGATTCACATACTCGCGTCGGAGGGTGTCACGCGGTTCATCGAAGTGGGGGCCGGCGGAGTGCTTACGGGACTTCTGCGGAACATCAACCCGGAGTTTCAAGAAGCGAAATTTGGAGAGGCGCAAGACTTGGAGAAGATCAATGCGGTTATGTCTTAAGACGGCGGCTGTCGTCGCCACTATCTCCATTACGACAAATTGCAAGATGCCAGGCGAGCGCCGTTGTAAGGAGGGAACCTGTGACGCCCTGTTGTACGGTCAGGCAACGGCCCCGCCGGTCGTAAGAATCGAAAACGAGTGGAGGTGTGGAGATTTCGCCGGAGGGAACCGTGCCGTCGCCGTCTCGGGCCGCGGCGCAATCGAACCGCAAAGCGGCGCCGCCGCCCGTCCTGGAAAAGCTCACGCCGCCGCCTCGGAGGCCCGCTGCGACCACCTGGCCTTCGATACCGCCGGGGGCTTCGCCACGGTAGGCGAATCCATCCAAGGCATACGCCAATCCACGCATACGGGTGTCGCCAGAAACCTCCAGGGCGCCTGCCACCACGAGCCAGCCTTTGAAGCCTCCGCCCCGAATCTCCACTCGGGCCATCTGGTCGGCGGGAGTCGAGCCGGTGACGGGCTCGCCGGTCGAGGTGTCGACGAATACCAAGCCGTCGGGGGCGGGATGGGAGGAGTCGAAGACGACAGCGCCTTGATAGTAGGTGCCGCGCGCGCGGGCCAGTCGCTTGAGGGCGAGGAGGTCGGCGGCTTCGAAGCTCCACGCGGTCGCCGTCCCCGCCGGCTGTCCCTGCTGGTAGTCGCCGGCTTCGTTCGGCACCCCGTTGCCGTCGGGACCCAGAATCTGGGCTCCGGGCGCCAGGCTGGCCGTGCCACTCAACCATGCGCCCCATTTGCCGCCGCAGCGCAGATCGGCCCGCGAATCGACGATCACTGCGGGGTCGAGCGCCAGATCACCGATTGCGCAGAGCGCGCAGGGAGCGATTTCCGCGGGTACCCGGACACGCCACAGGGTGGCGGTGACGCGGCGCTGGCCCTTGGGGCGCAGATCACCGCCATTGTCAGTCGGCACCCAGCCGACCGACAGGACCTGACGCTCATTCGGAGCGGCGCCCGGGCTCACGGTGAGACGAAACCCGCCTGCGGTAATCCCGTCGTTGGCGAGGGCGATGAGACGGCTGCCGTCGTAGGGCGCGGGCACCGTGCTCGGTAGAGGGTAGGGCAATCCATCAGGGGCGTCGGGGCGCTGAACGGCCCATAGCGCGCGCTCGATACCCGCTTCGGCCAGCGCGTGGGCCTGAGCGGAAAGGAGCTGGTTGGATGCGATGATCGGCTCAGTCGCCGACATCGTGGCCAAACTGATGAGCAGGGAGGCAAGGAGGGCCAGCGTGATAACGGCCAGGGGCAGCGCGGCGCCCCGCTCCTCGCTCTCGATCAGGCGCACGAATGGTTCATCGTTGAGCAGCGAGCGTTGTGAGTGAGACGGTTTTGCTGTCGGTCGCTATGCCCAACGCCGTGATGGGCCGGTACGCCACAGTCACGGTGATCTGACGCAGGAAAGGAGAGGTAACGGCGCCACATCCCGGAGGCACGTGGCATTCCACCATCCGAACCTGGCGAGCATAGCGCGCATAGGGGTCTGGCAGGGCTGGTTCATCGGGGAAACTGAGGTCACCGAGGACTGATCCGGCTCGCCACCCGACCCCGCGAACTTCTTCCAATCGCGCGGCCGCGAGGAAGGTGGCCGTGGAGAGTTGTGCGCCCTCGCTCACCGCCATGGCCGCGACGGGAATTCCCGACGCGAAGGCGGTGAGGCCCAGCGCCACGACTGCGATAGCGGCGATGACCTCGAGTAGCATCAGACCTCAGGGGCCGACGGTGACGCGGCCCGCGGCCGACACGGTGACCTTCAGGCTACGGCTGCCGCGGGTAACCGTGATGGTCGCGGCCGGAGCCGCGGCACCAAGGTTGCTGAAGATAGGGTTGGCTGTCGTCGTCAGCGTAACGCCGCTGTGCGCGACCCCATTGCCCGAAGCGTCGGTGGTTGCGCCCAGCAGTACGGTGCCCGCGCAGGTGCCCTGACGATACTGCGGTGCACTGATTCCGATGCTCACGCAGACGCTCTGGTTACGCCGGATGGCCATCTGCCGGCCGAGATTGAGTTGCGCGGCGACGTCGGAAGCTGCCGCGCGTACCTGCGCCGACTGATAATAGCTGAGGAAAAACGGCAAGGAGAGCACGCAAACGGTTCCAACCACGGCTATGACCACCGCTAGCTCGGCCAGGCTGAAGCCGCCGTGCCCTCGTCCACTCCTCAACCTGGAGCGCACGATGCGCTTGGCCGAACGTATGGCGTTCATGGGGGAAATGCGAGAGCAAGAATGGGGCCAGGGGGCGTCGATACCCTGGAGCCGATCTAGCCAAAGAATCGACCCAGATACCATTCGAGAAGGTCATTCCCCCAGAGAAGGCTCAGGGCAGCGCCCAGCGCCAGGAACGGTCCGAAGGGAACGGGATCCTTGCGACCCTTGCTTCCTGTAGCGAGCAGGGCAATGGCAACCGCGCCTCCTGCAAAGACCCCGAGAAGAATGGCCAGCAAGACCAGCTTCCAGCCGAGGAAAGCACCCATCATGGCCCCCAGTTTCATGTCGCCGCCGCCCATACCGCCACCGCTGGCCACGATGATCACGAAGAAGAGCCCTCCTCCGACGACGATGCCCAGGACGGTGTCGAGCCAATGTGCCGGATGGAAGGCAATGCTCAGGGCAGCTCCCGCAATGATGCCGGGCAACGTAATCACGTCAGGAATGAGCTGGTGGTCGAGATCGATAAACGTGATGGCGATAAGAGCCGCCAGGAGAAGGAGGGCCGGAGCGAGATCGAGCGCGGGTCCGATCCGATGGGCGGTCAGGCCGAACAGGATCGCCGTCGCCAACTCCACCGCCGGGTAGCGCCAGGAGATTGCGACGCCACAGCTGCGGCAGCGGGCTCGGAGCAAGAGCCACGAGAGCACCGGCACGTTGTCGTACCAGCGAATGGATGCCCCGCACGCGGGGCAGGCCGAGCCCGGGTGTACTGGGCTGCGACCTGCCGGAAGCCGGCCGATTACCACGTTGAGAAAGCTGCCGATGACGAGACCGAAGAGGAAGCAGGCTTCCTCGAGGAACAAAGGCGGCAACACAGCGTCAGTGTACAGGAGGGTTTCCTCGGGAATGCCAGGATACGGATCTGGATAGTAACGAGGGAGGGGGTGATCCCCTCCCTCGTGCTTGGAGGTTGAGAGCGTGAGGCGCCTACGGCACGGTAATAGTCGTGCCGTCTCCGGTCGCGGTGACGGAGAACGTTCCGGCGCCCGCGTTCGGCGTGTAGGTATACGAGGTACCCCAAGCCGGCGAGCCGCCCGGAGGTGGTAGGGGGATGGTGCCCATGAAGGGGCCCGCGGTCTGGTTCAGGCCGTTCGTGGCCTGGGAGGTGAGGTCGGTCAGCGCGGTCGGCAGCGCGCCCATGTGGGACGTGTACAGGCTTACGGCGGATGCCAGCGTCCTCGCGTCGGCCTGAGCCTTGGCGATACGGGAGCGAGACTGGACATTGGCGTAGAGAGGAATGGCGATGGCCGCCAGAATGCCGATGATGGCGACCACGATCATCAGTTCGATGAGCGTGAAGCCGCGCTGGTTACCAACTGGCTTTCTTTTCTTTTTCCAGAGCATTGTCATCGTCTTTTCTCCCGGTCCAATATGTGGGCCCTAGAAGCCCATAGAAGAGTGCATTTTCCTGGAGATGGGAAACTGCATCCTCGGTGCCAAGACCTTCTTGTTGATAACGGATGACTTATCAGCTACTTAGAAGCTGACAGTGACTCAGTAGGCCTTGGGTCTGGGATTGTCGGATATCCGCATGACAACAATTGTCACTCTAAGTGTCAAGGATGGTCCCGGCAAGGAGGGCTCAGGGATCTGACTCGGCCCGTAAAGCGAAAACGGGGGGAGGCTGAGCCTCCCCCCGTCGATCGCTTCGCGCCTCGTAGCGCGTGCTTACGGTACGCTGACCGTGGTGCCGTCGCCCGTCGCGCTGACAGTGAACGTTCCGGTCCCGGCGTTCGGCACGTACGCGTATGAGGTGCTCCAAGCGGGCGAGCCACCCGGAGGCGGTACCGGGACGGAGCCCATGAAGGGACCCGCGACCTGGTTCAAGCCGTTGGTAACCTGGCCGGTGAGGTCGGTCAGCGCGGCCGGCAGCGCGCCCATGTGGGCCGCGTAGATGCTGATGGCGGAGCCAAGAGTACGCGTATCAGCCTGTGCCTTCGCGATGCGGGCACGGGTCTGAACGTTGGCGTAGAGAGGAATCGCGATGGCGGCCAGGATGCCGATGATGGCCACCACGATCATGAGTTCGATGAGCGTGAAGCCGCGCTGGTTGCCCAGCACCTTCCGCTTCTTATGCCACAGGCTGATCATTGCTTTTGTCCCCTTTGTTTAGGTATGGGCCGTAAGTGGCCCGGTATGGAAGCTTGCCTTCATGGCAGATGGAAGAAGCACGTTCGGTGCCACGCGTTCCGAAGCAACGGTCAATTGGGCTTGCCATTCAAATCATTGAAAATAAACACTTTCACGCTTGAGCTCTGGGGACGTTCACGTTCGCTACGATGTGGCTGACGGGGGGTGTTAGCGGAGGAGCCCAAAAATGTCAGGAGTCGGCGCTATGCCCTTTACGCATCGACTGATGCTTCTGGAGCTTGTAGCGAAACTGGCGGAACGTCATCTTGAGCAGCTCGGCCGCTTTGGTCTGCACGCCGCCCGTGCGATCAAGCGCCCGCTGCAGATAGCGGCCTTCGATCGTGTCCAGGGTGGCCTCGAGATCGAGCCCGTCCTCGGGGATCTCGACATTGTCGAGCCCCTTCACCGGCCGCTCGCGCCGCACGGACTCGGGCAGGGAGTCGACGCCGAGCATCTCTCCGGCGCCAAGTACGATGGCGCGCTCGAGCACGTTTTCGAGCTCTCTGATATTGCCCGGCCAATGATACCGCTCGAGCACCGACATCGCCTCCGGCGCCACGCCTCGCACGTCCTTGCCGAGCTCCTTGCCGAACTTCTGGAGGAAATGGGCGACGAGAAGCGGGATGTCCTCGCGGCGGTCGCGCAGCGGCGGGAGCTGGATAGGAATCACGTTCAGGCGATAGAAGAGATCCTCACGGAGGACGCCTTCCTCCACCGCGCCCTCGAGGTCGCGGTTGGAGGCGGCGATGAGGCGCACGTCCATCTTGATGTCCTTGGTATCGCCGACGCGTCGAATCTCGCGTAGCTGAATCGCCCGAAGCAGCTTCACCTGGAGGAGCGGAGGAATCTCCGTGATCTCGTCGAGGAAGAGGGTACCCGCCTCCGCGGCCGAGAAGAGGCCGACTTTGTTGGCGACGGCCCCCGTGAACGCCCCGCGGACGTGGCCGAAGAGCTCCGACTCCATGAGCCCCTCGGGAATGGCGCCGCAATTGACGGACACGAAGGGCTTGTCGCGTCGGAAGCTGTTGAAGTGAATGGCTCGGGCCACCAGCTCCTTGCCCGTGCCGCTCTCCCCCGTGATCATGGCGGTCGACGGACTGTCCGCGATCTTGCGGATGGTGTCGAAGACTTCCGTGATCCGGCCGCTCTTGCCGATGATGTTCTCGAAGCGGTGCTGCGTCTCGAGCTGCCGCCGGAGGTAGAGGTTTTCGTCCCGCAGCCGCTTGCGCTCGAGCGCGTTGCGGACGATCAGGTTGACTTCGTCCAGCTTGAAGGGCTTCGTGATGTAGTCGTAGGCGCCGAGCTTCATCGCCTCGACGGCCGACTCCGTCGACGCCACCGCCGTGATCATGATGACGGTGGTGTCGGGGGAGATCTCCTTGGCGGCGCGGAGGACCTGCAGTCCGTCCACCTTCGGCATTCTGAGATCCGTGATGACGACGTCCACGGAATCACGATGGAGCATCTCGATGGCCGGTTCCCCGCCCGCAGCCACCGAGACGTCGTAGCCCTCCTTCTCCAGGGTGATGGAAAGGAGATCCCGCATGCTCTTTTCATCGTCGACGATGAGGACGCGGGCCTTGGCCATGACAGAACCGATGCTACACCGCGCCGTCTGTGGACGGAAGCGTTAGGAGGAAGGTCGCTCCGCCGCCGGGCTGGCTCCGGACCTCGATCTGACCGTCGTGGTCCTGCACGACGCGGTAGACGAGGGCTAGCCCGATGCCGCTGCCCTCCTGCTTGGTGGAGAAGAACGGCTCGAAGATCTGGGGCAGGTCGCCCTCGGCGATGCCGTGCCCCGTATCGCTGACCCACAGCTGCATCCGCGCCGGGTTGCTCCCGGGCAGGAGCCGGCCGCCCACGCGCAACTCGCCGCCCTCGGGCATGGCCTGCACGGCATTGATGCAGAGATTCCAGATCGCCTGGCGAAGCTGCTGTGGGTCCACGCGGGCGGGCAGCGCGTCGCCGAATTCGCGCACCACCTTGAGCTCTGCCGGATGGGATCGGTGCTCGACGAGCACGAGAACCTCTTCGAGGAGCTCGGCGAGGTCGACGGGGTGGGGAGTCATGGGGGCGGGCCGCGCATACTCGAGGAAGTCGCGGATGATGTGATTGAGCCGATCGGACTCTCGCAGCACGATCTCGACCAAACGGTCACGGCCGCTGTCCGGCGGCAACTCACGCGCGAGGGCCTCGATGGCCCCGGACAGCGAGGCGAGGGGATTACGGATCTCGTGCGCGATGTTCGCGGAGAGCCGACCGATCGTGGCCAGGCGGTCTGCCTGGCGCACCCGTTGCTCCATGCGCTTGATGGAGGAGAGATCCTGGCAGACGCCGATGAGCCCGACCACCTCACCCTCTCCAGACCGCAGCGACCAGAAGGAGACGCCGATAGGCACCTCGAGGCCGTCGCGCCGTTTCAGGCGGATCTCGTAGCGCAGCGATTGCGCTCCGGGACTGGCCACGGCCAACCGTACCTCGTCGAGGTCGACCCCCCCGCCGAAGATCGCTTCCCATGTCTGGCCCAGCGCTTCTCGCTCCGGCACGCCCGTGATGGATTCGGCCGCGCGGTTGAAGGCCGTTACCCGGCTGGCGGGATTGACGGCGATCAGCCCCGAGCCCACCGACTGGAAGATCAGGTCGCGAAAGGCCTGAAGGTCCGAGAATTCCCTGCGCTGGCTCTCCAGGCTGCGCTGGGCGCGGTAGTAGCGCTCGGCGAGCGAGCCCGCCAGCACGGCGATGGTGAGGAGCACGGCCGCGTTGATGGAGACCGTGAGCGCTTCGAGGGCGGTCGTTTCCGCGACGTCGACGAGGCCCAGCAAGGACAGGAGCTGGCGGCCCAGCACGATGTCGACATACAGGAGGCTCGCCAGGCTGGCCGCGACGAGGGCGCCGCGAAGACCCAAAAGGAAGCTGCCCTCCAGCACGGTGAGGACGTACAGGAAGGTGAAGACCGATCGGGGGCCTCCGCTCGCCGCGATGATGCCGGTGGCGAGGGCCACGTCCAGACCGATCTGCATCCATGCGAAGCCGCGAAGCTCCGCGCTCCGGGAAGCTCCCACCAACAGCAGGCACGACAGGAGGGCGGCGGCCGAGACGGCGACGAGAAAAGGCAGGAAGTCGAAATGAAAGCTGCCCGCGTAGCGGAGAATGGCCCCCGCCGCCAGCACCATGGCGGCGGTCACGAGCCGCACCCAGCTGAGCCCGCGCAGGGACGTCCGGAGCGGCTGGGGCTCTTCCACCGGTGATCGCTACTTGACCAGGGTGACCAGCTTGAAGATCGGGAGATACATGGCCACGACGAGGCCGCCGATCAGCACGCCAAGGACCACGATCATGATGGGCTCGAGGAGCGCGGTGAGGGCTCCCACGGCCGTGTCCACTTCGTCGTCGTAGAAGTCGGCGATCTTGGACAGCATGGCGTCGAGGGCGCCCGTCTGCTCGCCGACCGAGATCATCTGGATGACCATCGGAGGGAACACCCCCGAGGCCTTGAGGGGCTCCGCGAGCGTTTTGCCTGCGGTGACCGCGGCTCGGCATTGCATGACCGCCTTCTCGACCACGCGGTTGCCCGAGGTCCGCGCGGTGATGCGGAGGCCCTCCAGGATGGGCACGCCGGAAGACACGAGGGTGCCCAGCGTACGCGTGAAGCGGGCCACCGCCACCTTGCGGATCAGCGTCCCGATGATCGGCAGCTTGAGTAAGAGGGCGTCGACGGTCGAGCGCCCCCTCTCCGTCCGGTAGTAGGCGCGGAGGGCAAAGACGCACCCGACGATTCCCGCGATGATGAGCAGGATGTAGGAGCGCATGAAGTCGGAGAGCCACACGACGATCTGCGTGGGGAGGGGGAGCTCGGCGCCGAGATCCTTGAACATCTTGGTGAAGGTCGGAATAACGAACGTCAGCATGAAGACGACGACGAGGAAGGCCACCCCGATGATGCTCGCGGGGTAGATCATGGCCGACTTGACTTTCCGCTTCAAGGCCGCCGCCTTCTCGATGTAGGCGGCCAGGCGCTGGAAGACGGTGTCGAGGATACCACCCGTCTCCCCAACCTCGACGAGGTTGGTGAAGAGGTCGTCGAAGGTTCGCGGATTGCGGCGGAGCGCGTCGGCGAGCGTCGAGCCCTGCTCCACGGTGCGGGCCACCCGCCCCGTGACTTCACGCAGATTCGTGGACTCGCTCTGCTCAGCGAGAATGGTGAGGCACTGCACGAGGGGTAGACCGGCATCGATCATGGTGGAGAACTGGCGCGTGAAGATCGCCATCTCCTTGTCCTTGACCTTGCCCCCCGCCTTCGCCTTGGTCTTGCCGCCGGATTTCTCGTTGATCTTGGTGACGAGAATGGCGCGCCGGCGAAGCTCGCCCACCGCAGAGGTGCGGTCGGCCGCCTCGATCTCGCCGGCGGTCGCTCCCGCGGAGCCGCGTCCCTGGTAGGTGTAGACCGCCATGTCACAGTCTCCTGTCTATGCCTGGCATCGCCTCGACCGGCATCGCCTAGTGGCGTCCGAAGGGCGACCCGCCCGAGACGCTGGCGGCGGGATGCCCACCGGGCGCGGCGGTGGTGAACTGCTGGGCGAGCTCTTCCGGCAGGGTGCTGCGATTGAGCGCTTCCTCCCGACTGATCTTGCGCTTCTGCACCAGATCGAGCAGCGACTGGTTCATCGTCTGCATTCCGAACTTCTGCCCGGCCTGCATCGCGGAGTAGATCTGGTGGATTTTCTCCTCGCGAATCAGGTTTCGGATGGCCGGGGTGGTGACCATGATCTCGAGCGACATGACGCGCCCCCGGCCGTCCGGGGTGGGGATCAGCTGCTGGGAGAGCACGCCCTCGAGGACGAGGGAAAGCTGGGCCCGGACCTGGGACTGCTGGCTGGTGGGGAAGACGTCGATGATGCGGTTGATGGTCTGGGCGCAGGAATTGGTGTGCAGCGTGCCGAGCGTCAAGTGGCCCGTCTCGGCGATGGTGAGGGCCGCCGAAATGGTTTCGAGGTCACGCATTTCACCCACCAGCACCACGTCCGGGTCCTGGCGGAGAATGTACTTGAGGGCGTTCTTGAAGGACTGCGTGTCCGAGAAGACCTCGCGCTGGTTCACCAGGCACTTCTTGTGGTGGTGAACGAACTCGATGGGATCTTCGATGGTCATGATGTGCTCGGTTCGCTCGTTGTTGATCTTGTCCACCATGGCCGCGAGCGTCGTCGACTTGCCCGAGCCGGTGGGCCCCGTGACGAGGATGAGGCCCTTGGGGCGGTCGGCGAGCTGTTCCACGATGGGGGGCAGACCGAGCTCGTCGAACGTGCGGATCTTGATCGGGATGACTCGGATGGCGGAGGCGACGGCGCCGCGCTGGCGGTAGACGTTGCAACGAAACCGGGCGAGACCCTGGATGCCGAACGAGAGGTCGAGCTCGTTGTCCTCCTCGAACTTCTGCTTCTGTCCCTCGTTCAGCACGCTGTAGGCGAGCCGCTGGGTATCCTGGGGAGTCAGGCGCTCGAACTGAGTCAGGGGCGTCAGCTTGCCGTGCAGCCGGATCTGCGGAGGGGTGCCCGTCGTGATGTGAAGATCCGACGCTCCTCGCTCGATCATAATGGTCAAGAGGTCGTGCATCGTTGCCGCCATGGCTTAAATCATCTCCTCTGTTGGTTCTATGCTATCCAAGCGTAACCCGGAGCACCTCTTCTACGGTCATCGTGCCCTCGAGCACTTTCTGCAGCGCGTTCTGCCGCAGTGTTCTCATGCCCTGGCCCTGCGCCGTCTCGCGAATCTCGGCGGTGGGCGCGTTGCGGATCATGAGATCGCGGAGCTCCTGGCTGATCGGCATGACTTCATAGATGGCCACGCGACCCTTCATGCCCGTGAAGTTGCACGTCGCGCAGCCCTTGCCTTTGTAGAAATTGACCTTGCCCAGGCCCTGAGAGATGTGGCCGTAGGGCACCAGCATCTCCTCGTCGGCCTCGTACGGCTGCTTGCAGTCCTTGCACACCCGGCGCCCGAGGCGCTGGGCGAGGATGAGCATGAGCGAGGAGGATACGAGAAAGGGCGGGATGCCCATGTCGAGCAGCCGCGCCACCGTGGAGGGGCAGTCGTTGGTGTGGAGCGTGGAGAGCACCAAGTGGCCGGTGAGAGCGGCGCGAATGCCGATCTGTGCCGTCTCGAGATCGCGCGTCTCACCGACGAGGATGACGTCGGGGTCCTGGCGGAGAAAAGCGCGCAGGGCCCCCGCGAACGAGCGACCGATCTCGTCGTTGACCTGGACCTGGTTGACGCCCTTGAGGTTGTACTCCACGGGGTCTTCGACCGTCATGATGTTGATATCGGGTGAGTTGATGGTGTGGATGGCTGAATAGAGAGTGGTCGTCTTGCCCGAGCCGGTGGGGCCCGTGATGAGGATCATGCCGTACGGGCTGTGGATGGCCTTGGTGAACTGCTCGAGGCTCCACGAATCGAAGCCCAGCATGGTGAGGTCGAGCTGGAGCGAGTCCTTGTCGAGAATACGCATGACGGTCTTCTCGCCGAAGATCGTGGGCAGCGTGGAGACGCGGAAGTCGATCTCGCGCTGGTTGAAGCGCAGCTTGATGCGCCCGTCCTGGGGCAGTCGCCGCTCCGCGATGTCGAGGCTGGCCATGATCTTGACGCGCGACGTGAGGGCAGCTTCGAGGCGCTTGGGCGGCGTCATGATCTCGTGCAGCACGCCGTCCACCCGGAAGCGGACGCGGAAGACCTTTTCGTAGGGCTCGAGATGGATATCCGAGGCCCCGCGGCGAATCGCGTCCACGAGGATCATGTTGATCAGACGCACGATCGGCGCCTCGTCCGCCGACTCCTTGAGCTCGAAGACGTCGACTTTTGCGGAGACTTGCTCTTCACCCTCCACGAGCTCGACGTCGCCCGCCGCCCCCTCCAACTCCAAGACGATCTCGGCGATGCCGCCGCCCTTGTTGTCGTAGGAGCGGTCGATGGCGGCCCGGATGGCCGCTTGGGATGCCACGACGGGGACGACCTGGAGATTGGTCATGAACCCGACATCGTCCAGGGCGAAGACATTCGTCGGGTCAGCCATGGCGAGGGTGATCTGATTGCCCTGGCGCTTGATCGGCAACACTTCGTACTTGCGCGCGATCTGCTCGGGCACGAGCTTCAGCACTTCGGGGTCGATGTCGAGCTGGGAGAGGGTGATCGACTGTATCCCGTACTGGCGGGACAGGAAGGCGATCAGCTTGTCTTCAGTGACGAAGTTGAGCTTGACGAGGATGCCGCCCAGCTTGTCGCTGGAGCCCTTCTGTTCTTGGAGCGCTCGCGCGAGCTGCTCGGTGTCGATCAGGCCCTCGCGCACGAGGAGGTCGCCGAGGCGCCGACTGACAGGCTGTCCGATCTTCGGTTCGGCCATCGCGGGATCCGTCAAGGTGACCTATGCCGCCCCGGCCAGGCGCCGGAGGGCGTCCGAGAAGGCCTTGAACGCCTCGTCCTGGTAGAGCACGAAGACGACCTTCTGCAGGCTGGTATTTCCCTTTCGCACGTGCTCGACGAGGGTCGAGACCATGGCCTCTGCGGATTGCGTCGGCGGCACACCCCCAACCCCGGATCCCAACGCCGGGAAGGCGATGGAGGAGATCTTGTGGCGCTCGGCGAGGGCGAGTGTTGAGCGCGTGGCGGCGGCGACCCTCTCGGGATTCGTCTTGAGGTCGTGCCCGAGGGCGGCGGCGTGGATGACGTGGGTCGCGGGAAGGTTGCCCGCGACCGTGAGCACCGCCTCCCCCGGCTCGATCGGTCCTTGGCGCACCGCTTCTTCCTCGATCACCGTCCCGCCCTTTCGCTTCATGGCCCCCGCCACTCCCGTTCCCATCAAGAGCTCGGAATTGGCGGCGTTGACAATGGCATCCACCTCAGCCTCCGTGATGTCGCCCCGGACGATCGAGAACGTCGTGCTGCCGACTTTGACTTTCATGACCCGTCTCCACTACGCACGCGCCCTTCACGCACTTTCACTGCCAGCCACTGCCGATCGAGCTCCTCCGGGGACGCTTCGTCGACCTGCCGGCCCTCGGCCCTCATGGCGGCCTCCACCTCCTTGAATCGTCGGGTGAACGTGTCTGCGGCCTGCCGAAGGGAGCCCTCGGCATCGATTTCCAGCAATCGCGCTACGTTAACGAGGGAGAAGAGGAGATCACCAAGCTCGGCCTTCACGCGGTCAGCATCGCCCGCAACCATGGCCTCATCGGCTTCCGCCATCTCTTCGCGCACCTTGCTCCATGCGTCCCGCCACGTTGGCCAGTCGAAACCCACCCGCCCTGCCTTGACTTGCAAGCGCTGGGCGCGAAGCAACGATGGAAGGCTCTTCGGCACGCCATCGAGCGCCGACCTGGGAATCCCTTCGCCACCAGCTTCGTTCCTCTTGATCTGCTCCCACTGTCTCAAGGCTTCCCCTGAGTTTGCTACTTCTGCGTTCCCAAACACGTGAGGATGCCGGCGGGTCATCTTCTGAAGAACGGCTTGCAAGACGTCTGCCATCGTGAACTCGCCCTGCTCCCGGGCAATCTGGCAGTGGAAGACCACCTGGAAGAGGACATCGCCTAACTCCTCGACGATATGCCCTGTTTTGCCGGCATCGAGGGCTTCGAGCGCCTCATAGGCTTCTTCGATCAGGTAGGGTTTGAGGGAAGCGCGAGTCTGCTCACGGTCCCAAGGGCATCCCCCCTCCGCCCGCAGGCGACCCATGAGAGAGAGCAGTGCTTCCAAGAGAGGGCCGGTGGAGTCAGCCATGAGCGATACCGGAATCGCCTCAACATTATACATAGACCAGCTGGTGCCTTGAAGGTGTTCGGGTCGCATGCTAGGCTCGGGCCGCCCGCGATGAAGACATCCCATGACTGACGACGAAACCTTCAAGGTCCGTGACAGACGGCGTCGCGACGACACCGACGATGACACGCCCGCTAGCCCTCCACCGGAGTCCGCTCGGGCGAGCGAGCCGGTTGCGCCTCCATCGCGCGCCGAGGCCCCGAGTCCAAGACTCGTAGGGCCGTCGGGAGCTCTCCCCGAGGGTCCGGATCTCCGAGGCCTCTTCATCATGCTTGCGAGCTCGGCTCTCATGAATCTCGGTGAGGCGGCCGACCCTGCGACCGGTGAGCGAGTGCTCGATCTGGAACAGGCCAAGGAAGCGATCGACCTCCTTGCGTTGCTCCGGATCAAGACCAACGGTAATCGGACCGACCAGGAAAGCCATCTCCTCGAGGAAATGCTTTATGATCTGCAGCTGCGTTTTGTCAATGCCGCGCGGAGCGCCAGCGGACGCTAGCGCGTCCGGATCACGACGCGCCGATCCTCGATTTCGATACTCCGCACTGAGCCGGGTACCGCCCACTTCAAGAGTCTGGACCCCGCGGGACCCATTACAATAGAGAAGGGCCACGCGCCTACCGGCTGCTTGCCGAGGGTGAACTCGGTCAAGTTCAGCCGCGCTCGCCCCGGCTTCCCTCCCGGTTCCCCTGGCTCTACCGAGATGTCGCCTCGGGCGGTGATCCAGATTGGCCGCCGGAGCTGCGCGGCCGGAAGCTGGGAAGCTACCTGAGCGAACGGTGGCCCCTGGAGCAGATTGCCCACTACGGTTCGCCCCTGAAGCACGAATTGCCCAGGGGTCAATCTGACGGTAAACGGATCGAACCGTAGTCCTGCCGTATCCGAGAGATGACGGGCCACGAGAGCGGTGATCTCTCGCTCTCCCAGGACGACGGGATCCTGCCGCCCGGAGTGCCCGGCATCCCGCTGGACCAGCTCGGCCAGCTTGGAGAGCGGAGGGGAGGTATCGACCCGGCTCCATTCGGCCCCCTCAAATCTGGGTTCTTCGAAGATGTTCCCCGAAAGGAAGAGAAAGCCCCCGGCGACGACTGCAAGAAACATCAATCCGATGGAGAGAATGAGGCAACCTGCGCAGCCGAGCTTCATGGCTCCAAAACGATAGCACCGGCCTATATTTCAAGGCTTTATAAAAAGATCTGCTCGGTGACTTGACACTGGCACTATCAGCATATATAAGGTACTCGGACTTAGATTTTAGGACATCTGAGGTGTCCGGGACAAAATGAGGAGGATGGGCCCATGACCACCGTAGTGCGCTGGCGTCCGATGGGGCAGGGGTTGGAGCCGTGGGTGGGTGCGAGGGAGATCAGCGACATTCAGTCCGAGGTGAATCGGCTCTTCGACATGTTCTTTGGCCGTTCCGCACAGGGTGCTTTACCTGAGCGTTCCTGGGCCCCTGGGGCGGACATGTACGAGACCAAGGACGAGCTCGTGATCAAGGTCGATCTGCCAGGCATGACTGAGAAGGATGTACAGGTCTCCATCACGGGCGATCTGCTGAGTCTCAAGGGTCAAAGGACGGAGTCGGAGGCTGTGAAGCCAGAGCAGTACTTCAGGGCCGAACGCTGGACGGGCCGTGTCGAGCGCACCTTCCAGCTCCCGATTCCGGTACAGGCAGACAACGTCCGGGCGAGCTATCGCGACGGCGTGCTGACCGTGACGCTGCCGAAGGTCGAGGCCGTCAAGCCGAAAGAAATCAAGATCGACGTGCTGTAACGCAGCCGGCCGGCGGCGGGGCGCTCCGCCCCGCCGCCAAGGCCGCTGACGCGAGACTTCCTACAGGAGAGTGACGACATGGCGAAGGTGATTGGCATCGACCTCGGTACGACGAACTCGGTGGTGGCGGTGGTAGAGGGTGGTGACCCAACCGTCATCGCCAATCAGGAAGGCAGCCGGCTGACTCCTTCGGTCGTGGCGTTCACGAAGGAAGGCGAGACCTTGGTCGGACAGGTGGCGAAGCGCCAGGGCATCACGAATCCCGAGAACACGATCTTTTCCATCAAGCGCTTCATGGGCCGCCGCCACGACGAGGTGCTCCAGGAGACCAAGCTCGTCCCCTACAAGGTCGTCAAGACCCAGAGCGGCGCGGCCGCGATCGAGGTCAGGGGCAAGCAGTACTCGCCGCCGGAAATCTCGGCACTCATCCTCCGCAAGCTTAAGGAGGCGGCGGAAGCGTATCTGGGCGAGAAGGTCACCCAGGCCGTCATCACCGTGCCCGCCTACTTCAACGACAGCCAGCGGCAGGCAACCAAAGACGCCGGGGCCATTGCCGGGCTCGAGGTGCTTCGCATCGTGAACGAGCCCACGGCGGCAGCGCTGGCCTACGGCCTCGACAAGAAGAAGGACGAAACGGTGGCCGTGTACGACCTCGGCGGCGGCACGTTCGACATCTCGATCCTCGAAATCGGCGAAGGCGTGGTCGAGGTCAAGGCGACCAACGGCGACACTCACCTCGGGGGCGACGACTTCGACCAGAAGGTGATGGACTGGATCTCCGACGAGTTCAAGAAGGAGCAGGGCATCGATCTGCGGAAGGACCGCATGGCCCTCCAGCGCCTCAAGGAGGCGGCCGAGAAGGCCAAGTGCGAGCTGTCCACGGTGGTCCAGACCGTGGTCAACCTTCCGTTCATCACGGCGGATGCGAGCGGACCCAAGCACCTGGTGCTCACCCTGACCCGCGCCAAGCTCGAGTCCCTCGTGGCGGATCTGATCGAGCGGAGCCTCGGGCCGTGCCGGGAAGCGATGCGGCAGGCAGGCGTGTCGGCGGGAGATCTGGATGAGGTCATTCTGGTGGGCGGGCAGACCCGCATGCCCAAGGTGCAGGAAG
>Ga0137403_10003929_pt1 | contig 17680 bp, 14 predicted proteins | sample CZOMad2_1_16fung_FD_122057 | JGI IMG/M metagenome (GOLD analysis project Ga0137403, IMG submission 122057) | Vadose zone soil fungal communities from Angelo Coast Range Reserve, California, USA - CZOMad2_1_16fungal (Hybrid Assembly) | ecosystem: Environmental > Terrestrial > Soil > Vadose zone...
TTCAGGGCCAGCCCCACCATTCTCTGGATGTTGCTGTTGTCGTCCGCAACCAGAATCCTGGCCACCAAACATCCTCCAACGATTCCACATCTGGACAGGCCGCCGCAGCCGCGTCGCGGCCGCGCGAAATCACCTGCTCCAATGTATTGGAGCATCCTCCCAGGCAGGCGTCAACGCCAACAGGTCAAGCGTGTGTCGGAAGTGAACACGGTCCCTACGCCCCCTGAACCGCCCCTTCTGCTCCAATATGAAAAGGGGTGCGGAACGTCTCCGCACCCCCATTTCACTTCGCGATGCCGGTCTCGAACAGCGACTACCAGGGAACGATTTTCCGCAGCCCTTTCTTTTTCTTGCTGGTTGATTCCTTCTTCTTGTCGTCTTTTGTTCCATTCTGCGCGCCGTCTTGCGCGGGCGCTGCATCCGCCTTGGCCGCATCGCTGGGTTGCCCGGCGCCTGCCGCCGCATCTGTCTTGGGAGTTCCTTCCGCTGTTGCGGCGGCTTCCGTGCCTCCGCCATTCGCAGAATCGGCTGTTGCAGGCGGAGCGTTCGGATCCGCAGTGGCCTTCGAGTTTGGCGCGTTCCCATCCGTCGGCGCTGCCACGTTCTCAGCCGCGCCCGCCGTTCCACTGCTGCCTCCTGGCGTTACTGTTGCGACGATGCCGGTTCCCGTCCCAGATTTCCTGGTCTGGTCCCCGCCGGCTAAAATATCCACTCCCGCTGACGTATCGGATTCTGGCTCCAATGTCGGTTTTCCAACGCGTGAAGCAACTTGCAGTTCCTGTCCCGGCCCGGTCTTGAAGAATCCCATCGGTTTCTTAACCAGGCTGGTGCGCTGGCGCGGTGCATTCTGCTCCGCGGTCATCCACGCCACCGCTTTCGGATCCGGCTGCGGCACCGGCGCTCCCATCGCCTTCAACCGCTCCTTCGCGTCCGGCACGAGAGGTGACAGCGGGTAGTTGCGCACAATCTGCGCGTAGTAGTTCGACGCAAATTCCTTCCTCTCCGTGCCTTCCCAAATGTTCCCCAGCATCCACAGCGCCCGGTCGGCCTTGCTGTAGAGCGGATACCGGCGCGTCACACCTTTCAATCTGAACTCCGCCGCTTTCTTGTCGCCCTTCACGTAATAGAAGTAGCCAACGCGAAAGTCTCCTTCCGCCAGCACTTCCTGCACTTCGCGCAGATGCTGTTCCGCTTTTCCTTCCAACGGATCATTGGGATATTTCTGCAAATACGTCTGGAATTCGTCTTCGGCCGCGCGCGCCTCGGTCCGGTCGCGGTCGGGCTTTTCCATCTGTCTGTAATGCGCCATTGCCACTTGCAGTTGCGCGTACGCTGCTTCCTTCATGAACGGAAAGAAAATCCCAAAATCCTTGTAGGCTTGGATCGCCTGCGTCATGTTCGCCTTTCCGGCCTCTTTGTAGAACGAATCGGCGATCGCAAGTTTCGCTTTGGCCAGGTATTCGCTGTCTGGATACGTGTTGATCAGCGTCTGCAAGTTCAGCCGTCCGACTTCATGCCGTCCGCGCCGGACGTCCTCAATCGCTTTATCGTAAAGAATCTTGTCCGGCTCCGCGGTATTTTCCGCGCTGGTGGACTTGTTAACCTTTTTCTTTTTGCGGAAAATTTGAGCGTCGCACTGCAGCGCGCTCACCAGGAATGCTCCGGTCAATAACACAAGCAGAGTACGGCGCAAACTTCACCTCTCTCTCGAATTTGGGGTTCCTTGCTGCGGTCTGCCGAAGCCCGAGACGCTTTCTGACTCCTCCGCTGCTCGGAACATCCAAGTATACCCTGAACGAAAGGCCAGCCCGAACAACAACTTTGCCCCTCCGGACAGGTTTGCGTCCGGGCTGCCCCTCTCTGTGATGCCACATCGCTCCACAAAAGGTTGCTTACCACCTCTCATCTGGATCGAAGTTTTTTAACAAGCCGAAACAATCGTTTGCCGTCCCTTCAACTACAATGCAATCATCAACATGCCAGCAGTAAGGAGCTGCCCTCTCCAATCATGGACAAACGCAAGTTTCTCTTCGTTTCGCTTTCCGGTCTGATCGGCGACATCGCTTGGCAAGTCTTGAAAGAAGGCCATGATGTTCGCTACTACATCGAAGCGGAAAAAGAGCGCGATATCGCCGACGGTTTCGTCCCCAAATCCAAAGACTGGGAAAAAGACGCCAAGTGGTCCGACATCGTGGTTTTCGACGACACTCTCGGCCAGGGCGAAAAGGCCCAGCTGCTCCGCGCTGCCGGTAAGCCCGTCGTCGGCGGCACCCCTTATACCGACCGCCTCGAAGACGATCGCTCCTTCGGCCAGGAGGAACTCAAGGCCGCGGGCGTCAGCATCATTCCCTACGAAGACTTCGATTCATTCGACCTCGCTATCGATTTCGTCAAAAAGAATCCGGACCGATACGTCATCAAACCCAGCGGCGAAGCGCAAAACGTCAAGCGCCGCCTGTTCGTCGGCGAAGAAGAAGACGGCGACGACGTTGTTCGAATGCTCGAAGCCTACAAGAAAGCCTTCTCAGACGAGATCAAAATCTTCCAGCTCCAACGCCGCATCAACGGCGTCGAAGTCGCCGTCGGTGCTTTCTTTAACGGGAAAAAATTCGTCACTCCCGTTAACATCAATTTCGAACACAAAAAACTTTTTCCCGGTGAAGTCGGTCCGCCCACCGGCGAAATGGGCACCGCCATGTTTTGGAGCGAGCCCAATCTCCTCTTCAACCGCACGCTTCTCAAGATGGAGTCCAAGCTCACCGCAGAGGGTTACGCCGGCTACGTCGATCTGAACTGTATCGTGAACAACAACGGAATCTATCCTTTGGAATTCACCTCGCGATTCGGCTATCCCACCATCAGCATTCAGCAGGAAGGCATGCTTACGCCCATCAGCGATTTTTTCTGGGAGCTTGCCACCGGCGTCGAGCCCAAATGGCGCACCCGCAGCGGCTTTCAAATCGGGATTCGAATCGTCGTCCCGCCGTTTCCCTTTGACGACGATGCCACGTTCGAATCCTTCTCCAAGAACAACGCCATCGTTTTCAAAAAGCCCAACATGGAAGGCATCCACATCGAGGACGTAAAGGAAGTGAACGGCCAGTGGCTCATCGCCGGCACGTCAGGCGTCGTTCTCGTCGTCGTCGGCCTCGGCCAAACCATGAAGCAAGCCCAGGCCCAGGTCTATTCCCGCACAAAAAACATCCTCATCCCCAACATGTACTATCGCACCGATATCGGCGACCGCTGGGCCGAAGACTCCGACAAGCTCCACAACTGGGGCTACTTGCGCTGAACATCTTCAGCGACAAAAATGATTCCACGGCCTTTGGAAGATCTCTTTAAAGGGCCTTCTTATCCTTGTCGTCGCCCCGCGCTTCCACATACACCAGCTGGAAAAGACTTCCTTGTCCATTGGATTGGATTGCAACGAGGTGCTGTTTTTCTTTCGTCCCAGCCTTGAACAAAAGTCCGCCTTTTTCCGGCTTATCATCGTCGCACTTTAGCTTGTCCGAGGATCCGGTCGTGTCTCTAGCACTCGGCTTTTGCGACGGATCCGAGCAATTCAAAACTGTGCCGTATTTCGCCAGCGCCTTCTTGTAGAACTCCGCAATTTTTTCCGGCGCGTCGTTCGACTCCATCTTCATCACCGCCAGCTTGAAGCCAAACGTGCTGCCCCAAATTCCCATCTGAACCGATGGGGAGTCGTCTTTTTCGTCCTTATCCTTGTGCAGCTTCGCCCCCGGATAAGCCGGCAGTCCCACTTCTTTGGGCGTTGCCTGTTTGCTGAAGGTGATCCCCGCTCCGTCCCTATCCTGCGCCCCGTGGATGGCGCCAGCGCATATCGAACTCGCTAGAAGCAAAGCCAGTCCGCCAAGCACGCCGCAACAGATCCCGAAGACTCCCCTCATCTTCTGATTCCTCACTTTTGATTTCCTCACAAGACCTCCCTCGTGCTTGAAGATACGCGATTCAGACCGCTTAAGTTCCTCCTATTCTGCTTCTTCCAAGATGAGTCAGGGAATATTTCCATCGCTCCGCTGGTCTTACTAGCAGGGCGAGGTATAAGCTCGTGCTGCTCCTTCATCAAAAACCGCAGAGGAGGTTGTTCATGAAACGCTCCCTGGCTCTTGGGCTACTGGTTGCAGCCGCTCTGGCGGCCGCTCCGGTTCTGCCCCAGGCCGAAAAGTCTCAAGTTGCAAAAATGACGCTCAAGGTCGGCGATGTTGCTCCGGAGTTCACTCTTCTCAGCGATGGCTGGAAGACCGTGAAGCTCAGCGATTTTCGCGGCAAGAAAAATGTCTTCCTTGCCGTGTACGTTCTGGCCTTTACCGGCGGTTGAACGAAACAACTTCAGGCGGTCCAGGCTGGAATCGCCTCGGGCAAGATCGACACCTCAGATACGGAAGTCTTCGGAGTCAGTTTAGATAGTCCCGCTGCCAACGCTGCCTTCGCCAAACAAATCGGCGTTACTTTCCCCCTCCTCAGCGACATGAACCGTAAGATGCTCAAGACCTACGGCATCCTCAAGGGCTACAACGTCCAGGATGAAACGTACGAGTGGGCTCTGCGCGCCAATATCGTCATCGACAAGCAGGGCGTCATCCAGTTGATTGATGAAGGCGACAGCGCCGTCGATCCCAACACCGCCCTAACCATGTGCACGACGCTGCACAAAAAAGACCCCGCGAAGTAGCCGTCCGCGTCGTTCTCGCTCGCGCCGCTTGCGCTCGCCGTCGTCAGGGCATAACTTCAGCTATGCCGCAATCTGACGCGCGGCCGAAATGCGCTTTTCATTGTTAGGCTGGCGCTGGGCTCAGCGGCAGTATCAAGTTTTATCAACAGACCTGCGGCTAGAAGCCGAAGTCAGAGGTTGCAAGGGCAAACGAGTAGTAGCGGCGCGTTTGTCCAGACTGCGTCACCCAGAGGCGTTCTAGCGGATCGAGGGCCGGCTACTCGCCACTCGCTTGGCCAGGGATTGTGTGCGTCGGTATCTTTTCACTTCAATGGCCTCAGCCGCCGAGAGTTTCCGGTCAACGTGTGACTCAGAGCGCAGCGCACCTGAATGCAGCAGGCAACGCTTCCCGGCAGCAACACCACACGTCGCACAGGGGACGGAGCACAACTGTTCGGGAGTCAGGTCTCTCATTCTCATCTACACAGGGTGCGATAAGACAGTTGGGAAATCTATCCCATTTGGAACAATGTCAGGAGAAACCGAAACTTGTGGCATTCACACATCTTGCTCTGCGACTACAGACCTGCCACGTGCCCCGATCAGCGTTGTTTCTTGCGCTCGTTCTGCGCGACGCGCGCCTTCACCATCTTTCTTAGGAGCGCGGCCGGCAGCGGCTTGTCCGTAGGAAATTGGATGGTCCCTTTGGATGTGGAGAAGCCCTTAAGTTCCTTCTTAAACGCTTCGATAACCGCGGCAGTGGGGAACAAACTACAGTGCTTCGAGAACGCGGCAAACCACACCAGCACTCCTTTGTTCTTGAACGCGGGCATCCCATAGCTGATGCACTCGGTGGCCTCTGCCGGAACCGCGGACCGAATCACTGCGCGAACCTTTTTCAAGGTGTTGCGTGCGGGCTCCGGGACGCCTGCAAGGTATTCGTCCACGTCCTTCGGAGCGCCGTTGCCTTTCGCGGCCGAACCGCGATTTCCAGATTTCACTTTTTTCATGCGGGCAATCCTACAAGAGCGTTCACTTCAAGTCTACGCCTCAGACCACCACGCAGCCGCTCGAAGTAAAAAACGCCGGAGCGCTTCTCGATTCGCCTCCATTGGCCGTGTGGTCGGGTTACCGGGCATTTGCCTTCCTGTTTTCGCGCGCGTTACTCAGATATGCCATCCGCAAGTGTCAATCTCAAATCGCCCCGGCTGCCTAGTACCCGCATGTCCGGTTTGCGCTGCCAGCTCAACCGGTCGATGCAACACCATCCAATGCGTTGATTCGACAATGCTTCCCCGGGAGAAGTGATCTGTTTGGCTGTCCTCTGTCAAAACCTAGCCAGAGTAGTGTTCCGGCTGATCTAACCCTAGCGAGCGATTTAGCCTTTGTTTTCAATGCAAGTCGGGTTCGACTTGAGTGTTGCGTCGACCCATTGAGACCACCGCGTTTATTAGGTGCTTTATGATTATTGAGGACGGACTCCCCACAACGCCGTTTCGGGATACCTTTCGTGCAGCAGACGATGCGCGGGGAATGTGCCGGCGCGACGTGTAACTCGTTATTTATCAGGTGACTGCGCTCACTTAATGGAACGAGAAGCCGACTCATGAGGACCCTTTTTCGTCATGCCGAGGCAGCTTCAGAAATGGCCGGAACGAGGTCTCGCCGAACGAAGGCAAGCAACTAATCCCGCCGGACGGGGTTTAGGATTGCCTACACTCAGGGAAGCTACGACAGCGGACCAGGGAAGTTGATCAGAAGGGATTCTTCCCACACGGAAGTGGGGCTGCAAGGGGTGACGAGATGGACGTGCCCTGCCCTAAGCGCAACAGCACCGGGCCCAACACCGCTGGACTCACGTCTCCAGTGCAACAGGCCGAGATGAAATTACTGCTGGCCGGTAAGTGGCCACCGCTCAAGCCGTTGCCGGTATTCAAGTATGAAACAGCTGAGTATCGCGCCTCGATTGATTTCGACAAGACGCGCGGAGAGTGGGTCTGTCGCAAAACATCTTTACCCTTCAACAAGATTGAGGAACTGCGTGGTGGTTTGACAGAAATAACTATGGCATTACCCCACGGTCATCCAGAAGTGTTCGCCGAATGTGCCGCAGCAGAACAGCGAGAACAAGAATTGGAGAAGGACGCCAGTCGTCGTCTCCAGGCCATCCTTGAGTGGAGGGAGAATTACGAGAACGGTGCACTCTATTCTGAACTGCAGGACTATCTTTCTAAAGGCCAGCGAGATGAAATCGACGACATCATCCGGCTGACTCTCACTGCGCGGCAGCTTCAGTTCAACCCGAAGAATGTTGCGTACGTCTTTGACGCACTTTCGAAGGCGGGCGGCAAACTAGCAACGCTCATAGAAATCGCGCAGCGGAATAAGACGGAGCAGGGAGCGGACGTATCGGCAAAGGCGGAAGCAGCCTCACCCGGCGCCGAACGCCAGGTGTCGGTTGAGGCGATTCATCCCACGCGCGACCGTCGCCTTCAGATGCGCACCACTCCTGCTTCCCGCGCGTGCGTCGAGCTCGGCAATGCCAATAGCGGTACTGTCCTCAATATAAGTGAGACGGGCATGGCCGTTGCCGCAGCCGACCCCCTTATAGTAGATGACTACCTCCCACGCATTCGCCTTCTATTGCCCAGCTCCGGGCAGAGCATCGAACTCTCCGCGCAGATTGTGTGGCTAGCGGAATCGAAAAAAAGCGCAGGCATCCGATTTGTTGATCTCACCGCCGACGCCCGCAATCAAATTTCAAATTGGATCGCGTCCGAAAAGCCAGCCCCGGAATTTACACAACTACCTAAGCATGCCGACGCCGGTGATTCGGAGGTCGGTTCCAGTGGGGAAATTTCAACCGGCGGCTTTCCGCAGAGCCTAGAGGCCAGCTTGCCATCGGAACGTGCAAAAAACTTCGCCCCCGAACCAATTGAGACCTCTATTCCCGAGCTAAGTGAAGGCTTAACGTCAGCGCCTGTTGAGAGCCTTATCCCCGCGACCCTCGAAAACTTCCCAACAGAGCCGATTGGAAGTGTTTTCCTGGAGCAAGACCAAACCTCCTCGCCAGAACGGATTGCATATACTGCGTCTCAAGCATCTGAGATCGTGATGCCTGAGATTCTGGATGCGCGCCCTCTATCGCTTGTCGAAGATCTCCACGAAAAAGTACACCGCCACACTCCAGTCGCCGGTTTTGCACCGCAAGTTCGAACAGACAAAGTCGCGTCGTCAGCGGATCGTATCGAGGACTCGCCCTCGCGCTTATATGTTCTTGAAATATCCGGATTTCAGGTCGCCGCAGTAATGTTTTTATTCGCGGTGATCAGTCTCGCTGTTGGGCTCACAGTGGGACGCGCCCCGCTCGGGAAGCGCCTCCGGGACGCCCAGAACTCAATACTGGCAGTTGATGCCACGTCATCGGCACTGCCTAATCGCCCAGGCGAAACGACTTCGCGAACTTCCACTCCACCGGCGGCAAATCCCTTCAATACGCCTGCAGTAAATCCGCCAGCGCCTGAGACGGAAGAATCCCTCATTGATTCTGATAACTCTTCGCGTGCCAATAAACTCGATGACGCCTGGCCTCCCGAAAAAAAGTCCAACGAAAACACCCGGAACTCTGAATCTTTCGCGAAAGTGCCCTCGACAGATCGAAATTCATCTCCGACAATGGAATCTAAGCCATCTGCTAATCCCCAAGCCAGTCCTGAGCGCAAGGGCTCGACCGGCCTAATTGCGCGAAACGCGCCCCCACGCGCAAGTCCCAAACCTGCACCTTCACCCAAGGCTTTCGGCCCGATAAGTGGCGCACCGAAAAATCCCGCCCCACGCAGGGTAACGCCTGCGCCACGCGCAGCTCCGCACCTGTCATCGCCTTCCACAATCCTTGTCGCTGGCCCAGGCGACGGCAGCAAACCGTTCAGGCTGATTCTCCCGGAAAAACCGATCGCCGCTTCCTCTTCGTTTGCCATGACCTCGCAACTTTCTGTTTTTGTTTCTCCTGAGCCCGGACCTGCCCCGGCTCATAATCCCGCTCGATTGCAAGCCGGTGAGCTTGTCTCCTTCGTTTGGCCTCGTTATCCAAGGCCGGGGGATCGACATGGATCGTCGGAAACCGTAAAGGTCCGCACCACCATCGGAGAGCTCGGCCAAGTGCTGGATGTAAAGCACGTGAGCGGCTCGGTCTCTCTGCTTCCTTCTGCCATGAGCGCCATTCGCCTGTGGCGTTACAAGCCCACTCTCTTGAACAGCAGGCCTGTCCAAACTCAACAGGACGTCACCATTGAATTCCGGCCGCCACAGCACTTGCCGCGCGGGCGCACTCGGCATCCATCGCGCAACTAGCGGCGAAGGCGTTCTGGTGGTCTTTGGTTTCAGGCGTCAGAGCGTGCGCGCAACTGCATCTCGTAAAGTTTGCCGCCCACCCAGCATTGCGGCATCGCTAACACGATGAGCGCGACTGGATACCAGTGGGGCCCGAAGGCCGGGCCCTTGTTCCACGTCACCACGGCGCCCACAATACTCACGGCAAGACCCAGGCCGCCAAGCGCCAGGGCGTGCGTCATGGGCCGATTGGGCGCGAGCCGCGCCGTGATGTAGCTTCCCGCAACGCTGAAGATCGTGCGGTACGCCGTCGCAAGCACTAAGAGCCCGTCGGCCACCGGCTGGCCCCACGGCGGGAAAACGCCGGTTACATGCAGCACCACGTCGGTGCCGAGAGAGAGAACGATGGTCGCGAACATGCCCGCGAGCACGGCGCCAATACTTTTCCAAATGTCACTGTTCATGCTTTCTCCATGAGTTCCGAGAGCTTGTCGAAGCTCGGCCGCGCTGCGTTCCATGCCAGGCTTGAGGACAGTACCGCGAACCTCCCCTTCCGTCCAACTGCAATGTTCCAGTGTTCGTCATCGGCAGTTTCCCCTCTCGCTTTGAACGCCTAATTTTTTTCCTTTGACCGCTTCGCCGCGAGCCGCCGAATCACTGCGGGACTCGTGAGCTCCCGAAGCGCGTTCTTTCCCACCCACCGCTCCGCAGCCTGCGGAGAGTCCGCCAAGCGCCGGGCCACCGTCACTGCGGCGGAGTTGAGCGCGGCGTTGCGCCTCCCGATGGCGCGAAGGGCCCAGTTCACGCCCTTCTTCACAAAATTGCGCTCGTCGCGCGCGCCCTTCTCAACGAGGGGCAGCAAGGCCAGAAAGCTCCTGTCGGGAGCGGCCTTGTCGTGGAGCGCCAGGCACGCCATCAGGGCGAAGGCGCCGCGCTTGACGAAGAGCCGCGGTGAAGCTGACCATTGGCGGACCTTCTCCCACGCGAACGGCGTCCGGTCAAAGAGATGGAAGCAGGCCGTGTCGCAGTCGCCCCAGTTCTCGAAGCCGGCGGCCCACGCGTTCATCTGCCGGCGCGTCACGCGCTGCGGGTCGCCTATCAACGCGGCCAGCAGGCGCGCCTCGTACCACCCGCTCTCCCACAAGGCCAGCGACAGGGCGTGGTCCTTTCCCAGCCGCTTCCTCAGCGACAGCAGCGCTCCCATCGTGACGCCGAATGCGTGCTTGGCTTCAATGCCGTAACGGGGCAGCCCTTCGACAGTGCGCCGGGTCCCGCGCCGTTTGAGCCACTTCATTACTTCGTTCTTGTCCATCGTTATGATTTTGCTGAGTTATTCTCCGTCATATGCCTGCTTCAATCGGTGTATGTCAATTTTATCCATTTGAAGCATGGCCTTCATGCCCCTTTTTGCTTTCTCCGCATCTTTGTCTTGCAACAGTCTGCCTAAAGCAGAGGGAATGATTTGCCACGACAGACCGTATTTGTCCTTGAGCCAGCCGCATCTTTGCTTTTCTCCGCCTTCAGAAAGTTTCTCCCACAGCTCGTCTACTTCCTGCTGGGTCTCGCAATTCACGAAGAACGAGATAGCCGGCGAAAAGGTGAAGTGCGGGCCGCCGTTTAGCGCAAGGAATCTCTGTCCTTCGAGCTCGAATGTCGCGGACATGACCGTCCCCTTCGGTCCCGGCCCTCCTTCTCCATATCGACTGACGCTCACGACCTTTGAATTCTTGAAGACGGAAACATAGAAATTCATCGCTTCTTCGGCTTTGCCGTCAAACCACAGGAACGGGCTGATTTTTTGCATCGGGCTCTCCGCTTTGCTTTTCAATTGGACACCGTCGGTACCGCATGAGTGTGAATATATTACTTGCACAATGCAAGTGATAATCCGGGCCCGCGTGGCATCAAAGACGCGTGTCAGCGGGCCCAGGCTTCGTGGGCATGGTTACTTTCAACGTTCCGAGTGTTATTTTCGGTCTAGAAAGAATTGCTCCGCCGCATCAGCAATCGCTCCATGCGTCACGCGAGCGGCGCCAACAGTTCCGCAAGCCGGTCGTAGCTCGCAGCGACCCCGCTCTCCATGCCGGACTTGAGGACACCGTCGCGGACCTCTTGCGATACGTAGCGCATGGTGCTCGTCATCGTGGTCCTGCCGCCCTGCTCGACGAGCGTGGTCGTGATCAGCGACTCACCTGCGTACCAGGCCTCGTCGAACAACTCGGTACAGACGAGCCGCTCTTGCGGCACGATGTCGCGATAGACGCCGCCCATCCCCATTTCCTTTCCGTTACTCTCACGCCGCCAAACGTAACGATACTGGCCTCCCACCCGCAGATCGATCTCGCAGACCGGCATCGTCCAGCCAGGCGGCCCGAGTAACCACTTCTTGACCAGCTCCGGCTTGGTCAAGGCGTCGAAGACCAGGTGGCGCGGCGCGTTGAAGACGCGCGTCATCGCGATCTCGCGGTCGCTGGGCGTGGTTACTTGCAAGGTCACTCTCGATGTTCCCGGGTTTGTCATCGCTTCTCTCCTTTATCGTTTCGTGCGTCCACCTTTTTTCTCGTCGCTCTTCATCTCGTCCAGCAAGGCATCCAGGCGCTGGAAGTTGCCCTCCCAGAGTCGCCGGTATTTCTCCAGCCACACCTCTAGCTCCTGGAATGGCATGGGCCGCAATGCATAAATCCGGCGCTGCGCGTCCACGCGAACGTCCACCAGTCCGGCATCACTGAGCACCCGCAGGTGTTTGGACACTTGCGGCTGGCGGAGTCCCAACTGACTGACCATGTCCCCGACAGGCCGTGGTCCGTCCAGCAACAGATCGACGATCTGAAAACGGTGCGGCTCGGCCAGCGCTCTCAGTGTTTTCATCATAGCGAATCCTAATATGCCTCAATACGAATATACGTGTCAAGGAATATTTAAAAAAATCTATCCGCAAACTAGTTTGCGTCGCAAACCAAATTCAATCTTCGACGGGGACAAGGCGGCGGTAAGCTGCCGTAGGCCAAAAGACGAAGGATGGCGCCACGAGCAGAAGACACCAGGTTTGGATGGTTTGGCAACTTTTCAGGGACGATGACGTCGAACTAAATTACGGGAGAATACGTAACCTAGACAGCAGGAACGCGCGGGTCTCCTTCTGCTGCGCTTAGTACAAGTTCAGACCGGCCACTATGGGGACGGAGTAGGTGAACTGAGAGTTGGTTGAATGGGGGGCGACCATGGAAACGCTGGGGCAGGATGTCCGGTATGCGTTGAGGAATCTGAGAAAGACGCCGGGGTTTGCCCTGGTGGCCATCCTGACGCTGGCGCTGGGGATTGGGTCGTCCACGGCGATTTTCAGCGTGATTGAAAACATCCTCATGGAGCCGTTTCCGTATCCGGATGCGCAGCGGTACATGTCCGTGCTGATCCATGATACGGAACGGAATGAGCCGGGGGGGCGGCCGGTTTTCAGCGGGCCGGAGTTCTTAGATTATGTCGAACAGAATCATGTATTTGACCGGGTGATTGCGAACGACCGTACGGATGTGCTGTATCAGTCCGGTGTAGGGACGCAACGTTTCGACGGGAATTATGTGACGCCGGGAACGTTCGAGTTTCTGGGGATGCCGGCGCTCTATGGACGGGTGATGCAGCAGGCGGATTATGAACCGGGCGCGCCGCCAGTGTTTGTGCTGCGCTATAAGACATGGGTGAAATCGTTCGGGGCCGATCCGGGCATCGTGAACAAGGCGTTTGTTTTGAATGGGGCGTCCAGGACGCTGATCGGGATTATGCCGCCTCGGTTTGGCTGGGGCGACGCAGAAATGTGGATTCCGGATAAACCGAGCCGGGCGGCTTCCGGCAAGGTGGTGGCTGGGGCGTTCCCGAGGTTCTGGTTCCTGCTAGGGCATTTGAAGCCAGGCGTTTCCATGAAGGAGGCGGAAGCGGATCTGACGGTGGTGGCGAAGCGGCTTGCGACGGTGTACCCGAAGGACTACCCGAAGCACTTCACTGTGCAAATCGAGTCGCTGACGAATCTGGTGGTGGGGAAGTTCAAAACGACGCTTTATATCGTGCTGGCGGCGGTTGGATTGTTGCTGCTGATCGGATGCGGGAACGTAGCGAATTTGCTGCTGGCGCGGGCGACCACGAGAGAGAAGGAGTTTGCGATCCGGTCGGCGCTGGGCGCGAACCGATGGCGACTGGTCCGGCAGCTCTTGGTGGAGAGCCTGATCCTGGCGGCAGGCGGGGCGGCGGTGGGGACGCTGCTGGCGTGGGGCGGTTTGAAATCGCTGGTGGCGCTGATGCCGCAGAATATCATTCCGGCGGAAGCGGTGATCCGGATGAATACGCCCGTGCTGGCGTTTACGCTGGGTGTTGCGGTGCTGACCGCGCTGGTGTTTGGGCTGGTGCCGGCGCTGAAGGCGGCGCAGAAGGATATTAATGATCCGCTGCGGGACAGCGGGAAAGGGATCAGCGGCGGGTTCCGGCACGGAAAGCTGCGCGATGCGGTGGTGGTGCTGGAAGTGGGGCTTTCGCTGACGCTGCTGGTGGCGGCGGGACTGCTGATGAGAAGTTTTGTGGCGCTGCGGGACGTAAAATTGGGTTTGCAACCGGACCACATTTTTGTGGCGAGGCTGCCACTGCCAGTGGATCGGTACAAGACGGCGGATCAAGTGACGGGATTTTACCGGCCCCTGTTACAACGACTGAAGGCGTTGCCGGGCGTGGTGGAAGCGACGGAAACGAGTACCCTGCCGCCGTATGGCGGGATTCCGAGCGAGATCGAGATTCCGGGAAAAACGCACGCAGAAAAATGGAACGCGATGTTTCAATTGTGTAGCGAGGGATATTTTGGCGTGGTGAAGATTCAATTTGTGGACGGAAGAAGTTTTACGGAAGCAGAAGTGAACGGAGCACGGAAGCTGGCGGTGGTGAACCAAACTTTCGTGAAGAAATATCTGGGAAATGAGAACCCGATCGGGCGGCAGGTGAGAATCGCACAACTGGCGGAGTTTGAGGACGCGGTGAAGGAGCCGACGTTCGAAATCATCGGACTGGTGGCGGACGCAAAGAACCGGGGGCTGCAAGATCCGCCCGAGCCGGAAATCTGGGTGCCGTATACGGTGACGGGATCGGCGTTCCGGGGAATCCTGGTGCGCACGGCAAACGAACCGCTGGCGATGATGAAAGCGGTAGAGCACGAAATCTGGGCCACGGACGCGAATGTGGCGCTAACGATGACTGGGACGCTGGAAGGCTACATCAGCCAGTTTTCGTATGCCGGGCCGCGATTTGGATTTTTTCTGATGATGATTTTCGGGGCGATCGGGCTGGTGCTGGTGACGATCGGCGTTTACAGCGTGCTGGCGTACACGACGGCGCGGCGGACGCAAGAGATTGGGATTCGAATGGCGTTGGGAGCGAAGAGCTCGGACGTGCAGGGCATGGTGATTCGAATGGGATTGCGGCTGGTGGGGATTGGAGTGGCGCTTGGATTGATTGCGAGCCTGGCGATTGGGCGGGTGATTGCGACGCAGCTTTGGGGCGTGTCTGCGTATGATCCATGGACGCTTGTGAGCGTGCCCGCGGTGCTGTTGATCACCGGGTTGGTGGCATGTTGGCTTCCCGCGCGGCGGGCGGCGAGTGTGGATCCCTTAGTGGCTTTGCGGTACGAGTAAGGACGGAGCGGGTCAGGCTAAAGCCCGGCGCCTACAAGCTCGCGAACGCTACGCCCAGGAGAAGCCGTGTTTGGAGAGCGGCAGGGAGCGAATGCGCTTTCCGGTGACGGCGAAGATGGCGTTGCACACGGCGGAAAGAACCGGTGGCAAGGCGGGTTCGCCGAGGCCGGTGGGCGGATTGTCGGTCTTCAGAAAATGCACTTCGATTTCCGCGGGCACCTGATTCATTCGAACGGGCGGGTATTCGTGGAAATTGCTCTGGACGGCGCGGCCGCTGTCGATGGTGATCTCATAGTTCATGACGGAGCTTAGGCCTTCGATGACGGCGCCGCGGACTTGATTTTCCGCGTTGCTGGGATTGATGATTTGGCTGCCAACGTCGCCGGCGACCCAGATCTTGTTGATCTTCACTCTATTATTCTCATCTACGCGCAGCTCAACCACTTCCGCGAAATAGCCACGATGTGCGAATTGGAACGCGACGCCCATCCCGGTGTCTTTGGGGAGAGTGCGCTTGCCCCAAGCGGATTTTTCGGCGACGAGCTTGAGAACACCGCTCATGCGAGCAGCGTCGAGATCCAATTCGCCGGGATTGGGAGAGGACGATGCGCTGGTGACGCGCGGAGCGCTGAGAAGATCAAGGCGGAATTGGACGGGATCTTTTCCCGCGGCGTGAGCGAGTTCGTCAGTGAAGGATTGAAAGACCCAAGAATAGGCGTTGCTGCCGGGAGCGCGCAGAGCGTACGTAGGAACGCCTAGAGGCATGAGGGAGGCGCCGAAGAAAAAATCCCTGAGAAATGTGCCGGGGAATTGGTTGCCGGCGATGCCGGCGGATGGAGCGAACTGAGTACCTTCGCCGAAACTGACGAAGTGATTGCGCCAGGCGACGAGCTTGCCGGACGAATCGAGACCGCCCTTAAGGAAATGAAAACCGGCGGGGCGATAATGATCGTGGTGAAAATCATCTTCGCGGGTCCAGACGAGCTTGACGGGAACGCCGACCTGCTTGGCGATGGCGCCGGCTTCCAGCATGTAGTCGTTGGTGAGACGACGGCCGAATCCTCCGCCGGAGCGCTTCATATGAACGATGATGTCGTGGTGGTGAATATTGAGAACTTTGGAGACAAGCAGGCGGCCATTTTCAGGCGTCTGGCTGGGGGACCAGAACTCCAGTTTGCCGTCGTGGTAATGGGCGAGGCAGTTTTCGGGCTCCAGGGGAGCGTGGGCGAGGAAAGGGTAGGTGTAGGCGGCTTCGACAGTCTTTGCGGCGGCCTGGAGCGTTTTGTCGGCGTCTCCGTCGCTGCGGAGAGTGATGGCGGGGGGCTGCTTGGAAAGTTCCTGGGCGCGGCGAGCAAAACCTTCGCTGCTTTGCTGCGCAGTTGGGCCTTCGTCCCACTTGGCGCGCAATTTTTTTCTGGCAGTGTTGGCTTGCCACCACGTGTCGGCGACGATGGCGACGCCGCAATGCAGACCGAGCAGGTCGGAAGTTCCGTCGACAGCGAAGGCGTGGCGGACGCCAGGCTGTGATTTGATTTCGTCGAAATTGGCGCTGAGGAATTTGCCGGCGAAGACGGGGCACTTTTCGTAGACGGCCCAGAGCATACCGGGGACGCGGAAGTCGATACTGTATAGATTTTTTCCCGTGACGATCGAATGATTGTCCACGGCGTGGATGGGGCGACCGATGATCTTGTAATCCTTGGGGTCTTTGAGCTGGACGGACTTGAGATCCGGTGACGGAAGCGTGGCGGCTTTTTCGGCGAGTGCGCCGTAGGTGAGAGTGCGGTTCGAAGGAGCGTGAACGACGCGGCCGGAGGAAGTATGGCATTCGGATTCGGGGACGGACCAGGTTTGCGCGGCGGCGGCGACAAACATTTGGCGGCCGGCGGCGCCGACCTGGCGGAGCGGATCCCAATTGGTGGGAGTGGAAGTGCTGCCACCGGCGCGCTGGGGACCGTATTTGGTTTCATCTAGGTCCGCCTGTTCGACGCGGACATCCTTCCAATCGACGTCAAGCTCGTCGGCGATAATCATTGGGAGATGAGTTTTCACGCCCTGGCCGATCTCGGGATTCTTGGACATGATCGTCACAGTGCCGTCCGCGGCGACGTGAATGAAGGCGGCAGGCAAGTAGGAGGGAGCGGGCGCCTGTGAGGATTGCGCAAAAATTTCTGGAACGAGTTCGGAGTGCAAAGCCAGCAGGATGCCGCCGCCGGCAGTGGCGGAAACGCGGAGGAAAGCGCGACGGTCAAGGAGTGTGGCGCACATGGGGTCTCCCTTCGAATCGGATTCCACCCCGGACGAGAGACTCATCCAGGTCGAGGTAATTGTATCGCGGAAAGGAATCTTGTGAAGAGGGCGGGGCTAAAAGTGAGGGCTGCCGAGGCTAACCGTGACGGAGTGTGGGGCCCGCATCGGTTCCCGCCGGCCGCGCGGGGGATGGAGCTATCTTGCGGGCGCGCTTGCTGGCGTAGAGCGCTTGATCGGCGCGCGCAAGGAGCTCTTCGGTGCGCTCGCCCATCTCGTATTGCTTCCACCCTGCGGAGAAGCTGACGGAAATTCTGTGACCCTGCCAGTCCACTTCCAGGGAGCCCAGACGATTCAAAACGAGCTGCAATTGCTCCAAGGTGCATTCGGGAAGAAGAACAAGGAATTCGTCGCCGCCGAGGCGAACGGCAAGATCCGAGCCACGGATGACTCGATTGAGGTGGGCGGCAAACTCCTGCAGCACCTGGTCCCCGGCCGGGTGGCCGTGCTTGTCGTTGATCAACTTGAAATCGTCCAAATCGAGCGTGAGCACAGTCAGGGGATGTCCCCTGCGCTCGGAGCGTGCCACCTCCGAGGCGAGGCGCTGCACAGCAAAACGACGATTGTAGAGGCCCGTCAGCGGATCAACCATGGCGAGATTGCGCAGAATCTCGGAATGGCCATGCTTTTCGGCGAGCTGGAGGCGCAGTCGTTTAATGAGGACTTGCTGATAGATGGTGTACACGTTGAAGACTACTACGAG
>Ga0137403_10003931_pt1 | contig 17666 bp, 20 predicted proteins | sample CZOMad2_1_16fung_FD_122057 | JGI IMG/M metagenome (GOLD analysis project Ga0137403, IMG submission 122057) | Vadose zone soil fungal communities from Angelo Coast Range Reserve, California, USA - CZOMad2_1_16fungal (Hybrid Assembly) | ecosystem: Environmental > Terrestrial > Soil > Vadose zone...
CGCGTGAGCAAGCCGAGGATGAGCGTGACGGCGATGAAGGTCTCGGTGATCAGGGTCATCCAGCCGAAGAACGTCCAGTGAGGAATCAAGACGTTGACGAGGAAGTCCTTGTAGGCCGGCACCGTCGGGAACTGGATCTCCTGCTGTACCCAGTACCAGAGGCCACCTCCGGACCGACGTCCGAAGTCGTCGGACGGAACCTTCCACTTCGACTGCTGCCACCACAGCACGCCGTAAAGAAGGCGCGCCAGCCCGAGCGGCCAGAGCGGCGCCGTCGCCCGCAGCCAGCCGGCCGGCCCGCGCTCGTGCTGAGCGATCTCCGATGAGCTCTCGGTCTTGCCCGTCATACGATCCTCCTTGCGCATGGCGATCGACGCCTCCTTCGTGGGAAGATTCCACGCGGCGCGCACGAATGCCCGTCCCGCGCCGACCAGGAGGCTCACTCGCGCCAGTATCTCCTGACTCCGGCTGCTATGGGGGCGACCGGCGCGGGTCTTGGGCTCGTGGCGAGCGCCCTGGCCCTCGCCCGCGTGCCCGATCTCGTCGAGGCCGCGGGGACCTTCCTCGCGCTCTACGGCGCGGCGTTCGTTTGCTACGCGACGGGAGCCTGGGCGATCGAGCGCGGCCGCGGCGCGCCGGGCGTGACGCTCGGGCTCGTGCTCGGCGTCGCCCTCGTGTCGAGGCTCGCGCTCTTTTCGACGCTCCCCACACTGTCGACCGACGCGTATCGCTACGTCTGGGACGCGCGGGTGGCGCGCCTGGGGCTGAGCCCGTACGCTTACCCGCCGGCGGCGCGCGAGCTGAGCGCGCTCCGCGACAACGAGATCTATCCCCGCCTCAACCACTCGACGTGGCGCACCATCTATCCACCCGGCGCTCAGGCCTTCTTCCGCGCGGTCTACGCTCTCGCCCCAGACAGCGTGCGGGGGATGAAGGTCGGCGTCGCCCTCGCGGAGCTAGCTGCCCTCGGCCTCGTGCTCCTGCTCGTGAGGCGGCTCGGTCTGCCGAGCGCCCGGGTCGTGGTCTACGCGTGGAACCCGCTCGTGCTCGTGGAGGTGTGGGGCAGCGGCCATCTCGACGGCCTCGTCCTGCCGGCGATCGTCGGCGCGACGTTCGCCGCCGTCAGCCGCCGCCCACGGCTGGTCGCGGCGCTGCTCGCGGCGGGCGCGCTGGTCAAGCTCTACCCGATCCTGCTGCTACCGATGCTGCTCGGCTCCGCGCTCGAGAGGAGGGACGAAGCAGTGAAGCCTGCGGCACGTGCAGTGATGGTGGGGCGCTGGGTGGGGCCGGCGGCGATCTTCGTGACCATCCTGGCGCTCGGGTACGCGCCGCTAGCCGGCCTGGGACGCGACGCGTTCGGGTCGCTGCCGCGCTACGTGAGCGAGGAGCATTTCAATCCTGGGCTCGCGCGGAGCTTGCTCGATCACCCGGCGGTGACCCTCGGTGCCGCGCTGGCCTGGGCCGCGTGGGCAACGTGGCGCCGCGACGGGGCTTCGCTCCCCGCCCGCGCCCGGCGGTTGGTCGGCGGCTCCACCGTGCTCGGCCTCAACGTCTTTCCATGGTATGCGGTCTGGGTCGCGCCGTTCCTCGCCCTCGCCCCGTCCCCGAGCTGGATCGGCTTCACCGGCACTGTGGCGCTCGCCTATACGTTCTTTCTGGAGACGCCGTGGGCCATTCCGGCGTGGGCGCGCGTGGCCGAGTTCGTGCCGGTGGGGCTGGCCGTGTTGGGGTGGGCGTGGCAGCGCCGGACGACGAAGCGGGCGCCCCGCCCGAGCGTCCCGGGCACAGGCGATTTTACAAGCTCGTGACACATGGAGCTCCGACCCGGTGCTAAGATCGGCTGCACCGATCGCCACGGCGCCCGTGTCTCACAGGAGCCCGTTATGGAATTCAGTGTCGGGGTCGGTCTCACGAACGCATGCGACCTGGCGTGCGCCCACTGTTATCGCGATACGGCCCGGATCGACCAGTTGACCCTCGGTCAGGTGACGGGGGTATGCGACGCGTTGCCGGTGCGCTCGATCAATCTCGGCACCGGTGAGAACGGGCTTCACCCCGACTACGACGCCATCGTCGATGCCCTGGCGGCGCGGGGCGTCAAGCTCTCCCTCACCTCGAACGGCTTCACGCTCGATCGGTCCTCGGACGACACGCTCCGGAAGTTCCGCGAGGTCGAAGTGTCGATCGACTTCCCGACCGAGACCGAGCAGGACGCGTTCCGCGGCCACGGGAACTGGAAGCGCGTCATGGCCGCGATCAGTCGCGCGCGACGGCTCGGCGTCACGGTCACGGTGCTCACGGTGATGATGAAGCCCAACTACCGGCGGCTCGGCGAGATCGCGCGGCTCGCCTTCGAGGCGGGCGCGAACTATCGCGTCAACGTCTACCAGCCCGTCAAGACCGATGCCTTCACGCTCGCGTACGAGGAATTCTGGGACGGCTTCCGGCGCCTGCTCGCCCAGACCCGTCTCGTGAGCACCAGCGAGCCGATCCTCGACGCCATGCTGGGCGCGCCCTTCGCGAACGGCTCGGGGTGCGGTTGGCAGACCGTGCGGGTCACGCCGCGCGGCGACGTGGTGCCGTGCGTGTACTGGAACCGATCGGATCTCCGCCTCGAGGACCTGCCGCACGTCGGGAGCGAGGGGGTGCTCGCGTCCCCCCAGTTCGCCCGGGTGCGCCAGGTTCCGACCGCGTGTCGCGGCTGCGCGTTCGTGTCCACCTGCCACGGGGGGTGCGCGGCGCGGCGTGAGCTGGCGGGCGGCGTCGAGGCCCCCGACCCCTACTGCCCGCTCGTGCGAGGCAAGACGGTGACGCTCGACTGGGCACGCGCCGACACGCGTGACCTCCTCAAGACGGGCAGCGCCTGCACGAGTGTCTTCGCTCCGGCTTGAGACGGTGATGACCGCGTCCGGCTCGGCCGCGAAACCGTGTCTCGTCATCCCCGCCCTGAACGAGGCCGCCGTCATCGGCGACGTGGTTCGCCGAGTGCCCGCCGCCGTCGTCGCCGAGGTCGTCGTGGTCGACAACGGCTCGACCGATGACACCGGCGCCGCGGCGTCCCGCGCCGGCGCTCGGGTCGTCGTCGAGCCTCGTCGCGGCTACGGGGCGGCGTGCTGGGCGGGCGTCGAGGCGCTGACGCCCGACACGACGATCGTCGCCTTCCTCGACGGCGACGGCAGCCAGCGCCCCGAGGAGCTGCCTCGCGTGCTCGCGCCCATTCTGGCGGGCGAGGCCGACCTCGTCCTCGGCGTGCGACGGATGTCGGGGACGCATCCGCTCCACGCGTCGCTGGGCACACGCCTCGTGGCCGCGCTCGTGGCGTGGCGGTTCGGCGTCCGCCTGAGGGACCTCGGGCCGTTCCGAGCCATCCGCGTCGACCTCCTCCGGCGCCTCGGCATGCGTGACCGCGCCTTCGGGTGGCCGGTCGAGATGGTCGTCAAGGCGGCCGCGGTCGGCGCGCGCATCGTCGAGGTCGACGTCACGCACGCGGCGCGCCAGGGCGGCCGCTCGAAGGTCTCCGGCACGTTTCGCGGCAGCGTCAGGGCGGGGTACGCATTTCTCACGACTGCGATGCGCGCGGCGCGCGAGGTATCGTGATGCCCCTGGCGCTGTCGGCGCGACCGCCGCTGCCCCGATCGCTCTACCTCGAGACGACGAGCCGCTGCAACTCGCTCTGCGAGACCTGCATCCTCACGTTCGGCGGGCGCGAGCCCCAGAAGGACCTCGGGTGGGAGGAGTTCCGGCGCGTGGTCGACCAGTTTCCGGCGCTCGACCGAGTTCTCCTGCACGGGATCGGCGAGCCGCTCCTCAACCGCGAGCTGCCGCGCATGATCGGTCATCTCAAGGCGCGCGGCGCTACTGTCCTTTTCAACTCGAACGTCATCACCCTCGGACTCCGCCAGGGGCGCGCGCTGATCGAGGCCGGGCTCGACGAGCTCCGAGTGTCGCTCGACGCGACCACGCCGGCGACCTACGCGCGGGTGCGGGGTGTCGACGCCTTCGCGCGCGTCGTCAATAACCTCGAGCGGTTCGCCGCGCTCCGCGGCGAGCTCGCGACGACCACGCCGCGAGTGTCCCTCTGGTTCACGGCGCTCCGGGACAACATCGAGGAGATCCCCGGCCTGGTGCCGCTCGCCACGAGCGTGGGGGCGAGCGCCATTCACCTCCAGCGGCTCGTCTACAATGGGCTCGGACTCGCGACCGCCGAGCAGTCGCTCTACGGCGGCCTCCACGCGCGCGAGGTGGCGCTGCTGGAGGCGACGAATGTCGCCGCACGCGCGGCCGGCGTCGAGTTCTCGGCTTCCGGCGCCACCGCGCCCGAGGTCAGTCTGAGCCCCGGTGACGCCGCGCGGCCGTGGAGTGCGTGCCGACGTCCGTGGACGCTCGTCTATGTCACCGTCCACGGCAACGCCCTGCCCTGTTGCATCGCGCCTTGGATCACGGAGGACTACCACGGCATCGTGCTCGGCAACCTCTTCGAGCAGCCGCTCGCCGACATCTGGTGGGGCGAGCGTTACGTCGGATTCCGGCAGGCGATCCAGACGGACGAGCCGCCGGAGCCGTGCCGCGGGTGCGGTGTGAAGTGGAGCCTCTAGCGAGCGCCCGGGCGCGGCCGCCGGCCGCGCGCGCGCCAGCCGTCGCCGTGATGGCCAAGGTGCCGGGCGCGACACCGGTGAAGTCGCGACTGCATCCAGCGCTCACGCCCGACCGCGCGACGGAACTGTACCGCTGCTTCTTGCTGGACCGTCTCGATGCGCTCGCGACGGTTCCGGGCATCGAGCCCGTGGTCGCGTTCACCCCGGCCGACGCCGCCGACGCACTGGAGGCGCTCGTGCCCGCCGGCTTCCGGTGCGTCGCCCAGCGCGGGCCTGACCTCGGCGCGCGGCTCGACACGGTGCTCGCCACGCTGATCGCCGACGGGCACCGGGCAGCGATCGCGATCGACAGCGACAGCCCCACGTTGCCGATGGCCTACGTGGCCGACGCCGCGCGCGTGCTCGGGTCGGGCTCCGCCGACGTCGTCGTGGGGCCGTGTGACGATGGGGGCTACTACCTCATCGGGCTCGCCGCCCCGCGGCCGGGGCTCTTCGAGGGGATCCCCTGGAGCACGTCGGACGTCCTGCCGCTCACCCTTCAGCGGGCCAAGAGCCTCGGGCTCAGCCTGCACCTTCTGCCGCCGTGGTTCGACGTCGACACGGAGGCCGACCTCCGGCGGCTGCACAGGCAGATGGGCTCGGGCGGGGGACCCGCGCGTACGCTCGCGTTCGTCCGCGAGCTCTTCGGCTGAGCGGACGCCACGGCGCGGACGGCTCGGGCCGGCGCCCACCGAATCCAGGTATCCTGAACTCGATGGCGCCCGTTGCCGCCCGCCGCTCGCGCCTCGGCGTCGTGCTAGCGACCGCTGCGATCGGACTATTGCCGTGCGCGGGCGGCAGCGCCGACTCGCTCCAGTTTCCGAAGCCCGATCGCCCGGTGGCGCGCATCGTCTCACCGGCGTACTCCACCGAGGAGGCGCGCGACCGCCACGGCGAAGCCGAGCTCGTGATGGATCGCCTCGCCGTGAGGGCGGGGCTTCGCGTGGCCGACCTGGGCGCGGGTGACGGCTACTACACGGTTCGGCTGGCCCGACGTCTCGGACCGAGCGCGGTGGTGTACGCCGAGGACGTGCAGGCCGAGTACCTCGAGCGGCTGCGCGCCCGGCTCGCGCGCGACGGGATCCCGGGCGTCACCCTCGTGCACGGCACGCCGGGCGACCCGAAGCTTCCCGAGGCGTCCGTCGATCTCGCGATCCTGTCGCACATGTACCACGAGATCGAGAATCCCTACGAGTTCCTGTTCCGGCTGCGCCCGGCCCTTGCGCCCGGCGCGCGCGTCGCCATCATCGATCTCGACAAGCCGACGCGCGAGCACGGCACGCCGCCCGCGCTCCTGCGCTGCGAGCTGGCGGCCGTTGGCTATCGCGAGGTCGACGCGGCATCGCTGGCGCCGGCCGATGGCTACCTGGCGGTGTTCGTTCCACCCGCCACCCCGCCGGCGCCGGAGGCGATACGGCCATGCCGGCAATGAAGACGGACCTTCTCCTCATCCCGATGAGCGCCCGTTACCGTGACATGCGCGCCGCCGCGGTCGCCGCCGAGGAGGCGGGCTTCGACGGCCTCTGGACCTGGGATCACCTGCGCGATCCCGACGCCGCGTCGGGTCCCGGCGTGCCGGAGGCGTGGACCGTCCTGACGGCGCTCGCCGAGGCCACGCGACGAGTCTCGCTGGGGCCGCTGGTGCTCAACGTGGCGAACCGCCATCCCGGCGTCCTGGCCAACATGGCGGCAACGCTGCAAGCGGTTTCCGGCGGGCGACTGCTGCTCGGGCTCGGCGCCGGCGGGAGTCGCCGAACGCCCTATGCCGCCGAGCAGGAGGCGCTTGGACTATCCGTGGAGCGCGACGAGGTGCGGGCGCGGCGCGTCGTCGAGGCGATCGAGCTCATGCGCAGGCTCTGGTCGGGGCACTCGGGGTTTCTGAAGCCAGAACCCGCGCCGCCGATCATCGTCGGCGGGTTCGGCCCCCGCATGGCCGGGATCGCGGGCCGGCACGCCGACGGGTTCAACACGCAGGCGATGCACCCGCGGCTCGCCGACCTCGTCCGTCGCGCCCGCGACGAGCACGCCGCCGCGGGACGCGATCCCTCGCGGTTCATCGTCACGGTCTTCGCAGGGCTGGACGAGCCCTGGCTCAGGCCCGACTCGCGGGCGCGGCAGACGCTCGAGCGCGCGGGCGTCGAGCGGCTGATCCTGCTCGTCGAGCCGCCGTTCGATCCGGGCGAGATCCGCCAGGCCGGACGCGTGCTCGCCGGCGCCCGCGCCGACACGCGATAGGCGGCGCCTCAGCGCGCGGTCTGCGGCCGGTTGCGCTGGACCGCCTCGGGATGCGTCGAGTCGGCGCCCATGTAGATGCCCTTCTCCCAGGTGCGCTTGAGCGGATCGCGGACGTGGAGCCGCATGCGCCCGACGCCGTGGATCTCGAAGTCCACGACCTCGTTATCTTGAAGCGGGCCCAGCCCCTCGTGGTTCGTGCCGCACGCGATGAGATCGCCCGAGTTGAGCGTCATGATGGTCGTCGCGAACTCGACGAGCTCCGGGACCAGGTGCTCCATGTCGTCCGTGTTGTAGTTGTGCCGGAGCTGGCCGTCCACCCAGAACTGGACGTGGACGTCGTTGGGGTTCGCGATCTCGTCGATCGTGGCGATGCACGGGCCGATCGGCGCGAACGTGTCGAACGACTTGCCGAGCCAGCTGCCGGCCTTCCACGTCCGGCGACCCTCGCCGCGCGCGGACACGTCGATCATGCCCGTGTAGCCGAAGACGGCGTTCTGCCAGTTGTCGCGCTTGACCGACTTGGCCGGCCCCTTGATGACGAGCGCCAGCTCGGCCTCGTGCATGAAGATCCACGGCTCGGTGAACTCCGGCAGCACGATCGTGTCTCCCGGGCCGATCACCGCATCCGAGCTCTTCAGGAACATGTTGAGCGGTCTGGCCTCGAGCGCGCCGTGCTCCCAGTAGTTGGCGATGCAGGCCAGGATCTTGCCAGGCCGCGGGAGCGGCGGGCGCAGCCGGACCTCGGACGCCGGCGTCGCCTTGCCCTCTCTGGCCAGCCGATCCAGCGACGGGCGCAGCCGGTCGAAATCGTCGATGATGCCCGTCATGGTCGCCTGGGGCGCGGCGCCCGCAGGCACGGCGTCGGCGATGCTCACCACGCCGCGCTCGGTGAGCAGCCCCGGCATCACGTCCGGCTTTCCGGCCATCTGAAACATCACGAGCTTCACGATTCCCTCCTCGCCGTTCTGCGCCTGGCGAACCCGGTCAGTTCAGACGGAACAGTCGTCGCTCGACGTCGTGCATGCGCCGACATGGCGCGCGAAGACATAGCGCCGCGTTCCCCGGCTGTCAAGGGCCCTCCGTTTGCGTGTAGACTTGGCGCCTCGAGCGGCGTATATCCCAGGCGAGGCAGGGTCGGGGGAGCCGAGGAGGGCCGAGAGATGATACAGGCCACCGGGATCGACCATCTCGTGCTGCACGTCAGTGACGTAGGACGCGCCAGGAAGTTCTACACCGAGGTCCTCGGAATGACTGTCTACAGAGAGAGCGACCGGCAGGTGTTTCTGCACGCCGGCCAGCAGGGGGTGGCCCTGTTCAAGAAGCAGGGTGACATTCCCCTGACGACGGGCAATGACCTCAACCATCTCGCCCTGAAGGTCGCGACCGGCACGTACGAGGCGCTCAAGGCCGACCTGGAGAAGCTCGGAGTGGTCGTGAGCGGCCGCCCGGGCGAAGACCGGTGCATCTATTTTCAAGATCCCGATGGACATCGCCTTCAGCTGATGGTCCGCTCGTGATGCCGATGAACGCCGAGCGGCGGCGCGGCTATCGACCAAGGAGGATCGCATGAGGGACGGCTTGCGCGCTTGGGATGCCGATACGCACGTGAACCCTGCCGCGGAAGTCCTGGAGCGGTATGTCGATCCGAGCTTTCGACCGCGCCTGCCCGAGCTGGCGTCGCACCGACACGCGACCGGCCAGATCGGAGGCACCCCCGGCACCCATCAATACCGCGTCGGCACAAAGCTCTACCGGCGTGTCCTCGGCGAGGCGAGCGCCCATGAGACGTTCACCGGGCGAGGCACCAACTGGAGGGGAACGAAGCAGCCGAGAGCGGGGGTGCAGGACGACCAGGCCGAGAACCGCATCAAGGACATGGACGACGAGGGGACCGACGCGCATCTCCTGATCCCGACATCGTGGGTCAGCGTCGTCGGCCTGCCCGATGTCGAGCTCGAGGTCGGGTTGATTCGCGCCTACCACCGCCATGCGGCGGACTTCTGCGGGCAGTTTCCGAACCGCCTCAAGACGATGGTCGTGGCCTCGACCCGTAACGTCGAGGAGGCGGTGCGCGAGATCCGCCAGTGGGGGACATCCAAATGGGCGGTGGCGGTCTGGCCCTTGCTCGCCAAGGACATCCCCGTCGACCACCCGGACCTGGACCCGATCTGGAAGGCCGCCCAGGAGCACGACCTGGCGGTGATGCACCACAGCTTGACCTGGAATCCCCCGTACTTTCCCGGCTACCAGGACCTGTGGGACAACATCTTCCTCGGTCGTCTCGCCTCTCATCCCTGGGGCGGCATGCGCTTCATGGCCGCCTTCATCGGCGCCGGGATCATGGACCGCTATCCGAGCTTGCGCATGGGCATCCTGGAATGCGGGTCTGGCTGGCTCCCGTTCTGGGCCAAGCGCATGGATGAGCAAGCGGTCTATGTCGGGGGCATCGCACCGCTCAAGCATGCTCCCAGCGAGTACATGACCAGCGGACGGTTCTTCTGCAGCATCGAGCAGCACGAAGGTGAAGACATGTTCAACTACGTCAGGAGCGTTCTCGGGGACGACGTCCTCATGTACGCCTCGGACTATCCCCACTCCGAGTGCCAGTTCCCCAACTCTGTCGACAACGTCCTGAAGTGGTCGAGCCTCAAGCCAGACACGAAGAAGAAGCTCCTGTGGGACAATGCGGCCAGATTCTACAAGCAGACCTGAGGGGTGACACATGCCTGAGATCAGCGGGTTGGGGCACGTCGGGCTCTTCTGCAACGACCTCCCGAAGATGAGGGATTTCTACGCCCGCGTCCTGGGCCTCACGATCAGCGACGAGAACCTGGAGCGAGGGATCTGCTTCCTGAGCGCGGCGCCGGACGCCGAGCACCACGAGCTGGCCCTCGTCCAGGCCAAGGAGCCGGCGCAGAAGACGCACAACGTGCAGCAGGTGTCCTTCAAGGTGAAGCGCCTGGACGACGTGCGGGCGTTCCATCATCGGCTCCAGAACGAGGGCATGAAGATCGACCGCACCGTCACTCACGGGATCGCCTGCAGCGTCTACTTCTTCGATCCGGAAGACAACCGGATCGAGCTCTACTACACGACGCCCTACAAGGTGCGGCAGCCGCTCGGGGAGCACATCGACCTGGATCGTCCCGACGAGGAGCTGCTGGCCTTCGCCAAATCGCTCGAGGAGATCAAGGGGCCGCCGCGCGGCGCCCAGCAGCCCGCCGGGTAGACCCGCGGGCGAGAGCCCTAACCAGCCGGCGCGTGATGTACGCCCACGTCCTCGCCTGCGGCCCGGCTGCCGTCCGCAGCCCGGCCGACCGGGTGTTCCCTTCCGTGAGACGGCTTGCTGCGTTTCCGTCAGAGCCTGCCAAGATACGCTGCACGGCCGCGCAGCCTATCCCGACCACGGCCGCCGGCGCGTTCTTGGTCCAGAGTGGGGAGAACAAAGGGCGAACGGCTGAAATCCGGGGTGACCACGGTATCGCGATAGGCTGCACGGCCGCGCAGCGTTTACAGTGCTATCGAGACCGGGCCATCCTGGAGTCGAATTCTAGTTAGCCAGACAACGGCGAGTCAGTCATGAGGAACGATCGCCACGACATCGAGTCGGCCACGCGCCGAGCTGAAGCGGCGCGCGCCGCCCATGCAATACTCGCAGGAGAGATCGGACTTATCGAAGGGGTCCGAAATCTCACCAGAATTGGACATGGGCTGGTGCGCGATTTCTGGGGTGACCCTGACTTCTCGCTGCTAGGCGCGGTCGACTCCGAGACGGACGATCTACCTGTGGGGCAGGTGCGCGGACATTGGGATCCAGCGGCCCTCGCAATAAAGGACGGCGAGAGCGCCGACTATGAAGCGACAATTCGCGAGGCTGTGCTTGCAGCCTGCCATTCCATCCGGGCGCGCTATGGGGCTGGCTAACAACAGGCTTGAGCGGCCCGGCTCGAAGCCGGCCGCTCAGCCTGAACGTTGATATGACTGTGGCCGTCAAGTCCTATCTTCGCGCGCATTCTCGGGTCCGATGTTCCTCCCGGTGCTTCCTCAGAGATCATGCAGCACCGATCCTCGGTGGGGACGGAGCCAGTAACCTCGACGGTTGATCATGCTGATATCCGTGGGTTGGTTACCACCTTACTTATATCCGTCGGGTGCCTGCCTCGCTCTAGACACGAGGGTCTGTCGCAGCCTCATAACGTTCACGAGGGTTGCACCCTCACCGGGGCTGCGCCGCCACCGAGAATCGATGTCGCTCCCATATCAGTTGTCGCGTGACGCCATCGTCCCTACGCCGCCGTGGCCTGCGCCTTCGCGATCGCCCACATGAACCCCGCCAGCTCCCGCGCGATGGCCGCGGCAATCGTGTTCGCGTGCTTGCCCCGGAGGGCCAGCTTCTTGTACCGCCCGCACAAGCGCACCTGCGCCCGCCACGCGATGTCGCAGATCTCTTTGGGGAGTTGTTGCTGCCGAGCCTGGATCTGCTCGGACACCTTCGCGCGATGGCGATAGGCCTTCGCCGCCTCCACCAGCACCCGGCGCGCGTGCCCGTTGCCCATCTTCGTGATGCCCCCCTGCCGGCGCCGCTCCCCGCTCGAGTACTCACTCGGAGTGAGCCCGAGGTAGTTCATCACCTGCCGCGGGCTGTCGAAGCGGGTGAGGTCGCCGAGCTCCGCCACGGTCGTGATCGCCACCGTGAACTGGACCCCGCGCAGCGCCTGCAGGGCCTCGACCACCGGGGCGAGCCGCCACGTCTTGGCCTGCTCGAGCAGTTCGCTCTCCAGGCGGCGCAGGAGCTCCGTGCGCTCGCTCACCGTCCGGACGTATTCCTGGAACACGATCTGCTGCGCCGGCGTCGGCAAGACCAGCCGCGCCAGCCAGCGGACATGCTCCGCGCTCCAGTTCGCCCGCCCGCTGTAGCGAATGTCGTTGCGCAGCAGGAACGCCTTCAGCCGGAACCGCGCCGCGTTCAGGTCGTGGAGCGCGTCCTCACGGGCGCGCGAGAGATCGCGGATGGCTTCATCGCCCACCGCCGGCACGTAGACCGGCGTGAGATCGCCCGACCGGGCCAGGCGCGCCAGCATCACGGCGTCGCGCCGATCCGTCTTCACCCGATCGCCGGCCTTGCGCGGGATCAGCGACGGCGCGACCACGAAGCACGTCAGCCCTTTGCGCGTAAGGTACCGGTACAGCCAGTACCCACACGGCCCCGCCTCGTAGACGAACACCAGCTCCGCGCCCTTGCTCTGCAGCTTGCGGATCACGGCATCGATGTCGCACTGCCGCGTGCCGATCTCCCCGACGTACACCGCCTCCGTTCCGTCCTCGCCCGCGTAGGCCACGGCGATCGACTCCTTGTGGACGTCCAACCCCACGCGCAGTGTGCTACCGTTCTTCATGGCTGGCCTCCGCTCTCAAGATGAATGCCCGCACGCATTCTGCGGCTCTGGCCTTCCCAAGGCTAACCCGCGTGACGAGACGGAGGTCAGCCTCTTCGCCACAGTCATCATGTCTAGGCGGTGGAGGTGAAAGTGCGCGACGACGTTTGCTCCTCCGAACCGGCCGCACTCGCCGGCATCTTCCGGGACGGGGCGCGGGTCGGCTTTCGGCTGGCTTCCGAACCGCGGACCGGGTCCCTGCTGCGGGTGTTGGCCGGGAGCAAGCCGGGCGGCCGGCTGCTCGAGCTTGGCACTGGCACCGGGGTCGCGACAGCTTGGCTCCTCGCCGGAATGGACGCCGCCACCCGACTGGAGACCGTGGACTCCGACCCGTCGGTCGTCGAAGTGGCCCGTACTCATCTCGGCGGTGACCCACGCGTCCGGTTCAACATCGCGGAGGCCGGGGATTGGCTGCGGCGGTGGTCGGGCGGGCCGTTCGACCTTGTCTTCGCCGACGCTTGGTCAGGCAAGTTCAGCGACATCGACGCGGCGCTGCGGCTGCTCGCGATCGGGGGGCTGTACGTGATTGACGATCTCCTGCCCCAGCCCAGTTGGCCGGACGGGCATGGGCCCCGGATCGAGCCGCTACTGGCAGAGCTGGAGGGGCGGCCGGATCTGGCGGGCGTACGGCTGGCGTGGTCGTCGGGCCTGGCGGTCGCGGTCAAACGCGCCTAACCTTGCGTTGGAGTGGACCGCAGGCTCGCATTCGCTCGCCGCGGCCGCTCAACGAAGACGTTGGGCGTCACAGGCCACGAGTTCGGTGTGTCATAGGAGAGGGGCGAAAATGAAGCCCGTCAATCTCGCGGAGAAGCTCTCGACCTTCACGGAGCACTGGCAGCCGCGAACCGTTGGCGAGTTCAATGGGCACGACCTCATGGTCGTAAAGGTCAAGGGCGCGTTTGTTTGGCACAAGCACGACAGCACGGACGACTTTTTCCTGGTGCTCAAGGGGCGAGTCACCATCCAGATGCGGGATGGGAACGTCCCCCTGGGCCCTGGAGAGATGTTCGTGGTGCCCAAGGGCGTCGAGCATTGCCCCGTGGCTGAGGAGGAATCCCACATCCTGCTGATTGAACCATCCGGTACGCCAAATACCGGCAACGCCGAGACCGCTGCTCCTCGTAGAGTTGTCTAGCGTCATGCCGAAAGGGACGTCCAACCACACGTTCGACCGGACCGCTGGCTCGCATTCGCTCGCCGCGGCCGGTCAACGTGATCGTTGGACGGGCAAAAGGGGGGAGGGGATGTCATGCCAAGATTAGTTGCCACAGCGGTTCTCGCATTGTTTTGGACTGCCGTCGCCGCAGCGGGTGACGCTACTCCGAGACGTGCCATCGATCTCAACGCGCCCGGGGCCCTTCAGGCCCTTCAGCGCTCCAACCCAACGCACTACGAGAAGGTTCGTAAGATCCTGGAAGGAGTTCTCCAGCGGCCTGACACCGACGTGCCGCGTTGGATACAGACGAACTTCGCGGCGCACGACGTGAGCTACGTGCCAGTCGTGCTGACGAGCCACCCTCCAAAGAGGCGTCTGTCGTTTGCTCTCGATGCCACGCGGTACGAGGCCGTCGTAGTTCTCACGAACGTGCGCGGTGACATTACTCCAGCGAAGTAGGCCATGCTGCCGTCTAACGATGCGTTGCAGCGGACCGGGGCTCGCGATGCTCGCCCCGGCTGCTGATCGCTGGCGTTGGACGGGCAGAGATTACGCGAGAGCTTGAGCTGCTGACGCAACCAGTCGGTGAGTTGGCTTTTGTCGATGCGGCCGGTCGCCAGATCGAGCATGACGCGCTCCTGATCACCCACCTGGGCGTCGACCTCAGCGCCATTCAGAACGAGAAACGTCTCCATGGCGGCATGTCCGACGCGCTTGTTGCCGTCGACGAACGGATGGTTCTGGACAAGCGCGAGGCAGAGCGCTGCACCGAAGGTCGTCTTGGGCTGGGCGATTGCCGATTCGAGTGCGCGAAGATCTCGAATCCCAGGGGCGTCACCCGTTGCTTCGAGAAGTCGCCGGTGCAGCCCTCATGGCCTACTCTACCGTGTGCGGCTGTCTCGTCCACCAACCCGCTTCACCGCGACCGCGAGGAGCTACCCGCGGATAGTGCGCATGACGTCCTCGTTGGCGAAGACATCGCGAGGACTGCCGTGGAAGATGATCTCGCCGCGATCGATCGCGTAGAGCCGGTCGGCCACGCGCGTCGCGTTGACCAGGTTGGACTCGGCGATCAGGACCGAGATGCCCATGGCCTTGATCGCCCGCACCGCCTCGATGAACCGCGTGACCACGACCGGCGCCAGCCCCTCGAACGGCTCGTCGAGCAGCAGGACGGACGGCGCCAGCGACATGGCCCGCGTGATCGCGACCATCTTCTTCTGGCCCCCGGAGAGGTGAAGTCCCCGGCGCGTCATGAACCCCTTGACCTCCGGAAAGACTCCGAAGACACGCTCGTCGAGGCCGCGGTCGGCCGTCGCGCGCGGCGTCGCGAGCCAGGACGTGATCTGAAAGTTCTCCGCCACGGAGAGATCGGGGAAGATCCCGCAGTCCTCGGGCGCGTAGCCGATGCCCAGGAGGGCGCGCTCGTGCGCCGGCATGCGCGTGATGTCCCGCTCACGGAACGCGACCCGGCCGGAGCGCACGGGCAGGAGCCCCATGATGCTATCGATCGTCGTCGTCTTCCCGGCGCCGTTGCGGCCGACCAGACAGATCGCCTCTCCGTCGGCGACCCGCAGCGAGACCTCGCGCAGGATCTGCGCCGGCCCGCGGAAGGTGTTGATCCGATCGAGCTCGAGCGTGGCGGCCGCCATCAGTGTGTCTCCGTCGTGCCGATGAGTGTCGTCGTGACCGTCTCGTTACGCCGGATCTCGTCCGGGGTGCCATCCGCGAGGATCGTCCCCTGGTGCATCGCGACGATCCGGTCGGAGTAGTTGAAGACCACGTCCATGTCGTGCTCGATGATCGCCGCCGAGATGCCCGTCGAGCGAACGACCGAGGTGACCGTGTCCATGATCGGCGCCTTCTCGCGCGTGCTGACGCCGCTGGTCGGCTCGTCGAGGAAGAGGAGCTTCGGCCGGAGCGCGTAGGCGACGGCCACGTCGAGCAGCTTCCGCTCGCCCTGCGAGACGCCGCCCGCCAGCATCCGCCCCTTCGCGTCGAGCCCGAACAGACGCAGGATCTCGTGCGCCTCGTCCCAGACGGCGGAGTCGGCCGCGGCGAGCGCGACGAGGTTGGCGATCTTGCCCTCGCGCGAGAAGATCGTGAGCGCGACGTTGTCGAGGGCCGTCAGCTGGTCGAACAGGTTGACGAGCTGAAAGCTGCGCGCGATGCCGGCCTTGATACGCCCGTGCACGGACTGATGGGTGACGTCCGCGTCCCGGAACAGGATCTGGCCCGCGTCGGGCCGGAAGAGCCCGGAGATCAGGTTCACGAGCGTGGTCTTCCCGGCGCCGTTCGAGCCGATCAGGGCGAGGACCTCGCTTTCCTTGACGGTGAAGTTCACGTGGTCGACGGCGTGCGTGTCGCCGAACCATTTCACGAGGTCCTTCGTGACCAGCAGGCTCACCTCAGCCCCTCCGCTGGAACCGCGCCGCGAGCTTCCCGGCCGTCCCGACGATCCCGGTCGGCAGCGAGAGCACGAGCGCCACCAGCACGGCGCCGAGCAGGAGCTGCCAGTAGACCGTGTAGCCCACCGCGTAGGTCTTGAGGTAGTTGAACACGATCGCGCCGATGATGGGCCCGGCGAACGAGCGGAAGCCGCCGAGCACCGTCATGAAGACGATCTCGCCCGAGAAGGTCCAGTGCATGATGTCGGGCGTCGTCAGCCCGTTCAGCGGCACCCACAGGGCGCCCGCGAGCCCCGTGAAGACGCCCGAGACGACGAACGCCACCCAGCGGTAGCGCCAGATCCGGACGCCCACGAACTCCGCCCGCGTCTCGTTGTCGCGGATCGCCTGGAGCGCCATGCCGAAGGGCGAGTTCACGATCACCCACATGAGCGCGGCGCAGACGCAGAACACGATGAGCACGTAGTAGTAGTAGGCGTGCGACATGAACGCCGTCTTGTCCCCGGCGCCCGTCACCAGCCCGCCGAAGAGCGAGGGGGTGGGGACCCGCAGGCCGTCGGTCCCGCCCGTCACCCAGAAGAACTTGAAGGCGAGCGACCAGAGCACCTGCGAGAGCGCCAGCGTGAGGATGCCGAAGAAGATCCGCGTGTAGCGGACGCAGACGACGCCGAAGAGCGCGGTGATCAGCACCGAGGCGGCGACCGCGCCGACCAGGAAGAGCTCCATCGAGCCGACCTTGAGATATTTGACCATCAGCGCCACCGCGTACGCGCCCACGCCGAAGTAGGCCGAGTGGCCGAACGAGAGGAGCCCGGTGTAGCCGAGCAGCAAGTTGAAGCCGAGCGCGCCGATCGCCATGACGAGCCCGTAGGCCAGGAGGATCGCGCCGTACGGGGGGAGGATCAGCGGGACGAGCGCCGTTACATGATTACGCGTCTCCTCCTTTTCATATCGGCGACCATTGACCTCTTCCTGGGGGCCGTCTACCTTCGGACCTCGGTGCCGATCGGGGTGTTCTGCCTCTTCTTCGCTGCAGTGCTGGCCGGGCTGGGACGCTGGTCCAGACGAAATCCCGAACCTGCTTTCGGTTGGTCCTTGCTGCTCCTCATCCTCAATGAGATAGGAGCTCTGGCGACGATAGGTCCATGGCTCCGCGGTGGTTCTTTTCCATTCTTCATGTTCCTCGGTGCTCTTTTTCCATTCATTACGATTCTCGCCACTCTGTTCAGCTGGAGGCGAGCAAAGCAGCGACGGCTCGAAGGGTCGCGCCAGGGAACGTCTAGCTCTGCTGGTCGCTAGGGTTCCTGAGTTCTGGAACGTCAAGCATTATCCGAAGCAGAAGGGTGAAGGTTCACCTCAAGCTCCGCGTGACAACGTTCACATGTCGCGATGTTCGTTGCACCGCATCAACGCCTGCCGGGTGCGGCCGTCGGCGCGGCCTGCGGCGCGGATGTGTATGGAATTGATTGGGCCCGCTCCAACTGCGCCTTGATCGCGGGATTATCCGGGTTGATCGCCTGCGCGTGTTGATAGGCGTCGATGGCCGTCGCGCGATCGCCCAAGCGTGTGGCCGATGCGCCGAGGTTGAGCCAGAAGTCGATGCGTTGCGGCATCTCGCGTGTCAGTTGCCGGAACGCGTCCTTCGCCTTCGCATCATCGCCGGCAACGAGATACGCGTTCGCCAGCGCGGTGAACACTTCGCCGCTGGTGGGTGAGGCCTGCAGCATCCGTTCGAGCATGGCGGTGTTGCCCTGGGACTGGCAGATCTGCAGCAGCAGCCGGTCAGCCCATGCGCGAT
>Ga0137403_10003932_pt1 | contig 17663 bp, 19 predicted proteins | sample CZOMad2_1_16fung_FD_122057 | JGI IMG/M metagenome (GOLD analysis project Ga0137403, IMG submission 122057) | Vadose zone soil fungal communities from Angelo Coast Range Reserve, California, USA - CZOMad2_1_16fungal (Hybrid Assembly) | ecosystem: Environmental > Terrestrial > Soil > Vadose zone...
GTCCGGTTTAAGGCACTCGACTCGAAATCGAGCGTGGGGCAACCCACCGTGGGTTCGAATCCCACCCCTTCCGCCACCGATTTTATTGCACCGTCCCAAATGCAAAAATGACCCATCCAAAACTGGATGCTCGCGGCAATTTCGAGGTGATCACAGCTGAGCGGCAAAGGGCTGAGCCTGGCAAGGTAATCGTTACCGCGCTCGCGGGCCTATTCTTCCTGATCTGCACCTGGACGTCCTATGCTCGCTGGGCGAATTTCCAGTATCGGTCCTTCGATCTGGCCTACTATGTCCAGGCGATCTGGCAGCTGATTCATGGGCGTCTGGACGTATCGGTCGAAAACGTTCCGCTGCTGGGCAACCACGTCGAACCGATCGTTTTTCTTTTTGCTCCGCTCTTCGCAGTTTTTCGTCATCCGATGCTTTTTGTTGCCGTGCAGAATGCTGCGCTCGCGACCATGCCTCTGGTTGGCTACAACATCGCCAAGCGACTCGGACTCGATGGAAAACGTGCCTGTTTACTGAGCGCCGCGCTTTTGCTCGCGCCAGCTACGGGCTACATCGCCATTCATGAGTTCCATCCCGAAGCTCTGGTCGCGCCCTTTCTTCTGTTAATGCTTCAAGCCTGGGTGGCGAAGTCGATCAGTCGCCATTGGCTGTGGTTCGTCGCTGTTTTGGCCTGTAAAGAAAACATGGCGCCGTTGCTGGTCGTTTATTGTGCAACACTATGCGTCGCCGAACGCAGTCGCGGCTTGGCTGTATTGCGTCGTTGGTTTCTCTGGCCGATGGGCCTGGCTCTGATCTGGTTCGTGTTGTGCGCCTACGTAATCACGCCGGCGCTGAATTCCGGTAACATAGATTACGTTGCCTTGTACGATCAGTTGGGCACGTCGCCAGAAAATATCCTGATCAACGCCATCGTCCGACCACAACTAATTGGAAGAGCGCTTCTGCAATCTCTCACGCATGGAAACCTAGTTTGGGGGCTGCTCCTTCCGTTTCTCTGCCTGCCGTTGCTAAGGCCACGCTGGATCGTTATCGCCGCGCCAATTCTTCTACAGCATCTCCTTTCCTGGCGTTCGTCGGAATGGATGATTTACTTTCATTACGCCGCGCCGCTCCTTCCTCTCTTCTGGATCGCATCGGTCGAAGCAATCGCAGCTTTCGATCAAAGGAAACATGTTCCTTCGTTCGTTTCGCGCGCAGCCGCATGGCTGGTCATTATCGGCTGTGTCGTCGCCCAGATTTGGATCGGGCCGGTCTCGCGCATCGTCATTACGACTGCGGATTGGTTTGAAGCAGGTCAAGATCGCGCGCGCAAGAACGCTTTCATAGCCCAAATTCCGCCAGCCAGCAGCGTGGTGGCCCCGCTGCCCTACCTCTCTCATCTTGCGATGCGTGAGAAATTGTACTCGCTTCACTATACTCTGAAGGGTCTCAAGACTCTGGGCCGATCATCCTACCAGCCGCCAGCAGCAACGGATTTTGTGCTGATTGATTATCGTGACTCGGCCACCTTCGATCCGGGCGCGGGCTTTTATCATCCTACCATGAAAACAGTCGAGGGCCGGATCATCCCGTCGAGTGATCGGCTGCTACACGATTTTCTGAAAGGGGCAGTTTGGACTGCGGATGAGCAAGATGAACTTACGCTGCTGCAGAATTTGGGGAACCGAAAAACGCCTGTCGGTGAACAATCCTCACCCGACAACGAGGCGGGCGTATTCTCAATCGGTGCGACCCGACTCATAAGTATCGCAACGGCAGGAGGGGTCATTTCTCGATCCCGGCCGCTGGAAATTCAGTTACGCTGGAAATTCCAAGGCGAGCGCGACGTTTTTCCGTGGATGCTTCTCAAGTTATCGCGCGAAAAAGCGAAACTCGCGCTTTTGGTGAAAGGTTTATGCGCTCCCGAGGCGACCGAGGGAATTTACATGGAGACCTGGCGCGTCGTGACAGCGGAACATTTTCTTCCGGGTGATTATTCTCTTGAAGCTGTCTTTGTCGATAACAGCAAGCGCGCCTGGTTCGAGACCACGGGTAGTGGCGGCAGCGGATCGGCCCTATTGTCCGCCCCGGTTTCGTTGGGTCATATAAAGGTGGAGCAGTAGGATCGTCACTCATATAAATCCCTCGCCGGGAAAGGTATTCGCCTCCGTTTCGAATTCCACTCTTCCGCCAATCCTATATTTTGCTCCATCTTCCCTCGGCGATTTTATAACCCAATACGTTGATTTCCAGTGGCTTACCAATACCGTGATTTAGTCCCCCTTCCGCCAATCGGTAACCGCTCTCCTGCGACCCGGTGGCATCTATCTTGCACCCCCGATTCGCAAACTCCCTTAGCGACATGTCAGCTGATCAACTTGTGCCGAACGCCGGAGACCGAAACGCAGAGAAAATCCTGCATCCAGACCCGTTTTCGGCGCGAGTCAAACTCTTCTCGGCCCTGCTGATCCTGTGCGCAGTCATTGCCTATTTCCCCGCGATTAACGCCGGATTCATCTGGGATGACGCACCCTTGTTCACCGCCAACCCGCAGATGCAAAGCGAGCACGGGTTGAAAGAAATCTGGCTGGGGAAAAATACCTGCGACTATACCCCGCTAACACTTACCGTCTTCTGGCTGGAGCGATCGCTTTGGGGCGACACCTCCACCGGCTACCACCTCGTAAATATTCTGCTCCACGCTCTCGCCGGAATACTGTTGTGGCGAACCTTGCTTGCGCTGCGAGCTCCGGGCTCCTGGCTGGCTGCGCTACTGTTCGTAATTCATCCCGTGAACGTCGCTTCCGTGGCGTGGATCGCAGAGCTTAAGAATACGCTGTCGGCGGCTTTTTTTTTCGCCGCCATCTTTGCCTTTCTTTGCTCCGGCAAAAATCGGAACACCAGGCACTACCTGTTAGCGATCACCCTGTTCACTTTGGCCGGACTGAGCAAAGGAGCCGTCGTTACCATGCCGATCGTTCTGTGTGCTTGCCTTCTCTGGATGAAGAAAAAGATCGTCTGGAACGACGTTGCCCGCCTCGTTCCGTTCGCGCTTATCGCATTACTGATCTCATTCCTCACCATTCACTATCAATCCCGGGCGGTGGACTATGGGCTGATTTCTTCCGATCTTCTGTTCCGCATTGCACGGGCAGGCACCGTCGTATGGCATTATCTCGTCGGGCTAGTGTTCCCCACCAACTTGAGCCCGATGTTGCCACAATGGCAGCCCGATCTCGTCTCTCCCTTCGTTTATCTGCCGGGGATTCTGCTAATAGCAGTCCTGGGAGTTTTCGTTTGGACACGGAAGACCTGGGGAAGGCCCTTCCTTTTTGTCTCCGGTTATTATCTTTGGATGCTGTTGCCGGTTCTTGGTTTTGTCTGGATGGCATTGCAGCAGCAAACGCCGGCGGCGGATTGGTGGCAGTATCTTGCCGCTCCCGGAATATTCGCTGGCATTGCCGGAGGGGTCGTCATGGTTTCAAGATCCGCCTCAAAAAACGCGCGCCTTGGTCTGTCCGTCGTAGTCGCTGTCATCCTGACGCTGCTCCTTGTCCAAACCTGGCGGCGAAGCGCGATCTATCAGTCGATGGAAACCTATTGCCGGGCAATCCTAGCCGAGAACCCGCACGCGTGGATCGCGCAAAATAATCTTGGCGTCGTCCTGGAACAACGCGGCGAACTTGAGCAGGCGATTTCTTGTTATCGTCAGGCGCTGCGGGACAATCCGCGCTACTTGGAGGCGCACAATAATCTCGGGAACGTCCTGGCCGCGGCCGGGAATTGGCCGGAAGCGGAAACCGAGTTCCTCTCCGCTTTGCATCTCAGTCCCGCCAACGCCGCGGTTCTAGGCAACCTCGCCGACAATTATTTTCGCGAGGGCAAAATCCGAGAGGCTTTCGCGACGGACGGGGCGGCGGTCAAAGCCGACCGCTACAACCCGCAACGCTACGTCGCGTTCGGACGCAAGCTTGCAGCAAACCAGCAATTCGAACAGGCGACGGTTTGTTTCAGGAATGCCTTGCTCTTGAATCCGGGCGACCTCAGCATTCAGCTAAATCTGGTGCAGGCGTTGGTCGCGGCCGGGCATGGCGAAGACGCGTTTGCGCTTGGTCAACAGGCGTTGAGAACCGCGCAAGAGTCGGGAAACCAACAAATCGTCCAAGCCGTCGCAGCAATCCTGAATCAGAGCCGCCCGCCCGCGAGGTAAACCAAGCCGCCCGGAACTACTATAATGGGCTGGTTTGGTTCGACTCTCTTGCGTTCTGGCACCTTCAGTGCTTATAATGGGTTCTCGATGATTCAGGCGAATTGTCGGGCGCGGTTTACCGCAGCAGATTTTGATTTTGTCGTGCGCACTCTGGCACGCTCTCAATCCGAATCCGTCTCCCTGGTCGATCTTCTGGCCGATTCCGAGACCCGCGATTCCGTTATCGATTCCCCGCGCCTGGTGGAGGCCATTCTGTGCAATGACAGCCAGCTGCGCATCTCGTCCCAATTCTACTTCTATGTGCTGGCGCGATACGTCTTGCGTGACGCCGGAATCCGCGATCGCAAACTGTGCGATTACGTCGGTTCGCTGCTCGAGAATTTCTCTCGCGCGCATCTTCTGCGCGGCCCTCAAGCCGAGGCCGACGAATCGCCGCGTCAATATCTCTCTGATATGCTAATCGCGCTTTCCCGCGCCACGCAGGATGAAGCATTCTTGTTGCGCGCCCACGTCGGCAATTACTCGCTCTTCATCAGTGGGATTTTTCATGAGAACACGCAACGGCGCAGCCTGCGCGGGGCCCCTGACATCGGCTTTTATGAAAATATAGGACGGCGCAATTATCACCTCGTCGCTTCTCACGCGACCGCCAGGCGCTGTGAACTTAACGATGTTTATGCCGAGCTGGCCGATCGTTTTCGCGATGTGCGGCTCGCGCTCAATCAACTGGCCGATCGTTTGCTCAATCTAGATGAAGGCGACCGGCCAACGCTGGTATGAACGAAACCCTCTTCAGCCAAATCCAGCGGCTGCTTGAACGGACCTACGCCCAGGTCGGGATTAATCTCGAAGATTGCATCATTGATCGAGCCCGTTCCGTTCACCTCAGCAAATTGGCCGGCGCTTCCGCCCGCGAATTGAACGAAATCGCACGCACTTTTCTTCGCCACGCCGGCGATCAGCTTTACGTCGGGATCTACTATTCGCGCTGGCTGATCGATCAGCTTGAACGCCATGACCCGCGCAGCGGATTGAGCGATTCCAACATTCGCTCCCTGATCGTTTTTGTGGAGGAATTAAATCATGCGCTTCACGCCGCGCTCCAGTTCAAGAACGGCCAGCGCCGAATCGCCTCCGAAGAATTTGCGCGCGATCTCGAGCTCCAAGCGCAGGTCGATACTTATCTCGTCCTCCTCTTGTTTGTCGCATTCTTTCGCAAAACCCAGCGCGTTTCCCGGACCGATCGTCGCTGGCTGCATTTTCATCTTTTTAGCCGGCAATGTCCGGATGCATTCCGCGATGAAAATTTGCGCGGTCGCTATCTCGAAACTTGCGAGCTCGCTGCCAGCTACACCCAGTATCTCGATACCCTCAACGGTGTCCGGCGTCTTGATGAGATCCGCAAATTTCGTTCGCTCGATTATTCCGCCAAAAAAACGCACATCTTCGCGCTGATGGAGCGGACCGCGACCTAATTTCACGGTCATCCCGAGCCACGTCGAGGGATCCCGTTGAGGTTAGCTTTAAGGTCTCGCAGCGGAATCCCTCGACTGCGCTCGGGATGACCGCTTCTGCCATCGACTTTGTTATTCATTGATTTGATATTTTCTGTCGGGTAAAACACTACACAGTGTTCTCCGCGATCTTGTCCGGCAGCATACGCAAAGCGATTCGCTTGAGCGCGGTGGGCGCTGTAATTTGCGTATGCAGAAATCCAATCGCTGCTGCGTCACCACCGGATCAGGTTCCCAATTCTTCATCGTCTGCAGTGGCTCCGCGCTTCGTGGTGTTGACCCAACCGGTGAAGGTAAAGATCGCTTACGGTGAAACCGTCTTGCCCGCCGGAATGAAACTTCCGGTCGTCTCGAGCGATGCCACTTCCATCCGCGTAAAGTATATGGGCGAATCGCAGACCATCCCCAGTGCTGCCGCTCGCTTTGAGGACTCCGAGTCACCGGACGCTGTCCCTTCCGAGATTCCGCCGATTGTTCCAGCCAAGCCTGCGGCGGCTCCTTCCACAACGCCTGGCACACAATTACAAGTTTCGCTCCAGCCGGGCTACGACTCTCGCATGCAAGGCGGCGACATCAGCATGCGAGAATTGCAATTACTTTTGTCGTCACACTGTAGTGAAGGGGTAGATCTGAGTGGCGCCGGCACAAAAATCTACAACGGCATCACCTATCTGATGGATTCTGAACAAGCTGCCACCAATCTCGGTCTCGCGCACAGCGTTCCCTCAAGAGTACTGGTGGCGGCGCCCGGTTTCCCGAAAAACTCGCTCTATTATATAGGATATGACGGTGCCTTCGAAGGACGCTTTAATCGCCTCTATCTGGTGACCGACATCGCCAACAAAGTCGTCGCCATTCAGCTCGTTGACGAACATCCGAAAGGCCGCTGGAAATCTGCAGCTGCACTGGCAGCGGCTACCTGGAGCACTTACAATTTCATTAACGCACGAATGCGGGCCAGCGATACCGCGCGCGTGCAGGCCGTATCAAAGCGGCAGGGCAACATCGTCGTGATCGATACTCAGGTGTTTCAGCGCGTTCGGACGAGAGTCGGCCGAACGAACGTTGATCGTTACGAGGAGCAGGAAAACGCGAAACTACTCATTCCGACTCCATTCGCTCGCATCATTCTTCATTGCGCCCAGGTCGGGCTATCGAAGACGTGACTTCCGGAATGGAGGAGTGGAGTGCTGGAGTATTGGAGTGATGTGAAAGATGCTCAAAAGTCCACTACTCCTTTACTCCACTGATTTGCGGTTTCCATTTGTGAACACGATTGCCTTCCGCTAAACATCAGCCGTGTTCAGTTTGACCATGCTCGGCAGCGGCAGCGCCGGGAATAGCACTCTCGTTTCCACCAGTCATTGCCACATTTTGATCGATGGCGGACTGAGCGCGCGCCAGATCGTAGTCCGGCTTGAGCAGTGTGGCGTTACCCCCGAGCAACTCGATGGATTGCTTCTTACTCACGAGCATGGCGATCACGTTTGCGGGTTGGAGGTGCTTTGCCGGAAGTTTGCCATTCCAATTTACTGCAATTCGCAAACCGCCGAGGCCATGCGTTGCTTCGGGCTCGGTGAGCACAAAAACTGGCGCATCTTTCGCACCGGTGGCGAATTCACTATCTGCGATATTTTGGTCCAGAGTTTCCCCGTCCCACACGATGCCGTCGAGCCGGTCGGCTACGCTTTCCATGCCGGCAATCGCGGACTCGGTTTCATTACCGATCTCGGATATCCCACCAAAATGTTAATCGAACGGCTGCGCGAAGTACACACTCTGGTCATCGAAACCAACCATGACGAAAGACTTTTGCAGGACGATCCGCATCGGCCCTGGCCGGTGAAACAGCGGATCATGTCGCGCCACGGCCATCTTTCCAACGCCGCAGCCGCTAGTGTGATCGAACAACTGTTGCCGGGGAAAATTGAGCGTGTCGTCCTGGGCCATCTTTCGCGCGACTGTAATACTCCCGCGCTGGCTACGGCCGCAATGCGCTCACAGATGGCACGAGCCGGCCGCGCTGATCTGGAAATTTTTTGCGCCCTGCAAAACGCCATCAGTCCGCGGTTTCACATCGGCGAAACATTGGGCGGCGATTTTCAACCTACCTTCGAAAGCGCGCTGTTTAATACTGCGGCGCTCTAGCCGCGGTCCGATGGCCGGAGCATTCCAGAACAAAATTTATGGGTCGCAGCCGCCGGCCGCCGCTACTGGAATACAAAATCCGCGATGCTACCGAAGCCGATCTTCCAACCATCGTCGACATTCATAACGCGGCTATCGCCTCGCGCATTTCCACCGCGCAACTTGAGCCGGTCACGATTGAGAGCCAACGCGAATGGTTCCGTGCGCATTCACCGGCACAACATCCAATTTTGGTCGCGGAAGTGGAAGGCGTGATTGCCGGCTGGCTTAGCTTCAAGGAATTTCTCCCGCGCTGCGCTTATCGCGGTACGGTCGAGCTCAGCCTTTACATCAGCGAACAATTCCGGCGCCGTGGCCTGGGCAGAAGATTGTTGCAGGAAGCGATCGGGCGTGCCCCACAATTAGAGATACACTCGCTCGTTGGATTAATTTTTGGCCACAACGAGCCAAGCGTCGCCCTTTTCCGAGCCGCCGGCTTCGAGCGCTGGGGTCTGCTTCCCGGCATCGCCTGCGTTGATCAAATCCCGCGCGACCTAACGATCTTTGGACGACACGTCTGATTGCGCTAATGAATTGAGCTTGGCGCGATAGCTCGCTTGCTCTCCCGGCGACGGTTGCCCGAGATTGTGCGCGATTAACGACGTCGCCGAAGCATTGCGCTGCGCTCTCGGGCTGGCGGTCTATGACCGCCCCGAGATGGTAAAATCCATCAGCTGGAACTATCGTGTTCGTGGCTGATTCGATTTGACTTGCTCCTAGTCTGATTGCGCACAGTGCTCAAAGCGATGAATGACAGACAGCATTACCAGGCTTGCTTTGATCTCATGCAGGCGGTGGCGGCTTATCGGTACGAGTCGATTCATCGACACTTGGAAAAGTTCGGTAAGCGCGAGTCCATGGTGCACCTGGACGTTCTGGTGCTGACTTACCATCTTGCGCGGATCTGTCGCGGCTCCATTCTCGAGATAGGGGCATTCCGAGGCGGGGCGACCGTCGCGGCAGCGTGGGGTGTTCGGGATGCAAGGGAGGCGAAAAAGCTCATCACCATTGAGCCCGGTGGCAGTCTTCGCAAACATCCGCTGGCCACGCGCAACATCTTGGGTTCGTTAAAACGCAATCTCGCGCGGCAAGGTGTGACCGAACGAGTCACAATCGTTGAGGGCCATTCCTTTGAGCCCGAGGTTGTCGCCGCCGTTCATCGCGCCTTGGATGCTGATCAAGTGGGTCTCCTCATCCTGGACGCAGACGCCAATTGTAAACGCGACATCAACTGCTACGGACCCAAACTGATGGATGGTTGCTGGTTGATAATCGATGACTACGGCGGCTCAGCGGATAATTCCAAGGTATCGGCCACGAAAACACAGGTCGATGAACTGGTGAACAGCGGCCGGCTACTCCCCCTCGGTTACTATGGCTTCGGTACCTGGGTTGGCCGATCGCAAGGCATCATGCTTCCTCGTGCCCGATGACAAGATGGATAACACCATTTGGCGCGGAGATGAAGAAGCCATCGAAATCCTCGCGTAATTGCTCCACTTCATCGCGGCGCGGGATGCCGTTCACTTTTAAAAATGACGCTGCTGCTTCGGTGTCATTTGTTTCCACCTCGAGCCAGACATCAGGCTGACTCAGATTCGGCACCAGATCGACCCAAAGCCGATTCGGCCCAAACTGAAAAATGCAACCGTCCGCTTCCTCTTCAATCAAAGGCAGCGCCAGGGTATCGCGATAAAAGGCGACGGTCTGTTCGTAGGTGTGGGCCGGGCATTTGATCGCGATGTTGGCGCCGCCGGAGAACTGCGGGCCGTGAACGTTCGCTACCATTTATCTGACCTTAGGCGCGCTCGCGTTTGACACAAACCCGCTACAATTGCGCCAGGATTTTCTCGGCAACCTGCTTCGCTTTTTCCAACGCTGCTGCTTCATCTGCTATTCCGCCAATGCCAATGGTGATGAGTGACCTTCCCTTGACGACGTAAAGCATAATCACGTTCGGCGGTAGTCCGTTCTCAGGCGCCCCACTAAACATGCCCGCTTTGTCGCCTACGCCCTCGATCACTTTCATTTTCCCGCCACTGGACGCGATCTGATCAAGTTCGGTTAGTGGATCGACACTGCCTTCACCTGCCTGGCGGACCCGCAACAGCAGCGAGCGGCCGGACTTCGTCCCGTAATAATTGCACTTCGAATAATACCCCTCCTTGCTGTTAACATTCAACGGAGTGGGGTTTCGGACCGGCTCGCCCAGAATTTTTTCGGCCTCCGTTTTCGGAACGATTGCCGAAACATCAATCGATTTCTCGGCCGCGAGCAATGAGATCGTTAGCAGGCTAACGATCAGGCCGGCCAAGCACAAACCTGCGCGCATTTCTAGCCGCCGCCAGATCCGGTTCCACCCGGTTGCGTCATCGCTATCGGATCGAGCGCACTCTCAAGGTCGTTTTCCTGCAGCACTTTCTTTTCCCGGCAAATTTCTCGCACGGTTTTGCCGGTGCGCGCGCTTTCCTTAGCGATCTCGGCCGCGCGATCGTAGCCGATCTTCGGTGCGAGACTCGTCACCATCGCCATCGAAAGCTCGACCAGTTCGCGACAACGTTCTTCATTCGCTACAATCCCCACCACACATTTCTCGGTGAACGCGTCAACCACGTTTCCGAGTAGCCGGATCGATTCCAGAATGTTATGCGCCATCACTGGCATCATCACGTTCAGCTCGAAATTTCCATTGGCCCCCGACCAGGTAACGACAGCATCGTTTCCGAAAACTTGCGCGCATACCATCATGGTCGATTCGCACATGACCGGATTCACTTTCCCCGGCATGATCGAGCTGCCCGGCTGCGTCGGCGGTAATCGAATTTCGCCAATCCCGCAGCGCGGCCCGCTACCCAGCCAACGAATGTCGTTCGCAATTTTGAACAGACTGGTGGCAGTCGTTTTTAACTGACCGCTCGCTTCCACCACCGCGTCCTTGCTGCCTTGCGCTTCGAAATGATTGCGGGCTTCGAAAAATTCGATGCCGGTGCGCTGATGCAAATGCCGCATCACCTTTGCCGGAAAATCCGAATGCCGATTTAGTCCCGTGCCCACTGCCGTGCCGCCGAGCGGGAGCTCGCGCAAAACCTCGATCGCTTTTTCGGCGCGCGCTTTTCCATATTCCACCTGCTGGGCGTAGCCACCGAATTCCTGGCCCAGCCGCACCGGAGTCGCATCCATCAGATGGGTGCGACCGATCTTGATAATGTGATGAAATTCTTTCGCCTTGGCCGATAGCGCGCTCCTTAATTTTTCCAACGCCGGCAGTAAACAGTCTCTCAATTGTTCCGCCGCGCTTACGTGAATCGCGGACGGAATGACGTCGTTGCTCGATTGCCCCATGTTGACGTGATCATTCGGGTGGACCGGTTCGCGAGAACCGATCGGCTTGCCCGCCAGTTGCGCACAACGATTAGCGATCACCTCATTCGCGTTCGTGTTCGTACTCGTGCCGGATCCGGTCTGAAAAATGTCGAGCGGGAAGTGCTGGTCGAGTTTGCCCTCGATCACTTCTTCCGCCGCCTGAACGATGAGGGCGGCACGATGGGCGTCGAGTAGACCAAGATCGTGATTAGCCTGGGCTGCACTCCATTTGATCAAGCCAAGCGCACGAATCAAAGCGCGGCTGAATCGATAACCGCTCACCGGAAAATTCAGGACCGCCCGCTGGGTCGAAGCACCATAAAGGGCGTCTTTCGGCACCGCCATCTCGCCCATCGAATCCTTTTCGATGCGCGTTTCCCCGCTTTTCATTGCGCGTAGTTCGAGGAAAGGCGGGCCGCCGAATCAACCGCGCCATTTCCGTTAGCGACAGCGGCTTTGCGGAAAACGGTGATGAACATCGGCGGAATGTTTTGTAGAAAATATTCGGACGCGGCGCTGGCAAAATCTGTGGCGTGTTGGCGCAGCTCGTTTGTTACCTGATAAATAATGAAAGCGCCACCGGGCGCGAGGGCCTCGTGTGTTTGCTGAAGCAGGTTGCGTTTTTTTTCCTTCTCCAAAATGCTGAACGGAATTCCCGAGATGATGTAATCGCATTGCACGATGCCGCGTTGGATTAACTCGGAGCGAATCGTCATGGCATTTGCATTGATCACGCGCACACGTCGATCGCCGGCGAACTGCCGGGCCAGATCGCGGGAAAAGGCAGGATCGAGTTCAAACAAAAGCAGCTGCGCGTCCGGCCCCATCCGCTGCGCCAATGCGCGCGAATGTACCCCTTCGCCCGGGCCGTACTCGGCAATTACCCGCGCCCGCTTAAAATCGATCTTGCTCGCCACTCGTTCGACCAGCGCTTGCGAGCTGGGAACGATCGAGGCGATTTGGAACGGCCGTTTCAGGAACCGCTTGAAAAAAAGAACGCTCATCGCGAATCCGAATAGTTCACCGCGGCATTTCGCTTGTCCAGCAGCGAAAGCGGGTGGCGAGACTTGGCGGTCCGGCGGGGAAATGCAATTTTTGTCTCAGCCGCCAAAAGAGGGTTTGACATTGATTCTAGTCTTTATAATGATTAAATCGTGAATAAATCTTGCGTGAGCAGGCGCAAGTTGATGAATAGGACCCATGCATAACCTGCTTACCGTTAAGGAAACCGCCAAATATCTCCGAATTCCGCTTCCGACGGTTTATTATCTGGTGCAGCGCGGACAGTTGCCCGCGATTCAAATCGGTGGTCGTTGGCGAATTAAAAAGAACGCGCTCGATAAAGATATCCTCAAAGAGGAGAAATCCGGACAACCCACGGTGCTGGTTGTCGATGATGACGAGAGTTTGCAAAATCTGTTTAAACTCTTCCTCAAGAAAATCGGCTTCAGTCGCGTTGTCGTCGGCACCGTCAAGGAAGCGATCGCTGCGCTGGAGAAACAAAAATTCGATCTCGTCTTTCTTGATCTCAAACTTCCCGATGGTCCTGCCGATGACGTTTACGATTTCGTTAAGCGGGAACAACCCGATTGTCCCGTCATTATCATTACTGGTTACCCCGATAGCGAAATGCTCGATCGCATTCTGGCGAAGGGGCCGATCACGGTTTTGAAAAAGCCGCTCAAGACCGAGCAACTGCAACAAACGGTGAGAATTCTTGGGCACAAAGACGCGGTCAAACTCGCCGCATAGCTGGTCCGCGTTACCGCTGTCTCATCATCCTGGGTCCCGGCACTGCGGATCGAGGGATTCCGTTGCGCTACCTTCAAGGTAGCGTCGCCAGCGCGCGCACCGCATTTCCCGTTGCCGCCGCAATCAATTCCCAGCCGGTGCGGTCGTTGGTCGTTGCCGAAAATGACAACGGTTTTCCGATCGTGACGCAAATTCTTTTCCAGCGTGGCACGGTGGCCGATGCGGGTAACGCTGCAAACGTTCCATTCAAATAACAAGGCACGATCGGGACGCTTGTTCCTGCGACCAGTCGTCCCAGCCCGGGTTTGAAACTCGCCATCGCGCCGGTGCGAGTGCGCGTTCCTTCCGGAAATAAAATGTAAACGGAGCTGCCTTTCAGTAACCGTTCGCGCAAATCTTCCAGTGAATGCGCGCCACAGCTTTTTCGCCAGATCGGCAATGCGTTCATGAACGCGGTCGCGAAAATTGACGAAGCCCGTTTCGTAAAAAATGTGTCGCCGGCCGCGATCGGAAAAACCGCGCCCACAAATCGTAGAGGCAAAATTCCGCCGAGAATGATGGCATCGAGATGACTGGCATGGTTCGCCACCAGGACAAACGGCGGGCGCGTCGGCAAATTTTCGCGTCCGCGAATTTTCAATCTATGCGCGGTGGCAAGATAAACCCGCGTGATTGATCGCCAAAGAAAACACGAGATCGCACTCTCCAATCCGACTTCGCGGCGCAGGCTCAGTCGCCGCTGTTCGGCGCTCAATCCGAAATCATGCGCTGGCTCAAAACGCCACTCTTCCATCGTTAACCGCCGGTAAGGATCCGCGTCGGCTGATCAAGCCCGAAGCCGCGAAAAAATCCGATGTAATAAAAGACCGCGGGCGCGACCAGCAACATGCTATCGAAACGGTCGAGCAATCCGCCGTGACCCGGAATGGATGCTCCCATGTCCTTGATCCCAATGTCGCGCTTGATTGATGACACCATCAGATCGCCGAATTGACCGGCCACGCTCACAATCAATCCCAGCCCAATCAACCTCACCGGCGTATCCACACCCGAGCCTGCGAAAACAAAATGACCAACCGTCGAAACAAGCGTGGTGGTCAGTATCAGAGCGCCGAGAGCACCGCCCAGTGTTTTGTTTGGGCTGGTCTGCGGCGTGATTTTGCGATGCCCAAAAGTTTTGCCGGCGATGTAGGCAAAGACATCGTTCAATTCCACCGTCAAAATGATTAGCATCACGATCGGGCGAAAATCGGCGTCGTTCGCCATATAACCAAGATGACCGAGGCAATGGCCGAACAACAGGAAAGCAATGACCCCAAGGCCGACTCGCTGGGTGTAACCGCGTGGTTCATCGCGCAGGACCGCAACGATCGCCAGGAGCACCATCGTGAGCGGCGGAATCGCGACGAAAAATCCGTACCAATGATCGGCGATCGCGAAGGTGGTTGCGATAATACCAAGCACGACCACGATGCTGAGGGATCGGTAACGGAAAAATCCGGTAGCACGGGCGAATTCGCGATAACAAAGGACACTTAAGATTGCGACCGCCAGAATTGTCCAGGCTGCGCCCAGCAAAACCGGGCCGAGCAGCAAGGGCGTCATTACCGCCCAGGAAACAACGCGCTTCGCCAGTTCGTCGTGTAACTTATCGCTGGTGCGACCGCCAGTGTGCAGCAACCAGATGATAACGGATGCGATTAAGAGCGCGGCGATGACTGCAATTGTGATCCAGAGCGTCACTGGCGAATCGAACGCGTGCCGAAATCCGAAGAGTCTCTCGCGTGCGATCGGATCCATCTCAGCGATGTCGTAGCGTCGCGCTGATCCGTTGTAACCGGCGAATAGCGGTAACGATGCAGCCGGCAATGATTAGCCAGAGTGCGAACATTGGAACCTGCCAATCCGTCGCGCCGGGGACAATGGCACAAGCAATGGCGACAAGAGTGACCGTGGCCATACGCTGTTGCTTCGCCATCGGCCCGCAAAATTCCTGGTGCGCGCCGGCGACTTTTCCCTCTGTCCGCAAATATGCGAGAAAGATCGCGAAGATGGTGGCAACGAAACCAGGCAACGGATCCGATCCGGCGGCATAACCGAAACCAATCAGAGTCGCGGCATCGCTTACCCGATCCGGAACCTCATTGAAGAGCTCGCCGACCGGTGACGCAATCTGACGCAGAACAGCGACCATGCCGTCGTAAAGATTGGCCAACAGTCGCAGTTGGACGAGAACGGCGCCGCTCAGCCAAAAAATCCACGGATGCGAAGCGCGCGAGGTTTCGAAGAACAGGATGCCGGTGGCAATTCCACAAAGCATCCCGGCAATAGAAATCGCGTTTGGCGTTATGCCGCAGCGCGCCAGCCAGCGCGCGATCCGCTCTGAAATTTTCCAACCACGCGACGCGAGCGGCCGTCGATCCCCGATTTGATAGGAGTCCATCAACGTCCGAGCAGGTACATTCCTGCAATCAGCAGGGCGAAACCAGCGAAATGCGGCGCGCGAATCGGTGTGCCATAAGCGAACCAGGCGATGATCGCGGCGAAAATAAAGGTGCTGGCGTAAATCGGGTAGAGCACGGTTAATGCGCCGCCGCGCTTAAACGCGGCCACGAAAAGCACCATTACCGCGACGTAGCAAACTACCCCTGCGAGAAGGCGCGCGTTGATAATGTAACTGGCGAACGTGCTGTCTGTTTTTTCCGCGCCGGATTTGTAGAAGAACTGACCAAGCGCGCCGAGAAAGGCAGCGATAATGAAGAGCACGATGGAGAGAGGCGACGTTCTCACGGAGTTATGCGAGCGTAAGCGATTCCTCAAGTCGAGCGCAAACGCATCGTCGATCTTGACTGATCACTTATCACCATTCACTTACTTGTCATGCCTTGGTCCCAATGAAGGACGAAGACAAATCACTTGAATTAGGCGCGGTTAGCTCAGTGGTAGAGCACTACCTTGACACGGTAGGCGCAATCCGATACTTTTCATAGTAGAATGTCGCCTATTGTAGTAAACGTGGTGTAGCAAATCAGGTATTTTTTTGCTTTCTTCGCCTCTTTCTTTCGCTATCCGCATCGCGTCGCTTTTGCATCGTTTCCTCGTGGTGTAGTGCCTCGCTCTCCCAGTTGAGTGTCAACGCTGCAAAGGCGTCGCTTGTTTTTAGCTTGCCCGGGTACAACAGTTCAAAGTTTCGCTTGAGGCTGTCGAGCATGGCAACATTGTTGTTGCTTTGTCTGAACCAAGTGAAGAAATCGAAGAGCACGGGGCGGAGCTGCTTTTCCTCTTCCGCCGCTTTCAACAATGCGTGAGTGCATCGCATGTAGTCGTCGAGGGTCGGCGTTGCAACTCTGCCTACGTCCTCGAAGAAAAAAGACGGCCTTCCGGTAGAATACTCTAAATATCGTTCTCTGGTGAAAGGTACTTGTGCCTTGCTCTTTGGGTCACGCATTAGCGGCTTAGCGTCCTTGTCTCCTACGTTCACCACGCCAAAGGTCTTGGCGACTTTATTGGCAAGGGGCAGACTGAGTTCTCGCTGCCCCGTTTCGATTGACAAAAAGTAAGGATAACTCACTCCGAGAAGCTCTGCCGCGCGGGGTTGGGTAATTAAAAGTTCTTTTCTGATCGCTTTCAGCAATTTGTGGGGAGGGTGTGCAGACATATCCTATGCATGTCATAGGATCGCACGCCGATCAATCTAAATCATTCGACAAAACACAGCCTCTGCATAGGATATATCCATTGCAGCTTGAATAGGCTGTTCACTGGAAACCCAGACTTAGAAGGCCCCCCAAAATGATAAACGGAATCATCAATAAATTAGGTTACCGACCCAAAGAAGCCGCATTTGCGCTCGGAAGCGAAAAACTCCTTCAAGAGTGCATCGAGGCAGGTTGGTTACGCCCGATTGTTAAACGTCACAAATTAACCCTCTACGCTCAGAGCGACATCGCCAAGTGTTGGGCGCGGATACTTGCTGGGGAGGTGCCTTGCTGTGAGTGAACCTTCATGCGTTAACCCGAAAGCGGTCCCAGGTGCAAGCGGGGGCACGTTGATGAGCGCATCCTCACTGCTGCGCGGTGCTCCGAATAACTCCGCAACCGAAGTCGCACCTTGTACACCGTGGACTTTCAACACAAACATTCCCGCAAAGCTCGTAGGTGATAAACGAGCCTACGTAGACTGGCGGGCGCTTCCGAGCACCGAGCATTTGGTATTCACGGGATGGGAAGGACTAAATCCAGCAATCCGCATCAACAGCGACACAAATCCGGCGCGGCGTCTTCACGCAATCATCTGCGACTTCGACGCTAATATAAGCGACCACGATTGCGAGACAATTCTGGAGCGCAGTCCTGCCGATCTCCGGCCAACCTGGATCGCGCGCACGTTTTTGAATCGTGCACGGGTCGTGTGGATGTTTGACGGGCCTCTCGCATTAGAAGTGCCCGATCTGATTAAACAGTTTCTAAAGATCGGCTGGAAAGAATTGAAAATCGAGAAACTGCTGCCCGGTGCAGATGAAGCGGCGTTCTTTGACGTCTCAAAACTGTACGATGTGGGTCATTCGTGGAAGCATCTGGGTGACAATGTCATTTCGACGAACATGCTCCACTACTGGTTGGTTCAGGCGTCGAAAAGAACGAACTGGT
>Ga0137403_10003933_pt1 | contig 17663 bp, 15 predicted proteins | sample CZOMad2_1_16fung_FD_122057 | JGI IMG/M metagenome (GOLD analysis project Ga0137403, IMG submission 122057) | Vadose zone soil fungal communities from Angelo Coast Range Reserve, California, USA - CZOMad2_1_16fungal (Hybrid Assembly) | ecosystem: Environmental > Terrestrial > Soil > Vadose zone...
AACTAGGCGCTGAATAGCGGGTACAAGGTAACGAGGACTTCGTGCGCCGCGGCCGCGGCCGCCGCATCCTGCGAAGCGCTTGGCAATACTCCCGAGACGCGGATCAAGTAGGGCTGGTGGGTCCGATCGATACCGTTGACCGCGTCATAGATCGCTGCATGAAGGATCGCGAAGCTGCGGGTGGGATGAACCGTCGGTGGTTGGGCGCCCGCGGTGCGAACGATTTGGAGAAGTGTCCTGTTCCACTGGACAACCGGGTCCACCGATAGTGTGGCAGCCGCTGAGAGGTGACCCTCATTCACCGCCGGGGTATCGCTGGTGGGAGGGTCGCCACACGCGGCAACGAGAACGCCGAGGCTGATCGGCAGAAGGAGAGCGCGCTTCATCCGCACACCTCATAGGAGCTGGGGAGAGTCGAATCATTCCGAGCGGCATTGATGCCAAATCCGGGCGCAATCAGAGGGGAGACCGCCTCAACGACCCGAATATTCCCGCCTAAGGAAAGCGCGACCGAAGGCAAGCTCCGATCGCGCTTCCGGGTTGCCCGTCCAGGCTCAACCATGATCCTTCCGATGTCGTTACTTGCGAGCGGCCTCGACGATACAGAGCGGGGACAGTGTCGGGATGACCCTCGTCATTCTGAGCCCGGCGGCATCGAACAACTCGCGAAACTCCGTTGTGGTCCTTTCCCTGCCGCCATTCATCACCAGCATGTTCAGATCCAGCAATTTGCTGAATGAGGCGTCATCTCCCTCCGGAACCACGCATTCGATCACCAGAACTCTGCCATGCCGGGCCATCGACCCTTGACAGTTTCTGAGAATTCGTATGGCGTGGTCCTCATCCCAATCATGAATCACCCCGCTCATCAGATAGACATCTGCACCCGGCGGCACGGCCTCCAGAAAGCTCCCGGCGAGCAGGGTGCAACGCTCGCGAGCTGGACCCGACGCGAGGCGGCTTTCGGCGGCTGAGATCACGGCAGGCGTATCCAACACGGTCCCTTGCATGGCAGGATACATGCGCAAGATGTTCGTCAAGAGCTCTCCGCATCCGCCTCCGAGATCAACAATCGACCGGACGTCCGAAAAGTCGTAGGCCAAAAGCACTGCGTAAGACACCAGCGCCGAGAAATCCGTCATCGCGTCATTGAACCGGGTGCCCGCCTCCGGTTCGCGTCCCAGATACTCGAATAGCGGCGCACCGAAAGCGCGCTGGAAGGCTGAAGCGCCCGTCTTCACGCTGTGGAACAGGTGCCCCCAGGCTTCGTAATGAATTTCGCCCAGCGTCAGCACCATGGCACGCAACGATCCGGGAACCCCGGACCGCAGGGCCTCGCCTAGCGGCGCCAGAGCGAACCTGTCGGCGGCTGGAGTCCGGAATACGCCCATCGCGCATAGCGCCCGCAACAATCGGCCGAGCGACTGCCGATCCGACCCGGTCGCATCCGCGAGCTCCTGCCCCGATCTCGGGCCGGCGGCCAACACGTCCGCGATGCCAAGCCGTGCCGCGACATAGATCGCTTGGGATGCCCAATATCCCGTAGCCATCTGGAACAGCGGTGTGGGCTCAAAGGGCGCTTTGGTGAGCCCGATGGAGAATCCCTGGAGAACAACCTGCTTGAACTGGTGCCAGCGACCTGTTCGTACGCTGCTCCTGAGGACACGGAGGAGCTGGGGGATGAGTCGCAGCGTGCGGTGTCCTACCACCGCAGTAACGCCACTTCCGCTGCCATTCCGGGACCGAGCGCCGTCATCACCCCCCAATCGCCGGGCTGTGGCTCACCATGCCGAATGACTTCGTCCAGCACGAACAGCACGGTCGGCGATGACATGTTCCCGTAGTTCCGTAGGACTGCCTTGGCCCAATGCAGTGCGGAGTCGTTCAGGCCCAGCTGCTGCTCCAGGTTGACGAGCACTTTGCTCCCACCCGGATGCGTCACCCAGAAGCGGATATCCGATTGGGCGAGACCGTGTCGCTCGAGGAGGGGAGTGAGCGCCCCATGGATAAGCGAGAAGGCCACCGCGGGAACCTCGGCGCCCAGAACTATGCGGAGCTTGCCGTTCCGGTGCTCTAATCCAACAAGATCGAGATGCGTGGGGTCCAGGAACGATTGGAAGTCCACAATCTGAGGGTAAGGACTCTCCGCGAAGGAATCGCTGGTCAGGAGCACAGCCGCGGCACCGTCGGCGCAGAGGGCGCTTCCGACCACGGTTTCGACTGTGTCATCGACGTAGTAGCAGGCCGAGCAAATCTCCACAGCGAGCATCAATGCGATTCGCCCGGGATGGGCTTGGGTGAAATCGCAAGCGCGCTGCAGGCTCGGGATCGCGCCCGCGCAGCCCAATCCCACCATAGACGCGCGCTGAACATCAGGGCGCAAATCCATATGGCCGATGAGACGGCTGCCGATGTCAGGGCAGACATAACCCGTTGAGGTACAAACAACGAAGAGATCCACGTCCCGTGGTGATAGGCCGGCAGCCTCGAGGCATAAACGTGCCGCCTTGCAGCCGGTCTCGATGGCACCGCGCAGGTAGCGCCGATTCAGTTGGTCAGAGTCTTCATCGAGGCGGGGCGCATTCTCGAAGTAGAAGTGCCGGAAATCGATCCCGGTGTTCAGGAAGAGCCTGCGAATGGCGTCGCCTTGATAGCCGGAGTACTGAAAACTCTGCTCTTGGGTAACCCGAAGACTGGGAGTCGCCCGGCCGATCGACAGGATGCCCGTCGGAATAACTCCTCCTCGGATGGTTGCTGCTGCTATGTGACGCGCGCTGCCGTCTAGGCGGGAACCACCGCACTGCAGCACCGAGCTGGGCGCGGTACCTCGGGCTTGATCGTGCCCAAGGGCGGGCGTTGCTGCCGCGCGGCCGAAGGTCATTGCCCAGTGAACAGGCTAATCATCCGTCGTTCCCCAACCTCGATCGCGAGATCCGCCGGCGACCATCCTTCCGAGTCGGCGATGAGCGGATTGGCCCCGGCGGAAAGCAGCCGACGGGCCAGATACAGATCACTCGCCAGGGCGGCAAACCAGAGTGCCGTCCGCCCGACACAGTCATGGGCGTTGACTTGGGCGCCTCCCGCGATGAGGATCTCGACCGCGGCGGGGTGGCCAGAGAGACAGGCCATCATGAGCGGGGTCATGCCATCTCGCCCGGCGAGATTCGGGTCGGCGCCGGAGTGGAGCAGCAGGTCAATGATCCCGCAACGGCCAGTAGCCGCGGCGAGCACCAGTGCCGTATCGCCGTCATCATCCTGAGTGTCGGGACCCACCCCGGACCGGAGAGAGCCCTCAACCGCGGCTTGATCTCCGTGAACCGTCGCTTGAAAGAGCCCAACTGCAGTAACCCCCTGGCCCAAGCGCGCTGACATCGACGTATGCCTCCGGCTGTCTTGGGGATCTGATGCGCAGCCTAGCGGCTACGTGCGATCAGCTGAGCTTGCCAAATCCTGATCCAGAGCTGCAGGGGGGACTCAACTGGCTGGCTCAGCAGTGACTGCGACATAGGTGCCTTCCATCTTGACTGAATCCCGACCTCGCGCGGGCCGGTCGCCCGCCTGCCAGTAATCAAGACCGCAGCTCAGGTCGATCTATTCCGCCGCGCTGGCGGCCGACCCCATCCCATCACAAAAGACAAATCCCGCCGAAGCCGGAGCTCCAGGCAGGATCGTCAGTTCTGCAGTATGGCGCGGGAGGAGGAGTTCCCGCCGAAGAATTTCGGGCACCGCGTCCGTCTAGTAGGCTGGTGCGGAGGCTTCCCGCGCGAAGCCGCAACCCCGCTGGCAGGCGGCGGGTCGTCAAGAGCCCTACCTCACCCTCCGCAGCCCAGCCCCCGCTAGCCCCTGATCCACCCTGTCTCCCGAGCTGTGTTGGACCACGCCATTAGTGAGGAGACTCAGGTAGCTGGGCCGGTATTCCGGGGAATTTTTGTCGGCCTACGAGTGGTCTAGCAAACCGAGGCGCCAAAAGCAGACGCCCAGGATACCGCTCGACCGGGAGAGGGACCTTCCCGGTAGGGCTCAACCTACGCTTGTCCATCACCAACATCGAAGGAGAAACCATATGGACATCGGATGGAACTCGGCGCGTGCATTCATCGCTCTGGTTTCGCTCTCGATTGTCGCGAGCGCATGTCAGCAAGATGGTGGGCTTAGTACTACCGCGCCTTCGACGAGCCCCGCTTTGGCGAAGGCGGCGAGCTCGACGAAGGGGATAGCGGCAGCTACGGCAAGCACGAATGGCGCTGCAGGTCAGATGCCCGCTTACTACGAGGGTCAGTTATTCACCGTCAACATGAAACAACAACCGGACAACGCCTCCGCCTCGCTAATCGGGAAGAACGCGAGCATCAACGAGATCTTCGCGTCGAACGACTTGGACGAGGAGCAGGATTTCATTCCCGTGATCAATGCCATTCAGGGTGAGGGGTTCAATCCCTTGTGGCGACAAAACCTGATCGTTTTCAACGCGGGGTTTACGCCTCACCAGTTCGTCTCTGAAGCGGACGTCCTGGCGGCCGCCGCCGGACCAAATCCGGAAATCACTCTCGTCGTGACGGACGAGGTGTATCGTTGTTCGGTGGTTGGCGGGAACTAGACGAGGAACACGATACCTCCTCGCCACAAGCGGGGAGGTATCTTGTGCGTTACCGTCACTGCGGCAAGCCCCGCCGGGACCATGAGTGGCGCGGATTAGCAACGAACATAGCCCTTCTCCCGCTTATCAGCGCTGACCGCCGCTAGCCCGACATGGCACCACGATTGGCACCACCGCTATCGATCAGCGGGTCGCCGCATCATCGGTGCGATGCCCGATTAGGGCATTGGTGGAGTGGAACTCGTCGCCCATCGTTCGGTTCATCGGCTATCGGCCGTGGACCGCCAACGGCTCGGTTGGTGAGTCCCTACTCGTATACCGGCGGGAACGGGGGCTGTCCCAATCGGCACTGGTCCTCCTGCTCGGGCTCGATCCGGGAACCCTCAGCCGGTGGAACGCAAGCAGCGGCTGCCGGCCGGCCGGTACGCGCAGCTGGCCGAGGCTTCTCGGCCCCTACCGGCAAGCATTGCGAACCCCTGCTTCGCTCCGCATACTGCCAAGCATCCCTCAGTCACCGGGCGATGACGGTTCGAGCAAGGAACACATGAGCGGGAGCTGTCGGACTTGACCCTCGCTGTGGCCACGATCAACGCCTGGAACCGGGCCGCGACCTGAGCCCCCACCCCGGACTGCTCGAGCGCATCCGCCAGCTCGAGCGGGCCGCCCGCCCGCTCGAACCGGGAGCCGCTCGCCGCAAACGGCTGCGCAACGCGGTGGTCGCGTCCTCCGAGCGATTCCTCCGGCAGATCGCCACCCTCAAGGGCTACATCGAAACCGACGACAAGGGGATCGGGCTGCTGGATCGTCCGATCGGAGAGCACGGCATCCCGATCGAGGACGCGATCGCGGTCTTCGAGCGCGACGTCGTCCGGCCCGGGGCAAGCACGGCGTCGGGCGGCCACCTGGCATACATCCCCGGGGGCGGCATTTACCATGGCGCGCTGGGCGACTATCTCGCCGCCGTCAGCAACAAGTACGCAGGAGTCTTCTTCGCCGGTCCGGGACCGGTCCGGATGGAAAACCTGCTGATCCGTTGGGTGGCGGACCTGGTGAGCTATCCCGCAACCGCGGCCGGCAACATCGCCTCGGGTGGCAGTATCGCCACCCTGATCGCGATCGTGACCGCGCGCGATGCCCACGGCCTCGAGGGATCCGAGTTCGCCTCTGCCGTCGTCTACCTCACGACCCAGGCTCATTACTGCGTCGAGAAGTCGCTGCGTATCGCCGGCCTCCGCGAGGCGCAGCTGCGATTCATCCCAGTGGACGACCGTTTCCGGATGCGGCCCGATGCGCTGGCGGAAGCCATTGCGCTCGACCGGCGTCAGGGGCTCAGGCCGTGGCTCGTGGTCGCCGCCGCCGGCACCACTGATACCGGCGCGGTGGATCCCCTCGATGCCATCGCGAGCGTCGCCGAGCGAGAGCATTGCTGGTTTCACGTCGATGCCGCGTACGGTGGTTTCTTTCTCCTCACCGAGCACGGCCGGCAGGCGCTCAAGGGCATCGAGCGGTCGCAGTCGGTCGTGCTCGACCCGCACAAAGGGCTCTTTCTTCCTTATGGCGCGGGGATCGTGCTGGTCCGGGAGGCGAAGCTGCTCGCGGCCGCTCACGGTTACTCGGGGCACTACATGCAGGATGCGACCCGGGAGCCGGGGGAGGTGTCGCCCGCTGACCTGTCGCCCGAGCAGTCAAAGCACTTCCGGGCGGTTCGGATGTGGCTGCCGCTGACGCTGCTGGGGACCGCGCCGTTCCGGGCGGCGCTCGACGAGAAGCTGCTCCTGGCCCACTACTTCTATCAGGAAATCCATACGCTGGGCTTCGAGGTCGGACCGCCACCCGACCTCTCGATCGTCACTTATCGCTGGGTCCCTCCAGGCGCGGACCTCGAGCGAGCCAATCAGATCAACCAGGCCATCGTGGATGGGGCGCGGCGTGACGGCCGGGTCTTTCTCTCCTCCACCATGCTCGACGGCCGCTTCACGCTGCGCCTCGCCGTGCTGGCGTTTCGGACCCACCGGCGGTCGATCGATCTGGCTCTCAGGGTGCTCCGCGAGCAGGTCGCGGCCCTTGGTGACTGACTTGCACAGCTCCGTGATCTCGATCGGGCGCCGCACCCGTTCCTATATTTCCAGCCGCCTTCGACTCCGGACCGCATGAACGGCACCGCCACCGGTACCGAGCTTCAGTTCGCCTCCCGCGCTCGCGGCCACGGTTCCCGCATCGCGATCGTCGAGCTGGGCCGCAGCTACACCTATGCCGACTTGCTCTCCGCCTCGGCGCGGGTCGCGGGGGCGCTGCTGGGGGGCCGGCCCGACCTCGGCGAGGCCCGGGTCCCCTTCCTGACTCCTGCGGACTTCTCCTACGTCGCAGTCCAGTGGGGAGTCTGGCGGGCCGGCGGCATTGCCGTCCCGCTCGCCACCAGCTATCCGGCGGCGGAATGGGAGTACGTCCTACGGGACGCCACGGCGGAACTGGCCGTGGTCGCCCCCGAGTTCGCGCACGCGCTGGGCCCGGTGGCAGAGCGGGCGGGAGTCCGGGTCCTGAGCACGGGGCGGGCGCTCGAGGGCCCGGCCCCCGAAGTGTTGCCGGCGGTGGAGCCGGGGCGGCGCGCAATGATGGTTTACACCAGCGGGACTACCGGGCGGCCCAAGGGCGTCGTGGCCAGCCACGCCAACCTCGTGTCGCAGGTGACCTGCCTGATCGGGGCCTGGGGCTGGGTTCCGGACGATCGCATTCTGCTGGTCCTCCCACTGCACCATGTCCACGGCATCGTCAACGTGCTCGGCTGCGCATTGTGGGCCGGCGCGGCCTGCGAGATGCTGCCGGCGTTCGATGCCGAGGTGGTCTGGGACCGGCTCGCCTCCGGCCGGGTCACCCTCTTCATGGCGGTGCCGACCATCTATCGGAAGCTGATCGCCGCATGGGACGGGACCCCACCGGAGCGGCAGCGGGCCCTGAGCGAGGGATCGGCCCGTCTGCGGTTGATGGTGTCCGGCTCCGCGGCCCTCCCAGTACAGACGCTGGAGCGCTGGCGCGGTATCACCGGGCACACACTGCTCGAGCGCTATGGCATGACGGAGATCGGGATGGCGCTCTCCAATCCGCTCGAGGGCGAGCGCCGTCCGGGGTCGGTGGGAACCCCGCTCCCCGGCGTGCAGGTCCGGCTGGTGGACGAGAGCGGCGAACCCGCGCCGCTGGGAACGCCCGGCGAGATCGAAGTCCGGGGCGGCAGCGTCTTCCTCGAGTACTGGGGCCGGCCGGAGGCGACCCGGGACGCGTTTCGCGACGGCTGGTTCCGCACCGGGGACGTCGGCGTGCTGGAGGACGGCGTCTACCGGATCCTCGGCCGCACCAGCGTGGACATCATCAAGACCGGGGGCTACAAGGTCTCGGCGCTGGAGATCGAGGAAGTGCTCCGGACCCATCGGGACATCCTGGAGTGCGCCGTGGTGGGCATGGCGGATCCCGAGTGGGGAGAGCGGGTGGCGGCGGCAGTGGAGCTGCGGGCGGGTGCGTCTCTCGAGCTGGAGAGCTTGAAGGCCTGGTCGAGAGATCGTCTGGCCCCCTACAAGATTCCCCGCGAACTTCGGGTGGTAAGGGTGTTGCCGCGGAACGCGATGGGGAAGGTCACCAAGCCGGAGGTGGCGGCGCTGTTTCGTGAGGGCTAAGCCCCGCCCGCACCTCCACTATCTCCCACTCTGGACCATCGGCGGCAGCCCGATTGGGCAGACCTCCTGCACCTTCCCCGCCAATGCCAGCACCGCTTCCTCCCCTAACGGACGGCCCACGATCTGGAGTCCGACCGGAAGGCCCTCCGGGTCGAGACCGCAGGGCACGGCTCCCACCGGCAGCCCCGTGAGGCTCAGGACGAAGGTGGGCGCGATCCAGTCCACGTAGGTCTCCATCTTCCGGCCGGCAACAGTCTCGGGATAGTTCTGCTCCACCGGGAAGGGGGGCACGGCCATTGCCGGCGTCACCAGGTGATCGAACCGGGAGAGCAGGTCGAGCAGCTTCTCCCTCACCCTCGCACGGACCTGCTCCGCCTTGCCGAGCTCGGCGACGGTAGTCTTGAGCCCTGCTCGAATGTTGCCTGCCACATTTGGGCCGAACTCGTCCAGGTGCTCCAGGCGGCGGTGCATCTGCACCACGAACCAGAGCCCACGGAGCGCCAGGAAGGCGTCCCGCCCGGCGCTCAGGTCGAGCGCGACCTCCTCTACTGTCACACCGAGCTGGCGGAGTCCGAACGCGGCCGCTCGGCAGACCCGCTCCACATCGGGATCCACGCCAATGCCGATCAGGTCGGCACAGTACGCCAGGCGCAGCCCAGGATGGATCCCGGCCGTCACGGCCGCGGCGAAGGCGCGGCCGGCGGTCGGCTGCGAGATGGGCGAGAGATCGCTGGGGCCGGCCACAGCGTCGAGCATCAGCCCGACGTCTTCCGCAGTCCGCGCGATGGCGCCGGTCACCTGGAGCGTGTCCCACGGCCAGTCGGAGGGCCAGGTCGGCACCAGGCCAGCACAGGGCCGAAGTCCCACCACCCCGCAGAAGGAGGCTGGGATTCGGAGCGACCCACCCAGGTCGGTTCCCTCACCCAGCGCGATCATGCCGGTGGCGAGCGCCGCTGCGCCGCCGCCGGTGGAGCCGCCCGCGCTCCGGGCCGGATTCCAGGGATTGCGGGTGCAGCCGAAGACCTCGTTGAAGGTGTTTCCTCCGGCCGCGAACTCTGGGCAGTTGGTCTTGCCCAGGATCACGGCACCGGCCTCCCGCAGCCGCTGCACCACCAGGGCGTCCTCGTCGGGAACGTGCTCAGCGGTGATGGGAGAACCGTAGGTGGTGCGGAGACCCGCCACTGGAGTGACGTCCTTGATCCCCACGGGCAGGCCACAGAGTGGGCGGATCCTGCCTTGCGCCGCTTCCCGCTCCAGTGCCCGCGCGTCGTCCAGCGCGCGCTCCGAGAGAGTGACGACGGCGTTCACGGTGGGGTTGAACCGCTCCACGCGGGCGAGACACGCTTCGACGACCTCCACCGGTGACAGCTCCCGCCGACCCACCAGCCGGCGGATGTCGCTCGCAGAGAGGTCAGGAATCGAGCTCGAACTCATGACGAACCTCCCCGCCCGGCGTCCCGCCACGCTCGAAGCTCCGCTCGATGAACGCGACCCGGCCATCGCGTCCCGCCAGCACCACAGTCGACGAGCGAGTTCCATAGTCCTTCGAGACGATGAACGCCGACGACAACAGTCGTTCCCATTCCTCGCTCACACCGGTCCGCGGCAGCAGGTGGTCGGGCGACTGCCGCCGGTCGGACAGCAGCGCGAAAAGGCCCGGGATCAGCTCGCCGGGGTCCGCGGTCAATTGCGCGCTCAAGGCGTCCTTGCTCGACGTGACCTTGGGCCATGCCGTATCGAGCAAGTGATTGCTGAGCCCGTAGACCCCAGGGCCAAGCCGGCGGGGACGGCCCTCGCGATTGGAGAAATAATGGAGCTCACGGGCATAACCAGCGAGCAGGTTGAAGCCGTTGTAGAGCGCGGCGTCGCGCCGGACCCGCTCGATGTGGTCGCGGGGCTCGATCCCGTTGATCAGGTAGTCGCTGACCAGGTGTCCCCGCGAGCGGGGAGCGGCGGGCTCGCGCTCGCCCTGGCGGTAGTTGGTGACGGCGGCAAAGCGGCCCCGCCGGTCGACGCCGAGCCATGTTCCGCCCGCCTTGAGGTCGCGGCCACCCAGAATCCAGGGAGCGTCGGCCCAGAACCCCGCCACCGCACTGGGGCGGTCGTAGAACTCGTCGCGGTTGGCCGCGACGATCAACTCGTACTGGGAATGGACATCGAGCGCGAGCAGGATCAGGCACATGCACGATCAGAGGACCCACTGCCCATCGAACGCCACCACCCGCGCGAATGCTGCCTCCCCACCCTTGAACTTCCAGGGGAAGCAGCCGATCGCCAGCCGCCGGTTCTGCAGCTCTGGCGCATCGATCTGACCGCCCAGGTTCTCGATGTGCATGCAGTCCTTGGGGAACAGGGCGTTATGGGTGAGCTGGTAGGCGCTATCGGGAAACAGCGTGTCCACTGCCTCTTTGCCCCCGAACTTGGCCTCCGCCTTGGCCCGGACCCGGTCGCACTGACCGTGCATCCCCTTTCCCAGGAAGCGGCCGATGGGAAGGTTCATCGGGTGATCGGTGGAGACCACGTCCACCCCCCAGACGTGGATCCGTTTCTCCAGCAGCCACGGCACCATGTCCGGGTGAGCACCAGGGTGCAGGTGAATGTAGCGCTCCTCGTCCGGCTCGGCGCCGAACTGGGCGTAGCGGTGCCACCCGGTGTGCAGCAGGAGAAGATCGCCTTCCTCCACCTTGACCCGCTTCTCGATCATGGCCGGGGTGTAGATGGCCAGGTCGTCCATCTCGTCTCGCAGGTCCACGATCACGCCCGGCCCGCACAACCACTCCAGGGGAACCTCGTCGATGGTGCGCCCGGCGGTCACGAAGTGCCGGGGCGCGTCGAGGTGGGTGCCCATGTGGTTGGAGGTCTGGATGTACTGGGCGTTCACCCCGTGCTCCGCCTTCCGCTTGATGTACTTGACCTCGAACGGCGGGTAGTAGGGCCAGAAGGAGACTTCCTGGTTGAGCGGCTGGGAGAGATCGTAGAGCTTCATGAAGCCTCCGATGAGCGCGTGCGCCCTACCCGCCGCCTCATAAGCCCGTAGTAGAGCGCAAACGAAACCAACGTGGCGCTGAACCACGCGCCGCTGAACAGGAAGCCCAGCCCGGGCACGACCAGGCCCACCAGCGCGACCAGGATGCCGACGAGGGTCGCCGCGATGGCGCGGCGGTTGATCCCCCTGCTGTAGGCGTAGACGCCGTCCTCACGGTAGAGATCGGCCAGCTCCAGCCGCCCGCGCCGCAGCACCAGGTAGTCGCAGACCAGTACTCCGCCCACCGCACCCAGCAGGCCGGAGTAGCTGATCAGCCATTCCTGGTACATGTCCAGCAGCTTCCAGGGCAGAATGGCGATGCCGAGCAGTGCCGCGATCAGCCCGCCGGCGCGGAAGCTCACCCGGCGCGGGCTCAGGTTGGCGAAGCTGTTGGCGGGGGCCACCACGTTGGCCGCGACGTTGGTTGTGAGAGTCGCCACCAGAATGGCGACCATTGCGCCCACGCCGAGCAGCGGATTCCGGTACTCCGCCGCGAGTCGAGTGACCAGGTCCACCGGGTTCCAGATCGCCTGTCCGTAGAGCAGCACGGTCGCGCTGGTGACGGCGACACCGATGAAGGCGAAGAGGGGCATGGTAGTGAGCAGGCCCACCGCCTGGCCGATCGCCTGGTCGGTCTGGCTCCGCGCGTAGCGGGTGAAATCGGGGATGTTGAGCGACAAGGTCGCCCAGTAGCCGACCATCGCCGTGACCCAGGGCAGCAGCACCGCCAGCCGGGTCCCGCCCGCGAGATGCTGGCCCATCAAGGCGTCCGACCGGTTCAGGATTACCCCGAGCCCGCCCACCCTGGCCATGGCCCAGCCGAGCAGCCCGAGCCCCATCAGGATGAGGAACGGTGCCGACACCGTTTCCATCCACTTGATGCTCTCGGTCCCGGCCCAGACGAACCAGAGATTGATCGCCCAGAAGATGAGAAACCCGGCGTACTCCGGCGCGCCGTAGCCCATGAAGCGCCATGCCGCGCCGAGCTGGGCCCAGCCGGGCCAGAGGAATCCGAGGAGCGCGCTCACCGCGAGACCACCGATCCAGGTCTGGATGCCGAACCAGCCGCAGGCCACGACCGCGCGCAGCAGTGACGGCAGATGCGCGCCGCGCGGACCGTAGGCGGCGCGGGCGTACACCGGGAAGGGGATGCCGTACCGGGTGCCCGCGTGGGCGTTGATGATCATGGGGACCAGCACGACCGCGTTGCCCAGTAGGATGGCGAGCAGGCTCTCCCACCAGGTGAGCCCCGCCCGAATCATGCTCGCGGCAAGCATGTAGGTGGGAATGCAGACGCTGAGGCCCACCCAGAGCGACGCGAAGTGCCACCGGCCCCAGGTGCGAGCCGCGAGCGGTGTGGGCGCCAGATCGGCGTTGACCAGCGGGCCCAGGGCGGGCGGCTCGGCCAGCTCGATCAGATCCGCGCGCGCCACCTGGGTCATGCGGGGTCCCTTCCTCGGGCGGCCCGCTCGACTGCCTGGGTGAGCGCCCGCCCCACCAGCACCCTCACGAGGTGGCGGCGGTAAGCCGAGGAGGCGTGGATGTCGGCGGGCGGGTCGACGTCGGCCTCCGCCGCGATGCGGGCCGCCTCCTCGATGGAGGCCGCGTGGGGAATGCCCCCCACCAGCACCGCCATGGCCTTGGCCGCCAGGACCGGCCCGTCACCCACGCTGAGCAGGGCGATCCGGGCGGACGCGCAAGCCCCGCGTTGGTCCAGCGCCAGCTCGACCGCGACACCGACGAGCGCGAAATCCCCATGCCGTCGCGCCAGCTCAATGAAGGCGAAGCCCGCCCTTGCAGGGCGCGGTGGAATCCGGATCTCGGTCAGCAGCTCGTCCGGTCCCAGGACCGTAGTGAGAATCCCGGTGTAGAAATCGTGCGCCGGAACGGTGCGGGAAGCAGTCCGGCTCCTCAGCACGAACCGCGCATCGAGCGCCAGCATCACCGCCGGCAACTCCGCGGCCGGGTCGGCGTGAGCCAGGCTTCCGCCCATGGTGCCCCGGTTCCGGATCTGTGGATGAGCGATCCAGGGGAGCGCCTCGAAGAGCAACGGCGCCTTCCTGGCGACCCTGCCGCTCCGCTCGGCGGCGCGCTGCCGGGTCATGGCCCCGATCAGGAGACCCCCGTCCGGGCTCTCCTCTATGTACGCCAGCGGCGCGATGCGGTTCAGGTCCACCAGCACCGCAGGCCGGGCCAGCCTGAAGTTCATCGCGGGAACCAGGCTCTGGCCTCCGGCCAGCGGCTTGGCGTCGCCTCCCAGGTCGGCGAGGATCGCCAGCGCCTCGTCCGCCGTGTCGGGGCGATGGTAATCGAACGGTGCGGGTTTCACGGTGACAGACCCCTGCCCTGCAAGAGCTCGTACAGTCGGGTCGGACTCAACGGAATCTCGAGGATCTCGAGCCCCGAATCTCCCAGCGCGTCCTCCACCGCCTGAGCGAAGGCCGCGCCGGTGGGAATGCAGCCGGCCTCTCCCACTCCCTTGACACCGAGCGGGTTCAAGGGCGACAACGTCTCGACATGGGAGATCTCGACCGGGGGAACCTCGGAGGCGGTGGGCAGCAGGTAGTCCATGAACGAGGCGTTCAGCAGCTGGCCGCTCTCGTCGTACTTGAGCTGCTCGTAAAACGCGTTTCCGATCCCGTGCGCCACGCCTCCCTGGATCTGTCCCTCGACGATGAGCGGATTGATCAGCCGGCCGCAGTCGTGGACCACCACATAGCGGGTAATCCGCACCATCGCGGTCTCGGGATCCACCTCGACCTCCATCGCGTGAACCCCGCTTGCGGTGCTCCCCCTCTCGGGGCCGAAGTATGCCGTGGCCTCGAGGCCCGGCTCGGTGCCGGGCCGCACGGCGCCGCGCAGCGGGTTGGCGAGCCGGGCCAGCTCCCCCAGCGCGATCCCCCGTCCGGGATCTTCCGCCACGGCCACTCTCCCGTTCGCCACCTCGAGGCACGACTGGTCCACCTTCAGGACATCCGCCGCAAGGGCGATGGCCTTGGCCCGCACCGCGTGCGCCGCCGCGTGGCAGGCGCTGCCGGCGACCACCGCCCCCCGGCTGGCGAAGGTGCCGGTGCCCCAAGAAAAGACGCTAGTGTCGCCGGTGATGACGTGGACGTCGCCCACCGCGACGCCGAGCACCTCGGCCACAACTTGGGCGAACGAAGTGAAATGGCCCTGCCCCTGGGTGCCGACCCCGGTGGCCAACCGCACCTTCCCGCTTGGCTCCACCGTGACCCGCGCCCCCTCGTAGGGCCCGATTCCGGTACCCTCGACGTAGGAGACGATGCCCAATCCCACCCGGCGACCCTCTGCCCGGAGCCGGGGCTGCACCTCGCGTACGAAGCGGTCGTAGTCCACGATGCGCGCCGCTTCTTCCAGGGCGGGCAGATAATCACCGCTGTCGTACACCAGCGGAGCCGAGTCCTGGAACAGGATCCCATGGTTGTAGGGGAACTCGTCGGCCCGAAGGTAGTTGCGGCGACGGATCTCCACTCGGTCGATACCGAGTCTCCGCGCGGCGAGGTCGAGCAGCCGCTCCATGACGAAGACGCCGTGCTGGCGGCCGGCACCTCGCACCGGCGTCACCAGGGTCTTGTTGGTGAACGCGACCCGGAACTCGCTCTCGTAGGCCGGCACGCGGTAGGGGCCCAGCAAGGTGCATTGGCTGTTGATCGGTATGGTGAGCCCGTAGGGATCGTAGGCCCCGGTGTCATGGACGAAGCGGTCCCGCACCCCCAGGATCCGCCCCTCCGCATCCACCGCCAGCTCGGCCTCGTGGACCTGTCCCCGCTCCTGGGTGGTCGCAGTGAAGCTCTCCAGGCGGTCCTCGATCCACTTGAGTGGCCGGCCCAGCCGGATCGCGGCCCAGGGAAGCAGGACCTCCTCGGGGTAGAACATCATGATCTTGGGCCCGAAGCCGCCGCCGATGAAGGGTGCCACGACCCTCACCTGCGACTCGAGCAGGCCGAGCATGGCGGCGAGCCCGTTCCGGATCGGGATCGGAGCCTGGGTCGTGTCCCAGATGGTGAGCTGTTCCGCGTGGGCGTCCCAGTGCGCGACCACGCCGCGGGTCTCGATCGCGGCCGAGGCGCCGCGGTCGTAGAGGAAGCGGCGGGAGATCACCAGCGCGGCCCGGGCCCGAGCAGCGTCGTAGTCCCCTTTTCGCTGGACCGCGTGCGCGGCCAGGTTCGAGCCGATCGCCTCGTGGATCACCGGCGCGTCGGGCGCCAACGCGCGCTCAAGGTCCACTACCGCCTCGAGCGGCTCGGCGTCCACCACGATGTCCTCCACCGCGTCCTCGGCGAGGTAGCGGCTGGTCGCAACCACCATGGCGATGGGCTCTCCCACGTGACGCACCTTGTCCCTGGCCAGGGGAACCTGCGTCGCCTGGTGGAAGACCAGCCCGGGAATCGGCGGCGGCGGCACCAGCAGCGGCCCGGGCCTCCAGTAGTCGCCCAGGTCGGACGCAGTGTAGACGGCCACGACGCCCTCCCGCGCCCGTGCGGCGGAGACGTCCACGCCGGTGAGCCGGGCGTGGGCGTACTCGCTCCGGCGGAACGCCACGTGGAGCATGCCGTTGAGTTCCACGTCGTCCACGAACTGGGCCCGGCCGGTGAGGAGCCGGGCGTCCTCGTTGCGGGGAACCCGGGCGCCGATGATTCTGGTCATCGGGCCCCCATCTGTTCGGCCGCGAGCAGCACCGCCTGCACGATGTGCTGGTAGCCGGTACAGCGGCAGAGGTGGCCAGAGAGCGCCTCGCGAACGGTGGACTCGTCCGGATCGGGCTGGTCCCGCAGCAGCGCGGTCATCGTCATCAGGATGCCCGGCGTGCAGAAGCCGCACTGGAGTCCGTGACATTCACGGAAGGCGGCCTGGAGGGGATTGAGTGTGTCACTCGCAAGGGCGAGGCCCTCGACCGTGGTGATCTCCCGGCCGTCCGCCTGCACGGCGAAGAGAAGGCAGGACCGCACCGGCTCCCCGTCGAGCAGCACGGTGCACGCGCCGCACACTCCGTGCTCGCATCCCACGTGGGTTCCGGTGAGACACAGCTCGTGGCGGATGAAGTCGCTCAGCAGCAGCCGCGGTTCCGCTGGACGCTCGTAGGGCGTGCCGTTGACGCGGACGCGAACTCGTTCGGGTGAGGACACGAGATTCCTGGGAACGAGAAGGGTGAGGGGGTGGAAGAGAGAATATCCCGGGCTTTGGGAAGGGGCAAGCGTCCCCCAGAAGACCCGTGCTCACGGCCTCGCAGTATGATGCTCTGCTCGGGGCTGCTGGAGGACGTGGACCTTGAGCGGAAGGTGGTAGTTGAGTCGCGACCTGGCCCGATCGCTGAAGTAGCCGCCGAAAACGGGGCGGCGGTTAAGTGCCGGGCGGCGGCGAGCCGGCGAGACGAAACCTACCGATTGAATGTGTGATCTATCTCAACGTTGTGACCTGTTCCGATCTGTGCAAACTGGAAGGATGTGGTGATCGGAAACCCGACCACGCTGCCCGTCGCGGTTGCGGTGAAGAAGTTGCTTGTTCCTGTGGAGCGGGAGCTGAAGACTCCCTTCACTCTCTGCACGAAGGTGCCGCTGACCCGTTGCTCGAGCCCAGGAATTCTGACCCACTGCACACTGACCAACCCGCCACTGCCAGCGAAGAGGACAAAGTTTGGGTTCCCGCTTGTGTTGGTGTTCACCTTCAGTTTTTGGACACCGTTACCCGTGAGGTCGCCCCGCTCAATCGGCCCAGCCCCCTCCTCAACAGCCCCGCAGCCATCGGAGCCACATTGCAGCACCTCGTAAAAGAGCAATACCTCGGGGTTTGAGGCGGTGCCGCCGCGGACCACCGATACGAAACCGGAGAGGAAGTTACCCAATGCATCTGGTTCGGTGGACCAAGAGACGTTACCGAGATCTCCGTTCGCTACGAAGTGGAAGTTCGTTGTTTGGCCTGCAGCGCCGGAGTCGGCCTGGCTCATCCTCGAGGCCAAAGCTGGGTGACCTGCCTCTTGCCCCTGAGGATCTGTCGCTGTCTCCTGACATCCTGCCAAGACCAGTGGGATGAGCAGGCGCCCTGCCAGCTGCAGCAGATGGGTTCGCATACTATGCCTCCTTGCGCGGCGTAGCGAGAGTGGGTACAACGCCCAGAAGAGTTCCGGTGTGAACGACCGCGATGGCTCGGTAAGGGACTTTCACCAAGTCGACTCAGGGACGGCGCCGTGAGCCGGCACGCTCGACCGGTAGCCCCAAGCAACAGCCGCCAGGCTACCCGTTTGGCAGCTCGGCGGTCGTGGGGTCCTTCGTGGCGTCCAAATCCGGCGTCGCGGAGGAGGCGAGGACCCGTGGCTTTGCGGCCCCGGCTTTGGCCGGGTGTGCCTTTGTCGTTTGGG
>Ga0137403_10003934_pt1 | contig 17661 bp, 14 predicted proteins | sample CZOMad2_1_16fung_FD_122057 | JGI IMG/M metagenome (GOLD analysis project Ga0137403, IMG submission 122057) | Vadose zone soil fungal communities from Angelo Coast Range Reserve, California, USA - CZOMad2_1_16fungal (Hybrid Assembly) | ecosystem: Environmental > Terrestrial > Soil > Vadose zone...
CGGCATCTTTGAGCCCATCTGGAACCGGCGCTACATCGATCACGTGCAGATCTCCGTGGTCGAGACTGTCGGCGTCGAGGGCCGCGGCGGATATTACGAGCAATCCGGAGCGCTCCGCGACATGATGCCCAATCACATCATGCAGCTCATCAGCCTCATTGCCATGGAGCCTCCAATTTCGTTCGAGGCGAACGTGCTGCGCGACGAGCAGGCCAAGGTGTTGCACGCCATTCAGCCGCTCACGGGCGAAGAGGTTTTGACCAAAACCGTCCGCGGCCAATACGGTGAGGGTGAAGTAGGCGGACAGCACGTTCCCGCCTACCGCAGCGAGCCCTCCGTCGCGCCGGATTCCCGCACCGAAACGTTTGTCACTATGAAGCTGGCGATCGACAACTGGCGCTGGGCAGGCGTTCCCTTCTATGTGCGCACCGGCAAGCGCATCGCAGCCCGGAACACCCACGTGGTCATCCAGTTCCGCCGCGCGCCCCTGATTCTGTTTCGCGACACTACCATCGAGTCGCTCATGCCCAACCAGCTCGTCCTCCACATTCAGCCGGAAGAGGGCATCTCGCTGCGCTTCGCCGCTAAGGTTCCCGGACCCTCCATGCGGCTCGGGTCTGTCGATATGGACTTCGAGTACGGCGATTACTTCGGCGTGCAGCCCAGCACCGGCTACGAGCGCTTGCTCCACGACTGCATGGTGGGGGATGCTACCCTGTTCCAGCGTGCCGACATGGTCGAGGCGGGGTGGAGTATCGTTACGCCTGTCCTCGACGTGTGGAAAGCTCTGCCGCCCCGGAATTTTCCGAACTACCCTTCCGGAAGCTGGGGACCGAAGGAAGCCGACGAACTGCTCACAAAAGATGGGCGCGGCTGGAGGAATTTCGAAAAGTGATTCTTGCCGGGGACATAGGTGGGACTAACGCGCGTCTGGCGCTCTACGAAGTACGGGACGGAAAACTGGAACAGGCCATCGAGACGGTATTTCCCAGCCGCCAGCACAGTGGGCTGGACGAAATCGTCGCCAAGTTTGCCGATCAACTGACGGCACAGAACCTGCAGAGGCCGCGAGCAGCCTGCTTCGGCATTGCCGGACCGGTGGTCAACGGGCGCTCGGAAACATCGAATCTGCCGTGGGTGGTTGAGTCCACGCAACTAGCGGCCGTACTCGACTTGCCCAAAACCCTTCTAATCAATGACCTCGAGGCCAACGCCTGGGGCATCGCGACCTTGAGCGGGGATGACCTCGTCAGTCTCAATCAAATTCAGGGTCAACCCACCGGAAACCAGGCCGTGGTCTCGGCTGGCACGGGTCTCGGTGAAGCAGGTTTGTACTGGAACGGCAAGCAGCACCACGTATTTGCCTGCGAGGGCGGCCATTGCGACTTCGCTCCGCGTAATGAAGTTGAAACGCAGCTCCTGCAATATCTGATGGCGCGCTTCGGCCACGTCAGCTACGAGCGCATTCTGTCCGGGCCCGGGCTGGTCAACGTCTTCAAGTTCCTGCGCGATACCGGCCACGGACGCCCCGAGCCCTGGCTGGTGGACGAAATGCCCTCCTCCGACCCGGCGGCCGCGATTTCCCGTGCGGCCATGCAAGGAAAATCCGAGCTGTGCGAGCAAGCGCTTGACCTCTTTATCTCGATCTACGGAGCTGAGGCGGGTAACATGGCTCTCAAGGTAATGGCCACGGGCGGCGTCTATCTCGGCGGAGGCATAGCTCCGAAAATTCTGTCGAAGCTCAAGGGGCCTCTCTTTATGGATGCCTTTCGTAGCAAAGGGCGATTGCAGCGGGTGTTGGAGGCGATTCCGGTCAGCGTGATTACGAACGATAAGACGGCGCTACTGGGGGCGGCGCGGTGTGCGCAGGTCTCGCAGTAAGTTTGGGCTGCCTTTGGAGTGCATAATTTGGACTACTTGATTTGAACTATACAAGATGAGCACCGGACCTATCGTTCGCGTCCTAACCGATCCCGCAGCCGTCTTCACCGCGGCAGCGATGGAGTTCCTGGAGCGCGCCCGCACGGCCATTCAAGGCAGCGGACAATTTACGGTTGCGCTCTCGGGCGGCTCGACGCCCCGGAGTCTCTATTCCCTGCTGGCCACACAATCCGACGTTCCGTGGGATAAGATTCGCTTCTTCTTCAGCGACGAGCGCCACGTCCGGCCCGACAGCCCGGATAGCAATTTCCGCATGGTGAATGAGTCGCTGTTTTCGCGCGCTCCAATTCCCCAGGAAAACATTTTCCGCGTCCCCGCGGAAATTCCAGACGCCGACCTCGCTGCGCAATCCTACGAGCAAACGCTGCGGCAGTTCTTCCATCTCGGGGATGAGAAAGAAGACGACGCCCTGCCGCGTTTCGATCTCATCCTCCTTGGTCTTGGCCCCGACGGCCACACGGCTTCACTGTTTCCCGGAACCGCCGCTCTGCACGAAGACGAGCGCCTGGTGGCCGCCAACTGGGTGGAACAATTCAAGACCTGGCGCATTACGTTCACGTATCGGGTGCTGAACAATGCGGCAGCAGTTCTGTTTCTGGCCACCGGCGCGGAAAAGCAGGAGGCTCTCTTGCAGGTGCTGCAAGGCAATCCCGACCCGGAAACCTATCCAGCTCAGGGAATCAAACCCACCAATGGAAATTTGATTTGGCTCGTGGATCAGGCGGCTGCTGGGCCAATGAAGTAGAGATGGATCGTCTTGTTACTCCAGCGCGTTTTAAGGATGGTTCAACGCCACGAGCCCTATGTTCTCCCGACGTACCGACTGGAAGCTGGCCCCGAACCGCTATACCGAAGCCGTTGATCGTTTTCGCGCGGAAGGCCGGGTGGCGATTGACCTGACCGCCTCGAACCCTACGCGCGTCAACTTGGCCTACGACGAACCCGCTATCCTCAAATCGCTGTGTTCCACGGAATCCCTCCGCTACCAGCCGGAGGCCAAGGGCCTGCTAAGCGCGCGACAGGCTGTCGCCAGCTACTACCAATCCCTGACCTGTGCTGTTTCGCCGGAGCGTATTGTGCTTACCACCAGCACTAGCGAGGCCTACTCTTTTGTTTTTCGCCTACTGTGCGATCCCGGCGACGAAGTGCTCGTCCCAGTACCCAGCTATCCTCTGTTCCAATTTCTAGCCGAACTGGAAGACGTTAAACTCGTCCCCTACGAGCTCATCTACGATCATGGCTGGCAAATCGATGTCCGCGGAATCGAGAAGAAGCTCAACGAGCGTTCACGCGCCATCCTCGTCGTCCACCCCAACAACCCCACAGGCTCCTATGTTCGGCCCAAGGAGATGCGAATGTTGAGCTGGCTGTGCGCCAGGAGGCGCATGGCCATCGTTGCCGATGAAGTGTTCCTCGACTACACGCTGGACGGCTCGCACCACGCCAGCTTCGCCGGCAACGCCCGAGCGCTTACGTTTACGCTGAGCGGACTCTCAAAACTCGCAGGCCTCCCGCAGATGAAAGCGGCATGGCTTTTGACTTCCGGCCCGGAAAGTCTCGCCGTCCAAGCCTTGGCGCGACTCGAAGTCATTGCGGATACGTTCCTTTCCGTGAACGCCCCTATTCAGCACGCGCTGCCCACGCTGCTGGCGCAGCATAGCGCGTTTCAACATCAGTTGCGCGTGCGTTTGCGTGCCAATCTGAAGGAACTTGATCGTCAGCTCGCCGATCAAAAGCTGGTGGAACGGCTGGAGGTTGAAGGCGGCTGGTACGTTCCCCTGCGGATTCCCGCTACCCGTTCCGATGAGGACCTCGCCATCGAACTGCTGGAGAAGCAATCCGTCCTAGTGCATCCCGGCCATTTCTATGATTTTCCTGGCGATGGCTACCTGGTCCTGAGCCTGCTGCCCACCCGAGAAGACTTCCGGAAGGGCATTCAGCGGGTTCTCAAGCACCTGCAAGTCTAGAGAAAGCGGATGGAGGCGCGGGTCCTCGCCCATGCGGCCTTTGTCCGCGCTCAATCCTGCAAATACGGATTCAACTCGCGCTCATCCCCAATTGTTGTGAGTGACCCGTGTCCGGGCACAACTAGAGTGTCATCAGGTAACTCCAGCAGTTTCCCCTTGAGTGATCCAAGAATTTTTTCCATGGATCCTCCCGGCAAATCGGTCCGTCCGATGCTTCCGGCAAACAATGTGTCGCCGGCGATCAGCTTCTTTTCAGCAGGAAAGTACAGACAGATACTGCCCTCGGTGTGTCCGGGCGTATGCAGTACAGTAGCGACGAGGGAACCGGTCCGCACGGAATCGCCTTGCGCCAAACTCTGGTCGATCTCCACCGCATCCGGCGGAGCCATGCCGAGCCAAGCCGCCTGGAGGTCCAGCATCTTCAAGAGGGCGTAGTCATTCTCGTTCAGGAGAATTGGCGCTCCGGTCAGAGCGCGCAACTTCATCGCTCCGCCCACGTGGTCAATGTGCGCGTGCGTAATTACGATCTGCTTCACCCTGAGCTTGTGCTGCTGCAAAAGCGCCACAATTTTCGAAATGTCGTCGCCCGGATCAATCACCATCCCTTCGTGCGTAGCTTCGTCGCCGATGACGGAGCAATTGCATTGAAGCGGGCCGACCGGAATAATTTCGTGGATCATATTGTTACTCAACTGCGCTTAACCCAAAACAAAAGAGCCTCGCAATCGAGGCTCCTTCAAACTTCTGCCGAACATCAACCAAGAACTTACTTGGCCGGTGGCGCGGGCATAGCCGGAGCGGGCGGCGTTGACGAGACGGGGGCCTTCTGGCCCTGGAACAACGACTTCGGTCCTTGCCGTAACGCCATCACTCCCAGTGATAGTGAAGTGACCATGAAAATAATCGCCGACCACGTCGTGGCCCGCGAGAGCGCTGTGGCCGCTCCGCGCGGTCCAAATGCTGTCTGGCTCCCCTGCCCGCTAAAGGCTGCCGCGATATCCGAACCCTTCCCGCTCTGAAGCAAAACGACGATAATCAGGAACAAACACACAGCAACGTGAACACAAACCGTGGCGTAATAGAGAAAAGTCATAAGAGCGAAAATCCCAGCTTTCTGGAAACTTAAACCGTACGGAAGGGGGAATGCAAACCAAGCGAAGATGCTGAAAACACGCTACTTGTTTGGCGAACGAACAACCGTCTTAGAGTCCCAATCCTTCAGACTTTCAATTGTACGATGCCCGCGCCGCAGACACAAACTCTAATACGGTTAGGTAGGGTAGGTCTGAAATTCAGCGAGTAAATGGGGTTAACGTGTCCATCTGGACGAAAGCCAAATGATTGCGAGAGAGATAATGCCAGCGATTAGGAATCGGATGAGCTTTACGATCTCATGTCTCGACTCATCGGGGTCAGTTGACCGATGTACCAGACGCTTACCGCGCCACTGACTCGGCTTGTAGAAGGTACCCATGCCAGCCATTCTCCCCATTGCTCTAATTCTATGACGTGATCAGTATATGCTTGGGTGCTCAAGCTAAAGATCATGATTTTCGCCACCACGCTTTCAGGGTCGTGGAACATCGGTGAACACATGGACGGCGCGCTGCTGGAGCATCCTGAGGCGGGTAAGAAACCGGCAGCAGTCGCGCTCGGGGGCACGAAGGGCCAAAAAGCGAGAGCAGCGCGAGTAGCAGATCACGTTTGGACCGTAGAGGAGCGGGTCAGTCCGATTCCAATGCAAGAGGCCACGAAGCGCGGCACGTACAAGAAGAAAATCTCAGACTGACCCATTGCCTACGGTTAAGTGAAGCCAATCCATCGCCCTGCCGCGACGATGCCGAACCAGAGCAGGATCGACGAAATGCCCGCAAGCTTTACTCCGACAGGCGGGGCCGAAGCGTTGTCCCAGGCCGCCACCTTACGGAAATGCGCCACCTGATACACCAGGGCATTCATACCCGTCAGCAGGAGAAGCAGCATCTTGATTCGGAAAGCGGGATTGCCGTAGCACTTTGTCGCCTCCGACGCGAACAGAAGCGATCCCGTGACGACTTGCACGGCGAACGCAATCCATGCCCAAGGCAACAGCCGTGAAGCCAATTTCGAAACAGCCTGTTCTCGCCAGGCCCAACCCAACAGACGCAGATCGAACGCCACCGTCGATCCGACCAAGAGGATGATCCCGAAAAGATGCACCGTCTCGATCGCCGGAAACAGCCAGAGCGACTCTCGCACGCCAGCAGCCACCGAAGTTTTTTCGAGCCACTGACAGAGAGTCAAGAGGTGCGGCATCAAGGTTCGTGTGGCGCGGGCGCCCTCGCCCGCACGGTCCTAAAAGCTGTAGGCTCTAATTCTCTTGGACTATCGGATTCCGTAATTTCCCGATCGAAGAAATCTCGACTTCCACCGTATCCCCGGGCTTCATCCAAAGCGGCGGCTTTCGCGCCGCACCGACGCCCTTGGGCGTACCGGTACTGATGACGTCGCCCGGCACCAACTCGGTGAAAATCGAGATATAGCTGATAATTTCAGGAATGGAAAACCGCAGATCATCAATGCCGGAATCCTGCACAACTTCACCATTCAGGTAGGTGGTCAAGTGCAGTCGCGTTGGATCGGGGATTTCGTCGGCGGTGACCATCCACGGACCGAAGCCCCCGGTGGAAGGGAAATTCTTACCGGGTGTGTATTGCGTAGTGTGCCGTTGCCAGTCCCGAACGGAGGCGTCGTTGTAAATCGAGTATCCAGCGACGTGTTGCAGCGCATTTTCCTTGGCGATATGCCGTCCACCCTTACCCACGACGACCGCCAACTCGCCTTCGAAGTCAAGATGTTCCGAAGCTCGAGGTCGAATGATCGGTTGCAAATGCCCAACCTGCGTCGAAGTCAGCCGCAAGAAAAGAAGGGGATAGTCCTCGACCTTCTTCCCAACTTCCCGAATGTGTTCCAGATAATTCAATCCTACGCAAAGAATCTTGTCAGGATTGGGAATGACGGGCCGCCACACCACGTCGGAAACAGCAAGGGAAGGCGCGACTTTCGCGGCCTCAGCCATCTCGTTTCCGGCGAGCCAGCTCCGTAGGTCGGCATACCGCTCGCCAAGGTCCGCGATTCGTTCCCCTTGAACTACGCCGAAGCTGTCGCGGCCGTTAACCCTGTAACTGGCGAGTCGGATGCTGCACCTCAGTTTATGTTTGGATTTGTGTGGCCGGGGGCCGCCATGGCAATGATTGGTGCGGAAGGGGGGATTTGAACCCCCACGCCTTGCGGCGCCACCCCCTCAAGATGGTGTGTCTGCCAATTCCACCACTTCCGCAGTCTGAAACTTACCTATATTCGATTGCTTAGTTGGATCGGTGCGCTCGCGTGCATGCCCGTAGCGCGCCGTGCTCTTAATGTTACCGTGTCCCGGGAGGTACTGCAACGTGAACGAGGCCCTTCACGCCACAGTCGTCGAAGTTTCTGAAATCGGTGCAGGCTCTTCGGTCAAAGGGTTCGCGACTGCGGGTAGCCGCGCCAACACAAGCGTACCGGTGCCGTTGGAGGTGATGTCCAAGGATCCGCCAAGCTGACGTATTCTTTCTCTCATACCCCTAATTCCAACGCCAGGCACGCCAACCGACAACATTGCCTCGCGGTTTTCTGCCGGTATGCCTTTACCTTCGTCCGCCACCTCTAGAAGGACATGGCCGTCGAGATGAAGAAGGCGAATCCTTGCAATCGCGCTTCCCGAATGCCGGTGAATGTTCGTAAGGCATTCCTGTACAACCCGAAAAATTGCTGTCTCCAATTCCGGCGAGAATCGCCGGAAATCTACGGGGAGATCCAGATCGACCTGGATTTTGCTACGTTGTGCGAATCCGTCCGCATACCAGCGAACGGCGGATGCCAAGCCTGCTTCATCCAGCAGAGGCGGATGAAGCAAGTGAGAAATCGTACGGACTTCCTGGCTCATTTCCTGCACTAGGGCCTCGCTGTCTGCGAGAGCTGTGGCGGTCTTGCGAAGGCGGTCGATATCGGCCCGCACGCCGGACAGATTCATGGTCAGAGCAGCCAACAACTGACCGACGCTATCGTGCAGCTCGCGAGCGATACGCCGCCTCTCGTCATCCTGCAATTGGAGGAGGCGCGCCGAGAAATCGCGCAGGCTTTTGTTGGCTGTGGCCAACTCCACCGTGCGTTCCTGAACCTTAACTTCAAGTTCGGACTGTGCCTCCCGCAATCGCTGATTGTATCGGCGGCAGACTTCTCCCGTAGCCACCACGACGCTCGACGCCAACAAGAACGCTAGCATCGAAATCAATTCTGCCGTAGCGGGGACGCGAAGGGAATGAATCGGAGGAACGAACCAATACCTGACGCCTACGAGGCCAACCGCGACCGTCACAATCGACGGGCCGATTCCGCAAGACAAAGCGGAATAGACCATCACGGGAAACAAAAGGATGTACAGCGTGGTGAGGTCCACCCATCCCGTTAATGCATGACAGAGCGTCAGAACCGCCACGATCGAGGCGACCGGGACGGTAAAGCGCAACAAGGAATTTGTCGAGATTCGTTCTGAAATTGAATGATTGGTCGACATCGTTCTGCCTGAATCCCGAAGCCGTGTCCGCGAAAGATCGAGACCTTATTTTATAAGCGACGCGAGCAGAAATGCCAGAGTGATGTTACTGCATCGGTGCCGGGAATCTCCGCCGCTGCTGTCATCGCTGGCTTTGTCCTTTGGTGATTCGCGGAACTAGCGAACTACATGATTCGCTGTAGTACCAGGGACGGCGGCTGACAATCTGGCTAACAATCGAACGAGCCGACCCACCAGATGCAAAGCGACCCCCCACAGGAGGGTTGGCCGCCTGTGCTTCGACAGAGCTTGGGGAGGCATCAGGTAAATACTGTATTCCGGCACACGTAAGAAGCGCATTGAATGAATGTAATTGAAACCGGATTAACCTGGCGTTATCTGTGGGACCATCGCAGGTCGCTTTGCTCATATACGAGAACACTGAAGCAGAGGCCCGACGAGAACTGATGCCACCCATCAAAGTAGGGAGACTAAGGAATGGAAGCGCACTTGCCGTCGAACCTCTCCAATTTGGATAGCCCTGCCTATCTGATTGAGCTGCTGCCCATGGCAGCATACGCGGTGACAGCGCCCGACGGCGTGATCGCCTGGTTCAATAGGCGCGCAACCGACCTCTGGGGCCGAGTGCCTGAAACCGGTCAGACGGATGAGCGCTTTTGCGGCGCGCACAAGCTTTACCATCCTGACGGGACTTACATGGCTCATTGCGACACTCCCGTCGCTCTCGCCTTGAGTACGGGCGTGTCCGTACACGAAGAGGAAGTGGTGATCGAACGGCCAGATGGAAGCCGGGTCATAGTCTCGGTGCATATTGATCCGATTCGAGACCAAGACGGTTCCATTATCGGCGCCGTGAATTTCTTTCACGACATTACCGAACGAAAGGAAGCTGAGCGAGCCAACAGCTTGTTGGCCGCTATCGTGGGCTCCTCAGGTGATGCCATCATCAGCAAGAATCTGGAAGGCCTGATCACGAGTTGGAACAAAGGGGCCGAACAATTGTTTGGCCACGTAGCCGAAGAAGCCGTTGGCAAGGATATCACCCTGATAATTCCTGATGACCGCCGGCACGAAGAAACGATGATTCTTGAGCAACTCAAGCAAGGCGAACGAGTCGAGACTTTCGAGACTGTTCGCATCCACAAGGATGGATCGCTGCTTGACATCTCCCTGACGGCTTCCCCGATCAAAGATTCCGCCGGCCGTATTGTGGGAGCTTCGAAAGTGTCGCGGGACATCACCCAACGAAAGCTGGTTGAGCGCGCATTGCGCGAAAGCGAGGAACGTTTCCGGGCTATTGTTGACACCACTCCGGAATGCGTCAAGCTCGTCAGTAGCGAGGGTATTCTACTTCACATGAATCCGCCCGGCCTAACCATGGTCGGCGCCGATTGCCCCGAGAAAGTCGTCGGCAAGAGTGTCTATGACCTCATCGCCCTACAGGACCGCGACAGGTTTCGGACCTTCAATGAAAGGGTCTGCCGCGGAGAGAGAAATTCCCTGGAATTTAGCATGGTGGGACTAGATGGGGTGAGTCATCGTATGGAGAGTCATGCCGCACCGCTGCGGCTGGCTGACGGCCGTGTCGTTCAGCTTGGGGTGACGCGGGACATCACAGAGCGGGCGCGGGTACAAGAGCAATTACGGAAAAGCGAGGAACAGCTGCGATCCCTGGCTAACGACCTCGAAAGGCAAGTACGCAGCCGTACTCAGGAACTGGAACAGCGGAACGCAGAAGTCCTTCAACAGTCGGAGCAGCTCCGGGAACTCTCGAATCGTTTGCTGCAAACGCAGGACGCTGAACGGCGGCACATCGCCCGTGAGCTCCACGATAGCGCCGGTCAAATCATCGCCGCGCTCGGCATGAACATTGCGAGCATGAATCAATACGCAACGACGAACCCGGTACTCTCCAACACGCTGGCCGACAGCGAAGGCTTGATCCGGCAGTTGGGCAAAGAGATTCGCACAACATCTTATCTCTTGCATCCGCCCCTGCTGGACGAAAGTGGCTTGAGCGAAGCCATTCGTTGGTACATACACGGTCTCGAGGAACGTAGCGGTCTCAGTATTGACCTCAACATTGCCGATGACTTCGGTAGACTTTCCGACGAAATGGAACTAGCCGTGTTTCGCGTCGTGCAGGAATGCCTTACCAACATCCACCGTCATTCGGGCAGTAAGACCGCAACGATTCGGCTGTCCCGCGAGGGTGGAATTGTCGCTCTCGAAATCGAGGATAAAGGTAGAGGAATACCAGCCGACAAGTTGGATGGCATTCGCGGGCACCGCTCAGGCGTAGGGATCACTGGAATGCGAGAGCGCGTGCGCCATCTCAACGGCAGTATAGAAATCCACTCCAACGGCACGGGTACGAAAGTGTCCGCCGCATGGCCATTCTCAGGGACCGAGATGTTCGAACTGGAGAATAGGCTCCAAAAACAAAGCTAATTGGAATGGGAGCTAGCTATCCCCCGCGAAGCCGACTTCGCCGTCTCCACTCTTGAAAAAGAGCCCCCGAGGCAGGAAATGCAGTCGATCAGCCGCGCGCATCTGGCGTGGGGCGGATGGACGCATTAACGGAATCGAGACTTGCCCTCCTGGATGGTCACCTGCTACGAATGACACTCTCGTAGAATGTAGTTTCCACTCCACGAAGGGAACCCCTTGCCAAACGACACACTCGTCGACGCAGAGAATAAGACCCACGCTGCGCAGGACACGCCATTGCGGGCGCAAATGCCGGAGCTCGATACGCTACGCGGGTTGGCTGTTTTACTGGTTCTGTTTTTTCATGGCTTTGGGTTTGAGTTCACGACCCGCGGGCTCTCGGGAGTGGCGAAGTTCCTCGTTGCCGCAACTCTGCCAGGCTGGATGGGAGTCAATCTGTTTTTCGTCCTCTCTGGATTTCTGATCACTGGAATCTTGCTCGACTCAAAGTGGAGGACTGACTACTACCGGCGTTTCTACTACCGGCGTGCTTTGAGGATCCTGCCAATTTACTATGCTGTTCTCGCAGTTCTGGCGGTGTTGCCAAGGTTGGGATTGATCGACAGAACCGCATCCTGGGGATTTCTGGCTCTCTGCTGTATCTATCTTGCAAATTTCACCATTTTCTTTGGCGTTCCCATGCAATATGGCGTGTTGTGGACTCTAGCCATTGAGGAACACTTTTATCTGCTGTGGCCTGCACTTGTTAGGGTACTTTCACGCCGTAGGGTCTCCGCCGCCGCAACGGCGATATTTTTTCTATGCCCGGTGCTTCGGTGGATGTACGTGCGGTTGGGCTGGGAAATGGGAGACTACACCTGGCTATATGCCGACGGATTAGCTCTGGGCGCGGTCCTCGCCGCACTTAGTCGTGGACCGTGGGGCAGCAGGACCGGGATGTGGCGCACGACCGTGGTTCTTGGCTCTGTAAGCCTTGTCCTGTTTGCCGGAGGATTTCGCTATGGCATTTTTCTTGCGAGCCGCGATGCTGGATTGGTGCTGCGGCACACGGCGCTGAACCTGTTCTTCGGCGCGCTAATTTCTCTGGCGTTGCTGGTGGGAACTTCGCCTTGGAGGATACTCGTGAATCGACCTCTGCTGCAATTTTTCGGCTCGATCAGTTACGGGGTCTATTTGATCCACATGTTGGTGTTTGATCTGGTAGACCATGCAACCAAGGCTATCCGACCCGCTCTGACAGCAACCAGCGGGCATATCGGCCTAATCTCACTTCGGTTTTGTCTGGCGGCCGGTATCACCGTAGGGATCGCATATTGGTCACGCTGGCATTTCGAAGAGTTCTTTCTCAAGTTCAAGGGCGGCGGGATGCAGGGTTCCAAATAGCCCATGAATAGACAGAACCTTTCACGCTGGCTGCTTGCTTGCGCGTTCCTAAGCTATTTGTCCCAGCTTTACTGGTTTGGAAGGAGGGGCATCCACCAAATTGCTATCGATGACACGGACTATCTGGGAATCGCGCGTCACATCAGAAATCATCAGTTTCATGCCGCCATCCAGGACTTCCGAAGTCCGTTGATTTCCTGGATCGTCGCTGCCGGCTCGTTCTTCTGTAAGGACTACGTTCTTATAGGCAAAGTCGTTGGGATTGGGAGCTTCGTTCTTGCCGCTGCCCTGCTCTACGTTTTCACCAATAACCTTTGGCGGTCTCCGCTTGTTGCGTCGCTTGCGGTACTGTGTTTTTCTCTTTCCCGGGGTCTTGCGGCGGCGGCAGTCGGAATGGTCGCACCCGACTTTCTGTTGACCACGCTCGTACTTTGTTATTTTATTGCCCTGCTCGGGTGCCTTCGCAGGGATGAGAAGCGGATCTGGGTTCTGGTGGGGTGCATCCACGCTCTCGCGTTCTTGGCCAAGGCAGTTGCCTTGCCGTGGTTAGCGGTGTGTACGGCTAATGCAGTCCTTACCGCCCACCCATGGCGACATTGGCCCTCCCGGCTGGCCTTGGCTGGCATAATTCCCCTCGTAGTCGCTGGGACCTGGGCCGGAGTACTAGACTCGAAATATGGCGTGTTTACAACGGGCACCCAGTTTAGGGTGAACTATTTCCAGTGGGTTGACAAGTCAGTCCACCGAGACCGGGGAAAATACTTGGTTCTGCGGGACACACGGCCAACCCTTGATGAATATGGGGTCAACGATCCCATGCCACCGGGTTCCCCAGCATGGCATTATCCGATTCAGGCCAAAGCCGCAGTGACCGGCTTACTCGCGAATGAAGTCGAGAATCTGCCGCGTGCGATCAAGGAAACCACGATACTGGCAACTCCCGGAGGAGTGTTGCTCTTCTGCCTTGTTGTCGTGCAAATGATCCGTAGAAGGAGCGAGAAGACTGCGGAGTTCGCCATTACTATCGCAATCCTGGGAGGGATTGTCAGTGTCATAGTGGCATATTGCTCGCTAGTGTTCGATGGCCGGTATGTTTACCCCGTTGTCCCGCTTTTGCTGGCGGTTGGGATGGGCCTATTTGGCGGGCCGGCTGACATGGCGACCCGGGCGGTGAAATACACGGCTGCATCCTTGATCATCCTGGGCGCCACTGCGTCGGCGGTTTATCCTTCTTCGCCGTTTCGGAAACTGGATCGCGACTTTCAGATTCCCTGCTACCAGGCTGGGGCGATACTTCGCGCGTATTCAGGGAGGGGTCAGACGATTGCGAGTGTCGGGCGCGGGCCATATCAGGGTCATGGTGTTGGATGGGAGGCGGGTTACAAGGCCGCGTACTTTGGAGATCATTGGCTCATCGGCGTCGCCGATGAGTTGCCGGATTCCGCGTCCACAGCAGAGTTGCTGCAAGACATTACCAAAGCAAACCCTATTGCAATATTGGTCTGGGGCCAGCGTTCCGATCCCAGATACTCATCCTTGCTCGACGAACTGACTCTTAGAACTGCCTTCGTGTCCACCGAAGTCATCTCCGATCCATCCCTGGGAGAAGTTGGGTCAGTAGCATTCCGGCGAAAAAGCCAGGAAACCATCGCGCTGAGGCAGTGCCCTAAGTCTGACGAAGCTCCCCGTTCCAGACGACAAAATCACAGTGATTGACGGCGAACCAGTAAGCAATTTCGCGGAAATCGGTCACCCGGAAGGCCGCCAAGTCAGCATCCTTGCCGGGCTCAATGCTTCCCTTCCTGTCCGCGAGCCGGAGTGCATAAGCACCGTTGATCGTGGCCGCAGAAATGGCTTCCGCCGGCGACATCTTCATCTGAGTGCAAGCGAGCGACAGGATGAAGGGCATGCTGGGGGTAGGCGAGCTTCCGGGGTTGTAGTCGGTGGCGAGGGCTACAGCGACTCCGGCAGAAATAAGCTTGCGGGCATCGGGAAAGGGGTGACCGAGGAAGTAGTTAGCCCCCGGCACCAAGCTGCCGATGGTATTGCTTTCGGCTAGAGCCGCGATGTCTGCGGAGTGCAGGTGGTCCATATGATCGAAGGATGCGGGCGCGAATTTCAGAAATGGCTGTAGCTCGGTTGCGCTGAGCTGGCACATGTGAGCCCGGACCGGGAGTCCGTGTTGTTCCGCGGCCGCGAAGACACGCCTGGATTGCTGCGAGGTGAAGGCTCCCACGTCGCAGAAAACATCGACGAACTGGGCAAGCTTTCTTCGCGCGGCCGTCGGAATCATCTTCTCGCATACTTCGCGGACATAGTCATCCGGGTTAGCCTTGAATTCGTCGGGGACTACGTGGGCGCCCAGCAGTGTGGGCACAATTGTCCCTGGCCATTGCTCTGCCGCGAGGCGGATTGCTTCCAGCGATTTGATTTCGGATGCAGTGCTGAGTCCGTAGCCGGACTTGGCTTCGATCGTGGTAGTGCCGTGGTCCGCCATTTCGTTGAATGCTGCCAGTACTCTTTCGCTTAGATCGCGCTTGGCGGCTTTGCGAACGCCGGCTATGCTGGACCGAATTCCACCGCCGGCTGCTGCAATTTCCTGATAGCTGGCGCCGGCCGCACGCTTTTCAAAATCGACCAGCCGAGGACCGGCGAAGACAGGATGCGTATGGGAATCGACGAACCCTGGAAGAACCACCATCCCGCGGCAGTCAATCTCCTGAACCGTTTTCTGGTTCCTTCGATACCACTTGTCGCGTAAGGCCTCGCGGGTCTTGCCGACTGCGACGATCTTGCCGGCTTGGCAAAGGACGGCGGAGTCTTCGATGATGCCGAGTTCCGCAAGATCCCCTCCGCGCCGGGGTCCCGGTTGGGAGGAACGGAGGGTCAGAAGCTGTGCGATGTTGATGAGAAGTATCGATTCCCTATCCCGGTTCGCCGCGCGGTAAGTCTTCACGCCAGCTTAACTCTGTTCCTGCATCGGAATCTTAACGCCCGCTTTGGCCGCAAAGTCCTTGGCTTCCTGATAGCCGGAGTCGACGTGCCGAATGACACCCATGCCGGGATCGGTGGTCAGAACTCGCTCGATGCGCTTGGCCATCATGTCGGTGCCGTCGGCGACCGTGACTTGCCCGGAATGCAACGAGTAGCCGATGCCGACGCCCCCTCCGTTGTGGATTGAAACCCAAGATGCTCCGGAGGCGGTGTTGATTAGAGCATTGAGCAGGGGCCAGTCGGCGATCGCATCGGAGCCGTCTTTCATCGATTCCGTTTCTCGAAATGGCGAGGCAACGGAGCCGCAGTCGAGGTGATCGCGCCCGATCACGATAGGGCCTTTGAGCTTGCCTTTCTTGACCAGGTCGTTCATTGCTAAACCGAACTGGGCACGCTCCCCGTAACCGAGCCAGCAAATTCTTGCGGGCAGGCCCTGAAACTTGATGCGCTTGCGGGCAAGGTCGATCCAGCGGCGGAGAATACCATTGTCAGGAAACATTTCCAGAATCAGATCGTCGGTGACCGCGATATCGGAAGGCTCGCCGGAAAGCGCGACCCAGCGGAAAGGGCCGCGGCCTTCGCAGAAGAGCGGGCGGATGTAGGCGGGCACGAAGCCTGGGAAACCGTAGGCTTCTTTGACACCGCGCTGGAACGCGAAGGTGCGGATGTTGTTGCCGTAGTCGAAAGTGACGGCACCCATCTTTTGCAGACGCAGCATGCCTTCGACGTGGCGGGCCATGGCATCGAGCGAACGATCCTGATAAGCCTTGGGGTCACGGCCGCGAAGGGCTAGGGCGTCGGCCAGGCTCATGCCGTTGGGTACGTAGCCGTTGAGCGGATCATGCGCGGAAGTTTGGTCAGTAAGAATGTCGGGGACGACACCGCGCTCTGCAAGTTCGGAAATCACATCCGCACAATTGCCGACGAGGCCAACGGAAATGTTTTCCTTTTTGCGAACTGCATTCTTGAGAATGCGCAATGCCTCGTCAAGTGAATTGACCATGAAATCGCAGTATCCGCTCTTAATGCGCTTCTTGATCCGCTCTGGATCGACGTCAATGCCCAGGAATGCCGCGCCCGTCATGGTTGCAGCGAGTGGCTGAGCGCCACCCATGCCCCCCATGCCGCCGCTCACGATCAGCTTGCCAGAGAGGTCGCCGCCGAAATGCTTTTCTCCCGCCGCCGAGAACGTCTCGAACGTTCCCTGCACGATGCCCTGCGAGCCGATGTAAATCCACGACCCAGCCGTCATTTGCCCGTACATCATGAGTCCTGCGCGCTCGAGCTCGTTGAACTTCTCCCAATTCGACCAGTGGCCAACCAAGTTCGAGTTCGCTATGAGAACGCGTGGCGCATACTCGTGCGTCTTAAAGACACCGACAGGCTTGCCGGATTGGACGAGCAGTGTCTCATCATTCTCGAGAGCTTGCAGTGAGCGAACCAACGCGTGGTAGCAATCCCAGTTCCGTGCGGCGCGCCCGGTTCCGCCGTAAACGACCAGATCCTGCGGGCGCTCGGCGACCTCTTCGTCAAGATTGTTCATCAACATGCGCAGGGCCGCTTCCTGCTGCCAGCCTTTGCAGGAAAGCTGCGAACCACGCGGGGCGCGGAGCGGGGAATACGCGCGTTGGACGTCGGTCAAAACGGGCATACGGCTATGGTAGTGCTTGGGAAACGTCGGGTGCAATGCTGCGGGATTCTTAGAACCGGCAGGCTCTACTGGTTCCGGTAAACCGAGTATTGGTGAGTGCTATACGCTTTCTTCAGGGCGGCGCTGGCATCCAGAACGCTCGCGAGCAAGGGGTTGTGATAAAGGATGACTACGGGACGAGGAGACGCTTGCAAGGACCGCTCCAGATTGAGAACAACCCGGGAGAGCCCAGACTCCAGAAAAGGATTGAACAGGTAGATCAGCAGCGGATCTTCTGGAAACTCGAAGACTCGTGCATCCTGGCAGACTGACGCCACCACCTCGCACTTTCGCTGCTCGCTCCTGAATTCGCGAATATTCTTCTGCGCGATTTGATTCAACTCTGGCAGCAGCTCCACTCCCAGAACGCTACGGAAGGGATACTCCGACGCCATCAGCAGAGTGCGGCCCTTGCCGGAGCCGAGATCGAGAAAGGTGTAACGCGTGGGATCGATACCGAGCGACTCGACCATCTCCCGAAATAGGGCCGGCTCGGTCGGCTGGTACGGAGAATGCAACGCGCCCAGCAGCCGATTGCGCCACCCTACCGTGGCACTAGTCGTATTCACACCCTGATCCCAGTCGTAGTCCACGTCGCCATAGCGTTGGCGCTCGCGCTGCGGCGTGGAATCCCGCAGAAATCCCCA
>Ga0137403_10003935_pt1 | contig 17657 bp, 14 predicted proteins | sample CZOMad2_1_16fung_FD_122057 | JGI IMG/M metagenome (GOLD analysis project Ga0137403, IMG submission 122057) | Vadose zone soil fungal communities from Angelo Coast Range Reserve, California, USA - CZOMad2_1_16fungal (Hybrid Assembly) | ecosystem: Environmental > Terrestrial > Soil > Vadose zone...
GGCGCGTTCTCTTTCGCTGAACTAGGCTCCATGATTCCAGAAGCTGGCGGCGAGTACGCCTATCTACGGCGCGGCTTCGGCCCCGTCTATGGATTCCTCTTCGGCTGGATGCATTCCATCGTTGGCCGCCCGAGTTCCCTCGCGTCCATCGCCGCGGGTATGATGCGTTTTCTCAGCTTTCTCCTCCCAACCATCGCCTTGCCGCTTTTCACCGTGCATATCGCCATTCCCGGCCTCACTGGCTGGATCAAGCCGTACGATTTTGTCTTCACCTGGGCGCAACCTCTCGCGGTCGTCTGGCTGCTGATTATGACCGGCGTGAACTATCTCGGCGTGCGGCTAGGAGGCGCGGTCCAAATTTTCTTGACCACCATCAAGATCACATCCGTCGCGATAGTGATTGGCGTGGCATTTTTTGCGCCCGCCAGTACCCAGGCAAGCGGGTCCCAACCTTTTTGGCCGGATGCAGGAATGGGCGCTGGCGCCATCTTCAGCGCTTTTCTTGCCGCGCTGGCGGCGGCACTCTGGGCCTACGATGGCTGGGAAGACTTGAACCTGGTCGGCTCCGAAGTCGAAAACCCGCAGAAAAATTTCCCTCGCGCGCTGGTCGGAGGAGTCGGATTCGTCGCTGTCGTTTATCTGCTCTTCAGCGCCGCTTGTTTGAAAGTGTTGCCATTTGACACTGTGGCGGCCTCCCGCCACATCGCCTCCGATGTCGTTGAACACATCAAAGGAGCCACCGCTGCGAGTTGGATCACCTTTGCCATGGTCATCTCCGCCCTGGGCTCCATGAATTCTTCGGTGTTGAGCGGCGCTCGCGTCGGCTACGCCATGGCCCGCGACGGAATCTTTTTCAAAATTGTCGAAGGCATCCACCCGAAATTTCGCACGCCCGGCCGCTCTCTGATTTTCCAGGGCATTCTTGCGGGCCTGATGGCCCTCACCGGAACCTTCGAAGAGCTCACCAATCTTTTTATTTTTGCCGCCTGGATTTTTTACGGATCAGCAGTCCTGGCGCTGTTTCGCATGCGCAAGACCGAGCCCGATCTGCCGCGCCCCTATCGCTGCTGGGGCTATCCCTGGGTCCCCGCCCTTTTCGTCGCAGGCGCACTCGCGCTGACCATCAACATTTGGATCGAGCGCCCCGGCCGCTCCTCGATTGGCTTGCTCCTGATTCTCGCCGGACTACCGTTTTACCGGTATTGGCAGAGAGGGATTGCAAAAGATGAGCAAGCTGAATCTGGATCCTAAGAACAACCCGCCGGGCCCGACACCCGAATCGCCAGTGCTTTCAAAGTCTGGATGGAAGGGACCTGCGATTGCGACCCTGCTGAGCCTGCTCTTTCCGGGTCTCGGACAATGGAGAAATCGCGAGCCATGGAAGGGATTTCTGGCGGCAGTAACATTTCCTTTGCTGGCGATAGCCGCCGGTTACAGTCGAATCTTACTGTCGTTCTGGGGGTTCGTAGCCTTCATTACTTCAAGACTCTTTTTGTTGGCATTGATTTGCGTCGACGCTTTCCGCGGTGCGCGGCGGGGCCGCGAGTCCAGAAAATCTTTCCATGAAGCAAGATTCGTTTACGTCGCGCTAGGCCTGTTGATCCTCACTTGTGCTGTGTTTCCCGCGACGGATTATTTTCTCCACAAGTTTGGATACTTTCGAGCTTTCAAGGTTTCTTCCGCTTCGATGTGTCCGACTATCTGCGAGGGAGAACGAATCGTCGCGGATATGGATGCGTATCCTAAGAATAGCCCCCAGCGTGGAGACGTCATCATGCTTGATTTTCACTCAGCGCATGGACCTCTCTTCATCAAACGCGTGATCGGAATACCGGGCGACCTCGTGTCGGAGAGAGACGGAACACTTCTAGTCAACGGTAAACCCATTAAGGAAAACGGCCTTCCGCAGGTGTGCGGAAAACCGAAAGACGAATCCCTAACCCGAGGAGAAGAGCCACGGTTTGATCCTGTGAGTGTCCCGGCGGCGTCTTTCTTCGTGATTGGCGACAATTCGTCAAACAGCTACGACAGTAGGATTCCGGGATTCGGGCTAGCAACTCCCGATCAAATAAAAGGACGACCGCTCCACATTTACTGGTCGACCGAAAAGTCGCGAATCGGCTGCGCCGTTCGATAGCCCCTCTCACCAAATGTATCTTAGGCTTGGCGCACTTCCATTCTATCGCCGTTGGAATCGCTCCCTCTCAACCGCCGGCAATCCCCCGGGCATCCGAGCGTCGTGAAAGAAACGTCCTTGCCAGCACCCCACCTGCTAGTAGAGCCGCCCCCGGGGCCACCACCCATACAAGTAAGCCGAGGAACAAGGCAATAAACATGATGTTGTGCCCGAGGCTTTCATTGAAGAGGACCGTCACGGGTAGCGCTAGCAGAAAAAAAACGAAATAGGGCAGCACGGGAAAAACGATGGAAGTGAGCATGGCGCGTTGCGATCCACCCGCTCGATTCGAGAGGTAGGCCCCCAACGCGCCAATTAAAGGGAGCAAAAACAGCCAAGGAAGGTAGATCACCGCAACGGGAGCGATAAGAGACCAGCCGCTCCTTCGGGCGGCGATCCAAGGGTTGGGACCAAGAGACTGGATCAGCATGAGGAGGCCCATCGACAGAAAAAGGGTCAGCAAGCTGGGAAGCCAAAATTGCTTCACGCGATTCGTCATGACGTTCTCCTTCTTCCTGGCTTTTCGAATCAACCGGCTCAATTTCTGCCAATCTTCAACTTGCGATAACGTGCGCCGCGCGGCCTCTTCTTCCGTCATTCCCTGCTTGCGAAATTCTTCGCACGTCTCCGCAAGATGCGCCGCCAACTCCGCAATCACTTCGGTGCTCTCGGCGGGCTCCAGCGCAAGACCGTTTAATTGCCGTTCGACAATCGCTTCCCAATTACGCATGCGACACCTTCGTCAGCCTGCGTAGCGCGCTGAACAGCTCCGACCATTCTTTGCGCAGCGGGGAAAGCTTTGTCTTTCCCGCCGCCGTCAAACGATAGCAGCGGCGGCGCCGTCCCTGCTGGCTGGTTTCCCAGCTGCCACGAATCCAGCCGCGCTGCTCCATGCGATAAAGCATGGGGTAGAGCGCGGCGAGCGTGAAACGCAACGCGCCTTTCGTTTGCTGTTCGATGCGCCGCGCCAGCTCATAGCCGTGCAGCGGGCCGTCTTCCAGAACGCTCAGAACCGCCAATTCCGCCGTGCCGCGCTTGATTCCCGGTCCAATCATAGGGCTCTCCCTTACATATAGGATTCTTATATATAAGCAAAGGAATGTCAATAGTACCTTGAGGCAGGTGCCAAAAAATCAACTCTGGGAAGTTCGGAGCTAGACGGAAGCGGCCCGGGCGCTGGTGCTGATGGGCAAAACCGCGCTTTCGGCTTCGCGCGCGACCTCGACCGCGGGATGGAAGAGTTTCGCGAGGGCTTCGACACCCGTGACCAGTCGCGGGCCGGGCCGCGAAAAATAGCCATTCGCTTCCAGCGCGTAAACTCGCCCATTGCGAACCGCCGGCATCGCATTCCACTGTTCGGGAAGATCCATTGAGAGATATTCGTCGCGCGCCTGTTCCGCGCCGTAGCCGCATGGAGCGATCAGCAGAATATCCGGTTTAGCCTCGACAATGTCTTGCAAGTGAACGCGGAATGAGGGCGTGCGGGCTTTGCCCAAAACATCTACCCCGCCCGCCACGTGGATCATTTCCGGAACCCAATGGCCCCCCACGTAAAACGGCTGCAGCCATTCGAGAAATGCGACGCGTGGGCGATCCGCCGAAGGCGGCAGCTGCCGCTCCAACGCGCCGAGGCGCGCGCCAATCTGCTTCACCAGCGCTTCCGCCTGCGAATCACGGTACGATTCTTTTCCCACCCAAAGAATATCTCGCCACACATCGCCCAAATCCTGCGGATTCAGGCAAAGAACTTCCGGCCGCCGTTCGAATCGCGCCAGCGCCGTAGCCAGATCATCGGGCGAGGCCGCACAGACATGGCACAAATCCTGCGTGACAATCAGGTCCGGCGCCAACGACTCCAGCATCTCCGCATCGACAGCGTACAGACTCTCGCCGCGATGAACGTACTCGCTCACCAGCCGGTCAATTTCTGCTGGCGCAGCATCGTGCGGCATCCTCGAATGAATCACCACCGGTTTCGTGCGCGCACGTGGTGGAAAATCGCATTCGTGGCTCACACCCACAATTTCGCGCTCCAATCCCAGCGCAAACAGTATTTCCGTAGCCGACGGCAGCAACGACACGATTCGCATAACGAGCAAAACTCTATCACAATTCGAGAGAATACTATTTATAGAGGAAATACTTCCGGCGGATTTGCTCGAAAGCAGCGAGGCTGTCCGACCAGCTGGCGATGATTTTTTCGGGGGCTACGCCGGACTGCAATTGCTGGATGGTATCTGAATTTCCAACGAGCGTGAGCAGCTTGGAGACGTCAAACTGTTGCGGGTAGAGTTTTTGCAGAATCGCCGCGACTTCCAATCCTACGCGCATGGAGCGCACCGCGGCACGATCGGTAACGCGGGCAGCCACGCCGCCGCAGCGTTGGCCGGCGTACAGCCCGGCGATCGGGATGAACGGCTTCGCGGCAAAGTGCACTCCCGGGAGATGGCGCTCGTTGAGCGCCGCGGCGACATCGTCTCCGTTCAGCCAGGGCGCTCCGAATTCTTCAAACGGTGTTTCGGTGCCGCGGCCAACGGAGACTCCGGCGTTTTGCAGAATCTCAATGCCGGGATAAAGAATGGAACCCTTGGTCGTGCGCAGATTCGGCGAGGGCGGAATCCATCTGATGCCAGTGCTTTCAAAGAAATAGTTGCGATGCCAGTTCTTCATGGCGATGACGTGCAGGTCGGCGCCGATATGATTCTCGGCGTTGAAGAATTGCGCGAGCTCTCCAATGGTGAGCCCGTAGCGCACCGGCAATGGAAAATACGCCACGAAATTAGTTTTGTCGGCGTCGAGCATCGGGCCTTCCACAATTTGCCCGCCGAGCGGATTAGGGCGGTCCAGGACAAAAAACGCGATGTTGCGTTTGGCGGCTTCCTCCATGCAATAGGCCATCGTCGCGGTGTACGTATAGAAGCGCACGCCCGCGTCCTGAACATCGAATACCAGCGCGTCGATTCCTTTCAGCATTTCGTCCGTGGGGCGGAGAGTTTCGCCGTAGAGGCTGTAAACCGGCAGGCCGGTCGAGGGGTCTTTAGAAGAAGCGATTTTTTCGTCGTTGCGGCCGGCGAGCCCGTGTTCCGGGCTGAATAGCGCTACGAGTTGTACGCCAGCGGCGCGTGACAAGACATCCACGGTGGTGTGCTCTTGCGAATCCAGCCCAGTGTGATTGGTGATGATTCCAACGTGCTTGCCGCGAAGGGGCGCGAATTTTTGCGCTTCGAGAACATCAAGGCCGGTTTGTACTCGCGCGGCGCGACCCGCATGCTTCGATGTGGCGCGCGCGGGCTGGAGCGCTAGCGCGAACCACACAGCAATGACCGCTAAATGAATGAACGTGAAATGCGCCCGCTTAAGTCTGGTCAATGTGTCCCCCGCTATTGGAACCATACAATGATATTCTGGAACGCATTGGCCGCAGCCGCGTTGAGAGCATGAGGGGCGTGTGCTATCTATAAATGGAGACCGCTGGCGGCCACAGGGGGATTCTAGCCGATGGTTGGACGCCGCGTCCGTTTTTTGCTCTCGATTCCCGTCTCAATCGTTCTCCTTATGGCCTATAACGCGCGCAGCCAGAGCGGCACCACATCGGCAAAAAAAACTGCCGCAAAAGCAGGCGTGGCTCCCGCAAAAAGTGGATCGACAAAATTGTCGCCCGCCGCGACCGCTTGGGTCGAAACCACGCTGCGCAAGATGACCGCGGACGAAAAGATTGGCCAGCTGCTCTTCACCACGTATCACGGAAGTTTGACGGCCACCGACACGGCGGCGTACCGGCAAATCATGCACGATGTGACCGATCTCCACGTCGGCGGCTTCATCAATATTACGCATGGTTCGCCGCTGGGAATCGTGAAAAGCCAGGCGTATCCGACGGCGGTTTTGAACAATCAGCTACAAGCGAAGTCGAAACTGCCGCTGCTGATCGGCGCGGATTTCGAGCGCGGCACGGCCATGCGTTTGGATGAAGGCACGTCTTTTCCAACGGCCATGGCGCTCGCCGCCGGCGGCAATCTTAAAGATGCCTACACCATGGGCAAAATTACGGCGCGCGAAGCACGCGCCGTCGGAGTCCACTGGATCTACGCGCCGGACGCGGATGTAAACAATAATCCCGGAAATCCGATTATCAACACGCGTTCCTTTGGCGAAGATCCGCAGCGCGTTGCGAAATTTGTGACCGAATTCGTTCGCGGCGTGCAGGAAAATGGCGGCCTCGCAACCGCCAAACATTTTCCGGGCCACGGCGATACGGCCGCGGACTCGCACATTGATTTGCCGGTGATTCACGCGGATCGCGCGCGCCTGGATGATTTGGAACTTGTTCCCTTCCGCGCGGCGATTGCCATGCAAGTCGATAGCATCATGACCGGGCATCTGAATGTTCCCGCTCTCGAGCCCGATCCGAACACGCCCGCAACGCTTTCGCACAATATTCTTACCGGCGTGTTGCGCAAACAACTTGGATTCGAGGGACTCGTGGTTACCGACGCGATGGACATGGGCGGAATTACCGTGCGGTACGCGCCAGGGGAAGCGGCGGTGCGCGCCGTGGTGGCAGGAGCGGATTGTTTGCTGATGCCGCCGGTGCCGGACGCGGCGTTCGAAGCGTTGCAAGCCGCGGTGAAGTCCGGGCGCATTACGAAAGAACATCTCGACGCGTCAGTGCGGCGAATCCTTCAAGCAAAAGCCCGGATTGGACTGAACACCAGCAGGCTCGTAGACGTGAATGCGCTCAACGAAAAATTCGGCAGCGCATCGTGGCAGAACGAAGCGCAGGAAATTTCCGATCGCGGCGTGACGCTGCTGCGCGACACGCCGCACCGTTTGCCTGTGGATGGCACGAAGCCGGCGCGCGCATTGTTGTTGGCGTTTTATGCCGACCCGGAACCGTACCCGGGAGAAGATCTCGAGCGTGAGTTGCGCTCGCGATTCGATTCCGTGACGACGCTGCGGGCGGACACAAGATTTGTGAATGCTTCGATTTTGAAATTGCCACCACCGGAGAGTTATGACCTCGCGATTCTCGCGTTGTTTGTGCGCGTGAGCGATCGCAAAGGAAATGTGGACGTGCCCGCGGAGCAAGCGGCGCTGGCGGAACAGATTTACAAAGCGGGCAAGCCGGTAATCACGGTGGGATTTGGAAGTCCGTATTTGATTGAGCGGTTTCCGCAAGCGGAGACGTGGCTGGCGGCATTCGGAATCAGCGATGTCGCGCAGATTTCCGTCGCTCGCGCGCTGTTCGGGCAAATTCCGGTTCGCGGGAAATTGCCGGTGACGATTCCAGGCGTGGATTTGAAGGCCGGATTTGGGATTGAATTGCCGGCGAGTCCTATGACGCTGCAGCCGATGGATGTACGCGGCGAAGCCCAATTACAGCCGGCTTACGATGTGATCGAGAAAGCTATTGCGGACAAGGCGTTTCCTGGCGCGACGCTGGCGGTCGGCTACCGCGGAAAAGTTTCGTTGCACGCATTTGGCAAATTGAGTTACGACGCAAAGTCGGCTGCGACAGTCCCGGCGACGATGTATGACATTGCATCGCTGACAAAAGTTGTGGCGACCACCACTCTTGTTGCGAAATTAGCGGAAGGCGACTTCGCGGTTCCGCTCGATTTGGACGCGAAGGTCGAGCGCTACTTGCCGGAGTGGGCGAGCGGGCCGAACGCGGAGTGGCGGCATCGAGTGACGGTGCGGCATTTGCTCACGCATACTTCGGGGTTGCCACCGTTCAAAGAGTATTGGCGGACTTCAAAGAGTAAGCAGGAGACACTGACGAAGATTTTTGCGGAGCCGCTGGATTACGAGCCGGGTACGAAAGAAGTGTATTCGGACCTGGGAATTATCTTGATGGCGGAGATTATCGAACGGTTGACGGGAAGAAAGCTCGACGACTTGGCGAACAGCTATATTTTTTCGCCGCTAGAAATGAAGAACACGATGTACCGGCCGCCGAAGACACTTTGGCCGGCGATTGCGCCTACGGAGATCGACAATAATTTGCGGCACCGGCTGGTGCAGGGCGAAGTTCACGACGAAAATGCGTTCGCCATCGGCGGCGTTTCGGGGCATGCGGGCGTTTTCAGCACGGCGCCGGATTTGGCGGCGTTTTGCCAGATGCTGCTAAATGGCGGCGTTTACGAGCACCAGAGAATTCTGCGGCGGGCGACAGTCGCGCAGTTCACCGTGCCGCAGCAACTTTCCGGGGGAACGCGGACGCTGGGCTGGGCGGTGCCGACCGAAGGCGGTTCGAGCGGGCACTATTTTTCAGGGCACACTTTCGGGCACACCGGATTTACCGGGACTTCGATCTGGATCGATCCGGACCGGCAACTTTTCGTGGTGCTGCTGACGAATCGCGTGCATCCGACGCGCGAGAATATGAAGATCCAGAAGGTGCGCGTGACGTTGCACGACGCAGTGATGCAGACGCTGGGATTTGCGACCGTCGCGGCGCATTGAAACAGCCGGAAGTTCCATCGAAGCTCGTCGAATATATGGCAGGGCTACACGCTGTGCGGTCAACTGCTCCTCAGGAGTTGCGCAAAGATTTGACCACGCTGGAGAGCTCGAGGACCTCGATGTGCTTGGGGCACTCGTCCCAATTGTGGCGCCAGCACACAATGATGTCGCAGCCATGCAAAGGATGCCGGTGATCGCGGAAATTCCTGCTTTCAAATTCAAACTCGATGTTGACCCGTTGCCAGCGTTCGGGAGCAATCTGCCGCTTGGCCTCGCAGTCGGGAAATCCCTTTTGAACGGCTTCGACCAGGAAGCCTAGTTGTTTGGCCACCATGCCAAAGAGAAGAACCACGCCCTGTTCATTGACAGGTTCATGGCGCAGCCCGTGGAAATCAATGGGATTGCCGTACGCCGGACGATCTCCGAGCGGCAGGCGTTGCTTTGTGTTTGACGAAGCAGAAGAAGCGGAGTACGGTTTCCGTTCCGGATTTTTGTTTGGTTTGGGAACAGGAAGGAGCGCCAGCACGTCGCTCCATTCCCGCTTGCCCTTGGCAAACTTGCGAAAAGCTTCCGGCAGTTTTGACCAGGGACCGAATCGCCGCTCGATCGTTGAAGCATCATATTTCCCCTGGCGCAGGTGGGTATGACGCGGGTGTATGCCCCGGTTTCTTCGGACTTGTTTACCCCAATCTTCCAGGAGCGCCTGGTCTTCAACTCTTACGTTCAGGGTATTCGGGGAAAACCCCGCAGCTCGGACGGCGTCATTCCAACCGCGGAAACACCGCAAAATGAAATATGCCGAGATTCCTGAACGAGCAATAAATTCGGACCGCGAGGGCGCGCGCCCAAGTTGGCTGGCAATGCGAGCGATGGAATCGATGATGTGCCGCTTGTTTGACATCTTTGAAGCTGTAGTGGCGGGTCTTTAGACCCGTTCTTTTTCGTGGTCTGTCGGCGTAGTCTGGACTGCAATTGACGCTGCTTTTCTTAATTAGAGAAGCGAAGAGCCGAATGGACTCTTTTCGTAGAAACGCGCAAAGGGATGCCCGGAAATGAAAAAAGCGGGAGACGAGTCTCCCGCTGCCCTGCCTGCGAAGCGTCAGCTTTCCATCTGGCGAGGAATCCAGAGTGAACTGGCCGCACGGCCCTCAATGAAAAAAGCGGGAGCAAGCTCCCGCTACCAAGGCACACTTTTGTACATGGTTAGTTTACTTCTATTACCTATGTCTTGTCAAGTACGCATTTCAGCCGCTGCATTCCGCGGAGAAACATTAGGAGACGTGTTGGCTGACGCTGAGGATGTTGCCGTCGGGGTCTTTGAACCAGGCGACCTTGCTGCCGTCGGGGGTGGTCCAGATGCCGAGGGTTTGGTCCTGGGCGAAGGGATACTTTTCCGGGGGGACGCCGCGGTCGCGGAGCCAGGCGGCAGCGGATTCTATGTTTTCGACTTGCCAGCCGAGGATGGTGCCTTGCAGCGGAGCGAAATTCGGGATTTTTGTGATGCGAATCATGTGGCCGCCAACGCTCATGACTAGCGCAAATTTATCGAGACTTACAAACTCGAAGCCAAGCTTGCCTTCGTAGAAGGCGCGGGCTTTGTCGTAGTCGGTTGTGGGGATAAAGCCGACCATCTTTGCTGATGCCAACATGTTTTGCCTCCTGGAGTTCCGCTTCGCGGTGCTTTGTGGACAATAGGAATAGCACTTGCGGTGTGGAAATTCTCTCGATATTGTGACAAGAAATGTCGCACAAGTGTCAAAGCATTCTGCATGCGCCGAACGGGCGGCTGCTCGGCGAGTTGGCCAGCGTGTCGGCCGACCTTGCACATGGGCACGTAATTCCTGAGCATTCGCATCCGGAGGATCAACTGTTGTTTGCTTCGAGCGGAGTGATGACGCTGAGCACGAGGCAAGGGGTCTGGGTGGTACCGCCGATGCGGGCGGTGTGGATTCCGGCGGATACGCCACACTCGGTGGCGATGTCGGGGGCGGTTTCGATGAGGACGCTGTATTTTCTGCCGAAGCTTTGCCGGACGCTGCGGGGGAAATGTTTTGTGATGAATGTATCGGCGCTTTTGCGGGAACTGATTCTGCATGCGTGCCAGTTCAAGAGGTTGAGCAAGGGAACTTTGGCAGAGCGCCGGATTATCGAAATGATTGTGGAACAGTTGAAGGCGGTAGATTCGATTCCATTGCAATTGCCGCATCCAACGGACTCGCGGGCAATGCGCGTGGTGAAGGCGCTGCTGGCGGATCCGGGTGATCAGCGAGACCTGGAAAAACTTTGCGAGGACTGCGGGGCGAGCAAGAGAACGATTCAGCGGTTGTTTCTGGAAGAAACGAAGATGAATTTTGGCAAGTGGCGGCAGCAACTGCGACTGCTTCATGGATTGCAACTGATGGCTTCGGGGGAGAAGGTGACGGCGGCGGCGTTGGAGGCGGGGTATAGCAGTCCGAGTGCGTTTATATCGATGTTTCGGAAACAGCTGGGGACGACGCCGATGCGGTATTTGCGGGATGGGAATGGACGAGAGCGGATGGAAAAGTGAGCACGCGTTATAGCGTTACAGTACCCCCGCGAGTTGCGCGAGGACGATGTCTCCATAGTCAGCATCTTTAATAGAAAACTCGCCCTTCTTAATCACGAGGTTGAGATTTAGAAATACTTGCCCTTCTTGTTCTCCTTTGCCAATGAAGAGTTTAATGGGAGTCCAATGGCCGGGTGGTTGAGCGTTGAAACCGCCGCCGGGTTCTTGGGATTGATTCTGTCCGAAACTCACGAAAACGAACGGAAGATCGCGCGCTCTTTGTATTTTTTCTGGAGAGTTCTTGGCCTCAAGCGCGCTCTTTAGATCGGCCAGAAGGACACTCGCATCCGAACCTGGCTCGGCAAGGAATCTACCTTCACCGTGCCTAATATCGAAGTCCTTGGATTCTTTGTCTTCAAGGGGTTTTGACGAGCCCAGCTCAATTCTGAATTTTGCCGTCTTGCCTTTGGAGCTGTATGTGGCGAGCCAATGTTGCACGGAACCGTCGCTTGGCAGGGGCTCGATGTCGAAACCTACGGAACCGGGGGAAGAAATGTAGTGTTCCGTAAGTTGTTCCTTGGGACGAACTGAAGGGGAGTGGCAGGCAGTCATAGCTACAAGACTGACCGCGAGATAACAACGGAAGAAAGCGCGAATCATGGAGGCAAGATTATGCTGGTCTATGAGAAATCGTTCAACACTCATCTGCACCAATTGCGGCGTAGTGGAATTTTGCAGGTGCAGAAAAATCAAAGGCGCCCGCCTGGGAAGGCGGCCGCTACGAAAGACTTGTTAGGCGCTGACGGGGGCGGTTGCATTGCTAACTGGAGCTACGGTGAGGTCCTCACCGTGGACTTTGGCGAACTGTTCGGCGGCGGCGATGCGGTCGGACGTGGCGGGATGCGTGAACCTCCACTCGGACCTTCTGTCAAAAACGAACAGATTGAGTTCGGTCAATTTGCGCATGGCGGTGATGAACGGGCCGGAGCGGCCCATCAAGGTCCAGGAAAAGAGATCGGCGGCGCGCTCCTGCTTTCGCGAGAGCGTGGCGAGAAGAACGCTGCCGTAGATGTAAGCGCAAATCCAATAGAAGAAAAAGCCGGGAACCAGCGTTAAGTCATTCCAAGTTCCGTTGCCGTCGGCAAACATGACGAGCTGGTAGCGGACCGCAAGACCAATCACGTAGAAGATGAAGACAAAGATGAGGCTCTGGAGAAGGAGCCTGGCGCGCACGTGGTGGAGTGCGCAATGGCCGAGTTCGTGGGCGACGATGGCATCGACTTCGTCCTCGGTGAGCGAGGAGATGAGGGTATCGGTAAGCAAGATGCGCCGAGCTGAGCCAACTCCAGTGACGAGCGCGTTGGCTCTGCGAGTGGTTTCGGAGATGCGCCATTCGTAGATGGTGCCGACGCGAAGATGAGCTTTGGAGGCCAATTGAGTAAGTCTTTCCTGGAGAGACTTGTTGGCTAGAGGAAGGACGGGGTAGAAGAAAGAGAGGATCCAAGGAAGCGAGCGATTGACGGCCATGAAGAGAAACGAGGAGAGAAGTCCGGCGAGCAGCCATCCGTATGAGGGAAAGAAGTTGTTGGAGGCGAAAGCGATGGCGACAATCGCGGCACCGAAAACAAACCCCAGGGCGCTGGACTTGAGGAAATCCCGGAGCCAGGAGCGAACGCCAGATTTCGCTACGTGGAACTTGCGGTCCAAAAAGAAGCGGTAGAAGGAGGCTGGCAGCTGGGCGACGGCGCAGAGCAGCCAGAGTGCGCTCCAGCAGATCAGGAGTTGGAGGTAGAAATTGCCGGTTGCGGATTGTGCCCAGGTTGCAGAACGCTGGTTGATTCCGAGAAGAACGTAGGCGAAAAACGCGAGACAGATGGCGATGAAACGGAGTTGTGCCGCCACGCGAAATTGCTTGGTGTAGGCGCGCCTGGGGTCAGGCGGAGGGGGCGTGGGGATCGACGCGGTGCTCATAGTCAAGCCTGGACATATTTTGGCAGTTTTGAAACGGGCTGAGGAGATAAAAACCGTGGTGTTGCCCAAGATGGGTTGTCTGTATCGAAACAGACGGTGAGAGGGATGTGAACTAGGAGAGAACGTTTTGCTGAAAGTCGAGGGCGGCTTGGGCTAGGTCGGCGGGCCGGCCCAGGTCGCGCCAATAGTATTGGTCGGCACGGAAGGCGAGGATTTTTTGGGATTGGGCGGAGAGGCGGAGGTAGGAATCGATGATGGAGAAGATGCCATCTTCGGTGAGGATGGGGAGGAGGCGAGGGGAGAGGATGTGGATGCCGGAGAAGGCCAGGGGAAGTGGCGAGTGGCTAGTGGCGAGTGGCGAGCTTGAAGAAAGAGTGCTAGTCGCGCGGCCGACGAGTTGGAGAGCGTTGTTGAAGAGGAGTTGGCGCCCGGATTCGCGGGACTGGACGGCCAGGGTGGCTAGGGCGTGGTTTTCTTTATGGAATTGAAGCATTCGGCTTAGGTCGATAGTGCTGATGACGTCGACGTTGTGGAGGAGGAAGGGCTCGTCGAGATTTTTTGGGTCTTCGAGGAAAAACCAGGCGGCTTTTTTGAGTCCGCCGCCGGTGTCGAGGAGGATTTCTTCGCGGGAGATTTCGATGCGCAGGCCGAAGTTGTTGTGGGATTTGAGGTAGGCGATGACTTGGTCGGCGAAGTGGTGGACGTTGATGATGAATTCGGTGATGCCAAAGGTGCGGAGGCGAGTGAGGGTGATTTCCAGGAGGGTGCGGCCGGAGAGTTCGACTAGGGCTTTGGGTCGAGTGTCGGTTAGCGGCTTGAGGCGGGTGCCCAGGCCGGCAGACAGGATCATAGCTTTCATGCGGGGGCTTTCATTGAAGCGATTTCCGCTTGCCGAGTTTTTCGAGCTCGAGATGGCGGACGGCTACTTCCACGCCATTTCGACCGCGCAGGCGTTTTGCCAGGTGCTCGGCGAGGAAAACGGAGCGGTGCTGGCCGCCGGTGCAGCCAAAGGAGACCATGAGGTTTTTGAAGCCGCGCTGCTGGTAGGCGCTGATGCTGGCGTCGACCAGGGATAGGACGCCGGCTAGATATTGATGGACAGATTCCTGCTGATTTAAGTAGTCGATGACCGGGGCGTCTTTGCCGGTGAGAGTCTTGAAGCGCTCTTCGCGGCCGGGATTGGGGAGGCTGCGGCCATCAAAGACGAAGCCGCCGCCGTTGCCGGTTTCGTCCTTCGGCAGGGCTTGATGGAAAGAAAAACTGAAGATGCGCACGACGAGATTGTCGGCATCCACGGCGAGGGCCTGCAATTTTTCCGAGGCCAGCATGCTTTGGAAAGCTGCCATCAAGGTGGGCAGAGGGATGGGCAATCGGACGTGATGGAGGAGCCAGCGGAGATTCTTCAAGGCGTAAGGGACGCTTTGGAGGAAATGGACTTTGCGTTCGAAGAAGCCGCGAAAGCCGTAAGCGCCGAGCGCTTGCATGATGCGAATGTAGACGTAGGGATAAAAATGCTGAAGGAAGGCGGCGCGGTCGAGCGGGAGGAAGCTGGAGAGGCGGTCGAGATAGTGATCGAGGAGCTGCTGGCGGAGTTCGGGGGGGAGATCGGCTTTGGCATCGTAGAGGAGCGAGGCGATGTCATATTGGAGAGCGCCTTTGCGGCCGCCCTGGTAGTCGACGAAAAAGGGATCGCCATTGCGGAGCATGATGTTGCGGGATTGGAAGTCGCGATAGAGGAAATAGTCGCGTGGGGCGGCGAGGAGGAATTCGGTAAGGCGGCTGAAATCGTCTTCGAGTGCTTGCTCGTTGAAGGGAATGCCGGCGAGGCGGAGGAAATAGTATTTGAAATAGTTGAGGTCCCAGGCGATGGATTGGCGGTCGAAGCTGGGGTTGGGATAGCAGACGGAATAATCCAGGTCGCGGGCGGCTTCGACCTGGAAGCGCGGGAGGACGCCGACGACTTTGCGATAGGATTCGATGACATCGGGTGCAATGTTAGCGGCGGTGCGATTTTTGGAGAGGAATTCGAAGAGAGTGGTGTCGCCAAGGTCTTCTTCGAGATAGGCGCCGTGGTCGAGATCTTCGGCATAGATTTCGGGAACGGGCAGGCCATGGCGGCGGAAATGTTTGGAGAATTCGAGGAAGGCGACGTTTTCTTCACGGACGTTGTAGAGGATGCCGATGGCTTGGTGTTTTTCGTTGGAGAGGCGGATGATTTTGCGGCCTGAGCCGCCGAGTTCGCCTTGGAGCGGGGTGATGCGCTCGGGCGGCGTGTGGAAATGCTGCTCGAACAGAGTTTTTAGAACTTCCAGGGACATGAATATCCACCCGATTCGTTTTGGCGGATCGATCTAGCCAACCAATTTCTAGCATAGCTGATTTTTGTTACGTGCAATCGCACGAGAGTGCGGTGTTGTGCCTAGAAATATGCTTAGAACTGCACAGCCAGGAATGGCCGAGCCACGGGACTTTTTGCCTGACCTGTATAATGCGAGGATGCCCTCTCACGGAAGTACACGCGGACGGACGGAACGCAGACGGACGGAGCAGCGCAACCCGGCGTCAAAGAATCTTGACCGCATGACGGCGCGGGAGATTGTGCGGTTGATGAATTGGGAGGATAGCAAGGTGGCGCGCGCGGTGGGGCGGGAGAGCGCGGCGATTGCACAAGCGGTGGATACGATTGTGGGCGGGATTCGAAAGGGCGGGCGGTTGATTTATGTGGGAGCGGGGTCGAGCGGACGGATGGGTGTGCTGGATGCAGCGGAGTGTCCGCCGACGTTTGGGACTTCGGCGAAGCTGGTGGTGGCGTTGATTGCGGGAGGGCGGCGGGCGATTACGCAGGCGGTGGAAGGGGCGGAGGATTCGGAGCGGAATGGGGCGCGGGATTTGCGGGCGATTCGGCTCACGCGGAAGGACGTGGTGGTGGGAATTGCGGCTAGCGGGACTACACCTTATGTGGTGGGGGCGCTGCGATATGCGCGGGGGATTGGGGCGATGACGGTGGCGGTGACATCGAATTTGCGGATGCCGGTGGGACGAGTGGCGAAAATTGTAATTGCGCCGGAGGTGGGGCCGGAGGTGTTGACGGGGTCGACGCGGTTGAAGGCGGGGACTTCGCAGAAGATGGTTCTGAACATGCTTAGTACAGCGGTGATGGCGCGGCTCGGGCATGTGTATGAGAATTTGATGATCGACATGATGCTCACGAATGAGAAGCTTGCGGAGCGGGCAGTGAGGATTTTGAGGGAGGCGAGCGGCGCAAGTGTGTCAGCGGCGGAACAGGCGCTGCGGGCGGGGAGACACGATTTGCGGGTCGCATTGGTGATCTTGAAGCTGAGGATTGGGGCTGTGGAAGCGAAGAGGAGATTGAAGGCTGTGGGGGGAGATTTGAGAAAGGCGATCGGCGAGTAAAGAGAGAGGGAATGGATAAATTTCGGATACGGGGCGGAAAGGCGCTGCGGGGGACCGTGGCGATCAGCGGGGCGAAGAATTCGGCGCTGCCGGTGATGGCGGCGGCGTTGTTGACGGCGGAAAAGGTGACGCTGCACAACATTCCGAAGGTGCGCGACCTGGTGACCATGAGCAAGCTGCTGGCGTTCATGGACGCGAAGGTGTCGGTGACGGAGGTTCCGAGCAGTGATTATGTGATTGAAGCGCCGAAGTTGAATCACGCGGAAGCGCCTTATGAGTTGGTGAAGACGATGCGTGCGTCTGTGCTGACGCTGGGGCCGCTGATGGCGCGGGTGGGAGTGGCGCGCGTTTCGCTGCCGGGAGGATGCGCGATTGGGGCGCGGCCGGTGGATTTGCATTTGAAGGCGCTGGAGCAGATGGGGGCGGAGATTGCAACTTCACATGGGTACATCGAAGCGAAAGTGCATGGCAACGGTTCGAGAGGGCGGCGGTTGAAGGGCGCGCGGATTGCGTTTGAGAAAATTACGGTGACGGGGACGGAAAATATTTTGATGGCGGCGGTGCTGGCGGATGGGGAGACGGTCTTGGAGAATGCGGCGCGGGAGCCGGAAGTGACGGATTTGGTGGTGCTGCTGCGGAAGATGGGGGCGGAGATTTGCGGGGATGGGACTTCGACGCTGCGGATTCGCGGCGTGGAGGAATTGCACGGGACGGAGCATACGGTGATCCCGGATCGGATTGAGGCGGGGACGTTTTTGGTGGCGGGGGCGATCACGGGCGGGGATTTGACGATTACGAATTGCGCGCTGGAACATTTGGGCGCGGTGATTGCGAAATTGGGGCAGGCTGGCGTGCCGGTTGAAATTGTGAATGAAACGACGTTGCGGGTACGTGGCGCGAAGAAATTGGTGGGCGTTGACATGACGACGGAGGAATATCCGGGATTTGCTACGGACATGCAGGCGCAGTACATGGCACTGGCGACGCAGGCGGAAGGCACGTCGGTGATTTCTGAGAAAATTTTTGAGAACCGGTTCTTGCATGCGAGCGAAATGATGCGCATGGGTGCGAATATTTCGATTGAAGGGCATACGGCGACGGTGC
>Ga0137403_10003936_pt1 | contig 17655 bp, 16 predicted proteins | sample CZOMad2_1_16fung_FD_122057 | JGI IMG/M metagenome (GOLD analysis project Ga0137403, IMG submission 122057) | Vadose zone soil fungal communities from Angelo Coast Range Reserve, California, USA - CZOMad2_1_16fungal (Hybrid Assembly) | ecosystem: Environmental > Terrestrial > Soil > Vadose zone...
CGCGACCGACGCTGAACAAAATCCCCTGGTGGCGGAGGATGGCCGCGGCAAGTACGAATCGCACAAATACGTCCTCTCGAAGGTGGTAAAAGAGCACCCGGACTGGCTCGTGCTGGGCAAGGACGGCAAGCCGGCGCGCGTGTTTCGGGATCTGGTAGTGCTCTGCCCGGCTCTCCCCGAGGTTCAGGAATTCCACAAGAAGCTTACGGAAAAATTTATTGGCGAGTGGGGCTTTGACGGGCACAAATTGGACAACATCTACACCGTTCCGGCCTGCTACAACCCAAAACATCACCACAAATCGCCGCAGGATTCCATCAACGCCATGGCGGACGTCTACAAAATAATCTACCAGACGACACGCGCCATGAAGCCAGACAGCGTTACGCAAATCTGCCCCTGCGGGACGACGCCGAATTTGGCGTGGCTGGGTTCTATGGATCAAGCGGTCACGGCGGACCCTGTCGGCGCGGTGCAGGTGCGTCGCCGCATCAAGTGGTACAAGGCGCTCCTGTGGCCCGAGGCTGCGGTTTATGGCGACCACGTGGAGTTATCGGATATGAAACAGACAAAGCCTGGCCAGTGGATTGAAATCGGCCGCGACTTCGCCTCGACTCTGGGGACCGGCGGAGTTCTAGGAACGAAGTTTACCTGGGGAGAGTCGCGCCCGAAATTTCAACGTGTTGCCCTCACGCCGGATAAAGAAGAACACTGGAAGAAGTGGACCGCGCTCTACAACGAGAAGATGCTCTCGCGCGGCGAGTTTAAGAATCTTTACGTCTACGGCTACGATTCTCCAGAGGCGTACGCGATCGAGAAGGATGGCCGCATGTACTACGCGTTCTTTTCTCCGTCGTCAACAGAGGCTTGGAAGGGCGTAATCGAGTTGCGCGGCCTGGTGCCGGGCAAGTATCGCGTCCACGACTACGTCAACGATAAGGATCTGGGTGAAGTGGACGCGGCCAACCCGGTTCTCCAAGCGGCGTTTACTGGAAGTCTGCTGTTGGAAACAGACAAGGAATAAGCCCTAGGTCGCGCAATGCTTCTTCGTACTTCTCACTTTTTGTGAGGCTTATGAAGTCTTTGAAATCTAGCCCACAGCGCGGGGTCACGAAAAGCTTCGGTTCCCCCCGAGCCGGTAGTCGAGAACGCTGCGGCTAGGTTCCCCGAGTCTAGGCAGGCACGTAGGTCCGCGCCGCGGACGTATTCGTGCAGGAAGCCGGCGTTGAAGGTGTCGCCTGCACCTAACGGGTCGACAACTGCGACAGCAATGGGCTCACAGTGAATCCGTTCGGTTCCACGAACAGCCATCGCACCCTTCGATCCCATCTTTACAACCAGCAGCGGAACCGTCGCGGTGAGTAGGCGAATCGCATCTTCAAAATTGTTGGTTCGCGCAATCTTGCACGCCTCGCGCTCATTCGGCATGAGGACGTCCACATACGGCAAAGCCTCCGCGAAGGTTGCGCCCCACTCATCATCCGGATCGTCATTGGTATCGCACGAAATGGTCAACCCAGCCGCTTTAATTCGCTGAAAGAGTTCTGGAATTTGAGGAATCAGCCCGCGGTGCAAGAAGTAGGACGAGAGGTGGAAGTGTCGAGCCGACGTCAGGTATTCCATATCCAGATGCTCGAGCGTCATCTCGGCCATCGAGCCCGGATAAGTCAGAATGTGGCGGCTTTCCGGGTGAGGTAGCACCATCGTCACGCCCGTATTCAGCGTCGGCGATTCGGTAATCCTGCTGAGGTCGACGCCAGCGGCACGGAGGCGGCCCAGCGCTGTCGCGCCAAAGTCATCGGGGCCCACCCGAGTGATAAAGCCGACCCTACTGCCGAGAACAGAAAGGTTGTGGGCTGTGATCGCGGACGAGCTGCCGAGAGTGACGCAGCAGCCGCTGGCGAGGAGCTCACGTTCGAGCGGAATATCCTCGGGCAGGCCATAGAGCAGAATGTCGAGATTAATCTCGCCCGCCAGTGTGATGTCGAAACGCCGCTCTTCCCTCATGCCGTTTCGTTGAGGATCACCACTTGCGAGAGATTGCGCGGCGAGTCGGGGTCCAGGCCTTTCTTCAGCCCAGTGTAGAGTCCCAATAATTGTCCAGCAAGCGCGCAAGCAGCGAGGCGGGAATCCTCGCTCCCGGAGGGAACTTCGACCAGGAGATCGGCAGCGGCGCGAATGCGGGATGTTGGCTGACTCGTCACCGCCATCGTCGTTGCACCCAGAGTGCTCATCTCCTCGAGCAGATCGACCTCGGCGGCGTAGGCCTTGTCGGAAATGAATAATCCAAGAAGGGAACGCGGGTTGACGATCGACTTGGGCCCGTGGCGAAATTCCAGGCTGTGAAAAACCTGCGCGTAACTGCAGGAGGATTCCATCACCTTGAGCATGGCCTCGTTGGCGATCCCGAAAAATGGTCCTTGTCCGAGAAACGAGTAGTTATCGATCTCGTGGCTGCTGACGAACTCGCGCACTAGTCCGGGAGTGTGATCAAACATGGCGGCGGCACGGGCTGGCAGTTGGTGCAGTTCGTCCAACAGAATCTTCTGGGCGGTCACCGATGCCGCCAGAAATTCCAAAGCCATCAACATCGAACTGAACGAGCGCGTCATGACTGTGCTCTTCTCTGCTGCGGCCTCGAGGATAATCGGAAGCGCGGCGATCTGTGCCAGCGGCTCATCACGATGGCACGTTACCGCGATGGTGCGAATGCCACGCTCATTTTCGAGGTATTGCGCTGCCTTAACAACCTCCGTTGTTTTTCCAGAACGAGAAATTAGAACAGGAATGATCGTTCGGCGCTGTCCCAGAACGATGTCCGGGAAGAACATGATTTCCGAGGCCGGCACGGCTCGGGCAGGCATGCCTGTGATCGAGGTAAACGAAGCGGCAGCCGACAGGGCAATGTAATAGCTCGTTCCGCATCCGACAAAAAGCCATTCACCATCCGGGGGCAAATGTGTACAAATCCTACGAATGACCTCCATCTGGTCGAGGGCGCGCAGGCACTCCGTCCAGCACCGCGGTTGCGAGAGAATTTCGTCCAGCGTCGTGGTTGGGCGATCCAAAGGTGATTTCATGAGTAATGTCAGTCCAGGTTGTTAAACGAGTGTTACCGCGATGCCCAAATCCTTCAATGCCTGCAAGTCAGACTTGACGATTCGCTTGTCTGTAATTACGTGGTGAATCGCCTTGGTGGGCGCAATGTGCGAAAGGCTGCGGTGTCCGAACTTGCTGGAGTCGCAGACAGCCACAACCCGTCGAGCCCGCTCCACCATAATGCGGTTGACTTTGGCCTCCAGCAGATTGGGCGTGCTGAGGCCGAGTTTCACATCGAAGCCATCCACGCCGAGAAAACAGGTGTCCGCGCTAAGTTGACGAAGGCTCTCCTCAGCTAGCGGACCCACCAGCGAGAAAGAATTGCGGCGCACACTACCACCCGTCAATAACACTTCGATCTCGGAATTCGCCAGCTCGGCAGCGATATTGACGGCGTTTGTGATTACCGTGAGCTTCCGGTGTCCCCGCAGGCTGCGGGCAATCGTGGTCGTCGTTGTCCCGGAGTCCAGAATGATGGACTGGCCTTCCTCAATCATGCGCACGGCGGCAGCCGCAATGCGAAGCTTCTCGGCGTGATGAAGCTTTTCTTTCTCCTGCAGTGACGGATCGGCTAGTGCGCCACTTTGCACAGTCAGCGCTCCGCCGTGCGTACGATGCAACAGCCCTTGTGCGTGGAGAGCTTCCAAATCCTTACGAATGGTGATCTGCGAGGTGTCAAACCGTGCAGACAAGTCAGTCACGAGCACGCGAGATTCGCGGTTCAGAAGATCGAGGATAACGCGCCGGCGCTCTTCATTCAGCAGCTTCTCGCCTTTGGCCATAGGAAATTCCCAAGGCTATCTTTTTACATTGTTTTGTTTCGAATGGCAAGGGTTTCGATTTATTGAATCGAAAGTGTGCGCGCCAATGCCTCGAGGACATGCCTCTGCTTTCAGCGGGAGCACTGAGTGGGATCTGCAGGCTTAGCTGGATTTGCGGGCCTGGAGCGGCGTGGCGAAATGCTCAACCGTCAAACCGAGAGAGACCTTCTTCAATTTGTCCACGAGTTTGGTGCGTTCGGCATCGGTTTTGGCCGCAGCATACCGCTTGCGGAGTTGGCTGATCTTCTCGGTGCGGGTACGGCGGCGGCGGATTTCGCTACGACGGCTAGGTGTGCTCATAAGTTAAGTCAGGCGTTATTATAGCCTGTCTCGGCAGGTTCCCCAAACCCGCACCCAAGGCACGAAGTCGGATTCTGGCTGACCTGGCGAGCGGAGATCAGGATGGCTGCTCAACCCTTCTCGGGCCATGGTCCAGTCGGTCTTGATGACTGGAATCGGTGGCGTCGAGCCACCGCCAGCTGAGCGATACTTGTGTGCCGGGTCGCCCTCGTGCTGATAGCTGGCTTCTTGTTGAGGGGAAGGCTCCTGTCGCGTTGTAAGGCTTCCAACAGGGAATCGACGACCGATGACGGAAAGCATGTGGAAGATTGCGTGCGAGAGTGATTGGTTCTCGTTATGGAACCTTAAGGATTGAGGCGTTTTTCCGCGGGTTCCCGCGCATGCAAGCCAGGTGAAGAGGCAGCCCGCAGTCGAAATTGCCAAACTTCGGGCGGAACTAGCGGCGGGGAATCTCCAGCTTCTTCATCTTGTACTGAAGCGTCGTGCGCTTGACTCCAAGGATCGATGCGGCTCCGTGGATGCCGCCCACAACGCCGTTCGTGTCGTGCAGGATGCGAGCGATATGTTCCCGTTCAATGTCCCGTAGCGTGTGCAGGTGCGCGAGTGGTACAGGCAAAGGAGTGTGTAGCTCCTCCAGGTTGACGTGCAGCTCGTGTCCCGGCGACAGGATGACGCCGCGCTCAATGAGATTCTCCAACTCGCGGATGTTGCCCGGCCACTGCCAGCGCTCCAACATGCCCATGGTGCCAGTGGGAATGGAGAGGGGCGGGCGGTTCAGCCGACGCGAGAATTTTCGGACAAAGTAATGTGCCAGCGTGGGGATGCTCTCCGGCCGTTCCCGTAACGGGGGTACGCGGACCGGAAATACGCTAAGCCGATAGAACAAATCGCGCCGGAACTGGCTGGCCAACACCATTTCCGCCAAATTGCGGTTGGTGGCAGTAATAACGCGAATGTCCACCTTAATCGTCTGCGTGCCCCCCAGACGCTCGAATTCCTGTTCCTGAAGCACGCGCAGAAGCTTGGGTTGCAGCTCGAGGGGAATGTCACCCACTTCGTCGAGAAAGAGGGTTCCATGGTGGGCCAGCTCGACTCTGCCAATCTTCTGGCAGTGGGCTCCGGTGAAGGCGCCTTTTTCGTACCCGAATAGTTCACTTTCCAGCAGACCCGCGGGAATTGCGGCGCAGTTGACCTTGACGAAGGGAAAGTGGCGCCGCCCGCTCATTTCACAAATGGCGTGAGCGACGACCTCTTTGCCAGTGCCGGTCTCGCCCAGCAGGAGCACGCTGGTGTCTGTAGGCGCGACCTGTTCGATCTCGCGCAAGATCTGCCGCATCGACGGACTGTCAGCGGCCAGCATTTCGTTGTCCTGGAAAGGCGCTGGCGACGGAGCACTCGGGGATAGCCCGGCGCGGACGCGACCCGCCCCTAAATCCACGACCAAAGCAAGCCACGGAGGACGCTTCTGATTGAGCAAGCCGACGCTGACTAGCACAGCCACACGGGTACCGTCCGGCCGCTGATACTCCTGTTGGAAGGGCTCAAAGGAGCCGTGGTCGCAAAACTCCTCTTCGGCGTGTATTCGCAGACCAATGTATTCGCCCTCAGGTGTCAGGTCTGAGCAATTGAGTCCTCCGCGAATATCCTCGCGGGTTCGGCCAACCATGCGCAGAAACACGTCGTTGGCGTCCGAGACGACGCCGCCCGCCCCCCACTGTACGACCCCGCATGCGGCGGTCGCGGCAATATCCCGGAAACTGCGGTTCCAGTCGTGAATCTGTTCGTCGAGTTGCTGTCGTAATTCTTGCAGCTGCTGCAATCTGAGCTGATTCGCCAGAGCCAGCGAAATTTGCCTAGCAACCTCGTTGAGCAAGTAGGCGTCGTCGGGACGGTAGGCACCCGGTCGTCCAGCGCTAACAGAGAGGACGCCGAGGACGTTGTCGGCCGTTTGCAGTGGAGCCCAGCAGCCGGATCTGCGTCCGTGCTGGAGTAGTACGCCGGTTGCCTTGCAAGCGAATTGCGGAGAACGCAAATCGTCCACCAAGACCGGCCGCCGCATGCGATAGACTTCGCCGTAGGGGGTGTTCTCCAACGGAATCCGGAGGCTTGCCGGGAGTGCTGCTCCGCTCGGGCTGTGCTCGATATAGAGGCGAAAGCTCGCAGATTCCGGCTCATACAATGCGATTGCCGCATGTTGATGGGCAAGCGCGCGATGCAACCTGCGGCAGATACGGGGAAAGGCTTCTCGAATATCGGTATGCGCCAGGAGCAAGCGATTGAGATCGGGAAGCAGCCGGGAAAACTTGTCTTGACGGAAGTGGTCGCGGTTGAATCCAGGATCGTGTGACTCAAGTGGCGAAGCAGGCATGGTGGCCTCATCCTCGATAAAGCACTGCGTTGGGGCCCGATGCAGGTGCCCTTCCAGTCACAAAACAGAAGTGGTCAGAATTGATCACATTGTACACCTCCGGGTCAAGCAGTATGGTAACAGCAGTCGCAGGACGAATCTGCGGAGGCAACGAATGCCCAGTAAGCTGGCCCTAGTGTCGAGTTCTGCCGGGTTAGTGAAGAGAATCGGAAGTCAAAAGACCGTTCAAGACTATCGAAACAAGGAGAGCATCTTTGCGCAGGGCGATGCGGCCGATGCTGTGTTCTATATTGAGCACGGAAATGTTAAGCTTACCGTGGTGTCACTGTCGGGGAAGAAGGCGGTCGTCGCCATCCTCCGGCCGGGCGATTTTTTTGGAGAAGGTTGCCTCGCTAAGGACACAGTTCGCATGTCTAGTGCTGCGGCACTGCATCCCTCCACGATTTCACGAATGAAACGAGCGACGTTCGCAAGGTTAATTCGCCAGGATTCTGCTTTTTCAAATCTCTTCGTTGCCTACCTGGTTTCGCGCGTCAGGCGGATCGAAGAAGACTATGCCGACCAGGTCCTGAATCCCAGCGAGAAGCGACTGGCGCGGATCCTCTGGTCGCTCACGGCGGGTCCGACTGGAGCAACCCGGAGCCATCCTCTGCAAGTTAGCCAGAGCACCCTTGCCGAGATGATTGGCACTACCCGATCGCGCGTAAGTTTCTTCATGAACCGGTTCCGAAAGCTCGGTTTGATCGAATACAACGGCAGTGTGCAAGCTCTTCCCGCGCTACATAGATACTTGCTAGACGGACATTCGTCAGGCTGAAATGCCCAACCTCCGCCTCAGGCTCGCGCAAGAGTTGGATTTGCCCGAACTCTTCGGAGGCGGTAAGATTTCCTTCAACGGAAGCGGGGCCGCGCCACCATCCTGTAGGACGCCCTCTTCCTGGAACGATACGAGTCTGGTTGCGTCAGGGTTATGGCCGAACCTTCCCCCAGGGTTGCCGACGATGATCCAGCGGCTGAGTTTGTTCACGCCCTGGTGGCGGATCGCTTCCGCGTTCAGAGCCGGGTGGGCCGGGGTGGCATGGGTGAGGTTTATCGGGCCTTCGATACCCGGCTGAAACGCCCCATTGCGCTCAAGCGCCTCGCGCCCCAGCTTCGCAACGATCCTGTGTATCGCCGCCGCTTCCAGGAAGAGGGGGAAAACGCCAGCCGCCTTAGCGACCCCCACGTCGCCTCCATATACGACGTCCTTGACGAAGGGGAAGAGATCTTTCTCGTCATGGAGTTTGTCGAAGGAGAAACGCTGCGTCAGCGTCTGACGCGACCCGTGACCCTGGAGACCTTTCTGGATCTCGGAACACAGTGCGCCGCAGCTCTCGTGGCGGCCCATCGCGCGGGCATCGTGCACGCCGACATCAAGCCTGAGAACATCATGCTGACTCCGGCGGGACAAGTTAAGATTCTCGACTTCGGTCTGGCCAAGACTCTCTCTGTCGGCGAGGAAACTCCAACGATCGACCGGGCCGGTACATTTGCTGGCACACCGGCGTACATGGCGCCCGAAGTCCTGATGGAGATGGCGCCGGACGGAAGGGCCGATATCTTCTCTCTGGGAGTTGTTTTCTACGAAATGTTATCGGGCCGTCATCCATTTCAGGCGGCCAGTTTTCTAGCCACGTGCGATCGCATTCGGAAAGAGAAGCCGTCACCGATCCGCTCGCTGAACCCTAACGTACCACTGGGGCTTCAGGAGGTGGTCAATCGGATGTTGGCCAAAGCGCCCGACAAGCGCTACTCAGACGCTCGCGAGCTGTTGCAGGATTTGCGCTACGTGCAGCAGACGAACTCACATCCGGAATTGGTGCTGCCCAGTTGGGCGCCCGCGCCGCTATGGAGGAGGATGCTGGTTCCCGCTCTGGCGAGTGTTCTGGGGGCAGGTCTATTGCTGGGAGCGTATGCCTCGACGCCTGTGCAAAGGTGGTTGCACGGTAGCACGCCGCCGAAACGCGTGTTTCTGGCCGTTCTTCCGCTTGCGTCCGGATCTGGGGATGCCAACGGGCGAGCCTTCAGCGATGGCGTGACGGAAGCGCTCGCAGTGCGCCTGGCTCAACTTACTTCGAGTTATCCGGTCGAGATTGTCGGGCCCCGCGAGATTCGATCGGAATCGGTGCAGGATGCCGAGCAGGCACGCAAGGTCTTCGGGGCGAATCTGGCGCTGGAGGGAAGCCTTTCTCAGTCGGACCATCGGATTCGCGTAAGTTACAGCCTGGTGGATACAGCGACACGACGGCAGGTGCACGCCGATACAGTGACCGTCGACGAGGTGAGCGGACCCCTGTCGCTCGAGGACCGGCTGGTCGAGAGCATCGTCAGTATTCTGGGGATTGAGTTACGGCCCAATGATCGAACGGTTCTCCTCGCCAACGGCACGTCCAAGCCAGCCGCATATGACTACTACTTACGCGGACGGGGTTTTTTGCAGGACTATACGAGGCCCGGGAATCTGGCGGCTGCGATCGATGCTTTCCATCGGGCTTTGGAGCTAGACGGGCACTATGCTCTCGCCTCGGCGGGGTTAGGTGAGGCATATTGGCACCAGTATGAGGCCTCCCGTGATTCGAGACTTATGTCGGAGGCGCTGGCTAGTTGTCAAAATGCTGCGAGGCTTGCCCCGGGCTTGCCCAATGGCCATGTTTGCCTGGGCGTGGTGTACAACTTCACTGGAGAGTACGAACAGGCAGTGGGAGAGTTCCAAAAAACTCTGAACGTTGATGCCACGAACGATGATGCTTTTCGCGGACTCGCTGCGGCCGAAGAGAATCTGGGGCGGCCTGCCGAAGCGGAACAGACCTACCAGAAGGCGATTCAGCTCCGTCCACAATACTGGGCGGGGTATGCCTGGCTGGGAGGGTACTACTTCCATCATGCGCGCTATGACGATGCCGCGCACATGTATACGGATTGGATTGCTCTTGCCCCAGACAGCTTCCAGGGTTACAACAACCTCGGCGCCGTTTATCTGCTCCAGGGACGCTACGGGGAAGCGATTCCCCAATTGCGGCGGTCGGCGGAGATCAATCCGTCGCTGGATGCCTATTCGAATCTCGGCACAGCCTATTTCTACCAGGGAAGCATGCCCGAAGCTGCCCGCGCCTACCGGGAAGCAGTGCGAGTGGGGGAGCACGATTCCGACGTGTACTACGCGTGGGGTAATTTGGCCGAGGCCTATTACTGGGACCCCGGGGAGCGCGAGAGGGCGGCCGAAACTTACCGTCACGCGATAGCCCTTGGGACGGAACGCCTGGCGGTGAATCCCCGCAACGCTGGGGTGCTTTCGGACCTGGCTCTTTACCATGCCATGCTCCTGGAGAAGAGCCCAGCATTGGATTTGCTGCAACGGGCTCTGCGACTAAATCCGGACAATCCCGAAATCCAGCTGGAGGCGGCCAAAGTACTGCTGCAATTCGGCCAGAATCCAGCGGCGATTGCGGCTCTGGAAAAATCCAGGAAGTTAGGTACCTCCGCGTTCGTAGTCCGGGACGATCCCGAGTTTCGTCCTCTGGCATCCGACGTGCTATACCAAAGCGTGGCGCGACCGTAGCCTACGCCACGTCCGCATTTCAGGAGGTAACTCCGTATGAGTTCTCCGGGCGGCGGCCCCTCTGTAAAGCTAATCACCATCGACGTAGATGCACAAGGCAATCCCACCTGTAATCCCATGGATGTGGATCTCTGGTCCACCCTGGGAGACACAATAAAATGGATGAGTTCGGGAATCGCGTTCCTGGTTACGTTCGACTCAGGTTCGCCTTTCACCGAGTCTCGTTTCAGCGGTCCGAGCGTGCCCTCGGGCGCCATCAGACCGGGTGTTTCGGGTTCGTTTAAGTACTCGGTTAACGTGGGCGGAAAGATTCTGGATCCCAAGGTCGGCATTCATCCACCATAGCCAAACGGATAGGCGCCTATCCGAAAGGATAGTTCCGGCCCAGGGAGAGGCCTGCCCGGACGTATCGTTAGTGCGGGAAAAAGCCGCTGGCTGACGCCGCAATGCCAACCGCCGCGCAGACAAGCCCAAGGTACCAAAACGCCTTGCGGCGGGTCAGCAGTGTGATTGACGTCACGACTAAGCCGATCTCGAGGAAAACCTCGCCCAAATCGAAGCGGTTGGCTTGCGTACTGGCGACCTTGACTTCGTCTTGCAACTCGGTAGCCTTGGTTTGAATCTCCTTCACTTCGTCGCGATAGCGCTCGGCCTCGGAGGCGTACTTTTCTTTGACCTTGGTTGCCGCCTCGGCGTCCTTTGTTTCCACGATACCGATCGAGGCCGCGACGGCTTCGTCGATGTGCAGGCGAATGTTTTTTGCCTGGAAGAACCCCCACTCGTCCGTTGCCTGATTTTGCAGCAGGATTTCCTCCGTGTGAGAGCGATGTCCGAGCAGGGAAGCAATAGCGACCAACACTGCGAGAATCGCCATGGTCAACGTTGCGGGCGCGAGACTCGGATCGTGGTGTGCGTGCTCGGCGTGCTCATGCATTTCGTGAAGTTCTTCGGGCATGAAGCCTCCTAAGTAGTTAGCGCGGCAGAATCGGGGAATAGGGTCTCGTCAGGCGATGGTACGCAATGCTTTCGAATGTTTCAACGCTTCGCGCATCATTCACCCATTACCTTCAAGATGACCCGCTTGTCCCGCTGGCCGTCAAATTCCGCGTAGAAGACTCGCTGCCAGGTTCCGAGATCCAGCCGTCCTTTCGTGATTGGGACGATCACCTGGTGATGGATGAGCAGAGCCTTCAGATGGGAATCCCCGTTGTCTTCCCCCGTGTCATGGTGTCGGTAGTCCTTGCGGAAGGGCGCGAGAGTTTCCAGCCACTCGTCGATGTCCTCGATCAGCCCGCTCTCGTGGTCGTTGACGTAAATGCCGGCGGTGATGTGCATGGCGGAAACGAGGACCATGCCTTCGGCGATGCCGCTCTTTCGGACGGCGCCCTCCACTTGCGGCGTGATGTGGATATACTCGCGGTGCTTCTTGCTATGGAAGGTCAAGTATTCCGTATGAAAATTCATGCTGTCTCCTGGAGCGGGAATGCGGTTCGGCTATGAACCCTTACTTTGCTTGCCGTGCGGATAATGGGATAACAAATTTAAGAGCTGTATGGGTGGGTGAAAAACTCGCGACCTTCACGTCTTTAAGACCCGCCGCGCGTCCGGCGTCGAGTACCTGGATTTCCCGAACGGCCTTGACTCCCTTCGGGTATACAACCCAGAGGCCACCGTCCGGCTTCAGCTTCCCCACCAATTTTGGAATCGCAGAGAGCTCACCTGCGTTTTCCGCAGCGAAGAAGATCAAGTCCCGCCTGGTTCTTCCTGCGACCAGCTCGGCCTTGAGGGCGCGAACTTCCCGGGAGAAACCACTTTCGAAGGTCCCCTCCAGCGACACCAAAAGGCCCGCCTTCACGCCCAGCTTATCCAGTCGGGAGGGAGGGTTCAGTATCTTGTGAGCCCATTTCTCCGCTGCCGGGCCCAGTTCGAACGCGGCTGGACCGTCGGCGAAATGCACCGTCAAGATTCCGCTGTCAGCCTGGACGTGGGAGAGATCTTTCAACATGATCTTGAACCGTTCCGTACCCCGAAAGAGAAGATGGTCCGATTCCAGCTGAGCCTTTCCCGAAATCGTCTTGCCTCGAACATGCAGTTTACAGTCGCGTTCCAAGCCCATACTCGCTCCTACATTCGTTTTTGTCTTCCGATTCTACATTTTGACACCGAAGACAATTGAACTCTTGCTTAAGTCTTTAGCGGGTGTGCGGGAGCGGATCAGTCCCGAGCACGAAGCACGACTGCTATAAGATATGCGGCATGCAGCTCTGGCTGTCCCACGGTAGCGAAGTCAGCATTCGAGAGCAACTCGCCACGCAGGTAGTTCTTGCCATTCTGAGCGAAGACCTGGCACCCGGGCAGCGACTGCCCAGCACGCGGGAACTGGCGCGCCGTTTTCATCTTCATCCCAACACCATCAGCGCGGGCTACCGGCAACTGGAGCGGGAGCGATGGGTGGAGTTCCGGCACGGCAGCGGTGTATATGTCCGCGATAAGAAGCCCAAGTTCCCCCTTCCGTCCTCCCTCGCGCTCGATCAGCTGATCGCAAACCTGTTTCGTGCTGCTCGGGACTCAGGTGCGCCTCTAACGGAAGTGAAGAGCCGGATGCGGCATTGGCTGGAACTGCAGCCCCCGGATCATTTCCTCGTGATTGAGCCGACGGAGGAGCTCCGTGAGATCCTCGTAGCGGAGATGAAACGGGTCTTGACCTTCAAGGTGGAAAGTTGCGGGTTGCAGGAATGCAGGTCGGCAGCTACGCTGGATGGCGCGATTCCGGTAGCGCTACCCAATAAGGTGACTCTTGTGCGGCCACTCTTACCTGAGGGTACGGACCTGCTGACGCTGCAGGTGAGCTCAGTGCCAACGTCCCTGGCGGAGTGGCTGCCTGCTCCGGCGGATGTACTTGTAGGCGTGGCATCGAAATGGCCGGAGTTCTTGAAATTGGCGCGAGTAGTCCTGAATGCCGCTGGCTTCCATCCGGATAATCTGGTTATCCGCGATGCGCGTAAACCACGCTGGCAGCGAGGTTTGGAGCAGACAGCGGCGGTGATTTGCGATGCTGTGACCGTCACCCTGCTGCCGAAGGCTTGCCTCCCAATATCGTTTCCAGTGCTTTCCGAGGTTTCCATCGCGGAACTGAAGCGTTATCAGGAATTCGTCCGTAGTCCCCTCACTCCCTGAGTGGGACACTCCTGATACTGTCACAGGCGGCCCCGCGCCCGCGGGAGTCGAAGCTAATCTTCGGCGGTATGCCACGGCCGCGGCTCCATCAGTTCCTCCTGCTGACTCTCCTCTGCGTCGCGAGCGCCCAAGCACAATCGCGTGATTGGAAGGTCGTAAAGCAACTCGCGCCCGGCACACCCATCTCCGTAAAGTACGGAAGCTTCTGGCTGCACAACCGGTGCGTGTTCGAGAGCGCATCGGACGATGTGTTGGTTTGCGAACGCGTCCTGTACGGCACCAGCCGATTGTTCATTCCCCCGGAAGCGGTGTATCGCCGAAAACTTGTTCGGGAAATCCGACTCGAGCACAGCGACGCCTCGAACATAGCCCTCGGGGCGGCTGTTGGCGGGGCCGTTGGAGGTGCCTTGGGTGCAGCCGCGTCTGGAGATACCCATACTCGGGCAAGGGTCGGAGCCGGACTCCTGGTGGGCATGGGAGGTGCCGCGATTGGTGGACTGATGGGCAGGGATTTTCCAATTCGCCATGGCAAGGTGATTTATCGCAGGTAGGCGCGCAGTCCGCCGAGGAAAACCGGGACTCCAATGAATACGAAATGCAAAGCATTCTTCATATTGTTGCTGCTCACAGCCGAGTTGTTCTCAGCATGCGGAATCATTCCTTACCCCTCATCGCCACCTCCTCCGCCTCCTCCGCATTTCGAACTCCTCTATGCTACGGGTCTCCGCCAAATTCAGGGCTTGCAACTCAACACCGCCACAGGCGCGCTGAGTACTGCGACGACGACGCCGAGCCCGAACACGGGCCTGGGCACAACGGCGACCATGGTAGCGGACCCTGCGGGGAAATTCCTTTTTGTTTACGACACCGAGGGCGAAGCGATCGACGTGTTCGCTATCAACTCAACCACGAGCGCTTTGACAGCCATCAGCGGATCGCCATTTCCCGCTGCGGGAATCGGCGCTCCGGGGGGCTTGGCGATAGATACCTCTGGGAAGTTCCTCCACGTCGCGGGAGACTTCGGCATCGACGTGTTTGCAATCAACGGAACATCAGGTGTCCTAACGTTGGTGTCAGGTTCACCCTTCGCAGACGACAACGGCCCCTTGGGTGTGGTCGCCGCTCCCCCTGGCAAATTTATCTACACCAGCGACATCGGCCAGGGACAAGCGGCGACGATCTCCGGCTTCTCGGTAGACTCCGCCAGCGGGGCACTGATGCCGGTCCCTGGCTCGCCTTTTTCTACACTGGCGAACGGGTCTCCGTTTTATCTGGCGGCACATCCGTCTGGACAGTTTCTGTACGCGGGGATCCCGTCGACGAACAGTGTGGAGGTCTGGAGGATCGACGGTGCAACGGGGTCCCTAGCACTGCTCCCAGGGTTCCCCTTGGTGTTGCGCCCGAACAATATAGCGTTCATCTCCAGCATTGTCGCGGACCCTTCCGGCAAGTTTTTGTATGTGTCGGATGATTTCGGGGACATATTTGGGTTTACGGTCAACGCAAACAGCGGAACTCTGACCGCTATGCCAGGATCGCCCTTTTTCACCTTCTCGATCACGGACCAGCTATTCGTCGATCCAACAGGAAGGTTTCTGTATTCGCCTGCTGGCCCATTCATCAGCGGGTTCAGCATTGATTCAACGAGCGGCGTGCCCACGACGTTAAGTGATTCTCCGTTCGCAGGGGGCGCTGGGCTGACGATTCCGGCGACGCTGACGTTTGCAAAGGGTTCCTCTTAGGAGGTCCGAGTCCTGAAGAGGAACTTGTTGACTCCATAAATCCATACTATTAGACTAGGAATAGTGGGATATGGAGATTGAGATGGGTTCCCGCCGTGAATTCTTAAGAACGGCTTCGGCCGGAGCGCTAGCTGACTTAACGTCGAAAACACTCTTAGGTGCGGCCGCTGGACAGGCGACGATCAGTGTGCCCGGGAAAGAGGGCTTGATCGTCCGTTCCTACCGCTTTCTCGATCTCGAAACGCCCGTCGAGTACATGACGGATTGGATCACTCCCATTCCACATTTTTTTGTCCGCAACCACATGTTTGAGCCGGCGGAGATCGACGCCAAGGAGTGGACGCTGGGCATTGGCGGGGAAGTGGACAAGCCACTCTCACTCACGCTCGCAGACCTTGCTAAGATTCCCGTTTATTCTGTGACGAACACGCTGGAGTGTGCCGGCAACGGTAGGTCGCAGCAAAGTCCCAGAGTTCCGGGCATCCAGTGGGGCAAGGGCGCGGTGGGCAACGCGCGATTCTCCGGGCCAAGCCTGAAGAGTCTTCTCGAAAAAGCGGGCGTCAAGGACACGGCAAAGCACGTGGTGTTTCGCGGCTCAGATGTAGTACCAGGCAAGGTCCCGCCTTTTATTCGCAGCATCCCTATCGAAAAGGCCATGGACGTCGATACGCTGGTGGCGACGCACATGAACGGAGCGGCGCTGACCCCGCATCACGGCTATCCGGCACGCGTGATTACTCCAGGCTGGGCCGGAGCGGCATCGTGCAAGTGGCTAACGCAGATCACGGTGCAAGACAAACCAGCGGACGGGAACTTCATGCTGCCCGGCTATCGCATGCCCAACCAGCCGGTGAAGCCGGGCGAAGCGGTGAAGCCTGAGGACACGCATTCGGTGACCGGTTTAGCTGTGAAGTCACTGATTGCCGGTCCGATCGACGGAGCAAAACTTAAGCCGGGCTCGCAGGTGGTACGAGGCGTGGCTTGGGCGGGCGAAGCAGATATCACGCGGGTCGAGGTCTCGACGGATGGTGGTGCCAGTTGGAATCTCGCGCAGCTTGGAAAGGACCAGGCGAAATACGCCTGGAGGCTGTGGAGTTATCCGTGGAAGCCGGCGCGCAGCGGTGATTACACGATTCTGTCCCGCGCGACCGACAGTCAGGGGCGCGTGCAGCCCGATGCGGCTGTGTGGAATCCCAGCGGGTATTTTTACGATGCGTGCGATCAGGTGAAAGTCTATGTGCAGGCTTAACGGAAGTCTTTTGATATTCGCATTGTTGAGCGCCCAGGCTATGGTGGGTGAGAACTCGCCTTTCGCGGAGTTACCCGTGGGGCCTTTACAAGAGAAGGCAACCGCCGCATGTACGAGCTGTCACGAGGCCCGGATTATTGTTCAGCAGCGCCTGAGTAAGGCGGCGTGGACCAAGGAAATGGACAAAATGATCAAGTGGGGAGCAGAAGTCGACTCTAAGGATCGCGACGGGCTGATCCATTACTTCAGTACAAGCTTTGGGCCGGATCAAGCGACATATGAGGCTCCCAGAACTGCCGCACACGCGTCACCTAAGGTGCGCCTCAAAGGCAAGCATTGAAGCCCGGCTTTATCTCAGCGACTGTTCCACTTCGGTAATCCAGTCGGGCCGCTTCAGAACTTCTCGCGGCTTGGGTCCATCGGCGGCTCCTACGATGCCGTCGTTCTCCATCAGATCGATCAAGTGCGCTGCGCGTCCATAGCCAATGCGCAGACGACGCTGCAAGAGCGACGTGGATGCTTTGCCGAACTCCAGTACAAGCCGCACGGCATCTTCGTACATCGGATCGTCCTCGGCACCGTCGTCGTCCTCCCCCTCGCCTCCGGCTTCGGCATTGCCGCGCTCGTCCTTCGGGGCTTGCAGGAAATGCTCCTGATACTCCGCAGTGCCTTGCTGCCGCCAGAACTCAACCACGGCAGCAATTTCTTTTTCCGTAACAAATGGCGCGTGCAGGCGATGAACGCGCGCTGAGCCGGAAGGTAGATACAGCATGTCGCCACGGCCGAGCAGAGACTCCGCGCCGTTGGCATCGAGAATCGTTCGCGAGTCGACCTTCGTGGCCACTCGAAACGAAATCCGAGCAGGGAAGTTGGCCTTGATTAAGCCGGTAATGACGTCTACCGACGGCCGCTGCGTGGCCAGTACCAAGTGAATTCCGACGGCCCGCGCCATCTGCGCCAGGCGCGTAATGGACTCTTCCACGTTGCTGGAATCCAGCATCATCAGGTCGGCGAGTTCGTCGATGATGATGACGAGGTAGGGAATCGGCTTCTCTTCCTCAGCGTCTTCAAAGAGGCTGGGTGTGTCTTGGTCGAATAACTTGTTGTACTGGTCGATATTGCGCACGCCTTTGGCAGCCAGCAGCTTGAGGCGCCGTTCCATCTCTCGCACGGCGTTCCTGAGAGCATTAGCGGCGAGCTTGGGCTCGGTAATGATGGGCGTGTAAAGATGCGGAATACCCTCGTAAACGCCAAGTTCCAAGCGCTTGGGGTCGACCAGGATCATGCGGACCTGTTCTGGC
>Ga0137403_10003937_pt1 | contig 17653 bp, 13 predicted proteins | sample CZOMad2_1_16fung_FD_122057 | JGI IMG/M metagenome (GOLD analysis project Ga0137403, IMG submission 122057) | Vadose zone soil fungal communities from Angelo Coast Range Reserve, California, USA - CZOMad2_1_16fungal (Hybrid Assembly) | ecosystem: Environmental > Terrestrial > Soil > Vadose zone...
CCGCGAATCGCTTTGTGAGCGCCCGGCTTATCTTTCGAGTTATAGAAATGCCGGAAAAGGGCGCGCCGCAAAATGTCGTCCACCAAAGTCGATTTGCCGCTGCCTGAAACACCAGTCACACACGTTAGGCAGCCGAGAGGAAATGACACATCGATTTTTTTCAGATTGTTTTCACCTGCGCCAACGACAGTTAGCCAGCCGTCGGGCCGCGGCTGGACACGTTGTTTTGGGATGGCAATGCGCGCGCGTCCCGAAAGATAATTGCCAGTCAAAGAATTTTTGGCGCGCTCGATGTCGCCGAGAGTTCCCTCTGCCACAATCTCGCCGCCACGCGGCCCTGCGCCCGGACCGAGATCAACAATGTGATCGGCAGCCCGAATCGTTTCTTCATCATGCTCGACCACGATGACGGAATTCCCGAGATCGCGCAGTTTTCGCAGTGTTCCGAGTAAACGGGAGTTGTCGCGCTGATGCAGACCGATGCTGGGTTCATCGAGGATGTAGAGAACGCCAGCCAGACCGGAGCCGATCTGTGTCGCGAGCCGTATGCGTTGCGCTTCGCCTCCGGAAAGCGTGCCGCTCTCGCGATTCAATGTGAGATAGCCTAGCCCGACTTCGGCGAGAAATTGCAGACGCGACTGAATCTCGCGGACCACTTCTGTTACGATCGTCTGTTGCTGTTCGGTCAGGTCGAGATCGGCAATGAATCGCAGCGCGTCTTCCACGGTTTGCTGGCTGAACTGATGGATGTTCAATTCGCGGCCCTGTCGGTCTTTGACAGTGACGGCAAGGATTTCCGGTTTGAGTCTTGCGCCGCCGCAAACCTTGCATGTCTCGCGAGTCATGAATGCTCGAATGCGATTGCGCGTGAACTCGCTCTCGGTCTGCTCATAAAGGCGCTGCATTTGGGGCACGAGTCCCTCGAACGGTTTTGTGATTTTCTTGTCGCCGTTGCCGCCAAACTGCATTTCAACCGGCTTACCATTCGTGCCGAAGTAAAGCGCGGCTTTGAATGTGTCAGGCAAATCGGCGAACGGCACGTCTTCGTTTATGTTGAAGTGTTTGATCAGCGCATCCTGCAGATGCCGATAGTAGACTCGCATGCGTTTTGTGCCGCGACGCCAGGGTGTGATTGCTCCTTCGGCCAAGGTTTTGGTTTGGTCGGAGATCATCAACTCCGGGTCAACGACCAATTGTGTTCCCAGACCGTGGCAAGCCGGGCAAGCGCCGAGGTGGCTGTTGAAGGAAAAATGTCTCGGCGTCAGCTCGCCTAAATTGAAGCCGGTCTCAGCATTCCCGTAATCCGTGGAATAGCGGCATTCTGCCCAATTGTCACCTACAGTGGGTGTTTGGCACAAAGCGACAATGCGATTGCCGCCCCATTTGAGAGCCGTTTCGATTGAGTCTGTCAGCCGCACCCGAATGCCATCGCGGACGACCAACCGATCGACCACCGCTTCAATCATGTGCCGCTCACCTTTCTTCAGCCGGATCGGCTCAGTGCGATCCAGTTCGATCATCTGTCCATCGATGCGCGCACGAACGAATCCTTCACGCCGGAGTTTTTCGAGCACGTCCCGGAACTCACCGGGTTGATTCTCAATCAACGGGGCCAGCAGAACGATTTTGGTGCCCGGTTCGAACGCCAGGACCTGATCGACGATTTGCTGAGGCGTTTGGCGGCTGAGCGGCCGGCCGGTGAGGGGATCGTGCGGTTGACCCACCGCGGAAAAGAGGACCCGCAGGTAATCGTAGATCTCAGTCGTAGTTGCGATTGTCGATCGTGGGTTCGCGCCGGCGCTGCGTTGTTCGATGGCGATGGCAGGCGACAAGCCTTCAATGAAATCGACATCCGGCTTTTCCATTTGATCGAGGAACTGCCGCGCGTAAGCGGAAAGGCTCTCGACATAACGGCGTTGCCCTTCCGCATAAAGCGTGTCGAAAGCCAGCGAGGATTTCCCCGAGCCGCTTAAACCAGTGATGACCACCAGCTTCTCCCGCGGAATCTCGACGTGGAGGTTCTTGAGATTGTGCTGGCGGGCACCGCTAATCTTGATTGTTTGCGCAGGCATTCTGCCGAGAGATGTCGAACCTATCAGTCAAGCACAGCCGTTTCTTTTCTCCAGCGGAATTGCGCGCGCCCGGCTGTAACAACCGACAGACGCTCAACGCTTGCCGGCGCATCGCAGATTTTACAAACGTTAACTCGCAGTTCTCCGGGCCCTGTTTGCAAACACAAAAACTCGTGACGAGTCGTCGCTTAGCACTATTCTAGATGATTTCGCTGTGAACCCGACAATTCATTTAAATGACTTCCAAGCGCAATGGCGCAGCATTAGATCGGCCGTGCTGAGCGCCGTTAATGCAGTCGGCGACAGTGGGCGCTTGATTCTCGGCGAGAAGGTCCGGCAGTTTGAAGAAGCATTAGCTGTATGCGCCGGCGTTAAACATGTGGTGGGATGCGGAAATGGCTTGGATGCGATCGAGATCAGCCTACGGGCGCTTGGGGTAAAACAGGGTGATCGAGTGCTCACAACTCCGTTGAGCGCTTTTGCGACCACACTGGCAATCCTGCGTGCCGGTGGTGTCCCAGTGTTCGTCGATGTAAATAATACAGGGTTACTGAATCTGAAAGTGGCAGAGGAAATTCTCGCTCAGCAAAACGACGCAATCCGTTTTCTGTTACCTGTTCATTTGTTTGGCCATGCAATAGACCTCCACGAGCTAGCTAGTCTGAAAAAGCGTTTTGATGTCCAGTTGGTTGAGGATTGTGCACAGGCGATTAGTGCGAAAAGCCATGGGGTTCCGGTCGGTAGCGTCGGTGACACGGCGGCTCTTAGCTTTTATCCTACAAAGAACCTTGGGTGCATGGGTGACGGTGGAGCAGTTCTTACCAACGAAGAACGATTTGCTGCCGCAGCGAGAGCTCTGCGGGACTACGGACAAACCGGAAAATACATGCACGTCTATCTCGGTATGAACAGCCGCTTGGACGAAATTCAGGCAGCAGTCCTTTTGGAAGCCTTATTGCCTCGCCTCGCAGCGTTTACTCAACGCCGACGAGATATCGCCAGGCAATATCGAAAGAATATCACTTCTGAGATGCTGATCATCCCGGAGGCTCCGCGAGACTCGGATTCCGTTTATCATCTTTTTCCGGTCCTTCTGCCGGACGATCGAGAGGGTTTCCGGAGGCACCTGCGAACTCGCGGCATCGACAGTGCCGTGCATTACCCGATGCTTATTCCCGATCAACCAGCTCTGCGTGGGCACAAATTTGAGGTCGCAAATTCTTTGGTAAACGCGGCGCGTTTCGCCAATTGCGAGGTATCACTACCGATTCATCCTTACCTTACTGACGAGGACGTTGAGAGAGTGATCGATGCTTGTAACACATGGGACAGATCTTGAAGGGCTTTTCCTGAATCCAGCCATGTACTCAATTGTCATACCGGTTTACAAAAACGAAGATTCAATCGGGGAATTACTCAATTGCCTGCAACACATCGATGAGCAGTTGCCGGGCTCACTGGAGGTCGTGTTTGTCATCGATGGAAGCTCAGATCAATCGTTACATCGTCTGGCGACGATGTTACCCAGTGCTCCCTTTTCCTCGAAGGTCGTAGTACTTTCCCGTAACTTCGGATCATTCGCTGCGATCCGAGTTGGTCTTGAGAAAGCCAGTGCGAAGTATTTTGCGGTAATGGCTGCCGATCTTCAGGAGCCGCCGGAATTAATCATTGGTTTCTTTGAGGCTCTGGCTAACGATGAAGCTGATGTAGTAGTCGGCACTAGGATTGCGCGGGAAGATCCGCTTTTCAGCCAATGGGCCTCACAGATTTTTTGGTTCCTATACCGGAAACTGGTTCAGTCAGAGACGCCAAAGGGAGGAATCGACGTCTTTGGTTGCAATGAACTATTTCGGGAAAGCCTGCTCAAGCTCGATGAGTCACACACTTCGCTGGTTGGGCTCCTGTTGTGGCTAGGATTCAGGAGGAAACTGATTCCGTACAGAAGACAGAAACGGGTACACGGAAAGAGTGGCTGGACACTGCTGAAGAGGATCCAGTATTTGCTCGATTCGGCGTTTTCTTTTTCGCACACTCCAATTCAGGTGTTGTTTTGGATGGGGTTGTTCGGCTGTACGACTTCGGTTGTGCTCTCACTTGTTGTAGTGTGGGCGCGCCTGTCGGGGAGAATTCAAGTTCCAGGTTACTCGCCAGTAGTCCTCACGATCACGTTTTTTGGTAGTCTGAATCTGATCTGCCTGGCGATAGTCGGATCTTACGTATGGCGAGCATTCGAGAACACCAAACACCGCCCCGGGGCTGTCGTTATGAAGGAGTTATCCTTTATACCTGCTTCACAACATGAATTACTTCGTTCATCCACAAGGGATTTGTGAAAGCAGCGCAATCGGCGCGAGGACAAAGATCTGGGCTTTTGCCCATGTCCTTTCAGGAGCCGTGATTGGGGAGGATTGCAATATTTGCGATCACGTTTTTGTCGAGAACGATGTCGTCCTGGGAAGCCGAGTCACCGTAAAATGCGGAGTGCAGCTCTGGGACGGCTTGCGCATCGAGGATGATGTTTTTATTGGGCCGAATGCGACCTTTACTAACGACCCGTTTCCCAGGAGCAAGGAGCAGCCCGAGCGATTTCAAGTTACTTTTCTTCGGCGAGGATGCTCGATTGGGGCCAACGCAACGATTTTGCCTGGCGTTATAATTGGCCAGAACGCGATGGTGGGCGCCGGTGCAGTTGTGACCAAATCAGTCCCTGCCAATGCTGTAGTGCAAGGTAATCCTGCGCGGATCTCTAGCTATACATCCCCGGTCGAGCCTGCACGCCTAGCCGATACATCGCAATCGACGAAGGGTATCAATGTGGCGAGCATGAAGGTTCGCGGTGTCACTCTGCACAAAATTCCAGCATTTGAAGATATTCGCGGGCATCTCATTGCTGCGGAAATTGCCAGGGAGCTCCCATTCGTACCAGTAAGGTTTTTCGTGGTCCACCATGTGCCGAGCGGCGAAGTTCGTGGCGAACACGCACACCGAGAGTGTCACCAGTTTCTCATCTGTATCAAAGGTAGTGTGCACGTTCTCGTTGATGACGGATCAAATAGACAGGAAATTGTCCTCGACGGCCCGGAGTTAGGCGTTTATCTCCCACCGCGAATTTGGGGAACACAATACCGATACTCGAAAGATGCTGCGTTACTGGTTTTTGCCTCCCATCCGTACGACGCTGATGATTACATCCGGGACTATGACGATTGGATTAATCTCGTAGCCGATTCAAAGCGATGAACATAGGCATCGAGTCTGAGCTGCGCGCTGACGGCACGCATTTAATTCAGTAGCTGACCGTGCAAGACAATAGTGGCTTAAAAGTAATTCTCTCCAATTACTACATTTATGAGCAGTTCCAGAATTTGGTGGGAGCAAAGCATGCTAGAAAGTGGCTTGCGGACAACTACTGGAAGATTAGTGCTGGCCAAAAAGTGGTTGATGTAGGCTGTGGGTCAGGAGCAACGCTCGCTGATCTGCGAGGAGACATCACCTATGTCGGCTTTGATATCAGCAAAGACTACATCGCTGCTGCTCAACAGAGGTTCGAGACGCGGGCTACATTCATCGTAAGCACGGCTCAGCAACTTCTCGACGCGCCTGATCCTCGGTTGAACGATTCGGATCTGGTCCTTTGCAATGGAGTATTGCATCATTTGGACGACGAAGAAGTGATACGTGTTTTGAAACTTGCAAAGCAAATTCTTAGGGATAGTGGCCGGTTGGTTTGCTTTGAGCCAACCTACCTGGCTCATCAAGGATTTCTCTCAGAATGGCTCATGCGTAGAGATCGTGGAAAGAATGTTCGACTGGAAAGTGAATGGAAACAGCTCACCAGCACCGTGTTCGAGTTCTTTCAAACAAGTATCGCAACCAATTTGTATTGGCTGCCTTACATGCACATAATCATCGAGTGCAGAAAGTCAGTTTGATTTCGAATGAACGTCCTGAATAGCGAACCCGCATTAACTCGGTCATTTGTAGGTTTTCTACCGTCGAACTCTGAGACTGAGCGAATCGAGTGACGGTAGCCGATGGTGAAGACGCGTAACCGAGTGAACTCTCGTCTTGTTCAGTGGGGGCCAATTGGTCTTTTGGCAGCGGTGAATCTTGTCACATTCCGAAGTCACTATTTTGGTAATGATTGTTTTCCGTGGGATTTTTGGAAGACATATTATGCAATCATTCCATTCTGGACGACCGCGGTAAGGCAGCATGTACTTCCTGAATGGGTTCCGTTTGAAGGGATGGGCTATCCATTCTTTATAAATCTCCAGTCTAGCTTTTTCTATCCCCCCCTTTGGCTTTTCGTGTTCCCAGGCGTGCACTATTCATTGCACGCTGCGGTAGTAATGCAGTGTCTGCATGTCTTTTGGGGCGCGTGTGGTGCCTTTCTTCTCATTAGGCTTCTGACAGACGACTGGCGGAGCGCTTTGTTTGGAGCGTTGGCATACCAGTTTTTTGGCGGCTTCTACAGCAATGCCGAGCACATGGACATCGTCCGAGCTTATGCCTGGCTACCTTGGTTATTTTGGGGCGCAACTGTCAAAGGTTCCCTGCAGGTTAGGCATTTTCTCCTGCCGGCGATTTTTTATTGTGTCGCCACGGCAAGTTATCCGGGAAACATCATCTCCCATGGTGCCTTTTTGGGCATCTACATCCTCTATCAATTCTGTCAGCGATCTCCGTATTCAACCCGCAAGAACATGCTCATTGTGGTCGGGCTGCTGGTGTTAGGAATTGTCATCTCTGCGGTAGCGCTTAGTCCCCCGTTTCTTTTGCGGAATGAACTGACTCGTGCAAATGAGAAAGTCGCTCCCCCGCCGTGGCTGTTTCCCAATTGGCTGTCAGTCATAGCGCCGTGGACGGCTGGCAAGGCGATGATCCGCGGCTACTTCGGGGATCCGTCTATGGTCTCTGCATTTGTTGGCGTTCCAACGGTCGCGCTTATCATTCTAATCCGGAGGACAACTGCAAAGGCGTTTGCCGTCTGGTGGCTGCTTTTCGTTTTTGCCCTAATGCTGGCCCAAGGCAGCGTGTCGATGTTCTATCACATCGGCGTTACAATTCTGCCAGTGCTTGGACTTTCCCGAATGGCTCCATCTGACTACAGAGGTATAATCGGCTTGAGTTTGATCGTTATAGCTGCGGGTTCTTTGAGCGCATTCCTGGCAAGTACCCAAGACGTTCAGAGGGAACTAATCCGCAAAAAATTTAAGTACCTCTGCCTGATACCAGCCATCGTCATGTCGGGCTTCTTTATTGTTCTTTTGCCTGCAGAGGAGTTTGTCTGGCTGCTAGCTATTTGGGGCGCGACTATTTTTGCGCTGTACGTTCGATGGCCGAGGTTAATGGGCTTTAACGTGCCGCCCGTAGCATTGTTGGTGGTGCTAGTGCTTGCAGGTGGATGGCATGTGCTTTCTGTCTCAAACTGGACTTGGACGGCAGGAGGTACAGACGTGGATGATCTGTACAAACGAAGCATCGGTGTTTCAACTTGCACGTGGCCTTTGCCTGTAGCTGAAAAGATTCGCGGCGTGCCCACACGACCGGCTCGTATCGATCGAAAGCGCGCTGAGTTCAGTTGGGCTGGTTATCTAGATGGTACCTACCAAATGGGCGACTATGGTAATACGGTGCTAAACGCGCGCGCTAAACTGCAGACGGATCCAGCCCTGGCGAAATACATGCTGCAGCCGCTGACGCCGTTGGTGTTCCCAAGCGTGCAGGGGTTGTCGATTGACACGGTTCGCAGCCGATTGGAGCGGGGTGCTGGCAATGTCTTGGAACGGCAGAACACGGTAACTCCGGTTAAATATGGGCTGAATAGCATCGTTTACCAGGTGACCTTGGCCACAGACTCAATGGTTGTCGAAAACGAGATTTGGTTTCCCGGTTGGACAGGCAGGCTTAAACCAGGCGCCAAACAAGTTGAGAAAATCCCGGCGACGAGCGTCGACGAAAACCTCAGGGCATGGCGCCTGCCAGCAGGGCAATATAAGTTCATCACGCAGTTTAGAACTCCATATTTTCGCGTCTGCGGGATTGTCTCGATGGCGGGCTTACTGATTTACTTGGTCTTGTTGGCGATGGCATATCGAAGTTGGAGGACTCGCATGCAAATACTGCATGCATCGGCGCAGAACTAGATCGTGGAACGTGCTGTTAACCTGCGGAGATAAATGTTGAATCGCGATAACCAATCGCGACTGAAGCTACGCTGGTCGAGAAAGGATGGTCTCAAACCGCTCTTTGAATTTCAGGAATATTCTCTCAAAGAGATAATAGCTTGCCGCGCTAACTGCAACGAGAGCAAGAGAGTTGATCACGAGTCCCAAGAGCCACGACGTCAGATTCGACTGTCCACCGGTTAGATAAACACAGAAGGATCTCACGACGGCGCTCGGCCAGCCCAGTGCCAGGAATTTCTGATAGACGTACAAGCCGTACGAGATTTTCCCCAGCCACGCGATCACGGAAAGCCTCAAGACAAAGGCCAGGAGTGGATTAGCAACAATGCAGCAAACGCAAACAGCTACCAGAGCGTCCACTGCGCCGAGTTTCCACCAGACAGCTCCACTCCACGTCCAATTGGCGACGATCAGGGTTCCAATTGCGATCGAGCCGCAAAAGAGCGCGACGGCAGCTACAGAATCGAACGCTGAACGCCGCAGTGCCAGCCAATTCTTCAGTTTTGGATAAACGACCGCCAGAATACCTCCCAAAGCAAGCGGATCCAGCCTCGTAATCGTGCTAACCCAAAGGGCAGGGTGCTTAAAGGCGACACTCACATAATAATATCGCGCGACGAAGGAAACGGCAATCAACCCGACACAGCACTGCAGGAGTCGGCGAGGACTTCTTATAAGATAGAACATCAATATCGGCCATAACAAATAAAACTGCTCCTCAAGATTGATAGTCCAGAGATGATTGCAAAATCCGTATTTCAAATAATGAAATATCGCCGCGCTCCAATTGCCCAGCAGGAGGGCATTAGGTATCGCGTGGTATTTTACGTCATGCAGCAAGTTAGGATTACTAAATCCACCCGGGAAGTAGTTGATTGCAGGTAAAAGTAAATAGTTCAGGAGAAGCGCCAGCCCCAAAAGCGGCCAAATCCGCAGAAACCGTCTGCTGTAAAACCTGGGCAGCGATATTGACCCTTTGCTTTGGGCCTCTAACATCAACAGGGAGGTAATTAGAAACGAACTTAGGACGAGAAATATGTTTACGCCCACCCATCCACTGGCCCGCAGCTGATGCAAAAAGACGCCGGGACCTACCGGATAATGATGAATCCATACCAGCAACACGGCAAGGCAACGGATGCCGTCCACTTCGGGGAGATAAAAGCGTTTTTTCTGCAGAGTTGGTTCGGGATGCCGTGTGGCTAGTCTACTCTGGAGAGAAGGAGGCGACTCAGTTGTAGAAACTGTAGAGACAGTGGCGGACATGGCTTAGCTGTGTACCAGCACGACGATTCTATTCCAGGTACTTTCGCAGGAACAAGTCCATAATATGTTGCACCGCAGCCCCTTTTACGTGCCTTAGATCAGTCTCCCATACTGCGGAGCGATCGGAGTTTTGGACTATTTCGTAACTTGGAAAATAATCCACGTTTTCATGCGCGGCCGCCCACTCCTGGGCGACTGTCCGCAACAACGATTTTCCATAGGTATTGGCTACGACCACGTCCATTTTTGAAAATGTCGCCATTAGAGGCACGGGAGAAACGGTAATTACAATGCGAAGATCAGGGTGGCCATAGCGGGTCAGCAATCCGTGTATGGATTCGAGGCTGTCCCAGTTTTCAGCGAAGCTGGTGAGGTGAAACTCGTAGCGATTTGGGTTGGGCTTCAACACCGACCGGATCGGGGTGGAATTAGTGTAGACGTCTGTTTCGCAGTCGCGCCAGACTTCGACTAGGCCTAGTGTTATAATCAGACCGCGGCAGTGTGCCACTCGCTTTGCGACTGTTTGCATCAGTGCACGACGATTGAGCGTTTCCGAAAACCCAGCCAGCTCGAGCGTAGGGGTGCAGTGTGGATCAAACCAAGTGCTTTCTGTGACCTGGAAAATTGAGTCCAAAGGAAAAGCTGCTTCGGGGTCAAGGGCCCAACGGAGCTCATTCAAGATTGAAAACGTGTTGTACTTATTCGTGAAACCGAGCCCTGTTACCTCCTCGTTTACCGGCTGAAGCTTAGCGAACTCCGGTGCAATGCTCTCAACGGCAACTCCGCGCCCAGTGAGTGCGTGTTCAATTCCACGGGCAAAACACGATCCAATGGCATAGAATTTGTCGCCTCGCACGAATTTAAATTTGGGCGCAATTCGCGGCGTAAACCATTTCTGCCGCAGCCGCTGAAAAGCGTAGTGGCCAGCACCATCGTCGGGGCTTGATCCCGCTTTGTACCAGCGGTTGGCGCGGTTCTCCAGCCAGTTGTTGTCCACTTCAGTGCTTCTCGCGACGTAGATTGATCGCGTCTTGAGTTCAGCAGAGGTGGATGACACACGCGCATCCTGTCCGGTAACGCACGTTTCAGACGTGGAGCCAAGAGATTTCGGAGTGAGAGAAGAATGAGCCGGGAGTGTCACGTTTAATCGATAGCTGAACCCGAGATTTCGACAAGGATTGACTGGGTTCCTACTCAAGCACGGTGCGGGCTTTTCTCCAGAAAGAATCCAGCGCAGGACGAGACGCGCTTGAATCTGGGAGGGCACCGGCGAAATTTTCGTATGGCAAACGCAATCGCTATCCAGGCGTTCAATAAGGCTGATAGCATTCTTCCCACGTTGGACTCAATCGCGCGAGCTCGCGGCTCAAATAGTTATGATCTCTTCATTCTGCAGGATGGATGTTCCGGATCGAACCGGACTGAAAAATACCGTGCCGCCTGGGCCGCGACTACCCAGGCGATTGAATTATGGATTTCCGTAAGTCGGGATCACTTCGCCTCCGTCTGTTTTGACCGCTCCGACCGAAACAATGGACCCTATCGAACAGCTGAGCTGCTCATAACTTCGGCGTTGGAAAAGAGCAAATCGGTAATCTTCTCAGAGGACGACGTGATCTTTGAGTGCGATGCCGTGGAATGGTTTGAAAGAGCGCTGGCTCATCCGATGTTCCTGCGTCCCAACGTGTGGGCGATCGCCGGTGAATCGAAATTTTTTGATTCTAACCGGCACGTCCCTTCCGATGCTGATGTGTGCCGCGCCCTCAAAGTGGCACAGACTCGAAACTTGATCGATCGGTTCGTTTGCTTTGACTTTTTACCGTCGAGCTGTTTTGCCACGACCCGCGACAAATGGGCTGAATTCGGTAAAACAAGGGGAACTACAAACGGCGACCGAGCGGTGGTAGAACGCTGCCGGGGCGAAGCGAAACTCTGTTTTTGGCCAGTTGTAGCCAGGTGCCGTGACATCGGGATGCATCACCCCCTCGGCTACAGTGTCCGCTGGAAAGGCCTGCATCATAAGGGTTTTAAAAACAGCTATATTGTATCTGGAATGCTGCAAGGGATGTCGGACGAACTCAGCGAGTTAACCTTTGAAAAAGACGCGCTATTAACCGAGTTTAACGTCTTCTGGGAACAGCTGGAATCCTACAAGAACTGTTGAAAAAGAAGGTTGCACTTGTTTTGGAGTTCCGCCCTTGGTCGGTTTCGACTCGGAGTTGCGTACACGCGGAAGTCCAGAAGTTCAGACGAGCGCGTTTTCAATAATCTGCCGGGGATCGCCAGTTCGCTAAAGGGGCAAAGTCGGATGGAGTAATTGCCGTCATCGCGCATGCACGTCGTACCAACCCGGGCCCAGAAGGCTTTGTCGGCATGACCAAATGGCCATGGCCTGTTCGAAGTTCAGCCACGGCTCATCGAAGTCGTCGCCGAATGGTCCGCTTGAGTGAAGGGTGAACGCAAAAGAAATGCGGGTGCCGTCGACGCGCCGCACGCGCGCGTTCGCAAAGCGCGTCGGAACCATCTTGCCGTTGATGAAGCGGTAGCGCGCGTAGCCCATGTTGTAGAGCGGGACGATGACACCGATTTCGTGCGCCTCGACCGAGATATCCGGCGGCTTGATGCCGTGGGCGGCAAGATCACGCAGAGCGATGAGGTCGGAGTTCTCCACATCGATCTTGATGAACGTCGGCGCACCGTGACGCTGCACCAGGCTCGACAAGGTAACGCCTCGCACTCGCGTGGATGTTACTGGCACGTTGTGCAGGTCGAGGACGCGCCGCGTTAGCGAGCTTTGCGGCTTATCGCCGCCAGCGATGAACAACTCGACCTCCCCCTTCGATCTCGGCCACAGCGACGTTCTCGATCACCAGGCACTTCTGTTCGATATCGGCACTGAAGCGTTCAGTTAATTGAGGGATCAAGTGCGGGTTCGCTTCAATGCCGACAACGCGGAATCCTTTCTTCAAGTAGTAGTCGGTGTCGTCGCCGTTAAACATTCCGACGTCGTACACGAGACTCATCGTAGAGACCTCCGTCTCAATCTGCGCGGGTTCGCGGCTATGGGTTGCCGGATTCACGAAGTCATAGTTAACTCACGGCTGCGCGAGCAGATAAATCGCAACGAGCGTAAGCAGAAAATACGGAACAAGCACCGCAGCTCCAGCGTAATCCTTGGTCATCCTTTGGCCAAAGAATAGCGCAATGATCGCAACCGCGGAAATCACCGCCCCGTAGAACGCGATCGTTGAATCTTTCAAAAGAATTATCAACACGCAGCCGACGGCGCTCAGCGCGCCGGCCGCCACCTCCAGGATCGTGATGCCGATCAACAGCGCGGGAACGATTCCAGCCAGTGGACTCTTCGCGAAATGCCCTTTTAGCCATTCAAAATTTCCGCGGCGGTCGACGATTTTATCAATTCCTGATTGAAGAAACAGAATCGCCAGAAAAGCCGAGGCAAAGATCTGCATCAGGTAAGTTGCTTCGGGCACCCGCAAAACTGCGATCATCAGCGCAGCTTAGCCGAAACCGCGCGGATTTGTCGATGCCCTGATCTTCGGCGACAAAAAAAACAGGGACGCGGTCACCCGCGTCCCTGTTTGGTGGAACTACTTAGCGATTACCGATGCTTACGGTACGACGTGGGCGTAATACGCGAAATGCAGGTCGTTCTCGAGCTCACCATCAAGATTGACCCAGCCCTGCACTGTGGTGCCCTGCGCCGCACTGACGGTTACCGTCAGCGTCGTCGAACCGTTGGCTGGTACCATTACGCTGGCCGGGACAGTGATCGCGGGATCGCCCGCGCTGAAGGTTCCAGCATTCCAAATACTCGGGACCGTTCCGCCGAACGTACTCGGCGTAAACTTTGTCGTCGAGACCGCGAACATCTGATCGGTGCCTGTCGGGTTGTTTAGTGTGATAGTAACCGAAGTCGGATGGCCAACGGTTACACGACCGAAACTCGCCGAAGCCGGATCCATCCATGTGGTTGCGTCTGCGGAAACGGAGAGGTTCTCGCGACCTGCGCCCTGTGCTGTGGGGCCAACGTCGTGCGTGCCGGTAACGGCGTCCTTGATTACCAGATCGGCGCGATTCACGAGCGCCGACTTAATCTGCGCAGGTGACCAGTCTGGGTTGAGACCCAAGAGCACTGCCGATGAGCCAGCAATGTGCGGCGTTGACATCGACGTGCCGCTAAAGAACGCCCAGCCGGTACCGTCGCCCGGACACCCGGCGGGTTTGTTCACGCACGTGATGGAGCTTAGCACGTTCACGCCGACAGAGGTCACGTCGGGCTTCACGGCGAAATCAACCGCCGTTGGTCCCTGGCTGCTGAAGCCGGCGAGGATATCCTCGTTGCCCGTCTGAGTGAACTCTTGGAACGTCGCGACCGCTGACGCATCGGCTGGGTTGGCTATCCGCAGTGCTGCCCCTTCATTCTTGCCGATCATAACGGCTGGCAGGTCGTCGTTGAAGCCGGCCGTTCTAGCCATTGCAATGGGGTCTCCAGCAACATTGTTGATGATGAGAACTGCGACGGCGCCTGCCGCGTTAGCGTTCGCAACCTTCTGGCTGAAGGTGCATGTCCCGCGGTCGATGATTGCAAGCTTGCCGGAGGCGGCTGGGTCAACGCTGGTGCAGCCGTTGGAATGAGTGTCGAATAGATCGAATGAATCTGCCGGTAACGGGTCGAAGTCACCCACCGCTGCGCCGATCGTTGTTCCGCCCCCCGCTGGATAGGTGAACGGCTGGCCGACAAAATGGTTATTTGTACTCGCAGCAACCGTGATGATTTTGCGGGCGCGACCCGGGGACTCAAGCGTGCCTTGTCCGGGGCCGCTATTACCGGCGGCTACGGCCACAACCACTCCTGCATCGACGGCATTGTCGAGCCCGATTGCCAGCAGATCGTTGTTACCATGATAGCCGCCGCCAAGCGACAGGTTGAGAACGTCCATGCCGTCTTCGATAGCTGCATCAACAGCGTTCAGGATGTCTTCGCTGCGAGCGTCCAAAACGCCTCCGGGAAAAACGTTGTAATTTCCCAGCCAAGCGCCCGGCGCGATCCCGGACATATCATCAATGCTCACGCCATTTACAACCGCAGTTTTGCCGGTTACTCCGGCGGCAATTCCAGCTGTATGTGTGCCATGATCCTGGATGGCTTGAGCGTCCAGACCCTGCTGGTGGTTCTTATTGAAAAAAACTTTGGCAACAATAACCTTTTCCGAGACGTAATTGCAGTCCTGATCCTCGTGATGCGAAGCGCTATCAGCTGCATCGCACTTCGGAAAACCCGGCGGATAGCTAAAGCCGGTTGGGTCAAAGAAAGGATGTGTGTCGTCGATACCGGTGTCGATATCTCCGATCTTAATGCCGGCGCCGGCAGTCGCTCTACCGCCAGCGGCAGTCCAGGCGTCAGACGCGTTGATGATTTTGTAGCTCTCGCTCAGAGTAGGATGGTAAAGCGCGTTGTACTCGGCGCTCTGCACCATCGGAGCGGCTGCGATTCTCGCTAGCGGCGTCCCGTTGAGTTGCACCGCCACTGCGTTAAGTGAGACATCGTACTCGCCCGTAACCCTCGCCCTGCCGGCATTCGCTCGTAGCCAGCGTTTGAATTCGTTGCGCTTCTGATTCAGTTGTGCGCGATATGATCTTACTCCCTGGCTCTTGAAATCAATTTTTCTGCCGTGTTGCGGCTTCGTACTGGGATTCGTACTGATTGGATCACCTTTGAGTTGCACAACGGCACTCGACTGATCCACGTCGGGGCCGGTGTTGAAGGCGTCAGCGTTTGCATTGGGTCGAGGCGAGCCGCCGCGTACTCCAAATGCAACAACGCCCAAGCCGATAGCAGAGAATATAAGGATTGTAGCGAGTATTTTTTTCATAGTTTTGTGTTGAGTGAAAGTCCGCGACTTTCCCAGCAGGGTTTTGATTGTCAACCCTATTTTCGGTAGAAAATCGCCCTAGGTTAAACGCAGATTGTTAGGCCAAACCGCGCGTACGCCGGTCGCCTTAATCGCCTTGGGCGACTGCATCAGCAAAGGCAATATTGCCGCGCTTGATATCCAGTTCGGCTTCGGCCGGGGTGCCAAACACGCGTGCACGCGCGTCATCGAATTCAACTTCCCATCGAGCGACTACGATTGTCGCCAGGCAGTTGCCAATCACGTTGACGCAGGTGCGGCCCATGTCCATCAATTCATCCACGCCGAAGATGATCGCAACTCCGATCGGGCCGAGACCTGCTGGCAAAAAACTATTCAGCGTAGCGAGTAAAATTACCAGCGACGCGCGCGGCACGGCGGCTACGCCTTTGGATGTGAGCATAAGCGTAAGCATCATCACAATCTGTTGGCCAAAATCCATGTGCCAGCCTGTCGTCGTTTCAGCGGCTTGGGCCACAAATACGGAAGCGAGTGCGAGGTAAAGGGTCGAGCCGTCGAGATTAAACGAATAACCGGTCGGCATCACGAACCCGACGACGTGTCGCGGGACACCTAACCGCTCCATCGATTCCATTGCTTTCGGCAGCGCCGATTCACTGCTTGTTGTCGCGAAGGCCAGCACGGCCGGCTCGCGCACCGCGTGCACGAACTGTCTCAACGGCACCCGGGCAATGAAAATCACCAGTCCAAAAACAAGGACAACAAAGATGACGAGGGCGAGGTAAAGCGACAGAATCAATTTGCCCAGATTCAGGAGTACACCAGGTCCTTGCGTGCCAATCGTGTGAGCCATCGCCGCGCCCACGCCGATCGGGGCGAACATCATCACGTAATTTGTGAACTTAAACATCACCTGAGAGAGGCTCTCCATGGCGCGTACGATTGGTTTGCCTTTTTCTCCAACTGCTGACACGGCGAGCGCGAAGAGCACACTAAAGGCGACGATCTGCAGAACATCGCCGCGCACCATCGCTTCAATCACACTGGAGGGAAACGCGTGTACGATCGTTTCAACCAGCGTCTTCGGATGACTTTGCTCAATTGTCTTCACCACATCGGTGCTCGTTGCGGCAAGGACGACGCCTACGCCAGGCTTCGTGAAATTCACAACTGCCAGTCCGATGAACAGCGCGGCTGTGGTTACGATCTCGAAATAGATCAACGCTTTGATTCCCATCCGCCCGACTTTGCGTAGCGCGCCTGCGCCTGCGATGCCTACGACGATCGTCGAAAACACAAGCGGCGCGATGATCGATTTGATCAGGTTAATGAAAATGTCGCGCAAAAAATAAACCGCGTTGCCCCAATCGGGCCGCAGCCATCCGATCACGCCGCCGACAACCAGCCCGATCATGATTTGCACCGTCAACGAAGGGCGATACCAGGGTCGGCGCCTCGGTTGAGCAGCGCTCGCAGTCATCGCCCTCGTATTAGCACAAAGAGCGAATTGGAACAGCGCCTGTTTAAATTGCACGCTTCCCGCAAGTTATTGCGCTGAGCAATAGTTGTAGGTGTTTGTGTCAGACGCGGGGCGTTTCACAGAACGGAGCCGCGGGGATGCGAGCGACATCAACGGGCAGCTCGTTAGAGCGAGGTAGCGGGAGCGAACCAGTCAAACGCCCTACAAGATCTAATCGATCATTCGCTCTTCGATGCCGCCGTAGGCGTCGATTCTGCGATCCCGCAAAAATGGCCAATGCGTCCGCTGCTCATTGACGCGAGCCCAATCGATCTCCGCCGCCACAATCTCTTCTTGATCGATCGAACCTTTCGCGATGATTTCGCCGTCCGGCCCGCACACGAAGCTTTGGCCCCAAAATTCAATTCCATCTCCACCGGCGGGCGCTTCGTGACCGACGCGATTCGCCACCGCGACGTAGCACCCGTTGGCGATCGCATGACCACGCTGAATCGTCTCCCACGCCGAATGTTGCGCTTTTCCAAATTCCTTTTTCTCACGTGGATGCCAGCCGATTGCCGTTGGATAAAAAATAATCTCCGCGCCGTGCAAAGCAGTCAGCCGCGCTGCCTCCGGATACCATTGGTCCCAGCAAACGCAGACACCGATCTTGCCGCGCGCAGTGTCCCACGCCTTAAATCCAAGATCGCCCGGCGCGAAATAAAATTTTTCGTGATACAGCGGATCATCGGGAATATGCATTTTGCG
>Ga0137403_10003939_pt1 | contig 17651 bp, 36 predicted proteins | sample CZOMad2_1_16fung_FD_122057 | JGI IMG/M metagenome (GOLD analysis project Ga0137403, IMG submission 122057) | Vadose zone soil fungal communities from Angelo Coast Range Reserve, California, USA - CZOMad2_1_16fungal (Hybrid Assembly) | ecosystem: Environmental > Terrestrial > Soil > Vadose zone...
CCCCGTGCATGCCAGATTAAAAAAACGATTATACAGCCATTCCCTGTACCATTCTTGCGACGTTAAAATCCCGCGTCCCCTAGAGGACACGGGATTTGTTTAATGATTATGCGAGCTGTCTTCGTTTGGTGTGGGATACCAACACTTGCATTTCTCGCACCACGCCCAATCTTGAGCATCATTACCATTCTTCGACATTACCCGAATGTCACCCACACTAATAGCAGTACAGTGACCGTAGAATTGAACGCGATGATAGGCAAACTCCATTTATGTGGCATTTAAAACACCTTGTGCTTTCCCTTGACACAGTCTGGACAAATCCACTTCTGCGGCACGTTACCCGCAAAATACTTACTTTCTGTGCACTGACACGTCACAGCGCCGCTACTGTACCCCTTCACTTCCGCGACACAGTCACACGTCTTGGATTCGTTTGTCCCACCCTTGACGATCCTGAACTTGGCCATCCCTTTTCTCCTTCACCCATTCGGCCCACTGACTGTCAGTTCCGGGTCGTTTCACGTGAAACGCGGTACTCTTCCGTCCGAAGAGTACCGCGATTCGTTCACGAAACGTCAATGTAGCGTACCTCCGCGTGGTTGTCCAACATCAGTTGAAGCTCGATGCCAACGATCATGTGCCCGACACACACACGCCACCCGTCAATGGTCATACACCCTTCGTTCAAGCAGTACCGCACGGGCGGTTGCTTGCGCTCCCACACCCACGGGAGCGTGACGGTACCTTCCTCATCACGCATGATTTCGCAGTAACCTGAGTAACCTGAGGTCGTCATTGACTCTCTCCCTTTGCTCTTGCTTACAAGGGAAAGTCTACTCGGTTACGAGCTTCACGCTGTTGATGACAGCTTTCAATTCGGTAACGCTTGCACCCGTTCCACTCACGCTACCCAGCGCGGTCAACAGCGCATCGATCTTCCCAGGTAGTCCTTGCCACTGCGAGAACTGCTGAACTAGGTCTCTCATCTCAGTGTCACTCAGGAATACGCGTGGCCCGGCTTGCCCTGCGCTGTTCGGGCCGAGCGCCACTAACACGTTGCCGACCACTACAACTTGACTGCTCGGGGAAGCAAAAATCATGGTCTCATCCTCTCTCAAGACCTCATCGACGTGAGGCGCGGTGTCTACTCCGGGCCAATAGTCGGCCACAATGGACAGATCAAAATGACCGCCACTACCGGGCGGGTTGATGTATTGCTTAGCCACAGCGAGCCGCCCAGGCGACACCGTAGGCAACACCGACACATTGTCATATCGAGCGATCCAATATGGAGGGTCCGGAACACCCGCCTGTAAGATACGAGCACGTACGGTGTTCAACGCTGATTGACTACAGTAGATAGTCCCTTGCACACCCGCACGGGCACGCATCTTCAACCATCCGGGCGCGTCAACAGGTGCAGCTGCACCCGTCTCTACATCCAACACATGCCCATCATCAACATTACCGCGAGTGGCAATACGCACTTTTACCGCGTGCGGAAATCGGTCCCAGCCCCCTTGTGACCATTGATACGTTCCGTTCACATATCCAGCGACCATTTGAGCGTTGCTAGGAATGTCAGCAGCGGTCACAGAGTCATACATGAGTCGCATGCGGCACCCTTTCAAAGTCCACAATCACATGTACACGTTCCACTGGCGATGGGTTGCCAACCGAATGCAATACTCCACAGTATGGCATCGGCCCGTACCATTTTCCCTCTTCCATGTGGAAATGTCCATTGTACTCATCCCACCAATATACGTCAGGGTGAGTCCACACGGGCAAGTGATATCTAGCGTTGTCAGGCTCGCCGTCTCGATGCTTATCCAACAACGCACCCGGCTCTAGCTTGTTCACCATGACTTGAACAATCTTGCCGAGCCCTTCGTGATACCGACTTTCATACTGTCGAAGTGCGAGAATAGCCCGGTCAATTAAAGGATGTCCACGCAATCCCACACGAGTCATGGATAGCCCGTGTATCCACCCTTCCGGCCCACCCATATGTGACGATCCGGAACCGTCTTGCATGCGCACGAGCGGTATCGCGGCGATCTCTAGAGCCAACCGATCTTTGTCGACCCCGCACGGGACGATTCTCATTCGAGACTCTTGACCGGCGGCAATACTGCTGTTGGTGTGACCTTGGCGCGTGCGACTTCCACGCCTACCACACCGAGGACAGCTCCGCCGATGCTGAGCCACAGCGTTTGTTCGTCACCGGTCACCACACCTTTGGCGACCAGTAGTCCTAGTACGGGAACCAACACGGTGTAGAGCCATGACCGAACCGGCTCGAATTTGCTCCACATAATGTTCTCCTAAATAGCAGCGAATTGACAGTTCAGCGAACAGGTGACAACTCCGGCAGAGCCTGATATTAACATCCCTCCATTTGTTTGGATGTCGACGAATCCGGCAAAACCTAGTTCCACCCAGTTCACCCGGCGAGTAAAAACAAGGGGTCGCATTCCAGCGGGCAACGTGCCAATTAATGTGCCATTAGCGGTAACCCCGGGAGCGATGGTCCCCTCCACATGAATCATTCCACTAGACAGTTTAATAGCGCGCAACGGTGGATACGGTGCACCGAAGTTAGTCCAACCACTAGATAACGCAATGTTCGTGTAAGTGTCGAAGGTTCGGCTTACCGCAGTGACCATGCGAAGGAAGCCGGTACCTTGCTCCATCCCGATACCTTGTAAGCCTGCACCGCCGCCGCGTATCCACACCGTGTTGAAAGTAACAGCGGCATCTGGTCCGATGCGAATATCAGGTTGTGCTGCACCTGATCTGCTCATTACCAGGCCACCCGCAGCGGACAATGTTTGTAATAAATATACATTGCCACCGTCATCAGTGAACTGCAAGCCTGGTAAAATTCCTAACGTTTGGATACGCAATTCTGCTGGAGCGATTCCAGTAATAATCAATGCTCCACGAACAATGGCACCGCTGAATTCAGCGGTGCCGTCTTTGCTGATAATCCACCCGGTTACTCCAGTGATGAACCCGTCAGACTGAATCGCACTGCGAACCAGTTGATTGTTGCCGCCCACAATCGGGTCGCTAAACGCCATTAGCGATCTCTCCTCTCACCGTAAACGTACCGGCAGCCCCCGCATCCCCATTCGTCCACTCAGCAATCAATACCTCTCCAGTCTCCAACCAAATGTCACACGCCGGATCGCTATCACGATTACCCGCATACGTTCCATTCACCAAATTAGACGGTGCTATAGATCCCTGATACACCCGCGCTTCAGGAACCTTCACGGTCGACGTGTTGACAACGCTCAGGATGGTGATATGCCAACGTTCCCATGCCCGCAATGGTCCTAACCGTGCGTTGCACCGTCCGGTAGCGTCGGCCGTAGCGCTATTCACCGAAGCTGACAGTACTCGGGTAGTGACCGTCATGATTTTGGATTCGTCTCGTATTCCATGTGCATCGTCAACACAGGCGTGCCCACTAACGAGAACGCCCACACCGCTGAATTGTGATACATCTCGACATCCTCAGCGGCTTTCACTTCCCGAGCGAACATGATGTTCTTGTTCTGCGGAAATGGCGTGAGATACACCGAATTGACCGCGTCCATGTTCGCGATAACAGCACGCATCCGGTTCCGGTCGTTGCCCAGAATCTTGATAGGTTCAGCCGACGCATTGTCCACCACATACCGATCGGCCTGCCATTTCCGAATCGGCCTCACCACTGGTGGCGGTTCGGTCAGGTACACCGGTGTCGAGTCAGGAGCGGGCAAATACCCATATTCTGCCGGTACCACAGGTTCAACGGTGGCATAGTCCACCATTCCCTGAGTTTCTTTGGGTACCCGTACATTTTCATCTTCGCGGAAGTGTGTGGGCCGTTCAGGCTCATCCACTACTTCAGCAACTGGTTTCATGAATCGCATTATACGCTCCCATTCATCGCATAGTGGTAGACGCCTGCGACAATGCCCGCGATAAACAATGTCACCCAAATAGGGATACTGCTACTACTCAACCACGCTAGCAATATTCCCACAGCTAGGGACACTCCACCCGCCCCGACTTGTCCCAAAGCGACATCTCGCTGCATACTCATATCGCCCGGATCGGCCCGTCGAACTTCACTCAGCTTAGGCAGGAAGAATGCATAAGCGCCTACAGTCTGCCCGATAGCGATCGCACTGACGGGGATCGCCCATGATTCAGCCATGTCCCCTCATTTCTTCGGTGCGATTGCTTGTTTGACCACGGTGCGTGGGTCTACTCCTTTGATCGCGGAGTATACGAACACGATGCCTACGATGATCATGACTACTACCATGAGGCTCATGGTGTCTTCCCAAAGCCTATTGCCTTGACGATTGTCGGGAGATGCACAATAGACAAGGACACCAGGATTAACGCAGCGAATGCGTGCGCCAATTTCAAATTGAACTGTTCCAATAGAGCTAGTGATAGAGCGATGCCCGCAATGCCGATAGCGTTGTTGACGTTAGGCCCTTGTCCACGAGCCCATTTACCCACCACAATCAATCCGCCAGCGACCAGCGATGTAGCGACAGGGTTCACAGTCCCACACCCCCTTTGGACTTCACATATAAAACGATGGCGAGCACGACCAATATCCCGCCACCCACAAAACCTGACGCCCGCAGAAAGAATGGCGACAACGCTTTGATCACAGCGTCAATGAAATTCTGTAAAATATCGGGTATCTTCCCCCCGACATCGACACTAGTACTGGAATTGGTGGTACCACCAGCCGTAGGGTCACCAGTGTCGGTTGGATTCATCGCAGCAACAGTACCCACTACAATAAAAGCCCGATAAGCACCGTTTTTATAAGTCGACCACGCGTTCCAACCACCGCCGTCCCAAATAATCTTGGCGGCCTTAGCATTGATAGCCGACCCAAACAACGCCTCATTCGACGAGATCCCGAATTTAGCTCGCCGCTCAGGTCCCAACGCACCAATCATGTTGATCTGCCACAATCCATATGACAGATCCGGCGGTCGGTTGTTAAACGCGGTGAGTTTCCCTCCGCTCTCGGCCATAGCTACAGCCACAGCAGTAGGAATTTGATCGCGGGGGAATCCAGCTTTAATCGCCACATCAGCAATTTGATTCGGAGTATATTGTCCCTCTGGTCCTGATGTGGGGTTTGTGGTTCCGCCCCAAATAGGGGTTGATGCCATTACTTCCCCTTACTCATCATGGCCTTGACCATGCCGCCCATACCACCTGACTGGAGTGTCTTGAGTGCCATGCCGAATGAACGCAGCCACTCCAACGTCTCTTCAGCGATTTCTCGGTCGGTCATGTCCTGAACGGGAACGGTGGTCTTCGCGATCGGTGCACTCATGGTTAGCCCTTTCACAAGCCTAGTTGACCTAGCAAGTTGGAACAGCCCGGAGCACCCGCGCTGCCCGCTCCCCCCATATTTTGACTGATGTTCTGTACCGCATTCCCTGCTAACGGTTCAGGGAAAAACGAAATATGTACATGGTCCGTATGCGGCGACGTCCCATTGTACGGTTCCCACCCCCTATTATTACGAGAGTCCCAAATATGTCGCAACGTAATCACATACGTGATAGATAACCGAGCAGCATTTTGCACAGCCCAATTAGCTATCTGTTGATTCTTTAACGTAGTCATCACATCAATGGCCAGACCCTTGTAATGATCCGAGTCCGGTATATGTCCAGTGGTAGCAAACCCACCAATATTCGTGATGCCGAACGTGGAAGCGATCTCCGCAGCAGCAGCGCGCACATGCGGCCTCACTCGCGGATCATCTTGTGCGCTCACTGCTACCCCCTCACGGAATCGTCAACACAGTCCCAGGGAAAACCCACCAACCAACCTGATTGACAGGGCCACCCCGAGACGATGTCTTACCATGCGCACGCGCGGCACCATCGATAGCACCCGCATTCGCGTTGTAGATGCGCTGCCACTGCGCGGCATTCCCATACACCTTCGCGGAAATACCCCACAGAGTATCGCCACCAGCAATCGTGTAGGTACGCGCGACCGGTGGCGGCGGAGGCGCCGAATTCGGTGCGGGAGCCTGCGGCTGTGGCTGCGTCGGAGCAGGAGCCCCCGCCGGATAAGGTGGAGTAGTCACCTGAATCGACGTCGGCTCGCTCTGCCCGAAATCGTTAGTCGCAATAACGGTCCACGTAGCGGTAGTGTCTGGCGCCGTATCCAGACTCGTAAACGGCGGCGAAATAGCGGGATACGATGTTTGCCCGAACTGACTGGACACCAACACCGTATAGCCATTCGCGGACAACGACGGCAACCAATTCAGCGACACACTGTTAGGCCCATTAGCGTGACCCACCAAACCAGTCACCGCAGCCGGACCCGTATTCGGCGGTCCCGAAATGGGCTCTGGCGGTACCCCGAACTTGATCAGCGCTTCATTGATCATCGCCTGTTCTTGAATATTCAGCGCTTGACCGGTGATATATTTCCGGACCGCAGCATCCGCCACGGTCGCCGGATAACCGAGGCCCACCAAATAGTTGGTGACACGCTTACGCCAATCCTCGTTTGTATCCGTCGTGCCCGTTGACGTCGACGTGTCCGGAGCGACCGTCGCGAACTGACCACCCAATCCCACCCCACTTTCAGTGGTTTGCACCGACGTTGCTTTGGCAGCATTCTTTTTATTGAAGTAGTAAGCGATTGCCAATCCGCCACCGACGACCGCAACCCACGCGCCGAGCGGTAGCGGACCGGCTTTCTTTCCAAGGTCAATCCCGTCAGCCATGCCGCTCCCTTATGCTCGGTAGGACCGGTTACCTGCGATGCCACCCAATCCCGGGTTAGTACCGGCAGGCGGCGGAATGAACAGGTTCTCATCCCACGGACGGGGCGATGCCCGATACGAGTTGACCCCAATCCGACCCTGTGGCTTTTGAGTCATGGTCTTGTACAACCGCCGATGATCGGCCAGCGAGAAATGCAGTACCGCATCCGGCCCGATCGCATCCACAGCATTGCGCGGATGCGGGTGTGGCGCTGTGAAGTAGTAACCGGTCGGCGAGTAGGTAGCCGTCGGTCGCGTCGGAGGACGTTCCTGCTCCCACGTGGGCACCCTGGGTGCGGGAATCCGGGCTTGCCGGACACGCCACATTCCTTCCAAATGGTCCACGCTGTGGCGCCGCAACCGGTCGCTGTTCATGACAGCTTGCCAATGCGGGTTGTTGTAGCTACCACCATCTACCGGCGGACGACGCTTACCGATACGGATGTCGTCCGGGAGCGCGGTGCCATCCGATGAGCCACCGGCTACCAGTTGGGGGGAGAACCCTATCGTGTATTCAGGGTCCGTCGTATCGGGCACGTTCGGCACCGCGAACCGGCCGTTACCGGTCCACGGCATCACCGGCCCAGGGGTAGCCGTATCGCGGTCGTTACCCAGTCGAGGCGTCGCGTAGGGATTCTTTCCAGTTGCCATGTCACACCGACTGTGCGGCGTTGATGCTTCCGGAGAACGCGTCTCCGAAGGCGCGGATGATTCCCGCCATTTGCGGGCTGGACACGATGACCGCTACTAGTGCGACGGTCACAATCGAGCCCAGCAAGTTGAAAAACTGCTCAGGCATTCCGTATTACTCCGTTCAAAATCTCGTCGATTCTGTCGTGAGCCTTCTGTGCCAACGCTTTCGCGGTATCCACTTCGGACTGTAGAGCAGCATCGCTGGTACTGAGACCGTCCACAGAGGCTTGTAGACGGGTGATGGGGTCCGACACGTGTGTACGAAATTGACGTCGGACCCACAACCCCAACACGACCAGTCCAGTGAGGAGTCCCACAGCGTTGCCGGTAATGATTAGCGTCACCCACGCGGGCGTGTTACTCCACATCGGACGGTCTACTTCGCTGCGGCCGGGGCAGCTTTGCGGGCCGCGAACTTGCCGAGGATGAACGGGAGCACCCACATGGCCAACGCCATGCCGACCAGCAGTGAAATGAAGTCCAAACCGAAAGGCAAACGCATGACGATTTCTCCTAACGAAATCAAAGGGAAGCGCTGGCACCCATGAGGCTGACGCCTCGGAAACCCATGCGCAGCATGATGAGCGCGCCGAGCGCGCCGAGAACGACCACAGCGGCCCACCGGTCGGTGGACCACGCCGCTGTGCTGCTCAGGATGTGCTTGCCGCTAGCAGTGCGCGCATTGCCAACGGCTTGACTCTGGGCCATTGCCGACTGTCCTTTCTAGATGAACACGGATTCGGCGATAGCGACGTCGTTGATGAGGATATCCATTGTGCCAGCGTTCGCGAAGTTACCCGCGAACTCCAGCCGGGTGGACGTCCGGGTGACTTGCCACAGATCGCGGTTCTCAAACCCGAGTGTTCCGGTGAATTCGTGCATGTAGTCGTGGAATCGGACGCCGTTGTCGAGCCCCTTCTTGGTTTCGATGGTCTGATCGAAACCGGTCTTTTCGAACATCAGGTGCCGCCACAGAATGTCGTTGTAGTAGCGGGCCGGGAACGAGTCGCGGAGGAACCGCATTTCCGTCGGGTAGTCGGTTTGCCCGTTGGCGCGGGACGTACCGGCCCGACGGAAAACGAGGATGACCTGACGAATGTAGTTGCCCTTGCGGTTGATGACAATGTTGTTATCACCGGCCGCAATGGCGATACCGCTCTGGATGGTCCAGAACGATGTGGTGCCGTGACCGGGAGGTTCGGTTTGGTTGGAGATCCCTCCGCTGGACGGCTCCGGCTGGTCCCAGGACTGCATCCACGCGCGTACCCGAACGATCGGCTTCGTGTCAGGCGCAGTGGAGTAGATGTCCGTGGTAGCCCCGACCTTGAGGCGCAACTTGAACTCGCCCGCACTGTCCTGATTGGCCAGTGAACCGACCGCGTCCCGACTGGACACCGCGACGGGAAGCCGGATGAGGAACGAGAAGTTGCCCGATGTGGCGATCGCGGAGAACGCGGGAGTCGCGCGGGGATCGGCGCCTTCGGCCGCGATGTAGCCGCCGTACTTCTGGGCGCAGATAGCCATCTGCCAGCCGTCGTTGAAGGATGCGATGACGGCACCGTTGGGCTCGGTCAACGCGATGTCGCGGAGGATAGAGAACGGTGCGTCCTCTTTGGCCACTGCGTTGTTCAGGCCAGCGGCGCCACCGGTCGCTTCCACCAGGATGTACAGGTGGGACAGGAACCCGTAGGACGGGATGTTGGTGACGCCCAAGTCCTGTGAGTTGCCGACCAGTGCGAGGGTGGTCTTGTCGAGGTTCGCGGCCTGGATGTTCTCGTCGGACGCGCGGACGAACGGTTGTACGAAAGTGGGAGCCTGCGCTTGCGGGTCAGGAGCCTGGTTGGCGTCCGGCTTGACGGGCTGCGGCTTGGCGTTTGCGAGCATGTCACTTCCTTCTCAGAGCACGACGAGCATGGCTTTACCCAGACCGGAGTCTGGGTTGCGGTTGACAAGGGCAGACGCTCCCATGCGCCACAAGAACGAGAAGATCACCATGGCCAAGCCAATGATGATGATGTTCAACGCGGTTGGCTGAATCACTGATCAGCCCTTCTGTGCGAGAGCGCTCAACAGCCGGTCCAGCTTGTCTTCCAACGCGGCCACCCGGTCATCCGACGCCACCGGGGCGACCGGAGCGGCAGGCTGGTCGGCAACGGTGTTGGCGTCCAACGGGTCGGGGATGCGGGTGGAATGGTGAAAACCGGTGGGCCGTACGTTCACGCCGAACGTGTGATCCATGATGAGTCCCAAGTGATTTTCCACTGTGGACAAACGGTCTTCCGCTCCGGACACCAGGGTGTCATCGGTGCCCGCGCGGGCATCGACCCATGCCTGTACCTCGTCGCCCCATCCTTCCAACTGAGTGAGCCGCTCTTCCAATGCGGTGAGTCGTTCGCCCTGAGTGGCGGGCTTGACGTCGTCAGCCATTACTTTCCTTTCAGAGAGCCAAAGTTGCCGGTATACGCGTTCTGTACATCAGCCCGGAATGGTTGTGTACATAGAGGACTTGGAAGTCTTCCAACCGGGGCACCGCGTACCGCACTAGTTGACGATTGGACGTTTGCATTTCGGAGAGTCGTTGTAGAGCACGGTATTCATCAAACTTAAAGAAGAATAGGTGCGTACTTTGGTCATATACTTCAGTGTTGACGTCGAACGGTCGCTGAGTCGCCAGGATCGCTGTATGTCCCAGCGACCGTCCTTGATAGAGGAACGTGGATATGTTCCTCTTCAACCCTAGTTGTGTCGAGAGGTACCACAACTCATCAACGACAACTGCCCAGCCCGTAGGCTTCTGACGTGGCCTCCCACCTTCCCGGAAAATCATCGCCAACGCTTCTTTGAACACCTTCTGCTGCAACGCTTCCGAGTCGATGTGCGACGCGTCCGGCCAGATCACCCGACGCGGGAAATCAATCGGGTTGAGCCGATGCCAGCGACTCAACCGAATATATTTCCCGCGCTCGATGAGATGGTCCATGGAGATGTCTTGCGCCTTGGTGGCGAAGACCGCGATGAACGGGAATAGTTGCGCGAGAGAGGTTTGCAGTACAGTCTTGCCCTTGCCAGTGGAACCGATGATGCCGATGTGTTCACCGGGCTGCGGCTTGAACTGTGCCAGAAAAGCGTCCCAATGCAGACGTTGCGCGCCTTCGGCCAACATGGCCAAACGCGACTCATCGAGAAGCGCGTTCGCTTCCCGATCCGTCCACAGTGGTTGACTCATGCGTTAGGGTCCTCTTGCATATCAGCGGGGTACATCACACCGGGGAACAACGCGCTAAAGTCCACATCCTGTCCACCCAGCATCGCACCCAGCTTCGCGGTCAAGAACTGCTCCACAAAGGCCGTTGGCAATACAGCAATGAGAAATGGCAAGTGCGCGAAGAACACCTTCCCCCACCCGCCACCTTCCACCATGGCGAGAATCAACCGACGAACCTTGTCGTTGTCCTCCGCCAGATCAAACCACGCGTCCACACACGTGTTGATCGCGTCACCAGGCTCGCCCGGCTCAAGCTCCGGGTTCGGATCGGACATGGCAGCGGCCAACGCGGGACGCACAAACCCTGCGATGTAACGGATGCCGGTGTACCACGTCGCCAGTTTCGGCTTGTCCTCTTCGGACAGTTTCCGGATACCGGACCGCGTTTTCTTATTCGCCCCGAGAGAGGAAAACGCGTCCTTGGTGGCGCGCGGAAGCGGCGTTGTCTTGGGGGCTTCGGTGGGCGTGGCAGAAAAGTCCGGACCGTAGTCGGTGAATTCGGCGGGTGTGGGAACTCGCTGAGCGGACACCATCACTGACCAGCTTTCTTGATCCCAAAGAACCACGACGCCACCCGGCCCGGTCCCTTGTAGCCGGACTGCTCCACATTGGCCTGATGAGTGGCCTGCGTGGACACGGCAGCGGGAGGCGCAACCGCCGGAGGTGTGGTCGAAGCGGCAGGCGGGGTAACGCCTGATGTGGCCTCGCGGAACGCGTTGACGAGAGTCTCCGGGAGCGCGCGGAGTGTGGTGGCCATCGAGGCCACTTGGTCAGACAGTCCGGTGTCGGTGTTGACGATCACGGGACGCGGGACTTCCGGGGGGCTCGGATTCGGGGCATGCGGGGGTGCGGGATTCGGGGGATTGCTCCCCACATTCGGTTCCTGCTGCGGCTGAGTCATTCTGTTCTCCCTTTGTGTGTAAAACGGGAAAGGCTCGCTGCTGCCTGCCGCCGTAGAAAGGGCTAACACCGGTGGAGCTTACGGCGCTGCGAGCCTTTCCCTGTGTTTAGTACCTGTCGCGAGCTTGCCGGGGGTGGACGGTCCGGGGCTCTGACCTGCACTAACACCAGTGTACCTGACTTGTTCAACTTTGAGTATGCCCTTGTATCACTATCTGGTTATATAAGCCGTTGTCAAGGATATATTTGTGGTAATACTATTACCAGTGTATTGTTGAGGGCAGTTGATGTTGCATTAGTTGAGGAAAGGGAATTGACGTGGTCGTCAAAAAGAATGTCGAAACGGCTGTGCAAAAATCGGCTGGAACCGCGTTGGCGAAACCCGTGTTCACCCGCTTCGATGATGAGCAGCTGCGGCAGATCGTCACCGTTGATGACGCTATGGCCTTGGCCGCGTCCACGTACGGTGAGATCATTGATCTGCGTGATTTGGAGCTGGGCAACGGGTTCAAGGTCACTCAGGACAAGCGACGCCTGGTGGGAGTGCCGTTCCTGATCCTGTGTTCGCAGTTCTACTTCGGCGACTTCAGTGAGTTCGCGTCCATGATGGTCTTCACATTGGATGGCGCCAACAACCGGATCATCACCAACGACGGTGGCGCGGGCGTCTGCCAACAGCTCAAGCAGGTCATCCGGCTGACCGGTCACAACGGCGGCTTCACCGTCCCACAGGGCTACCGGGTCTCCGAGTACAAGTGCTGCCCGGAATGCGGGCACCCGCTCCCACTGGAGAACACCGATGGACCGGTGATGGAATGCGCGACGTGCGGGAAGGACGTTGGCGAGAAGCGTCAACCGGGTGAGACCTTCTACTTCGATCTGTCGGAGGTAGCCGCATGAGCACGCCTGGTATGGGAGCCTCGGAGATGCATGGCATCCCCATTGGTGACATCGTGCGGGACGCTGAGACCGTCGGAATGCGATACATGGGCGATGAGCCGTTCACCGTGATTGAGCCTGACATGGGAATGCATGGCGTTCCAGCGACAGCATCGAATACACATGGGATCGCGGATGCGGGTACCTACCCGCCGGACTCCTCGGTTACCGCCTACACGTACCCATCCCTGTTCGATCGGCTACCGGAATTCGCCCAACAAATCAATCAGGATCTGAAGGGAGCGGGGTTCCCGGAGTCCGAATCGCTGACGCGACAAATGTTGGCGATCGCGGAGGAGGCTGGAGAGTTCGCGGGGGCTGTGCGTCGGTTCTACGGGATGGCGCGGCGGTCGGGTACGTTCGAGGAACTGTTGATGGAATGGGCGGACTTGATTATCACTGGGTTCGTGACCGCCAACACGTTAGGTTTGTCGCGTGCGCAAATGGAAAAAGCGCTGGATGACAAGCTGCACATCATCTTCGCGCGTGGCTGGCACGAATCCCCGGGTCAGTTGTCCACGGACGACGTCGATGACTGATCAACTGCGGTTCGTGTGGTGTCCCGATTGTCAGACATCTGTGGGAGACATGCATACGCTGGAATGTCCACGTGCCCGCTGTATTGGTACCGGACTGATGTTGCACGCGTGCAATGTAGGTGGACATGTGTGCGCACCATCCGTATGGAACGGTCCGGTGTCGGCATACCCGTCGAAAATCGAGGTCACGTCGCAGTATGGGAAAGGGCTGCTGCGCATGTCAGATGCCCAGTTTGACCGGGTGTTCTACATCGCGTTGGTGTCTGCGGTGGTGGTATTGGTTCTGTCGGCCTCGGTAGCACTGCTGGTGGATGCCGCATTGGACTGACGTTCACTGTGTGAGGGTCACAACACACCCCCCGAGCTACGGTTCGGGGGGTGTCTCATAACTTGGGAGACACGGTGAGCGGTCCCTTCGACTTTTTACCTGACGGTTGGTCACCGTTTGAAAAGAATCTGTACGAGAATGCGTTTGGCGAGTTGCCGTACTCAGATCGAACGGCAGAGACACTCTATCATGAGGCATTCTTCAATTTCGATGCGCGTGAAGGTGAGATTACCGCACTGCGAGATGCATTGTCACAGTATTTGGCTGCGGAGTATGGGATCGATTTTAATTCGTCGTTTGATTGGGATTCGTGGCGTGACTGGTATGAGGGGGATTAGATGGAACTTCCCTCCCCTACAATCAGCACACATGAATTCAGGTATGGGAAGGAAGCTCGCCGCGCAGACTACGATCCGAAAACGTTTCGGCGCAAGCCGCCGGAAGCCATCGATAAAAAGGTGATCGCATGGGACATGGAAGGGATTTCCCTCTCGGGCCAAGAACGACCGCAACACCCGGTCTTGTTCGGGTGTTCGGCCGAAACGGACTCTGCCTTGGTTGGGCAGCGGTTGACGACAAGGGAGATGCTCGAATATATAGTCCATGTGGGACAGGCGAATCCGCACGCGTTACATGTGGGTTTTGCGTTTCGATACGACGCGAACATGCTCATCTTTGGCCTACCCGAGAAGAAAATAGTGCAGCTGTGGAAGACCAACACAGTATCATTCGCATTCGATCGGGATTACGTGTGGACGATCAAGTGGATACCGGGGAAAATGTTTACAGTGTCCAAGAGATGGGGGCAGTCGAGGAACACGCGGGCGAAAGTGTCGGTGACGATCTATGACTACTCATCGTTTTTTGGTACGACGTTTATTTCGGCCGCTGAACAAATTCTGGGCTCGGACGTTTCAGCGGATGACCGCGACGTCATCGCCCATGGTAAAGCAGCCCGAGGGAATCAGTCCTGGGATGACATGCCCGCTATCCGTCATTACTGGTCTCGCGAAATCGTGCTTATCCAACGGGTGTTCGAGAAATTTCGAGAAGTCATGTATCGCGCTGGATTCGCTCTCAAAGAATGGTATGGACCAGGTGCCCTGGCAAACTATATCAATGCGACAAGACAGCTTCGACCGCATATGGCGGCGGGTCAAATAACCAGTGGAGTGATGCCTCGGGAAGTTCATGAAGCTTCTAAGCGAGCTTTTAGCGGCGGACGATTTGAGCTATTCCAAGCTGGACGTATCGTTGGTCCTGTTTACGCTGTGGATATTGGCTCCGCTTACCCTTATGCGCTTACCAAAGTACCTAGTTTGCACGAAGATGCGGGTGAATGGGTGCATGTTGAACGACCGACAACAATTTCACTATTCGGAGTATATCGAATACGATTCCGCGTACCAAACCCTACACCCCTTGAGTATCGCGCTATGCCTTTGTTCTGGCGAGACAACAGGGGAATGATCTCGTATCCGAATGCGGTGCATGGGTGGTATTGGTCGCCGGAAGCTGCAGCTACTCAACATTTGCCGGGGGTAGAAATAGAGGAGGGTTGGGAATGGCGCTCCAACGAAGAGGTGTTCCCCTGGGACTTTCTACACGATATGTACGATACGAGAATGAGACTCGGGAAACAAAATTTGCTTTCAATGCCATTCAAGTTGGGGCCAAATTCTTTGTACGGGAAATACGCCCAAACCGTTGGATGGGATCAAAAGAAGCGATTGCCACCGAAATCGCACGCGTTACCGGTTGCCGGATGGGTGACGTCATACTGCCGGGCGATGTTGTTCACAGCTATGATGCGGGTCCCCGGGAAAATCATCGCTGTGGAGACGGATGCTATATATACCACCGCACACCCGTCTATGCTCGGAATAGACCTCGGGAAGGGCTTGGGTCAATGGGACGCAAGCGAATACGATGAAATGATGTACGTACAGTCCGGAATGTACCACTACAAAGAAGATGGCGAATGGAGAGGAACCCGGTCGCGGGGAATGAATCGAGGAGAATATCCGGTGACAGCGGCAGAGAGATATCTGAAATCGCTGCAATTCGAAACGACGTTAGGGCTGCCCTTTGGCAAAATGCGGCTCGAAACCAAACCCAAATTCATTGGGGCCGGAGCAGCGATTGTATCAAAAGAACCGTTGAAAGAGATCATGAATTCATGGCGACCACAAACGAAATACATGGCGCTGGGCGATACCGGGAAACGGACGCACGTCCCTGGTGCCTGCACAACGTGTGCGTCAGGCATAGGCCCCTACGACGCTCCACATGCTTTGGTTGTGCGCTCGCGCTCGGATGGTGAAACACTCAGCTATCCGCGTGGGCTGCCATGGGAATCAGGACATTCGAAGGAAGTACAGGAGATCAGGGATAAACAGATGGTGGAGAGAGAGATGGTGTCACGATGAGGAAACTTGAGATCAACGGCGGTCATTTACTGTTAACTACTAGCGAGCCGTTGACTATCTACGACGTTACACGATTGGCTTCATTGGCGGTGGAAGCGAAGATACCGTCAACGGCTGAAGTATCATATATTTCTGTTAACTATAGTCCACGAACGCAAAACGGCTCTACGTGGGAACTGTCAATCGCGTGGCGCATGCCAATACCTACAATCAATATAGAAAAAGAAGTGTGATATGAGTACCCTATATCGTGTCGTCACAGAAGAGTGGATTGCTAAGTTGGGAGGCTGGTTTAGTGAAATAGCTGTTAGTGGGTTGCAGGAGGCTAGAGCGCATGGAATTGCAGCTCACCTTTCGCTGACAAACCCTTGTCCGCATTACGTTAAGTTAGAGAGTGGATCGGCTAGCGACGATGGGTATATCGTTGCAGTCTATTTGACCGGTCGGTGTATTTGGAACGTACGTGTCGGTGCATTTCTAGGTCAAATATGATCAGAGATAACTATCGACTTGTGTGGTGTCAATCATGTCCAGCTGAATCTACCTTCCATCAGATTATGAAGGGTGGAGAATTGGGGGCGCATCGGAAAGCACAGAAACATTCTCGTCGATGGTCTGAACATGTGGTGGTAGTGATCGATTTGACCACGCTCACCGAGGAACATCGTTACCATTTTGTGCCTTTACCTGATGTAGATGAGCCTCCTTTCTGAGTAGACTCAGGGCATCGCTTCAACGAAAGGGAGACACCAAATGCCTGCCCCCCGCCGGACCGCCAAGACTGCGCCCCCTGCTACCGACCTTGCCAGTGCCCTCGGGACCCTCCGGGTGTCTGAGCAGGGCGTCAAGAGGGCCGCGCCGAAGGACGCCAAGCCCGTGCTCACGCTGGACGCGGTGAAGAAATCGCTGGATGAGAATATCCCCCTTCAGTACGTGGTTGCCACGAAGGAAGTCGCGGAGCAGATCCGTGGGGACTTGCAGCGCGCTGCGACTCGGCTCGACTGTGGCGTTGCGAAGTCGGTGACCGAAGTGGACGGTCAGTACGTTATCGACTTTCAGGCCACCAACGTGAAGCGGAAGCGCAACTACACGTCCGCACAGATCCGCGCGTGGGCGCTGAGTGAGCACGGGGTGAACATCCCGCGCACCCAAAAAATCCCGATGGACGTGCGTGCCGCGTTCAAGGTCGCACACGGCTTCGCGAAGCCCCTGGGGGAATAGGTAGGGGAGGGGAGAGCATCGGCCGGTGCTCTCCCCCGGTTCTATGTGAAAGGGAAATTGTCGGATGATGTCACAGACGCAAATTCATACGAAGCTTCGCGCGTTGGAGCGGGAGCGTTACCTGTTGACTGAGCTGTCCACTCGGGATGAGTGGATCAAGTACTTGCACAACTACATGGCTGTAGCGTTGGAGGTGTTGGCTGGGACATCGCAGGAGTTCGTCAATGCGATGTTCGGTGGCGCTGCGACCCACGGTACCCGCGTCACTGTGAGTGACGGCGATGTTGTGGGTGTGGTCATGGAACCTGTGGGAGAGTTGGGCTTCGCGGTGCATGGGTACAAGTTGGGGTGTGTGATTGCAGCTGAACCGTGTTCGCACGAGCGGTGGTATACACAACATTCGACTGATTTTGAAAAGGATTTCCCGAATTTCCTTTATGGGATTTTGGGCAATTCTTCGACACACGGAAAACACGAGCAGGAATGAATTCTTAGGGCTGACTATATG
>Ga0137403_10003940_pt1 | contig 17650 bp, 18 predicted proteins | sample CZOMad2_1_16fung_FD_122057 | JGI IMG/M metagenome (GOLD analysis project Ga0137403, IMG submission 122057) | Vadose zone soil fungal communities from Angelo Coast Range Reserve, California, USA - CZOMad2_1_16fungal (Hybrid Assembly) | ecosystem: Environmental > Terrestrial > Soil > Vadose zone...
AGAGATGGCCTACTTGCCGGTGACGGCCTTGACGGCGTCGCGGGTGATCGAGATCATCCGGTCGAGCTCGGCCTCGGTGATGACGAGCGGTGGCGAGAAGAAGATATTCTCCATACGCGCCCGCGTCACCAGCCCGCGCTTGGTCATCTCCTGCATGAGCCGCGGCCCGATCTTCTTGTCGGGATCGAACATCTTCTTGGTGGCCTGGTCCTCCACCAGCTCGACGGCGGCGAGCAGCCCCTTGCCGGAGCGGATATCGCCCAGGTTCGGGTGGTCGTCGAAGGCGGCGTGGAGCCCCTCATGGAGCCGCTTGCCCATCACCGCCGCGCGCTCCCAGAGCCGCTCCCTCTCCATGATCTCGAGGTTCTTGATTCCCACCGCGCAACAGGTGGGATGCCCCGAGTAGGTGTAGGCGTGCATCCAGCGGTCCTCGAGCGTCACGGAGTCCATGGCCTCCTTGATGGCCTTGGACACCATGATGCCGCCGAGCGGGAGATAGCCCGACGACACGCCCTTGGCGAAGGAGAGGATGTCGGGGTTCACGTTCCAGTGCTCCATCGCGAACCACTTCCCGGTGCGGCAGAAGCCGGTGATGACCTCGTCCGCGATGAAGAGCACCTGGTGCCGGTCGCAGACCTGCCGCACCAGGGGGAAATAGTCGTCGGTGGGATAGATGACGCCGCCGCCACCATGGATGGGCTCGGCGATGAAGGCCGCCACCGTGTCCGGGCCCTCGCGCAGGATGGCCTCCTCGAGGAGCCGAGCCGCGGTCTGCCCCGCCGTCTCGCCCGGCTTGCCGCCCTCCTGACGATAGGGATAGCAGGTCGGGATGTGGACGAAGCCCGGCACCCGCGGCTCGAACATCTTCCAGTAGGGCGCCATGCCGGTGGCGCTCATCGCCTGCAGGGTCACCCCATGGTAGGCGTTGAAGCGCGAGATGATCTTGATCTTGTCCGGCTTGCCCTTGGCCTTCCAGTAGAAGCGTGCGGTCTTGAACGCGGACTCGTTGGATTCGGCGCCGCCCGAGGTGAAGAACACGGCCTGCATGTTCTTCGGCGCGAGCTCGATGAGCTTGTCGGCGAGCTGGATGGCCGGGATGTTCGACGAGCCCGTGTAGCAGGAGTAGTAGGCCAGCTCGCCCATCTGGTCGGCGGCCGCCTTCCCCAGCTCCTCACGCCCATGGCCGACATTGACGTTCCAGAGTCCCGCGAGACCGTCGATGTAGTCACGCCCCTGGATGTCGGTGACCATGGCCCCCCGCCCGCGCACATAGACCATCGGCTCGAGATGTTCGCTCGGGTGGTGCAGCGGGTGGATGAGGTGATCCTGATCGTCCTTGATGAGCTGCGCGGGCTCGAGCGGCATCGGCTGTCTCCTAGAGTGTCGCGTGACGGTGAATGGAATGCGCGGGCGCGTGGGCCCGGTAGTCGCCGCCGGGAATGGGCAGCCCCCGATCGAGCGGCCCGCGATACCAGTATATGTAGGCCTCGACCGGCGGCCCGTCCGCCATCCGGACAGCGGCCCGGCTGCGATGATACTGGGGTCCTTCCGCGGAGTCCAGCGCCGTCCAGTGCTCGGCCGCCCGCAGCCGGTACACCTCGCCGCGGATCACCGCCCGGTCGTCCGGAAGGGCGCCGGGATAGCGGCCCAGATCGATGAGCCGCCCCGACACGCTCCCCTCGCCCACCCACTCGGCGCGCTCCGCCATCAGGGCGTGCAGCGGGAAGCCGCGCATGAGGGTGCCGTAAGCGAAAAGGAGATCCGGCGTGGCGGCATGGGCATGGGAAGCCCGGCCGGGCGGCGTGATCCGCGGCACTCTCACCGCGGCGCCCGCGGGAGCAGCGGCGTCGCTAGCCCTTCGCCGCCTCGCCGCCCGCGGCCTGGAGCACGGCGGCGAGGAATTGCGATTCCGGCAGCGCTCCCTCGAACTCGACGCGGTCGTTGATCACGATCTTGGGCACCGCCATCACGCGGTAGCGCTGGGCCATCTCCGGAAACTCCGTGGCCTCGATGCACTCGGCCCGCACCCTGCTCGACGCCACTGCCATGTGCTGCGCCAGGCGCACGGCCCGGGGGCAATGGGGTCAGGTCGGAGTGGTGAAGACCTTGATCGTCACGTCCTCGCCGAGGCCGTCCAGCGCGTCCTTGGTGGCGACGCTGAGTGCCGGCTCGCCGGTGGAGGCCACGATGATCGAATCGATGAGGTTGGCGAACTCGTAGCCGGCGGGAATGCCGAGGAAGCGGATGCCGTAGTCCGCCGCGCCCTCCACCGCGATGGCCGGCGTCGCCTCGACGCCATAGGCCTGGGCCTGCTCGCGCTCGATGAGCGGATTGAGCACCTGCACCGAGATCTGGTCCGACAGCGCGGCGACCTCGCGAGCCAGCGCCACCGTCTGCTGATTGGTCTCGCCGCCCAGCTCGGAGGCGAACACGGTGAGCTTCACGGGCCCCTTCAGCTTCGCGAACTCGAGACGCACCGCCTGCTCGTCGGCCGCGGAGAGAAATGGCATGGGGTGAGTATATCAGGGTTGGCGGGAGGCGGCGGCGCTGGCCCCGCGGACGATCTCCAGCGTCTTGAGATAGCCGGAGGCGTCGATGCGCGCGGCGATCAGCGCGGGGGCCGCGGAAGCCTGCGCGGCGACGAGCGCGTTGCGAAAGGTCACCTCGTCCTCCGCGATCCAGGCGCGGATGCCGAACGCGCGCGCCAGCGCGGCCAGGTCCGGTCCCGCGTAGCGCATGGAGGTGCCCGCGATGCCGCGCTGCATCTGCTTCACGTCGATGAGCGACAGCGCCTGGTCGTCGAACACCACGATCACGATGGGCAGCCCCAGCCGCGCGACTGTCTCCAGCTCGGCCGCCACCATCATGAGGCCGCCGTCGCCGGTGAAGCAGACTACACGCCGGTCCGGGTGCACGAGCTGGGCGGCGACGGCCGCCGGCAGGGCGAAGCCCATGGTGGCCAGCCCGTTGGAGATGAGGCATTCGCCCAGCTCGGTCGCGTCCCAGTAGGCGGTGGTGGGGAACATGTGGGCGCCCGCGTCCACCGTGGCGATGGTGCCCTCCGGCGTGAACTCGCGGGTGAGCTGCACCACCCGGTGCGGAGCCAGGCCGGACACCGCGATCTCGAGCGCGGCGCGCCGCTCGCGGCGCCAGCGATCCACCGCGGCCACGTCCCAGTCCGCCGAGGCGGCCCCCGCCAGGCGCGGAGCCAAATCTTCCAGGATGCTCGCGAGGTCCCCGACCACCTCGCCGGCCGGGGTGAAATAAACGCCGCCGCCCGGCGCGCGCAGCCCCGCAGCGCCCGACGCGCAGCGGGTGAGATTGAGCACCGGAGCGGTGTACGGCCAGGCGCGCGGAATCAGCTCCACCGTGTCCAGCCCGAAGGCGATGATGAGGTCGGCCTGTCGGACGAAGGGCTCCTCCAGCGCTCCGCCGGTGACCACGCCCATTGCGAGCGGATGCGGATCCGCCAGCGCGCCCTTGGCCTTGTAGGTGGTCAGCACCGGTGCGGGCAGGGCCTCGGCGAAGGCGCGCAGCCACTTCGTGTCCGGGGGACGGCAGCCCAGCCCGGCCAGGATCACCGGCCGACGCGCGCCGCGAATCAGGGTCGCCGCGTGGGCCAGCGCGGCGTCATCGGGACGCTCGAGGGGCGCCGGCGTCACGCTCGTCGCCACCGGGAGTGCCTCGCGCTCCGCGACGTCGGCGGGCAGGTCGAGATGCACCGGGCCGCGCGGTTCCGCGAGGGCCAGCTGCACCGCATGCGCCACCCAGTGGCCCGCCGACTCCGGCGTCACCGTCACCGTCCCCTTCGTCACCGCTCCGGCATGGGCCGCGTGATCCACCGTTTGATGCGTGGTGAACGTCAGCGCCTTGTCCGGATGGCGGTCGCTCAGATAGATGAGCGGCGAGCGATCGAGCAGCGCGTGCGCCAGTCCGGTGGCGCTGGCGGTGACGCCGGGTCCGAGCGTGGAGAGGACGGCGCCCGGCCGGCCGGTCAGCTCGCCGGTCACCGCGGCCATGATGCAGGCGGCCCACTCCTGATGGCAGAGCACGAAAGGCAGCCCCTGCACGCGCGCGGCCTCGAGCAGCTCGAGGTTGGAGCCCCCTCCGGGCACGCCGAACACGCGCGGCACCCCCGCGCGGATGAGTCCGGAGATGAGAAGCTCGGCGACGGTGGGCATGGCTTCCGCATTCTTCAACAGCCGGTCCGATTTGTCCATGGCAGGTACTTCCTACCCGCGCGCAGCGTGCCCGCCGGCGTCACAACTCCCCGTGATTCCGAGCGAATCCGCGGCGCGCTTCGCAGGCATGGCCCTTGCGTTTGTACGCAGGCAAGGAGGGATTCGCCATGCTCGAGACACTGGCCGTTGTCCTGCTGCTCCTGTGGGCCGTTGGTCTGGTGACGTCCTACACCCTCAGCGGCTTCGTCCATATCTTGCTGGTCGCCGCGATCGTGGTGGTGCTGGTGCGGGTGATCCAGGGCCGCCGGCCCGTATGAGAAAGCGAGACAGTGATGCCCTATAAGGTCAAGGACGCACTCAAGCCGCATAACCTCAAGGGAATCTCGAGCGACCAGATCGAGCAGCACTGGGAGCTCTACCGCGGCTATGTGAAGAACGTCAACGAGCTCCTCGGCGAGATCGCGGGCGCGGAACCCGGGTCCCGCCACTGGGCGGAGCTGAAGCGCTGCGCCAGCTTCGAGCTGGACGGCATGCTGCTGCACGAGTACTACTTCGAGAATCTCAAGGCCGGCACGGCCCTGCGCCCGAAGGGCAAGCTCATCCAGGCGCTGGACTCTACCTGGAAGGACCTAGAGGTCTGGAAGGAGGACTTCGCCCATACCGGGGCGATTCGCGGCGTGGGTTGGGCCATCCTCTATCACGATCCCGGCGCCAACCAGCTCTTCAACTGGTGGGTGAGCGATCACGAGCTGGGGCATCCCGCCGGCTTCGCGCCCATCCTGGTGATGGACGTGTGGGAGCACGCCTACATGGTCGACCACGGGGCTGGGGGCCGGAAGGACTACATCGGAGCGTTCCTGGAGAACGTGAACTGGGACGCGGTGGAGCGGCGATACGACGACAGCCGCTCGCGCGCGGGCTAGCCTCCCGACCACACGGATACGAGGGCGGCGACACCGAAGCCGGCGAGGATGACGGCGGAGAGCCGGTTCACCCATCGCAGGCCTGCCGGGGTCAGCCGCCCTCGTACCGCTCCCGCGGTAGCGCTCAGGATCAGCCACCAGAGCGCGGAGCCGATGAAGACCCCCGCCACCAGGAGTCCCGCGCTCGTGTAGCTCGATCCGCCCCTCCCCAGTCCCAGCCCCGCGAAGATCGCGACGAACGAAAGAATGGTGGACGGATTGGTCAGGGTCAGGCCCAGGGTAGACGCGTAGGCGCCCAGAAGCCCCCGGCGCCCGCCGAGCGCGGCGGCCTGGCCAGGACGCGCGAGAAAGGTCCGCACCCCGAGATAGCAGAGGAACGCTCCGCCCACGAGCCGCAGCGTTGTCTGGCCCTGCACGAGCGCTCCCGACACGGCCGTGAGGCCGAAGCCCGCCACCGCACCGTAGAAGGCGTCCGCGGTGGCCGCGCCCAACCCAGAGACGAAGCCCACCGTCCGGCCATCGGCCAGCGTGCGGCGAATACAGAGCAGCCCGATGGGACCTACCGGCGCAGCGATGGAGAAGCCGATGAGCAGACCACGGAGGAATACCGAGAGCATGGAGCCCGCCCGTCTGGGGCGGCCGGCTTAGCCGGCCAGCCGGGCGAGCACGGGGCGCATCCGCTCGAGCGCCTTGCGGATATTGGCCTCGGAGTTCGCGTACGAGAGCCGGAGGTAGCCTTCGCCGTACTCGCCGAAGGCGGAGCCGCCGAGCACGGCCACCCCTGCCTCGTTGAGGAGGGCGGCCGCGATCTCCGTCGAGGGCCGCCCCAGCTTCTTCACGTTGGGGAACACGTAGAACGCCCCGCGGGGCGAGCGGCAGGACACGCCGGGCAGGCCGTTGAGCCCGTCCACGATGATGTCCCGGCGTCGCTTGAACTCGGCCACCATCGCGTGCACCGGCTGCTGATCGCCCTGGAGCGCGGCGATCCCCGCCAGCTGGGTGAAGGACGCGGTGCACGAGTTCGAGTTCACCATGAGCCGCGCGACGTGGTCGGCGAGGTCGCGCGGCATCACGCCGTAGCCCAGGCGCCAGCCGGTCATGGCATAGGACTTCGAGAAGCCGTCCAGGATGATGGTGAGGTCCTTCATGCCGGGAAAGGCGGTGATGGACGCGAACTCGCCCTCGTAGAGGAAGGACTTGTAGATCTCGTCGGTGAGCACGGGGATGCGGTACTGCTTCGCCGCCTCCGCGATGCGGCCGAGCTGGTCACGGTCGAGCACGCCGCCGGTGGGGTTCTGCGGCGAGTTGATCACGATGAGCTTGGTCTTGGCCGACACCTTCTTCTCGAACAGCTCCATGTCGAAGCCGAAGCCGGACTCCTCGCGCAGCGGGATCGGGACCCCCTTGCCTCCGACGAAATTGATAACCGATTCATAGATGGGGAAGCCGGGATTGGGATAGATCACCTCGTCGCCCGGATTCACCAGCGCGGTGATGACGAAGTACATGATGGGCTTGGCGCCGGGGGTCACCACGATCTCGTCGAGCTCCACCGGCATGCCCCGCGTGGCGCCCACATCCTTGGCGATGGCCTCGCGCAGCTCGGGCAGCCCCGCCGCGGGACCGTAGTGCGTGGCACCCCCGTCGAGCGCCCGCTTGGCCGCCTCGCGAATATGCGCCGGCGTGTCGAAGTCCGGCTCGCCGATCTCGAGGTGGACGATCTCCTTGCCCTGGCGCTCGAGCGCCTTGGCGCGGGCCAGCACTTCGAAGGCCGACTCCGTTCCCAGCCGGGTCATCCGTTCCGCGAAGTTCATGGTCGGGCGATTATACTCCGAGCCGTGGAGCTGGTGGAGGTCCCGCCGGGCTGGTTCTGGATGGGCTGGGAGACGGGCCCTGCCCCGGAGCGGCCGCGCCACCGCGTCTGGCTCAGTGCCTTCGCGATCGCTCGCCATCCGGTGACCAATGCCGAGTATGCGTGCTTTCTCGCGGCCAGCGGCGCCATGCCGCCGGCCTGGTGGACGCACGCCGACTTCGCCGACCCCGAGCAGCCGGTGGTCGGCGTCGCCTGGGCCGAGGCCGCCGCCTTTTGCGACTGGCTCTCCGGCGTTCATGGACGGCGCTTCCGGCTCCCCACCGAGGCGGAATGGGAGAAGGCCGCGCGCGGCGGCGTCGACGCCGCGCGCTTTCCCTGGGGCGACGCGCATCCCGGCACCGGACGCGCCGAGCGCCCGCCGCGTGTCACCGAGGGCAGACCCAATCCGCTGGGGCTCCAGGCGCTCTCCGGCGTTTGCCACGAGTGGTGTTTGGACTGGGAGGACGCCGGCTACTACGCGGTCTCACCGGAGCGGAATCCGCCCGGGCCGCCCGACGGCACGCGGCGGGTCTCGCGTGGGGGCGCCTGGCGGCACCAGGATCCGTGGAGCCCGGTGGCGCACCGCTCGTCCTTGCCTCCCGCCCTCCGCTACTCGGACTACGGCTTCCGCGTCGTCTCGCCGGTGTCTCCCGGTGACGACATTGACAGCCCCCGTGCCCCCTCGCTACCGTGAGCGCATGAGCGAGACCGTCGCGTACACGCGGCGCTGGTCGCGAGCCGAGTACGAGCAGATGATCGAGGCGGGGCTGTTCCGTCCCGACGAGCGGCTGGAGCTCCTCGACGGGCTGCTCCGCGCGGGAACCCCAGTACGACCGTCACGCGCTGGCGATCCGGCGGGTGGACGCGGCCCTCCGTCCCCACTTTGGCGATGGATGGCTCCTCGCGATGCAGCTGCCCCTGGCGCTCGACGAGATGTCGGAGCCGGAGCCGGACTTCAGCATCGTCCGTGGGGTGCTCGCCGACCTCCACGGGGGCCACCCACGCCACGCCGCCCTCATCGTGGAGGTCGCGGAGTCCAGTCTCGCCCTCGATCGAGGACGCAAGGCGACGCTCTACGCTCGCGCGGGCATTCTGGACTACTGGATCGTCAACCTGGTCGCGGGAGTGCTGGAGGTACATCGCGAGCCGGTGGCGATGCCCGAGACCGCGGCGGGCTGGCGATACGACGCGGTTCGCTCCCTCGCGCCCGACCAGACCGTGGCGCCGGTCGCTGCGCCCGCCGCGCGGGTCCGCGTGGCGGATCTCCTGCCCTAGGCTCTAGCCCACCGCGTCCAGCGCCGCGAAGAAGGCGGCCACGTCTCCGGCGTCGTTGTGGACGTGGGCCGACACGCTCGAGCCCCACGAACTCCGACTTCGGGATCAAGCTCACCGGACGCGGCCTCCCCTCACCAGAGGCTCGCCGGCAGGGGCAGGCCCGTGAAGTCGGGCAGCGGGTCGGGGGGACGCAGGCCCAGTCCCTCCGTCATCACGTGGAGCTGGCGGAGATGCTGGGCGGCATGCCAGGTCGTGCGCTCGAGGAGATCGTGGCCGGATTGCGGCCCGTAGTAGACCGCGATGGTGCGCGCGAACTCCCCGTCGCCCGCCCCCTCGAACCAGCCGGAGAGCCGGCCACGCACGAGGGCGCCGTAGCGCGCGATGGAAGATCCGTCGACCAGGTCGGCGGGCGCCTTTTCCTGCAGCCAGCCTTCGGGGAACTCACCCAGGTCCATGCCGTCGGCGAAGGCCAGCGCCAGGCGGAAGACGTGGAAGCCGAGATTGCGCAGATCGCGGTCGCGCTGCGGCGGCTTGTAGGCCAGCGCGGAGGGCGGCAGCGCCGCCACGAGACGCCCGGTGGCGTCGAGGATGTGGTCGAGGCGCGTGGCCAGCTCACGGGGCGAGAGCTTCACCGCGGGGCGATACTCGACGCCGAGCAGGGCGGCATAGCCGGGCGGATTCCAGCCGTGCACGGCGCGCCCATCCACCACCACCGCGGGAACGAGCGGGACGCCGGCGGCGTGCAGCTCCTCCAGCCCGGCCGGATTCCCTTCGACGTTCACCGGGTCGAACTCGACCCCCCAAGACGTGAGCAGCTCCTTCGTCTTGGTGCAGCTGCTTCAGCCGGGGCGATAGAAGAGTCGGGGGCGCATGCCCGCTATCTTACGCTGAAGAACACGTAGAGCGCGCGCCCATCCGCGACCACCAGATCGAGCAGGCCGTCGCCGTCCACGTCGGCGGCGAGCAGGTTGGACTCGATGCCGGCCCGGAGGTTGATGCTCCACCGCTCCACGAAGCGGGAGCCGTCCAGCTCCAGCGCCACCAGGGTCTCGCGCGACTGGCGGGGCACGATCACCTCCGGCCGCCCGTTGCCGTCAAGATCGGCGATGAGGGCCTGGTCCTCGTTGCGCGAGCCCGCGGCATGGGAGGCAAAGCCGACCACCTGGGCGGCCACGTTGAGCGCGGCGCCCTTGCGACGATAGGCGGTGAGGACGCCGCCCAGATGCGGGGTGCGCACCGCGACCACCTCCGGCGAGCCGTCACGCGACAGATCGGCCACCCCCACCACGTGGATCCAGCGCGTACCCTGGTCCGCGGGGGGACTCTCGGCCAGCGCCACCAGCGCCCCGTCCCGCCAGCCCAGCGCGTTCACCACCGCCCCCTGCTGAGCCGTGCTCCGCGCCAGCAGCACCGCGGGGCGGCCACCCGGGATGAGCGGCGCGAGCACGGGAACGAGATCCTCGAAGATGGCGGTGGGTAGCGCGTGGCGCCCCCGCACCGACAGGCCGAAGGGCGTGACACCGATCACGGTGACGCTCGCCGCCTCGACGCGGTCCCCCAGCAGCCCCTGCGAGTAGCGCTCCGTGGGGTCGGTCAGGATCACCGCCTCCGGCATGCCATCGCCGTCGAGGTCGGCCAGCGTGATGCGCGCGTCCGGCAATGCCCGGACCTCGACCCGGGACACGATGCGGGGCCCGGACAGCAGGCTGCCGATGAGCACCACCGCGCCGTCCGCCGCCACCGCGAGGAGGTCATCCCAGCGCTGGCCGCTCAGCCGCACCGGCGCGGGAAAGGTGAGCTGAGACAGCGGCGCACCCACGTCATAGCTCCGCAGTGCCCCGTCGCTCCAGAGCATGAGCCGGCCGTCGCGGCCCACCAGGGCCAGGCCCGCATGGTCTTCGTCCAGCGCGATCACCGCGGGCGGGGCCTCCGGGCTCACCACCTCGCCGTAGCGCGCGGCGACGCCGAGTCCCCCGCGGGAGGCGTCGAGAATCCACACCGTGCCGTCGCGATCCACGGTGGCGAGCTGCGTCGGGCCCAGCATGACCACCCAGCGCATCGGCACCTCGGTCGCGATGCCGAAAGCCTGGAAGCGCGGAAAGCTGCCCCGCCCCACTGCCACGCGATTGCCGCTGGGTTGGCCGAAGGAGAGCGACCAGGCGAAGGCGCCGGGGGGGCCGAGGAATACGAGGAGGATCAGGAGGGGGGAGAGCAGGAGCGCGGCCTGCGCCGCGCGGCCGCGCTTCATCAGCCGGCGGCCTCCCCGCGCGCGCCTTCCGAGCGCGCGTGCCGCGCCGCCACCGCGCTCGCCAGCGAGCGCAGCTCGTCGAGGAAGGGATCGCGCGGCAGGTCGGCCTTCACCGCGCGGCAGGACACGCAAGCCGTGACGCTATTGTCGAGGCGGCGGCGCTCGGCCAGCGTCGAGCGAGCGCTGAAGTGGTCCACCACGAGGGAGAGCCCGCGCCGCCGGTCCTCCGCGTGGGAGACGCTCCCGGGCGTCCGGCCGCAGTAGGCGCAGGTGTAGCCGCCCCGGTCGAAGACGATGGCCTCCCAGAGGGCCTCGAGCGTCTCACGTCCCAGCCGCCGCTTCGCGACGAGCCCGTCGACGTGGCGCTGCTCGAGCGCGCGGGGGGTTGCCGGCAGCGCGGCCTCGCCGACCAGGCGCGCCAGCGCGGCCTCCACGCCCGTGGCGGCCTTGGCGCCCCGGGCCTTCATGTCCCGGATCAGCTCGCGGGATAGAAGTCCTTGATTATTCGGTACGTCCTTCGGCCCGACCCATACCGGCAGCTCCCGGTAGCGCCGATAGCCTCGCGCGACATCGTCCCAGCTAGCCGAAGCCAAGCGTCAGCGTCCCCGGAAGCTGACCGGCTGCTTGGCGGCGAAGGCCTTCACGCCCGCCTGGAAGTCTTCGGTATGGCCGCAGGCGGCGATGGCCTGCGCCTCGAGCTCCATCTGCGTCTCGAGACTTTCCTGCGTGGACTGGTGGAAGAGCTGCTTGGCGCGGCCGAAGGCCAGAGTGGGTCCCGCCGCCAGCTCGCGGGCCAGCCCGGCCAGCGCGCCCGGGAACTCCGCATCCGGATGCACGCGATTCACCAGCCCCCAGTCCAGCGCCTCGCGGGCGGTGAGGACCCGGTTGGTATAGTGCAGCTCCAGCGCACGGCGCAGCCCGATCAGGCGCGGCAGGAAATACGACGAGGAGCCGTCGGGGGAGGCGGCAATCCGGGAATACGCCATGGTGAACTTCGCCGACTCCGCCGCCACCACGAGGTCGCCGGCCAGGGCGAAGCTCATGCCGCCGCCGGCCGCGATGCCATTAACGCCCATGATGACCGGCTTGGCGGTCCGCGCCAGGCGCGATATCGCGCCGTGGAGATAGGTCGTCAGCTCCTTGATCACCACCCCCACGCGGTCGCCCGCCTCCGCGAAGTCCTTGACGTCGCCGCCCGCGCAGAAGGCTTTCCCCGCCCCCGTCACCACGATGCACCGGACGCCGGGATCCTCGTCCGCCTCCAGCGTGGCGTGGAAGAGATCGCGCCCGAGCGTGAGGTTGAGCGCGTTGTAGGCGTCGGGACGGTTGAGGGTCAGGGTGGCGATCGCGTCCTCCACCTCGTATCGCAGGGTCTGGTAGACCATCACGCACTCCTTGGAACAGTGCCAGGCCAAGTGGCGAGCCGACCGAGAACATGGTCTGGCGAGCCGCAGCCGCAGGCGAGGCGAGCGGCCCCGAGGGGCGCTGCGAGCGTGAGCGAGTATGGCGAAGTCAATTGGCCCGGCACTAGCGACGCTCGCCGACCCGGTGGAACTTCAGCAGGTTGGTGGTCCCGGTCACCCACATCGGCGCGCCCGAGATGATCACGAGCACGTCGTTGTTGCGCACGGTCCCGTCGGACAGCAAGGTGGACTCGATCTCGTCGACCATCTCGTCGGTCGTCTCCACCTTGCGGATCAGGCGCGAGACGACGCCCCAGTAGAGGCCAAGCCGCCGCTGCACCTCGGGGAAGGGCGTCAGCGCGAGGATGGGCACGTCCGGCCGCTCCTCCGAGATGAGACGCGCGGTGAACCCCGACTGGGTGAAGGCCACGATGGCCTTGGCGTGGAGCACGCGCGCGGCGTGGCAGGCCGCCTGTGAGGTCGCCTCGGGGAAGCCGTAGGGCTCCCCGCGCTCCCCGCGGCGCTGGTCGGCGGGGTTCTTGGACAGCGCCCGCTCCGCGCGCTCCGCGATACGCGCCATCACCGTCACCGTCTCCACGGGGAAGCGCCCCGTCGCCGTCTCCGCCGACAGCATGGTGGCATCGGCGCCATCGAAGATGGCGGTGGCCACGTCGGTCACCTCGGCGCGCGTGGGACGGATGTGGCGCACCATGGACTCGAGCATCTGCGTGGCGACGATCACCGGCACCTTGGCCAGGCGCGCCTGCCGGATGATCTCCTTCTGGATCACCGGCACGTCCTCCAGCGGCACCTCCACGCCGAGATCGCCGCGGGCCACCATCACCGCGTCGACCAGCGGCAGGATGCCGGGCAGGTTGCCCATGACCTCGGCGCGCTCGAGCTTGGCGATGATGGGAAGATCCGCCCCCTGGTCGTGGATGAACTTCCGCACCTCCTGGATGTCGGCGGCGGTGCGGACGAAGGAGACCGCCACGTAGTCCACGCCCTGGGCGATGCCGAAGCGCAGGTCTTCGCGATCCTTGTCGGTGAGCGAGGCCACCGGCACCGGTATGCGCGGCAGCGAGATGCCCTTGTGGTCGGACACCACCCCGCCCGCGAGCACCCGGCACACCGCCTCCTCCGCGGTCGCCGACTCCACCACGAGCTGGATCATCCCATCGTCCATCCAGACCTGATCGCCCTTCTTCAGCACGGGGAGGAACTCGGGATGCGACAGCGTGGCCCGCGTGTCGGTGCCCATGATGTTCTTGGCCGACAGCGTGAAGGTCTCGCCGTTGAGCAGCAGCGCCTGGCCGCCCACGAAGCGGCCCAGCCGCACCTTCGGGCCCTGGAGGTCCTGCACGATGGTGATAGGGTGGCCCCAGGTGGCCTCACCCTCGCGGATGGCCCGCATCACCTCCGCGTGCTCCTCGTGGGTGCCGTGGGAGAAGTTGAGCCGGGCCACGTCCATTCCGGCGGCCACGAGCCGGTCGAGCATCTCGCGGCTCGAAGAGGCTGGTCCGATGGTGCAGACGATTTTGGTGCGCCTCATGACGCCTCCCGGAGCGCGCGCTTCAGGAATTGACCGGTGTAGGACTTCGCCGCCTGGCGCGTCACCTCTTCCGGGGTGCCGACGGCGATGACCCGCCCGCCCTCGTGGCCCCCCTCGGGGCCGAGGTCGATGATCCAGTCCGCGGTCTTGATGACATCCAGGTTGTGCTCGATGATCACCACGGTATTGCCCTGATCCACCAACTGGTTGAGCACATGCAATAGCCGCCGGATGTCCGCGAAATGCAGCCCGGTGGTGGGCTCGTCGAGGATGTACAGCGTCCGTCCGGTGGCGCGCCGGCTGAGCTCGGTGGCGAGCTTCACCCGCTGCGCCTCGCCGCCGGACAGCGTGGTGGCCGCCTGGCCGAGCCGGATATAGTCCAGCCCCACGTCGTGCAGGGTCTTGAGCTTCTGCTTGATCGCGGGCACCGGCTCGAAGAATTCCAGCGCCCCCGCCACCGTCATGTCCAGGATCTCGGCGACGTTCTTCCCCTTGTAGCGCACCTCCAGCGTCTCGCGGTTGTAGCGCTTGCCCTTGCAGACCTCGCACGTCACGTACACGTCGGGCAGGAAGTGCATCTCGATCTTCACCAGCCCGTCGCCCTGGCAGGCTTCGCAGCGGCCACCCTTCACGTTGAAGGAGAATCGTCCCGGCTCATAGCCGCGCACCCGGGCGTCCGAGGTCCGCGCGATCAGGGTGCGGATCAGGGTGAAGACGCCGGTATAGGTGGCCGGGTTGGAGCGCGGCGTGCGGCCGATGGGCGACTGGTCGATGTCGATGACCTTGTCGAGGTGCTGCGCTCCCTCGATGCGGTCGTGCGCGCCCGGCCGGTCACCCGCGCGGTGGAGCATCTGCGCCAGCGCCCGGTAGAGGATGTCGTTGACGAGGGTGGACTTGCCCGAGCCCGACACGCCGGTCACGCAGGTAAAGGTGCCGAGCGGGATGCGAACGTTCATGCCCTTGAGATTGTGCTCGCGCGGGTTGTGAATCACGAGGAATTTTCCCTCGGGGGCCCGGCGCCCGGCCGGCGGCCGGATCTGCTCCAGCCCGGCCAGGAAGCGCCCGGTCAGGGAGGCCGGGTTGCTGACGATCTCGTCGGGCGTTCCCACCGCCACCACGTGGCCGCCGTGCTCTCCCGCTCCGGGGCCCAGGTCCACCACGAAGTCCGCCGAGCGGATGGTCTCCTCGTCATGCTCGACCACCAGCACGGTGTTGCCCAGATCGCGCAGCCGCTTGAGGGTGTCGAGCAGCCGGCGATTGTCGCGCTGGTGGAGCCCGATGGACGGCTCGTCCAGGATGTAGAGGACGCCCACCAGGCTGGAGCCGATCTGGGTGGCGAGGCGGATCCGCTGCCCCTCCCCGCCGGACAGCGTGGCGGCCGCGCGGTCCAGCGTCAGGTAGTCGAGGCCCACCGCGGAGAGAAATCCCAGCCGCTCGCGCACTTCCTTCAGCACCCGGCGCGCGATGGCGGCCTCGCGCTCGGTGAGCTTGAGCGTCTCGAAGAACTCACTCGCGGTCTTGATGGGCAACCGCACCAGGTCGGCGATGGAGCGTCGCGCGAGCTTCACCGCGAGGGCTTCCGGCCGGAGGCGCGAGCCCTGGCAAGCGGGGCAGTCCTGGAGGGTCATGAAGTGCTCGATCTCGCCCCGCGAGTCCTCGGACAGGGTCTCCTTGTACTTGCGGTCGAGGATCTTCAGCACGCCCTCGAACCCATCGCCGGGCTCGCCGTGGAGGATGATCTCCTTCACGTTCTTGGAGAGCTTGCTCCACGGCGTGTCGAGGCTGAACTTGTGCCGGCGCGCCAGCACTTGCAGCGTCTGCTTGAAGACGCTGCCCGGCTGGCCCGCCCAGGGCGCCAGGGCGCCCTGGTTGAGGCTGCGCTTCTCCTCCGGCACCACGCGCGCCGGATCCACCTCGTAGCGCGTCCCGATGCCCCCGCAGGCGGGGCAGGCGCCGTAGGGGTTGTTGAACGAGAACATGCGCGGCGACACTTCGGGAAAGGAGATCCCGCAGTCGGCGCAGGCCAGGCGCTCCGAGAAGAGCATGGCGGGGCCGTCCACCACTTCGACCTGCGCGATGCCGTCGGCCAGCCGCAGCGCGGTCTCGAGGGAGTCCGCCAGCCGCGTCCCCAGCCCCTCCCGGATGATGATGCGGTCCACCACCACCTCGATGGTGTGCTTCTTCGTCTTGGCCAGCTCGATGTCCTCGGTCAGCTCGCGCACCTGGCCGTTGACCCGCACCCGCACATAGCCCTGGCGCTTGAGGTCGAAGAAGAGCTTGCGGTACTCCCCCTTCCGCCCGCGCACCACCGGGGCCAGGACGAGGAGGCGGCTCCCGCCCGGCAGGGTCTGCACGCGATCCACCATCTGCTGGACGGTCTGCGCGGAGATCTCCTTGCCGCACTGCGGGCAATGGGGCACCCCCACGCGCGCGAACAGCACGCGCAGGTAGTCGTAGATCTCGGTGACGGTGCCCACGGTGGAGCGCGGGTTCTTCGACGTGGTCTTCTGCTCGATGGAGATGGCGGGCGAGAGCCCCTCGATGGAGTCCACGTCCGGCTTCTCCATCTGCTCGAGGAACTGCCGCGCGTACGCGGAGAGCGACTCGACATAGCGCCGCTGCCCCTCCGCGTAGATGGTGTCGAAGGCGAGCGAGGACTTGCCCGAGCCGGACAGTCCGGTGATCACCACGAGCTGATCGCGCGGGATCTCGAGGTCGATCGCCTTGAGGTTGTGCTCGCGGGCCCCCCGGATGACGATGCGGTCGTTGGCCATGATCCTCGATCATACCCCGGCCGCTGACCGAGGGTAAGCGGGCCCCCGATTGAGGCGACGTTCTAACGCAACAAAGACGGTCACCGCCGCGCAGGCGCCCGCCGCCCCCACGCCGAAGCCGGTGCCGAAGGAGGCGCGCTCGATGACGGCGCCCACCAGCGCCGAGCCCACCACCACGCCCACGTCCCAGGAGGCGGACAGCGTGCCCATGGCGAGCCCGCGCTCGCGATCCGGCGTGCGGTCCACCAGCAGCGCCACCATGGTCGGATAGGTCAGCGAGGCGCCGGTGCCGAGGAGAAAGGCCGCGACGAGCAGCGACGCCGCGCTGGGCGGCATCGGCAGGGCCAGGAGCAGGAAGCCCAGCGCGGTGGCGCCCATGGCGGGAACGAGCACGCGCTGGCGCCCGATCTGATCCGACAGGCCGCGCAGGACGATCCGGCAGAGCAGGAGCCATCCCGAGTAGATGCCGAAGAACCAGGGCAGCACGCCGTCGAGGCCATGCCGCACGGCATGCAGCGGCACGAACCCGACGATCGAGCTCCAGCCGAGGGTCAGCAGCACCATCACCGCGGCCGGCCCGAGCGCGCGCCGGCTCCAGAACCGGAACCGCGCGGAGGCGGCGGGCGGGCCGGAGGGACCCCGCGGTGTCATGAGGAGCGTGAGCGCCGCGATGGCGACGGCCAGCGCGGTGACCACCGCATAGGCGGGCCGTATCCCGCCCCAGCGGTAGAGCGCGATGCCGCCCGGCGCCGCCGACGCCACCGCCAGCGACGTCGCCACGTAGTAGACGCCGAGAGCCTCTCCGCGGCGCGCCGGCACCGTGGCCTGCGCGGCCAGCACGCCCGCCGCGGTGGAGACCAAGCCGTTGGAGAGCCCGATACCGGCCATCAGCGCGATGAGCGCGGCCGGCGTCCCCGCGACGTGAAAGGCCAGCGAAGTGAGCGCGAGCACGGTCACGCCCGGCACGAGCACGACGCGCACGCCGTAGCGGTCCACCCAGCTCCCCACCGCGGGTCGCAGGAACATGGCCACGCCCGCGTTCATCGAGAAGAGAAAGCCCACCTGGGTGCCGGTAGCGCCCAGCGCGGTCGCGTGAAAGGGCAGCACGGCCTGGAGCAGATAGGTCGCCACGTGGATGGCGATGGTGATCGCCAGCGCGGCCACGAGCGCGCGCGTGTACAGCGCCCCCTTGTCGTCCGCCGTGGCGGCCATCCCGTCAGGCGCCCGCGCGCCGCGCGGCGAGCCACAGCACGAGCATGCCGGCGGGCACGGCGGCGAGCGCGGGCTGATCGCATACCGGGCCCAGCCACGAGCCCCCGGCCCCCAGGCGGCCGGCAAGGAGGAGCAGCGCGAAGACAGCAAGGCCCGCGATGCCCGCCGCCGTCGCCACCACCGGCCGCGAGGCCGCGGTGGGGAGGAGCGCCGCCGGCGCCAGCACCGCC
>Ga0137403_10003942_pt1 | contig 17644 bp, 18 predicted proteins | sample CZOMad2_1_16fung_FD_122057 | JGI IMG/M metagenome (GOLD analysis project Ga0137403, IMG submission 122057) | Vadose zone soil fungal communities from Angelo Coast Range Reserve, California, USA - CZOMad2_1_16fungal (Hybrid Assembly) | ecosystem: Environmental > Terrestrial > Soil > Vadose zone...
AGCCATTCTCAAGCGGCTTTGGCATGAAGAGGACGGTCAGGATCTGACCGAGTACGCACTACTATTGGTCCTCCTGACCTTGGCGGCGGTGACCACGCTGAACACACTCGCCACGGCGATCAACGGCACGTTCACCAACGTGAGCACGAAGCTGAACACCTAATCCTCATCTTTCCGTTGTGCAACCCGGACAGCCTAGTGGTAGGGGGCTCCGGCCCGGATTTCATTGGCGTCTATACTTTGGCCTTATTGGCCGCAGCAGTCTCGGAGGAATCGACATGAAGCAAATTCTCGCAAGGTTGTGGAAAGAAGAGGAAGGGCAAGACCTGACGGAGTACGCGCTACTGTTGGTCCTGTTGACCTTGGCGGCGGTCACCACGCTGAACACGCTGGCCTTGGCTATCAATGGCGTCTTCACGAACGCTGCTGCGAATTTGAACACCTAAGAGCGCCGGGAGAGTCTCCAGCTCCCCGGTGTTGGCATGTGTCGTACTGTGCGGCACAGAGAGCTTTGATACCGCGGAAACCTACAGGACTGTCCTTATCCATGAGCTTGCAACAAACAATATGGGCCTTCACGATCGGCATGACGTTGTTCGCCGGGTTCGTGGATTTTCGCACGCACAAGATACCCAATTGGCTCACGGTGCCGGCTTTCTTGCTTGGCCTTACGTTGCGCACGGTGATCTCTGGCTGGCCCGGCGCGAAGGCTTCTCTCGAAGGCGCCGGACTCGCTCTCCTTCTGTTGCTACCGCTGGTTTTGATGCGGGCGCTCGGTGCGGGCGACTGGAAGCTGATGGGCGCCGTCGGGGCCTTCGTAGGTCCCTTGATGTTTTTGTTCGTTTTACTCGGAAGCATCTTGGTATCGGGGCTCATGGCCGTGGTTGAAATGATGCGAACGCGGCGAGTCAAGGAAACGTTTCAAAATCTCGTCGTGCTGGTGCGGGGATTTTTTTCGTTTGGATTGCGCGCCCACCCTCAGATCTCGCTTGACAATCCCGCGCTGCTCAAACTGCCATTCGGCGTAGCCGTTGCGATCGCTACCTTGGCTTGTTTTTGTGCGGCCCGTTGGGTCGCGTGACCGGAACCTTGGCAAGTTGGGGCGATTTTGCATTTGAGGCGAGGAGACTGATTTCATGAACCAGAACCGCATGATTCTCGGATTGGCGGTGGCGGTTGTCGTCGCCTTCCTGTTGAGCACCATTGTGTATCGGCAGTTTCAAAAGGCGAGCAGTGTCAAGCCCGCGGTCACCGGGCAGATTGTGGTGGCGGCCAAGCAGCTGGCCCTTGGGACACCTGTCGATGCCAACAATCTTCGCCTCATTCCCTGGCCGGCGGGGGAACCTGTCGCCGGGATGTTCACGCGTATTGAGGATTGCGCCAACCGCGCGCTGATCACCGACGTCGCCGCCAATGAACTGATCCTGGACAGCAAGTTGGCTCCTAAAGAGTCTGGCGCCGGATTGCCCGCCGTCATTCCGCAAGGTATGCGCGCTCTTTCGGTGGCCGTCAACGACGTTGTGGGAGTGGCCGGATTCGTGATGCCCGGAACGATGGTGGATGTGCTGGTGACTGGAAAAATCGAGGGTGGCAGCCGCGGTACCGAAGACACGATCACTCGAACCATCCTGGAAAACGTGCGCGTTCTCGCGGCTGGTCAGAAGATCGAGCAGGATCGCGAAGGCAAACCGCAAACGGTTCCGGTGATCACTTTGCTGGTTTCACCCGAAGACGCGGGAAGACTGGCGATGGCCAGCACCGAGGGGAAAATACAACTGGCCCTGCGCAACACGGCTGACACTAAGAGGGTTGGACCAGCCTCGATCTTGGAAGCCAATTTATTTTCCGGCGGGGCACCCGCGCCAAAGACAGGGCCCGTCAAAGTCGCAACTCCGCGCCCGACGCCCGCCTCGCCATACGTCATTGAAGTGATCACCGGGAACAAGCGAGAAAACAAGAGTTTTCCGAATCAATGAGAACGCTTCGAGGACAACGAATGTTCGCAAACCAAACGAGATCCGATCGGCCGAACGTGGCCCGGCAGTACGGCGGCCAACTGCCTGCGTTTGCGCTGGTGACAGCGTTGTTGCTCGCAGCCCCAGGTGCGTGGGCACAACAGCAGCCCACCGCATCGCAGCCAGCTGCACCTTCGGCCCAGACCCCGGCGCCAACGCCGGTACCCACCGGGCAGCAGGCTGAATCCGAGGCACCACAAACTCTTCACTTGCTGGTTGGTCGCTCGATCGTGATTTCCTCGCCCGCGCGAATCAAGCGGGTGTCTCTCGCCGATCCAAACATTGCAGAAGCGATCGTGGTCAGCCCGACTCAGGTTCTCGTCAATGGGAGGGCTCCGGGAGGAGTCTCCTTAATCATTTGGGATGAGACCGATCAGAGCCAGGCGTTTGAAGTGTCCGTGGATATTGACGTGATGGGTCTGAGCCAGAAAATTCACGAAGTGTTTCCGTCAGAAGATGTGCATCTTGACACCTCACGCGACGTAGTCATGCTCTCGGGAAAAATCTCTTCCGCGCCCGTGGCCGACAAAATCCTTGAGATCGTGAAGAGCACGACCCCGAAAGTAACCAGCTTGATGCAGGTGCCGACGACACCGACCGGCGAAATTCTGCTGCAGGTGCGGTTCGCGGAAGTGAACCGTTCCGCGATCAGTCAACTCGGGATTAATATCCTAAGTTTGCCGGGCGCCAAGAACATCGGAACGATCTCGACGCAGCAGTTTGCGCCTCCGCAGCTTACGACCTCAAACGGTGTCGGCACGACGCCCAGCACCGGCAGCGCGATCGGTTTGAGCGATTTACTGAATATTTTCATCTTCCGCCCCGATATCAATCTCGCCGCGACGATCAAAGCTCTGCAAGAGCAGAACGTGCTGGAAATTTTGGCCGAACCGAACCTAATGACGGAGTCCGGCAAGGATGCCAGCTTCCTGGCTGGCGGCGAATTTCCTTTCCCAATTCTGCAATCCACGGGAGGCGGCGGCGGATTTGCAGGCATCACCATTCAATTCAAGGAATTCGGGGTGCGCCTGAACTTTACTCCGACTCTCACCCCGAATGGATTGATTCACTTAAAGGTGAAGCCCGAAGTGAGTTCCCTGGATTTCACCAATGCGCTCACGCTGCAGGGGTTTGTGATCCCTGCACTGGCGACGAATCGCGTTGAATCGGAAATGAATCTTACTGATGGACAGAGCTTCGCGATCGCGGGCCTGATGGACAATCGCGTGACCGAGCAGTTCCAAAAGATCCCTGGTATCGGCGATATTCCGATCCTCGGCAGGCTCTTCCAGAGCCGTACCCTGAACAAGAGCAAGAACGAACTGTTCGTCATGGTTACACCGCGCATTATCCATCCCTTGCCTGTGGACGAAGAGAAGCCGAAGCTGAAATATCCGCTTCCCTTCATGCAGCCGACCATCGGCACACCGCCCAAGCCGGAGCCAGTGCCTGGGACACCGGCGTCGGTCGGAGTTCCCAAGTAGTACGATTGTGAAGGACTGATTCGTATCTGAGGGCTGATCGAAACCTACAGGAGTCGAAAGAACAGTTGATGCTGACGGTAGCGATAGCAAGTGGTGACCCAGCGAGTTCCGCACAGTTGCTGGCTAGTTTGCAGCAAACGGGCTTGGTGAAGTCTGTCAAGCAGTGGACGGTTCCCGCCGACAAGCTGCCCGACCCTGCAGACTCGTTGCCCGAGGTCGTCTTCCTGGACCTTTCTCGTGACCCGGAGCCCTATTTTCAGCTCGGCGCGCAGATTCATCGTGCGCGGCCGTCCGTCAAACTTGTAGCCTGTTCCTCGGCGGTTCCACCCAATCACCAACTCTTGCTGGAAGCGATGCGCGCCGGGGTGCAGGACTTTCTGGCGAAGCCCGTCGAACCGGCGTCCCTCAAAGAGATCCTCATGCGTTTCACCGAGGATATCGACGCCAGAGACCGGTCCTCGCTCGACCGGTTGATTGTAGTCATGGGAGCGAAGGGCGGTGTCGGAGCCACAACCGTGGCAGTGAATATCGGAGTGCAGCTCTCCACGTACGCCCGCAAGCGAGTGGCCCTGCTGGACTTTGCCAACCCGCTGGGAAACGTGCATCTATTGCTCGATCTACACCCGAAATTCACGGTACGCGACGCCGTTGATAACATGGACCGACTCGACAGTCATTTCTTCTCGGGCCTGCTGACGCGCCACAAGACCAAATTGGAAATTCTCGGCGGAGTCACGCAGCCAGAGGAATGGCAGTCGATTCACATCCCGTCGCTCGAGCGCGTCGTAAACGTGGCGCAAAATACGTTCGACATTGTTTTGCTGGATATGGGCACGCAGTTTTCGTCGGAGTGGACTGCGATCCTGCGCATGGCGCGTATGATCCTGATCGTTGCGGAGGCCAATGTTCCCGCGTTGTGGACGCTGGAACGCCGCCTGCTGGCTCTGAAGGGATTCGGGATCGATCCAGAGCGCGCCCGCGTCATCATCAACCGCTGGCACAAAGGCGACGACGAAGTTCTGAAGGGCATACAGAAGGACATCAACCGTCCGGTTTTCGCTTCCCTGCCCAACGATTTCCGAATGGCTAGTACCGCCGTGAATTTAGGGACTCCGTTGCAGGAGAATCACAACAACGTTCTCGGCGGCCGCTATCGTCAGATTGCCGCGCAGCTGGCGGGTCTCGACGTAGTGCCCATCACCAAGAAAGGCTCGCTTGGCGGGTTCTTTTCGTTCCCGTCAAAGAGGTGACTTAGATCATGGCCCCGATCACAGCACCAGTTACGCGCACGGACTTCGGTACCGTAAAAGCTACAATTCACCGCAAGCTGATTCAAAAGCTGAACCTCGACCGTCTGACGGAAGTGAATCGCGAAGACGTGCGGCGCGAAGTGACGCAAATTCTCGAAGCGCTAGTCGTCGGCGAATCGACGCCGATGAACCTGCAGGAACGCGAGCGCCTTGCCCAAGAGGTTCTCGACGAAGTCTTCGGGCTGGGACCGCTCGAGCCTCTTCTAGCCGATCCGACGGTGTCCGATATTCTCGTCAACACACACAAGCGGGTGTACGTCGAACGTAAGGGCATTTTGGAGATGACCTCCATTCAATTCCGCGACGATATCCATCTTATGGGCATCATCGACCGCATCGTTTCCGCGGTTGGGCGTCGCGTGGATGAGTCCTCGCCGATGGTGGATGCCCGCCTAGCGGACGGTTCGCGTGTGAATGCCATTATTCCGCCGCTCGCCGTCGATGGACCTTGCCTATCGATCCGGCGCTTCGGTCGCGATCCGCTGACCGCCGATGACTTGCTCCAGAACAACAGCCTCACCCCCGCGATGCTGGAACTCTTGCGCGGGTGCGTGAAGGCACGCCTCAACATTCTGGTTTCCGGCGGCACCGGCGCAGGCAAGACAACATTCCTAAACGTTCTCTCGTCCTACATTTCCAACCGCGAACGCATCGTGACGGTGGAAGATGCCGCGGAGTTGCAACTGCATCAAGACCACGTGGTGCGCCTGGAAACGCGCCCCGCCAACATTGAAGGAAAGGGCGCCGTCCAGCAACGACAGTTGGTGATTAACTCTTTGCGTATGCGCCCCGACCGCATCATCGTGGGTGAGGTTCGCGGCGAGGAAGCGCTGGATATGTTGCAGGCCATGAACACGGGCCACGACGGCTCACTGACCACCATTCACGCCAACACACCAAGGGACGCCTTGGGCCGCCTCGAAACGATGGTCGCCATGGGCAGTTTGAATATTCCCGAGAGCGCCCTGCGCCGGCAGATCGCGTCGGCGATCGACGTCGTGGTTCAGGTCAGCCGTCTCAGCGATGGCACCCGCAAAGTGATCTCACTCGCCGAAATCACGGGTATGGAAGGCGATGTCGTGTCCATGCAGGACATTTTCATATTCCACAAGCGCGGCATTCGCGACAACGGCGAAGTGCTTGGTGAATTTGTGCCTACTGGGATTCGGCCAAAGTTTGCGGAGAAGCTGCTGGTGTCGGGGATTCAGTTGCCAATTGCCATGTTCGAAGGTCAGAACGTTTTGGGAGTTTGATGAAGGGTTGTTTCCAAGTCGATTCGAAAGGTTGCTCGTACTAGAGGACTGCTATGGGTATGTTGGTTTTTGGGCTCACGTTCCTGATCGTTATGGTGATCGTCCTGGGTACCTGGATGGTCGCGAGCAGTGACAACGAGCAGGACGTCGTACGTCGGCGCATGGAATCGGTGCGTAAAGCCGAGCGCCGGGGCGATGTGTCCCTGGGATTGACGCTAGCGCGCGACGAGATGCTCAGCAGCGTTCCCGCGGTCCATCGTTTGATGCTGCACTGGCAATGGTCCGTGCGGCTGCAAGAGCGCATCGCGCAAGCGGGACTCAAAATGAAAGCCGGTAAACTCATCCTGATGAGCGCTTGCCTGGGCATGGGAACGTTCGTGCTCACCGGAGTTTTCTCACCTCAATTTTGGCTCGGTGTCCTTCTCGGGGTGGCCGTAACGTTCATACCCTACGGCGTCGTGTCCTATCTCCGGCAGAGGCGCCTCCAGCAGTTTGAGGAACGCTTCCCAGAAGCCTTGGACTTGCTTGGCCGCGCAGTTCGTGCGGGGCACGCATTCACGACGGGCCTGGAAATGATCGCGAAAGAATCTTCCGAGCCGCTTGCCGGCGAATTCCGTACCACGTTCGAAGAACAGAACTTTGGCCTCCCGCTGCGCGACGCTCTTCTGAATATGACCGAGCGCATCCCATCAATCGACGTGCGTTTCTTCGTGACCGCGCTGCTCATCCAAAAAGAGACCGGCGGAAACCTCGCGGAAATTCTCGACGGGCTCGCGCGTGTCATCCGCGACCGCTTCCGCATCTACCGCGAAGTTCGCGTGCGCACGGCGCAAGGCCGATTGACGGCCGGCATCCTGATCGCTCTTCCTGTTTTCATGCTGATCATATTGATGGTACTGAACCCCACCTACATGCGGGTTTTATTCCAAGATCCCCGAGGATCTTTGATCTTGTCGGTGGCGGCAATGATGCAGGTGATCGGTTCGCTGTTGATATGGAAGATTATTCATATTGAGGTTTAGCGGCTAAGGGAGTTTTTGCAGATGCAGCTTTGGGCCATCACAGCATTGACGTTCGTGGCCACTTTCGCCATTCTGGCGGCGGTCTTTTACGCTTTTGCGCCCGGCGGAACCGGAATTGCTAGCCGCCTATCGCGCATGGCGAATACCGCAGCGCCGCCGGTTCAGGAAACGAGTTTCGCCGAAAAGCAAAAAGATCGAGTGCGCGATACCTTGGCAGGCCTCGGCAATCTCGTCCCTGGCGATGCCGGGCCCACTCCACGAACGCAACTCCTGCTGATACGCGCCGGCTACCGCAGCTCACAAGCTCTGTCGGCAATGCGCGGCTTCAAGGTGCTGACCCCTATCGCTTGCATCGCGTTGGTCTATGTCACTGGCGCATACAAGTGGAACCTCTTCATGGCTCCCCTAATCGCCGTCGCTCTTGGTTATTTGTTTCCAGACATGTTTCTCACCTGGAGAGTTAACGCCCGCCAGCACAAACTGCGCCGCGGTCTTCCCGACGGCCTGGACTTGCTAGTGATTTGCGTCGAATCGGGCCTCGGTCTCGATCAGGCGCTGATGAAAGTGGCGCAAGAGCTGCGTATCGCCCATCCGGAGCTCAGCGAAGAGTTGCAACTGGTGAACCTGGAGATGCGCATCGGAAAAACCCGTCTGGACGCCCTGCGCGAACTCGCTCGCCGCACCGGCCTCGAGGACATCAAGTCGTTGGTCGCCATGTTGGTGCAAACGGATCGCTTCGGCACCAGCGTGGCTCAGTCCTTGCGCGTTTTCTCCGACGACTTGCGCGTGAAGCGCCGTCAGCGCGCCGAGGAAATGAGCGCCAAAACGACGGTGAAAATGGTTCCACCGCTGATTTTTTTCATCTTCCCCGCACTGATGGTGGTGATTTTGGGCCCAGCTGTGATCACCCTGCTCCGGCAGTTGATGCCGGCTTTGCAGCGGTGATCACAGACCCTCGCGACCTCACAGACGTCGTGAGGCCGAGCAGTAGAAGAGCAAAAGGAGAAGTGCAATGGACAACATAACACTGATTCGAGTCGTGGCAGGAGCACTGGCAGTGCTAGTGCTCTTCGTGATCATTTGGCGCCGCAAGCGCAAATCCATCGAGTAGTCGCCGCTGCGGTTGAATATTTCTTGAGGGGATACCCGAATCGGGTCGATCATGGCCAACAACGGTCACAGTCGGGCATTATACGTTTATAACAAAACGCGCGAGACCTTTGTGGCTACCGAAGCAACGCTCGCCGACAGCTATCTTCGCCGGCTCGTCGGCTTGCTTGGCAAGACGCGCCGCTGGGCACAGCTCGGTCGTGGCTTGTGGATTGTGCCGTCCAGTGGCGTCCATACCATCGGAATGCTTTTTCCTATCGACCTCATCTTTCTCGGCAAAGACAAAGAGGTCGTCTACGTCGAGGAACATGTTCGCCCGTTCCGCATCTCCAAGGTATCTCTGAAAGCAGCCAGCGTGCTGGAACTTCCTCCGCACACGATCTATCGTTCCGGCACAAAGATTGGCGACCGGCTCGAAATTGCGCCGGTTCGTTAATATAGATTGGACAGGGACTGACTCGCAGAAATTACTTACTGCTACTCGAGGGTGAAGTCCGCCACTTAGATCGTGGCTGGAAGCGATGCACTCTCTTGCGTTTGATTTACTGAGGATAAAGTAACGACATAAGCGATGCGTGCGTCACTTTTCACATCGTGAGTAAGTCTTGCCTGGTGCTCCCCCGCTTGGCGGGCTCTTAAACAGTTCGTCATAGGCCTGCAATCGATTCCCCTGCCGATCACGCCACGGTTATAACATTCACGGTGCACTTCACAGTTCTGGCTCTAAGCTCGTCTTCTCGGTAGGCGGGCCCCAGATTCGCCAGAAGGAGAACATCATGATCCAGATGCGTGGACCCGCCGTGAAAACTCTTTTGATGGGCTCCGCAAGCTTGCTGATGGTTGTCTGCTCGGGGCAGATCTCAATAGCGCAAGAAAAACATTCACCGCGGACTGTCGGGGTCGACGACACCAAAATGGGGCCATACCGCGCGCTGGCACAACTCGCGGTCGCAGCATCTCAGAAGGGCGACAATGCAAGCGCCGCGGAACTCGCCCGCATTCTCGAGCGTACCTGGGATAAGGCTGAGGATTATGGCGGCGATACCGCGCTGTCGAAAACCAACCACGCCCTTTTCGACCAAATAGACAAGGCCATGGACCAGTTCATCGCCATCTTGATCGAACACCCCAGTTCCGCACCTGATAGCGCCAAACTCAAGTCTCTCTACACCAATTATTTGGAGAAGCTGAAACTTGCTGATTGAAATCGAGAGTGGGTTGTTGCGAATTCGGTTCTGTGGCTAAGGGGCGCCAGGGCTCGGCTGATTCGCACGAAAATAATCTGAGATTCTTAACGAACGCCGATTTAGTCGCGACCTGAAACACAGACTCCGCCGATTCTCATTCGCTCTCGCTTACTCCGGTGAATAGTCGAGGTCGAAATCTTCTTCCGGCGCCGTTCCCATCTGCGGCCCATCTTGCCCCGATTCCTTCAACGCTACCTTTTCAATCTTCCGCTGTACTCGCTTCTGCTCTTTCATCTTTCGCTTTTCGATCCGCTTCATCTCTTTTTGCCGCTTTTGGAAAGTCGTCGTCATATCTTCGCCTCACAAGAAGAATGCGATTCGGTCAGCGCCGAATCGTCCAGCGAATCTGTACAACAGCGAGCTACCAGCGAGGTTCGCGAGGCTGCCGAACCGCTTCACTGTAATCCTCGTTCGAGAACCGGTTCCGCCCGCCGCCCCCGCCCTTGCCTTTGCCGCCACCAGCGCCGCCGCTGTTATTGCCGCCGCTAAAGCCGCGGGGGCTTCGCGGTGGTCCGCTTTCGCCTCTGGGTCGCGCTTCGTTCACCTTCAAGTTGCGCCCGCCGGCTTCTTTTCCATCGAGACCCGCGATAGCCTTGGCCGCTTCCTCGTCGTTCGGCATCTCGACGAACGCGAAGCCGCGCGCTCTCCCGGTTTCCCGGTCCATCGCCATGTGTACGCGCGTCACTTGCCCGAACGGCTCAAACAACGCCCGCAAATCACTCTCGCTGGTCTGAAAATTCATATTTCCAACAAAAAGGCTCTTCATGCTCGCTTCTCCCTGATCTTGCGAACCGCCGTCTGCGCAGAAAACTCGACACCCCGCCGGCTTTCACGCATCACAAACGTCGGTTTCGAATCGGCTGAAGTCAATGGAGGGAAGGCCGCGAAGCGCAGCCCTTCAGGGATCTCAGGCAATCCAACTCGGCAAGTCTACCCAGTCACAATATCACACCTGCCCGAAAAAGCCTCTTTCGATCATCTCGCGCCCGGATCCAAGGCCTTCACCTTTCCGCGGAGCACCGTCACCGACGCCGCCGGCAGCGCAAACTTCGTACCGGCACCCGCATTGACCGTTGACTGCTCCGTTGGCCCGTCCGGATCGGCCTTGCCTCCCTGCGCGGTGGCGTGCCACTGATACTGCTGCCTGCCGAAGGTGTTCACGCTCACCGGTCCGGAAAAATGCGAACTGCTTCCCTTTTGAACGTCATCAAACGAGATGCGCACCTCGTGGGCGTTCTCTTGGTCCTTGTTGACGACCATTACCGACCATTGTCCGTCCGGCCGCAGGGTAACGTAGGCCGTCACCAGCACATGGCCGGCACCATCGAGCACATCGCTCGCAGCTGGATACAATCGATGCGCGCCGTCGCCTGGCTGCACCCACTCCAGGTTGATCAGCTGGCTCGCGAAAAATTGCGACAACGGTTGGATAATTTTCCGCTCCTGACGATCCGCCGAAAACATGCCAAACGTTCCCATCGATCCGTTATGCCCGTGCCCCACTCCAAGAGGCAAATAGTGAAAATAGTAGACCGCGTCTCCTCCTCCGGTTAAAAAAGACCCAATGTAGTCCGCCAGCCATAGCGCGCCCCACACATCCACAAACGCTTCCGACGACTGCCACGAAATGTTCGATTCCGTGATAAACAGCGGCATGTCGGCCGGTACTCCGTCCGCGCGCCACACGTCCATGATGTGCGTCACCAACGCCGGTTCGTCGTACAAACTGCTCCAAGCAATCTTCCCCGGCTCGATCGGATAGTGCTCGAACGAAAAAAACGCTAACTCCCTCAATTTCCCGTGCGCCTTCAAATAATCCAAGAACCGCCGCGTCCACGAAGTCCTTCCCTCCCCATCCGGCCAAGTTTCAATATCCTTATTCACTCCCGTAAAAATTGGCCCCCCCAATTTCAGCTTGGCGTCCACAGCATGCAGCGCCGCCGCAAATTGCACATAAAGCGCGGCATAGTCCTCCGGTGGCGTGTAGTGTCCGTCCGCCTCTTCGCCCATCTCCACGTAAGAAATCCCATAGCCGCGCTTTTCCAGATAAGCGATTTCCGCCGCCGCATCCTCTGGCGTCCCATAAATCATCGCGATTGGAATCATCGCCGGAAGTTTCCGCGTAACCCCACTCGTATAAAACAAATCCAACCCCACCTGCTCCCCAGCACGCTCATCCAGATCCTCGGGCGCGTGCCAGGGATCCACCGACGAGCAATAAGTCGCCGTCTGGTCCTGGTCTTCTGTATGCCGGATCAAGTCATGGAATTTTCCATCGGCCGTCGCCGTCCCTAAATACAGCTCCTGGATCGCATACCCAACGCAGTTACGCTTGTCCGCTGCGCCATGCGTATCGCAAGTATTCGAAGACTGCGTCATCAAGATCCGCACCCACTGCACGCTCACGGGCTCAGTGGCCAATTGCAAGATCGCATTCCCGCCCTTGCCCTCCCTCACGACCCCGCCCGGAAATGTCTGCCAGACTCCGAGCGTCGGCTTCTTGATCGGATCCTCCCCCGTCCAGTACTGCACTTCGTATTGCCGCGCAAACGGCTCCGCCCACGCAATGCGGATCGCGGTCAGCAGTTGCGGGCTTGCCAAATCAAGAAACACCCACTGCGGATGCAATGCGTCACTCTCGCCCGTAAACCCTTGCGTCAAATAGGGATTGCTCTTCCAATACGATCCCGCATCGCCATCCGTGAGCCGCGAATAGCCTACCGTGTCCGTCCCATCATCTCGGGTTACGCCACGATGCGGCAGCGGATACCCATAGGAGTGCCGGATCATCTCCGCACTCGGTGACGCATTCCCCGTGAAATAGCCCTTTCCTGCAGGATCGCTCCAAGTCCCTTGGGGATTCCAATGCCAGGCTTCGGTATGCAACTCGGTATTCTGCCGGTACGTTAGTGTCTGCCATCCCGCCGACAAGACCTGCTGAATCGTCGCATCCACAAACAATTTATCCGCCGCCCCGTAAGGCAGGCGGTCAATTCCCGCCCCCAAGGCCTTCGTGGGCACAATCGTATTCGTCTCATGCCCCGGCGTAGCATCGATGCGTATCGTTTGCCCGCGCAAACCTGCGCCCGCAAGACTCGTTATAACCAAGAAAACAGCAGCCAGTGGAATCGGCCGACTTCCGCGTACCCGCAACTTTTTCATCGACCACCCCATAATCATCGACTACCTCTTAAATCGTTTTAATGCACGTCGTGCATATAATCGCCTCAGCTCCCCGCCGTCAAGGATTTCTTCCTAACTTCGGAGCGCCTTGGGAACTCGGTGGCGCATCCCTCTCTCCTTCCCTTGCGTTTCGCAATCCACCCCGAATCAGCTAAACTATCTCGCAGAACTGCACCCGCACGGCAAATTTTCTGTAATTTCCGGTACCGTCCGTGCGTAATCACAGTGTGCATCCCTCTCTTAAGGAAGCCAGGTTAATGGCCACGCCACTCGGTTCGCCGCAACACGATCTCGGCTCTCTGCGTATCCACGACGGACAGCGCAAGGGCAGCAAACTTGGCAAGGGGCTTGCGATTTTCTTCGGCGGTTTGGTCATACTCGCCGGGATCGCCGGCGGAGTCTACGCTTTCTGGAACCAGAAGCCGCTCGTCGAAGTCGCCAACGTGCGCAACCCGGCCGGCGCCGGCGGCCGCGAGGCTCTCTTGAACGCCAGTGGCTATGTCACCCCGCGCCGCCGTGCCACCATCGCGGCCAAAATCACCGGGCGCGTCATCGGCGTTTTCTTTGACGAAGGCACCCGCGTCCAGGAGGGACAGCTCCTGGCCACGCTGGATGATTCCGACGTGCGGCGAGCCCTCGAATCCGCCAAGGCCGACCGCGATTCAACCCAGGCTGGCATCGCCGATTGGCAAGTGCAACTCCGCAACGCCCAGACCGAGTTCCGTCGCGCCGATCAGCTTCAAAAGGCGGGTGTGCAGACTCAAGAGCAGCTGGACAACGCGGGCACGACCGTTGACAGCCTCAAAGCCAAAATCGAACTTGCCAAGGCACAGGTCGCCGGTTCGCAAGCACGCATCCAGGAAGCCCAGCAAGCGGTAGACAATTGCACGATTAAAGCTCCCTTCGCCGGCATAGTCGTGTCCAAGGATGCCCAAGTCGGCGAAATGGTCTCGCCCATCTCCGCGGGCGGCGGTTTCACTCGTACGGGTATAGCTACCGTTGTCGACATGAAGTCCAACGAAATCGAAGTCGATGTGAACGAGTCCTACATCGCCCGCGTCAAGGATGGCCAGCACGTAACCGCCATCCTGGACGCCTACCCCGAATGGGAGATCCCCAGTCACGTTCGAACGATCATTCCGACCGCCGACCGGCAGAAGGCAACCGTGAAAGTCCGCATTTCGTTCGACAAACTCGACCCGCGGATTCTTCCCGACATGGGCATTAAGGTGACTTTCCTGGGTGAAAAACCGAAGGAAGAGCCTGGTGCGAAGGTGGCGGCAGCAATCCCGGTCATTCCGCAAAACGCCGTCCACGACGATGGCGGCAAGAAAGTCGTTTTCCTGGTGAAGGGCGATCGCCTCGAACGCCGCGCCGTTACATTGGGCGGCACGCGAGGCTCCGACACCGAAGTGGTCGCTGGCCTGGCGATCGGAGACACCATCGTTATCAACGGTCCGACGGATCTGCATGACGGTCAAACGGTTGCAGTTAAGAGATAACGATATTCAGAAACAAGAATAGACAATAGGAGCAAACGAACATGGTTCGAGTGGACGGCAACGGTAAAACGAACAGCCTCATTCAAGTGCGGGGCTTGGACAAGTCCTACCGCCGAGGTGGCGAGGAGATCCAGGTCCTGCAAAGACTGAATCTGGACGTGGACAAGGGCGACTTTGTCGCCTTCATGGGCCCCAGCGGCTCCGGCAAGACCACTTTGCTCAATCTATTAGGCGGGCTGGACGTGCCCACGCACGGAAGCATCACCGTGGCCGGCGACGAAATTACTCACATGTCCGCCAACAAGCTCACCCAATGGCGCGCCCGTCACGTCGGCTTCATCTTTCAAATGTACAACCTGATTCCGGTACTGACGGCATATCAGAACGTCGAGCTGCCCTTGCTGCTCACCAAGCTCTCGAAGTCCGAACGCCGGAAGCACGTGGAGACCGCACTGGGTGTTGTGGGTCTCGCCGAGCGCATGAACCACTACCCGCGCCAACTATCCGGCGGACAGGAACAGCGCGTGGCCATCGCCCGCGCCATCGTCGCCGATCCAACCTTCCTCCTTTGTGACGAGCCCACCGGCGACCTCGACCGCAAGAGCGCCGACGAAATCATGAATCTGATCATTCGGCTGGTGAAGGAATATGGCAAGACCGTGCTGATGGTCACGCACGACCCCGTCGTCGCCAAACTTGCCGATCTCGAACTCCATCTCGAAAAGGGGCTGTTAGTCGAAGGCAGCCAAGTGAAACAAAACGCCTACGTCGGAGGTGCCGCATGAAATTTCGCAAGCTGATCTTCGCCAATCTTTTTCGCAAAAAGGTTCGCCTGATCCTTACGGTGGGCTCCTTTGCAGTCGCGCTCTTTTTGTTCGCGTTCCTCGCGGTGGTCAAGGGCGCCTTCGGCCGAGGCGCGGACATCGCGGGCGCGGACCGGCTGGTCATCATCAATCGCGTTTCCATTATTCAGCCGCTACCGCTCTCCTATCGCGACAAAATCCTGCGCATTCCCGGCGTCAAGGCCATCACGCACAACAACTGGTTCGGCGGCGTCTATCAAGACGAAAAGAATTTTTTCCCGCAGTTCGCCATCGACATTGAGAATCAGCGGAAAGTGCTGCCCGAACTCAAGGTTCCCGACGACCAGTGGGCCAATTTCGTTAAGGATCGCCAAGGTGCCATCGCCGGGGCGAAAACCGCCGCTCGCTTCCACTGGAAAATCGGCGACCGTATTCCCATCAAGACCACCCTTTTCGGTGGCGCGAATACCTGGGAATTCAATCTCGACGGCATCTACCACAGCGAAACCGTCGGCGGCGACGAAAGCCAGTTCTGGTTTCAGTGGGACGCCTTCGAAGAGGGCGTGCCCAAATCTTTCAAGGACCACGTCGGCTGGTATGTGCTGAAAATCGACAACCCAGAAGACGCCCCGCGCATCGCCAAAGCGATCGACAGTATGTTCTTGAACTCGGACTTCGAGACAAAAACGGAAACGGAATCTGCCTTTGCGGCTGGATGGGTGAAGCAGTTCGGCAACATTGAATTCCTCATCCTGACCATCGGCGCCGTCGTTTTCTTCACGTTGTTGCTCGTTACCGGAAACACCATGGCGATCTCCGTTCGCGAGCGCATCGGTGAGCTGGCCACCCTCAAGGCGATTGGATTCAGCGATCGCACCATACTGTTTTTCGTTCTCGCAGAATCGCTGACTATTTCCCTCGTCGGCGGCCTGCTTGGCCTGGGCCTCGCCGCTTTGGCGATTCCAGTCCTGGCAGCAGCCCTAAATGGTTTGCTACCCACACTAATTCTTTCCCCCGCAATTCTTTCCGTGGGACTGGCCACGGCGCTGCTCGTCGGCGTCGTCAGCGGCCTGCTCCCGGGAATCGGGGCCATGCGCATGCGCGTGGTCAATGCGCTTCGGAGGGTTTGACATGGCCATTCCGGTCATCTACAACGTTCGCAGTGTGAAGGCCCGCTGGACTTCCGCCATTGTCGCCGTCCTGGGCATCGCCGGAACCGTCGGCGTCTTCGTGGCCATGCTCTCGCTCGCGCGCGGCTTTCGAGCCACGCTGGTCTCGTCCGGCGCCGCCGACAACGCCATCATCATGCGTGCCGGCGCCACTTCGGAAATGATGAGCGGCGTCGCGCTCGATCAAGTCAAAATCTTGCAAGACGGCCCTGGAGTCGCCCGCGGCGCCGACGGCCCACTGGTCACATCTGAAGTTGTGGTGGTCGCGCCGTTCCCGCTCAAAAGCACCGGCACGGACGCCAACGTTCAGGTCCGCGGCGTTTCCGCGAACGTCCTCACCATCCGCCGCAACGCCAAGATCGCGCAAGGCCGCATGTTTCAGCCGGGCCTAGCCGAACTGGTGGTCGGAAGAAACGCCAACACCACTTACACCGGTCTGACGGTTGGCAATACCGTGGACTTTGGCGGCGGCCACTGGAAAGTCGTTGGAGTGTTCGACGCCGGAGGTAGCGCCTTCGATTCCGAAGTCTGGTGCGACGCTCGGGTCCTCGATGACGTCTACAAACGCCCCACCAACGTCTTCCAGTCCGTAACGGTGCACCTCACGTCTCCCGACGCCCTGCAACAATTCAAAGACTTCGTTACTGCCGACCCGCGCCTCAGCGTGGACGTTAGCCGCGAAATCGACTATTACGCCAAGCAGTCCACGCGCATGACCCAGCTCATCACCATCCTGGGTGGCCTGGTCGCCAGCGTCATGGCCATCGGGGCCATCTTCGGCGCACTCAACACGATGTACTCCGCGGTAGCCGAACGCGGTCGCGAAATCGCCACCATGCGCGCACTGGGTTTCGGCGCAGCCGCAGTCGTATTCTCGTTCCTGATCGAGGCTTTCATCATCTCGTTTGTCGGAGGAGCCGTCGGCTGTCTCGCTGTTCTGCCGCTGAACGGTCTGACCACCGCCACGATGAACTGGCAAACGTTCTCAAATATGGCCTTCGCGTTCAAGATTACTTCCGGCCTTCTGGTAGGCGGTATCATCTTCGCGCTGGTCATGGGGCTTCTCGGCGGGCTGCCACCTGCGTTACGTGCTGCGGCCAGACCGGTAGCCGTCGCTCTCCGCGAACTGTAGTCGTGGATTTAGCCGCGTTCTAATACCGAAGTTCCAACCAGCTGCCCGGTTGTCAGTCGCTTCGATCATCTCGATCAAAGCATGTCAACCACCAGCTAAGGCTTGTCCGGACTCTCCATGCCAGGGTGCGACGTTAGGAACTTGAGTCCGATCAGAGCTCCGGCGCCTCCCGCGGCGGCCAACAGACCAATCTTCCGGAACTGAGCAGGATCGCGTGGGCTGCCGGCCAGAGCGCAAGTCTGGTGCGTATGAGAATCGTGGTAGGCCGGATCCTCGGGCGAAATGTAGCTCTTCACCGCCAGGATCCCCGTTTTCGGCAGCACCGAGTACACTTCCCCTTCCTTCACGATGCGTGATTCCTTTCCCGCCGTGACCGCAATTTCGCCCGCAACGCTACTAATGGTGATCTTGCAC
>Ga0137403_10003946_pt1 | contig 17624 bp, 18 predicted proteins | sample CZOMad2_1_16fung_FD_122057 | JGI IMG/M metagenome (GOLD analysis project Ga0137403, IMG submission 122057) | Vadose zone soil fungal communities from Angelo Coast Range Reserve, California, USA - CZOMad2_1_16fungal (Hybrid Assembly) | ecosystem: Environmental > Terrestrial > Soil > Vadose zone...
TCGCGGAAGCGATCCTCCCACTCGAAGTCCATGCGATCGAGCGCGTACGGGATCCAGCCGATGCCGCTCTCGCCGAACGAGATCCGGAGCCGCGGATAGCGCTCGAGGACGGCGGCGCCGATGATCGCGGCCAGGATGTTGACGAGGTTCATCTGGAAGGCCGACACGCCCGTGAACATCGCGGCCCGGCGCGTGAGCCCGGTCGCCTTCTCGCGGACGCCCGGCGGCATCGAGGGGAACGTGTGGAAGTGGAGCGGCAGATTCACCTCGTCGACCGCCCGCCAGAGCGGTTCCCAGACGGGGTGCCACATGGGCTCCATGTCCCAGGAGCAGGAGAGCTCGAGACCGCGCAACCCCATCTTGGCGACCCGGTAGATTTCCTTGACCGCGGCGTCGATGTCGCCGTAGGGCAGGCAGGCCAGGCCGATGTGACGGTCCGGATAGGGACGGCAGAAGTCCACGAGCCAGTCGTTGTAGATACGGAACATCTCTTTCGCGGCATCGTGATCGTTGAGCCGCGTGGCGGCGCCGAGGATGCCGAAGATCACCTCGGCGTCGACGCCGTCGAGCTCGGCGTCCTTCACCCTGAGGTGGGGATCGATGACGCGCCGGATGCCGCGCTTGGCGTCCTCGTAGAGGCCGGTCGCCGCCATCTTGTCGACGCGGTAGTTCTGACCCGGCACCAGCTTCGCGCCTCCGGGGCCGACGCCGCAGACCAGGCCGAACGACGTGCCGTTCTTGCAGGTCCAGTGCGGCCCGTCAGGGCCGTCCGTCACGTACGGCATCCGCTCCTTCAAGGCGGCGGAGGCATTCGACGTGAACAGGTCGGGGGGCATCCACGGCATGTCGATGTGGCAGTCGGCCGAGATCCGCGTATAGCGCATCGTGACCTCCTCTCGAGGATGGCCCGATGTTACGCTCTTGTCTTCTCGCGGTAAAGATCGACCGCCGTCACGCGACCCGCCGGCCGAACCCCGAGTTACGCGGGCGGCGCGGAGACCGGGGTCAGCCGATAGAGCTGCATCCGGGCCTTGATCTGCTCGTCCCAGCCCCGCGCCCGCACGTCGATCATCACTCCATCGGGACCCTTGAATTTCCTGTTGACCTTGCTGCTGCCCGGGCATTCCGTGCAGCTGGCAGCTTCCAGCGAGGTCGACGCTCCCTCGAGGTCGTCCACGTAGAAGCCGATGTGGTGGATGCCCTTGACCGTGGACGGGCCTTCGCCCAGGTTGGGGGTGTCGTCGCCGCCGTACTTCAGGATGGCGAAGTAGATGTAGCCGTCGCTCAGCCAGACTCCATCGGCCCCGGTCTCGGCGGGCTCCCGGCGCAACTCTTTCAACCCGAAGATGTTCTTGTAGAACTCGGCGGTCTTCACCGGATCGTCGGTCGACAACGCGATGTGCTTGATGCGTGCCATTCCTCGTTCCTTTCCTTCGCGCATGTCCTTTGCGCCCATGGCGACCAGGCCGGAGCGTTCGCGTCGGTAGACCATTACCTGAGCCCAGCTTCTCGCACGCGCCGCGCGGGTCGTCAAGCTCGTGTCCTGCTGACCGCGCCGACCATCACTCTTGCCGGCCTCGGCTGCGCCGTGACGAAACTTCTTCGGCCGATGGGACGACCGCCGGAGACTCCTTTGGTTGGCGCTCCTTCGGTTGGTGCAGCAGAACTTCGATGGGCCCGTCTGCTCGTATGATCACCACGCGATCCGACTCGATCCGCTCCACCTGTCCGCCAGCCAGCTTGTCCCCTGTCTTGTAGCCCACGATCTGTTTCGTGACGAGATCCTGAACGAACGCAACTCGAGTGTCGTCGCTGATCGCCACGCCATAGAGCGCCAACGTTGGCGCTGCTGGCAGGAGCGGAGCCTTCGCTTCCGAGGATGCCGGCTCGGAACGACTCGGATCGAAGAGGCTCCTGGTCGCGATCACGTCGTAGACTTCGCTGGATCGCGAATTCCGCACGGCCTCGTGATCTCGAGGAGCCGCGACCGCGAGGGGCCGGGCGATGCGAGGTGGTGTTTGGGGATCGGGAGCCAAGAGAGCGTGGCCGATGCGGATGGAAAGGAAGACCGAGAGCCCGGCCAGGAAAAGGTTGAACGCGAAGAGGGGCCGGGACATTGCCAATCGGCTCCGCAAGTCCAGGCGTGCGCTCAAGAGAGCCAGGACCTTTCCAGCCGTCTCGACAGAGACGAGCGGCGCGACCTCGCGATCGCGCCGCTCGCTCACCTCAGCCATGTCTGATGGCTGACCCAACGATCACGCTCGAGCTAGTCGTCTCCTTCGTCCTCCGACGGCCTCCCAAACACGGCGATACAGCCCTTCAGGCAGTCGGGGAAGGCGTTGTTCGCCGCCAAGGGTACGAACACGTGGTTGTTCCGGGCGTTGGCGGCCACCGAATGCGCCGTCCCGGCGGGATGCGGGTTGGGCTGGGAAGCCGGGACCGCGGGGACGTTGAGCGTCGGCACGAGCTGGAGCAGCTTTTGTTCGTGCGCGTCGATCACGCCGAGAACGGCCGCGCCTTGGGACACGTTGACGGGCGCGGTTGTCGCCGTTCCGATTGGGGCCCGCGCCGGAGTAATGGCATTGGGTGCGAGAGGGCTGCCTGAAGACGCGGTGTAGTAGTTCCCGTCACCCTTGTTGAACCAGACTTCGTCTCCTGGTCCAACGTTGAAGAGGATCTTATCGATGTTGCCCGTCTTGGCGTCCAGGATCACATACCGCGGCTTCGCGGAATTCGCATCCCTGTCCGCATTCCCAGTCCATACACCGCCCGCCGTGTCGAAGACCGTGTTGCAGCCGACGAGCAGATCTTGCTTGGGACCGAGGGCGAGGCCGGCCGGCGAGCAGAACTCCACCGGATAGGTTGCCTCCACTGTCCCGGTCGTCGAGATGCGCAAGACCCCTCCGTGCGAGAGCGTCGGTCCGATTTGCGGGATGGAGAGATAGAACTTGCCGGTTCCGGGATCCCACACGGGTTGTTCGGCGCCGTTCGTCGCATCGACGCCGCTGTGCCCTGGCTTCGTATCGAAGAATATGTTCTTCACCACAGAGAGGTGACCGTTCGCCTTATCGACTTTGATCAAGGTGCCAACCGGCGGTTCGGAGGCGTTGTTGATCACGAGGAGCAGCCCATCCCTCGGATCGTACGCTAACTCATCCGCACGGGTCTTTTCGGCGGGTAGCGCGTTGACTTCGCTGACAGTCATGGGTGGGCTGGTCCTGAGGTCGAACGTCAGCACCCGGCTGTTGGCGTCGGTCACGAAGAGCCAGGGGAACGCGGCCACGACGCCATTGGGACCGGCGCAATCGTTGGCACCGAGGGGAGGAACACACGGCACGAACCCGGCGAACGGGGCGTGGCCGTTGTTCGGGGAAATCTGCGTGACAACCCCCGTGTTCTCCTTGAGGACGTCGATAGCCTTGTTGGAACGATCGGCGAGATAGTACGTTCCAGTCGCCGGATCGACGAAGCTGATGTCGAAGGAGTACATAGCGCCGGACGTACCGTTCACGGCGCTCACGGGAACCGGAATCGCCTTGAGAAACTGGACAGGTCCTTTTGCCCTTTCCCTGTCCCGGTCGCCGCGGTCGTCAGCGCGGCCGGATCCGGTGCTGAGTAGCAAGAAGGGTACGGCAACGACGAGAAGCAGGAGCAGCCCGAGTGACCACTTTCGCATCATTGCGAGACCTCCTGTTGTGAGCCGCGAAGAGTCAAGCTCCGGGCGTGAGGTGTGAACCAGCTGCGCCTCACCGCCACGCGGTGACACCCGTGCCCTCGAGGGGTCGCGGGCGAGCAGACTGCGTTATCAGAACAGGCGGGGAGGGGCTCGCGTGGAGAGGGATTCGAGTGGGCGGGCCGACACGAGCTGTCGTCGGCTCGAGGTGATCAGGCCGAGACAGACAGTGACGAGCCCGCTGGCGTCCGCGATGCTGGAGTCGACGGCGGTGACCGCGCCGGTGATGAACAGGATGACGTCGTCGTAGTCGTTGTCATCGTAGAGACCCGGAATCCAGGTCGGGTCCGTCGGGCTGGCATAGGCGCAGGGCGGAAGCGTGAGCAGGATACCCAGGAGCAGGACGACGAGCGACGCTCTTCGTCGCATGGCCCCGAGACGATACGCCAGTGAAACGTTGGACGCAAGTGCCCCGAAAGCGGCGTTCCTGGTGGCGGAACCGCGTCAGCTGACTCCTTCGACGATGCGGATGTCGCGCTCGGCGGCGTTGCCGAGCTCCTTGAGCGCGGCCTGATAACCCGCGCTGTCGTGAGCCGCGGTCGCCTGCGCGACGCTGTCGAACTCGATCACGACCACGCGCTGACTGAGCCCCGCCTCATAGGTCTTCGCCGGCATGCCCCGAGCGAGAAAACGCCCGCCCGCCGCCTGGATGGCGGGCGCCGCCAGCTTTGCGTACGCTGCCAGCGCGTCGGGATTCTTGATGGCGTGATAGCACGCGATCCAGTACGCCTTTGCCATGACCACCCTCCGGATTTATAGGCGTGATTACTTCTTGAACGCTCCGTCGCGATCGAGCTGCATCAGCGCCTGCACGCCCGTGCTGAACGTCGGCCCGCCGCCCGGCAGCGCGGCCGACTCGATCGCTTCGAGCAGCTCGCGCTTGGTGGCGCCGTGCTGGACCGCCCGACGCATGTGCGTGACCACGCCGTCCTCACGGCCGCAGTAGGCGAGGATCCCGATGATGACCATCTCGCGGTGCTTGATCGAGAGCTCCTTGCCCTCGCCGACCGACAGCTCGGTCAGCGGCCCGCGGGCGCGAGCGTACTCGGGATCTTCCTTTGCCACCCAGTCCCAGAACGGATAGCCGTAGGGGCTCGCGGTCTTTCCGTCGACCTTGTCGCTCATCGTGACCTCCGCGGATTCGTAGTCGCGCCTCGGCCGGCGGGGCCTCTTCGTATCGCTCGCCTCGGGCCTGGGGGCCCCAGCCCCCGGCCGGCCCTGCGGCTCGCACAGCGGCCCCGCGACGACCTGCAGCGCGAACATCGCTATCATCGACGACGCGCTGAAGGTATCACATTGCAACGAGCGGGGATTCCTGCATACCCTGTCACTGATGGCGTCTGCGCCGCCCTCCGTCGCGCCGGGCAACACCGGCCTCGCTCGGTCCTGGATCGATCGCAACTTCCTGGCGCTCGGTCGCGAGATGCGGCTCTCGTACCTGCCGCCGCTCATGGTCTACGTCGCCGCGGGCATCTCCGGGCTCACGTCGATCGTGGCGACGTTCTACATCAAGGAGCGGCTCGGCCTCTCGGCGGAGTTCCTGGCGGGGCTCGGCTTCTGGGCGGGCCTGCCGTGGGCGCTCAAAGTGCCGCTCGGGCATCTGGTCGACCTGATCTGGCGCTGGAAGGCCGCGCTGGTGTTCGTGGGCGCGGGGCTGATCACCGCGAGCCTTGCCATCATGATCGGCCTGCTCGGCTACACCGACTCGATGCGCGCCTTCGCGAGCGTCGAGGCGTGGTTCGTGCTATCCACCCTGCTTGCGCCGATCGGCTACGTGGTGCAGGACGTGGTCGCCGACGCGATGACCGTCGAGGCGGTGCCGCGCGTCGACGCCGAGGGCCAGCCCACCAGCTTGGCCGAGCGCAAGTCGATGAACACCACCGTGCAAACGCTCGGCCGGGTCGCGATCATCGGCGGCAGCGTTCTCGTGGCGCTCGCCAACGTGTACCTGCTGCGCGGGGTGGGGGAGATGCCCGAGGCCGCCAAGGCGCTCGCCTATCTCCGCGTCTATCACCTGTCGCTCCTCATTCCGCTGGTGTCGGTGCTCGGCGTCGTCCTGGGCAGCGTCGTCAAGTGGCGCGACGCCCGACGGCTGATGGCGAAGGGGTTCGCGAGGAGCGACGCGCGTCGGATGCTGAACCCGCACGGCGAGCGGCCCCCCGTCAACTGGTGGATCATCGGGGGCGGCCTCGCGTTCGCGATCGTGTCGCTCGGCGTCGGCATCGGCGGCGTCGCCGGCGGTCAGGAGATCGTGTTCGGCGCGTCCATGGCGATCGTGCTCTTCCTGATGTGGCGGATCACGAGCGAGCTGGAGCCGGAGGCGCGTCACGTGCTGGTGGGCACCGCGGTCCTGGTGTTCGTGTTCCGCGCGATGCCCGGGCCGGGCGCCGGGTCGACGTGGTGGATGATCGACCTGCTCGGCTTCGATCAGCAGTTCCTGGCGGCGCTGTCACTGATCGGGAGCGTGCTGACCCTGGCCGGGCTGTTCGTCTTCCGCCGCTTCATGGCCGAGCGGTCGATCGCGTATATCGTCGGCTCCCTCACCATCGCCACCACGGTCATCGGCGCGCCGATCGTCGGCATGTACTACGGCCTGCACCACTGGACGGCGGCGCACACGGGTGGCCTCGTCGACGCGCGCATGATCGTGCTCATCGACACCGCGCTCGAGTCGCCGCTGGGCCAGATCGCGATGGTGCCGATGCTGGCCTGGATCGCGAACTCGGCGCCCGACCGGCTGAAGGCGACGTTCTTCGCGGTCATGGCGTCGTTCACGAACCTGGCGCTGGCCGCCGCGCAGCTCGGCACGAAGTATCTGAATCAGGCCTTCATCGTCACGCGCGAGGTCAAGGACGCATCGGGCGCGATCACGACGCCGGCCGACTACGGCCAGCTGGGCACGCTGCTGGTGCTGACGACCGTGATCGGGTTCGTCGTGCCGATGCTGGCGGTCGTGTTCGTGAGGGCGACCCGCTTGCGCAGCGCGTGACCGCGAACGCCGCGTCTAGCGCGGCAGGAGCACGATGTCGGCGGGCGTCGCCCCGGCGACCCGGACGTTCAGGCGCCACGGCGCCTGACCAACCTGATCCAGCGCGAAGTAGAGCACGGTGTTGCCGGCCACTCGCGTGTCGCTGCCCATGGGAATGCTGACGCCGACGCCGGTGCCGACGCCCACGGCGCCGCCCCGGCCGCCGCTGACGGACCCGCCGCCGAGTCCGATCCCGAAGCTGGACCCGCTCGCCGAGGCCGGCGGAGGCTGCTCGATGGTCTGAGGCCGGATCACGACGTTGTCGGTCCTGACGATCTGCGCATCTTCCAGCCGATATCCGTCGGTGTCGACTTCCACGCGGAGCCGGTCGGCCAGCAGCACGTAGTCGGCGGAGAGGGACACACCCGAAGGCTGAGACAGCGGCTTGTAGGGAAGGGTGGCGCGTGAGCATCCGGTCAGCGCGATCAGGAGCGCGCACAGGGATGTCGTGAACCTCATCGCAGCCCTCCTATCCGGAGTGTAGACCCTCGGCCTGCTTGGCCACCACCTGCAAGAGCCCCGCGCCGTATCGCGCGGCCTTGTAGGGCCCGACACCGTGGGCGCGCTCGAGCTCGGCGAGATCGCGGGGCCGGAGCGCGGCGATGTCGCGCAAGGTGCGGTCGCTGGCCACGATGAAGGGCGCCACGCCTTCCGCTCGCGCCACGGTGAGACGGTAGCGGCGGAGCGCCTCGAAGAGGGCCACCGCGGCGGCGTCCGGCTCGGCGGGCCCGCGCGCCTCCGTCCGGGCCGGCGTCCGATCGGGCGCCGGCTTTTCTCGTCGTGACCCGACGGGCTCGGCGCTTTTCTGTCGGGACGCGGGCGGCAGCAGAAGCCGCGCCGGCCGCTCGCCCCGCATCACGGCGCGGCCATCGTCGGTCAATATGACCACCGGACGATCGATCCCGGCGAAGCTCACCCAGCCGGCCGACACGCAGCGGCGAAGGAGCGCGACCAGCCACGAGCCCGGGTGCTCGCGGAGATTGCCGAAGGTCTTCACGGTCGTGAGCCCGGCGCGCTCGAGCCGCTCGTCCGGCTCGCCCCGGATCAGCTTGACCGCGAGCTGCAGGCCGAAGCGCCCGTGGACGCGGGCCACACCCGAGAGCGCCTTGCGGACGATCAGGGTGACGCCCTCCGGATCGCGGGCCTCCGAATCCCCGCCGAGGGCGAGACAGACGTCGCAGCGGCCGCAGCCCGCGAGCGTCTCCGCCTCGTCGCCGAAATAGCGGAGGATCGCGTCGTGGCGGCAGCTGCCGCCCTCGGCCCAGCGAATCAGCTCGAGAAACATGCCCCACTTGTGTTCCACCACCGTCGCGTCCGCGGTCGCCTCGCCGGCGCCTCGCTCGAGCAGCGCCCGCCGCAGCGGCAGGTCGCGCGCGCTGATCAGGAGGAGCCCGAGCGCGGGCGCGCCGTCGCGGCCCGCTCGCCCTACTTCCTGGTAGTACGCCTCGATCGACCCGGGCGGGCCGAGATGGATCACCGCGCGCACGTCCGGGCGGTCGATCCCCATGCCGAACGCGTTGGTCGCCACCACGATCTCGAGTCGGCCGTCCGCAAAGTCTCGCTGTGCGGCGTCGCGCGTCTTGCCGTCGAGCCCGGCGTGATACGCGCGCACGCGCCAGCGGCGCGCCGTCAGCCGCGCGCCCTCTTCGTCGGCCTGCTTGCGCGTGGGCGCGTAGACGATCGCCGTTCCGCGCGCGCGTCCGGGGCCGCCGAGCGCTTCGGCGAGGGCGCCGTCCACGAGACTGTCCCGCTCGCGGCGACCGCCGATGTCCGCGGCGCGCAGGGCCAGGTTCGGCCGCGCGAAGCCCCGCACGATCTGCGGCGTGTCCGCCGGTAGACCGAGCCGGGCCAGGATCTCGTCGCGCACGATCGGCGTCGCCGTCGCCGTGCACGCCAGGACCCGTGCGCGCGGCAGGTCGCCGAGCACGGCGCCGATCTCCAGATACTCCGGGCGGAAGTCGTGGCCCCACTCGCTGATGCAGTGGGCCTCGTCGATCGCGACCAGCGGGCAGTCGAGCTCGCGGACGAGACTGCGGAAACCCGGAAACACGAGCCGCTCGGGCGCGACGTAGACGAGCGCCGGCTCGCGTCGCGCGATCCGCGCCATTCGCCGGCGCATCTCCGCCGCCTCGAGCGTGGAGGCGAGATAGGTCGCCCGCACGCCGCGCGCCTCGAGCGCCTGGACCTGATCGGCCATCAGCGCCACCAGCGGCGACACCACCAGGGTCGTGCCGGGCAGGATCGTGGCCGGAAGCTGGTAGCTCAGGCTCTTGCCGCCGCCGGTCGGCGCCACCAGGAGAAGCCGCCCACGGGCGAACAGCGTTTCCACCGCTTCACGCTGGCCGGGGCGGAACTCCGTGTAGCCGAGTCGTACGAGCGCCGCGTCGAGGTCGCTCACTCCTCACCCGTCACGCTTTGTGGTATAGCAGAGCCGCTCGTGGCCAACAACGCGTCGATGAAAGTGGTCATCAAATTCGGCGGCTACCAGGAGCCCGCCTCCATCCACAACCGCGCCGCCTCGCGATTCGGCGAGCTGCTCCGCGAGCGACTCGGCGATCGCGTCGACTTCGAGCTGATCGGCAGCATCGTCAAGCTCGGCCGTCCGGCCGGCGATCTGGTTCCGATGGTCGAGCGGGGCGAGCTGTCGTTCTGCTACATGTCGACCGTGCGCTTTTCGCGGGCCGCGCCGGAGCTCCAGCTCCTCGAGCTGCCGTTCCTGGTCACCGATCGCGGGGTCGCCTTCGGCGCGCTCGACGGGGAGTACGGCGAGCGGGCGCGGCGGCAGGTCAACACGCAGACGTCGTGCCGTCTGCTCGAGTACTGGGACAACGGCTTTCGGCACCTCACGAACCGGGTGCGGCCGATCCGCTCGCCCGACGACTGCCGCGGCATTCGCATCCGGACGCAGACCAGCGAGCTACACGGCGAAGTATTCCGGGCGCTCGGCTTCGAACCGATCGCGTCGGACATCAAGGAGTTCGTCGAGCAGATCGGCGGCGACCGCTTCCAGGCGCAGGACAATCCGCTCACCAACATCTACAACTTCGGCGTCCACCACCATCACCGCTACATCACGCTGAGCGGACATTTCTGGGGCGCGTCCGCCATCGTGTGCAACGCGGCCCACTACGGGAGTTGGCCGACCGAGATCCGCTCCGCGGTCGACGCCGCGGCCCGCGAGGCCACCGCGTATCAACGGCGACTGGCGGCGGCGGAGGACGCGGAGATCATGACGAGGCTCGATCCCGCGCGGAACGACGTGATCCGGCTGACCGAGGGTGAGCGCGGCACGTTCGTGCGCGCGGTGCAGCCGGTGCTGGAGAAGTATCGCCGACGGCTCGACCCGAAGCTGTTCGCGTACCTCGGGTGGTGAGCGGCGCGTTTATGAAACAGGGGTGCGCGCCGCAGGCCGTCGCGGGGCTGGGGCCCCGCCGGCCGAGGCGCGCCTATGAATTATTGCCGTCGGCGCGCACGATGAAGTGCTTCTGCGCCGCCGGCATGTCGACCTCGATGGGCTTGGGATTGATCGACGCGCATCCGAACAGCAGGAGGACGAACCCGAGAGACGCGTATCGAAGTGCCGCCATGTGTTCCTCCTGCCTCGTGAGCGAGTGGGCGGGAGAATACGAGCGGCGTCGTGTTCTGTCAAGGACGTTTGCAGGTTCCGGAAAAGAAAGACGGCGCGGGAGAGACCCGCGCCGTCGGGCCGTCTGAGCTACTGAGACGAGCGACCTAGTCGCCCGCCCCCTGGATCTCGTTGAGCCGATCGGGGACGGCGCGGTAGTTGAAGTTGAGCTCCTGCTTGTTGAAGTACGCCTTGCCGTCCTGGAAGGTGACCTGATTGGCCGGATACTCGGGCTGCGTCGCCACGCTCTGGCTCTGGATGCCCGAGGCCTGTCCGGCGACCTGCGCGCCGCTCTGCCCCGCGGGGCACGGTCCGAAGTTCGTCCCCTCCGGACCGTACGAACCGCCACACCAGGCGCCCATGGGCGCGCCCTGAGCGAAGACCATCGCCGGGATGGCCAGCGCCGCGACCGCAATCGCTACGACTCCCGTCCACCGCATGTCGCACTCTCCGTCGTGTTTGAGATTCACTGCACCAACTTCACCGCATCCATGCTGTTGCAAGCGAGTCACGTAGGAGCAACGGCGGTGCCAAGGCTCGAGGCGCAATCGAAGCTCGGTGCGGTGTGGATTTAGCGGACGCCGCCCGCGGGATCGGGCCTCGACGCGGGTTTCCGGCTGCCGGAAATTGTTCCCTATCGGTGCCGGGCTGACAACGGCCCCGGAGCAGAAATTGCTTGACTTGACACGGGGCCGTGGCTGGAGCAGCCTCGCGTGGGGCCAGAGGCACCCACGGGAGAGATCCAGATGACGACCCAGATGATCGAGCCGCGGATGGAGCTGGAGCAGAACCTCCACATGTATCGGCAGATGGCGAAGATCCGGGCCTTCGAGGAGCAGGTGAACGAGCTCTACAAGAGCGCGAAGATGCCGGGGTTGGCTCATCTCTACGTTGGCGAGGAAGCGGTGGCGGTCGGCGTGTGCGAGGCGCTGCGCCGCGACGACTTCATCACGAGCACGCATCGCGGCCACGGCCATTGCCTGGCCAAGGGCGCGTCCGTGAATCGGATGTTCGCCGAGCTCCTGGGCAAGGAGTCCGGCTACTGCCGCGGCAAGGGCGGCTCGATGCACATCGCCGATCCCGAGACCGGCAACCTCGGCGCCAACGCCATCGTGGGCGGCTCCGCGGGCATCGCGACGGGCGCCGCGCTCTCGGCGAAGATGCGGGGCAGCAACCAGGTCGCCGTGTGCTTCTTCGGCGACGGCGCGCTCGGCCAGGGGCTGCTCTACGAAACGATGAACATGGCCTCGCTCTGGAAGCTGCCGGTCATCTACATCTGCGAGAACAACCTCTACGGCGAGTACACGCCGTGCGGCGAGACCATCGCCGGCGAGATCCTGGCGCGGCCCCGGGCGCTCGGCATTCACGCCGAGAGCGTCGACGGCCAGGACGTCCAGGCCGTCAACCTTGCGATGCGGCGGCTGGTCGAGCGCGCGCGTCGCGGCGAGGGGCCGGCCTTCCTCGAGTGCAAGACCTATCGCTACTACGGTCACCACGTCGGCGACGTCAACCGCGAATACCGCACGCGGGACGAGGAGAAGGAGTGGATGAGCAAGCACGATCCGCTCGACACCCTCGCCGGGCGGCTCACGGGGCAGGGGCTTGCGGATCAGGGGGTCTTCGACCGCATCCAGACCGACGTGAAGGCGGAGATCGACAACGGAGTCCAGTTCGCGCTGGCCGCGCCCTATCCGGACGTGAACCAGGTCGGCGAGGACGTCTACGCCTAACGTGATTGCCCAAAGGAGCCACACCATGAGAGGTCGTATGGCGCTTCGGATGGCGCCGCTTGCCCTGGCGGCGTGCGTGCTGGCCACGACATTGGCGAGCGGGCAAACGCCCGGCGCGACCGCCCCGCCGCCCCCGAGCGTCAAGACCGGCGACGCGGCACCCGACTTCACCGCCAACTACCTCACCGCGGCCGACGCGAACGGCAAACGTGACCGGAAGGCCGTCAAGCTGAGCGAGTTCAAGGGCAAGAAGAACGTGGTGCTCGCGTTCTTCCCGGCCGCGTTCTCGCCGGGCTGCACCACCGAGATGGCGAAGTACCAGGAGAACACCGGCGAGTTCAACTCGAACAACACGGTGATCCTCGGGATGAGCGTCGACAGCGTCTGGGCCAACGTCGCGTTCGCCGAGAAGCTGGGCGTGCAGTTCAATATCCTGAGCGACGCCAAGCGCGACATCAGCCGCGCCTATGGCGTCTTCGACGAGCAATCGGTCATCGCTCGGCGGACGACGTTCGTCATCGATCGGCAGGGTGTGGTGCAGAAGGTCTTCATGGCCCAGGAGGCGCTCGATCCGTCGCACGCGCTGGCGACGTGCGCCCTTCTGAAGGAGGTCAAGTGAGCCCGGCGGACATCACGTGAGCCTGAGCCCCGAGGAGTTTCGCGAGCACCTGAAACTGTCGTCCGCCACGGCCGGGTTGAAGCTTCCCGACCTGGCGTTGCCCACTGCGCATCACGTCATCCTGCGCGGCATGCGCTTCCACTACCTCGACTGGGGCACGCCGGGCCTTCCGCCCGCGCTGTTCCTGCACGGCGGCGGCCTCAACGTGCACACGTGGGATCTGGTCTGCGCCGCGCTCAAGACCGAGCGGCACTGCCTGGCGCTCGATCAGCGAGGCCACGGCGACAGCGAGTGGTCGCCGGTGATGGACTACGGAACCGAGACCCACGCGGGCGATCTCGAGGCGTTCGTCGATCATCTCGGCCTCGATCGCTTCGTCCTCGTCGGCATGTCACTGGGCGGAGCCAACGCGCTGGCCTGGGCCGGCGCCCACAGCCGGCGCCTCGCGGCGCTCGTGCTCGTCGACGTCGGCCCCGAGGTCCGTCAGGCGGGCGTGCGGAAGATCGCCGCCTTCACGTCGGAGGCGACGCCGCTCGACTCGGTGGAGGAATTCGTGACGCGGGCCCTGGCGTTCAATCCGCGGCGTGACGCGACCTTGCTGCGCCGGAGCTTGCTCCACAATCTCCGGCGTATGCCCGATGGCAAATGGATGTGGAAGTACGACCAGCGCCACCGCGGCCGCGCCCTCGACCCGGCGGCCGCCGACCGGCGACGCGAGCTCCTGTGGTCGGCGGTGGCCAAGGTGTCCTGTCCGACCCTCGTGGTGCGCGGCGCCGAGAGCGACGTTTTCCACGACGAGGACGCCGAGCGCCTGGCCCGGGCGCTGCCCGACGGGCGCTGGGTGAAGGTCGCCGACGCCGGCCACACCGTGCAGGGTGACAACCCGGCCGGGCTCCTCGTGGCGCTCCGCGAGTTTCTGGGTCAGGCCGCCGCGAAGCGCTGACGGAGTTACAATCGGACAAACGCGAGCGTCCCAGGAGGATCCGCCAATGCCCGTCGTCACTCGCCAGATCGGCCCATGCTTTGCCGCCGAGGTGGAAGGCATCGACATGACCCGGCCCTTGTCCTCGGACGAGGTCAAGGCGATCCACGCCGGCATGGACCGGTACGCGGTGCTGGTTTTCCACGATCAGCGCATCGACGACGAGCAACAGCTGGCCTTCACCAGGAGCCTCGGTGAGATCGAGCTCGCGGTCGGGACCAGCCTGCGAGCGCCGGACGAATACCGCCTGCCGACGACGTTCGCCGACGTGTCGAACCTCGACCAGCACCACAAGGTGTTCGCCCGTGACGATCGCCGCCGGCTCTTTGCCATCGGCAATCGGCTCTGGCACTCCGACAGCTCGTTCAAGGTGGTCCCGGCGAAGTACTCATTGCTGCACGCGCGCGCGATCCCGTCGAAGGGCGGCAACACCGAGTTCGCGTACATGCCCGCGGCTTACGACGCGCTCGAGGCCGAGACCAAGACGGACGTCGAGGACCTGATCTGCGAGCACTCGCAGATCTTCTCGCGCCAGCAACTCGGCTTCGCCGATTTCACCGACGAAGAGCGCGCGCGCTTCAAACCCGTGCGCCAGCGCCTCGTGCGCGTCCATCCCGGCACGGGTCGCAAGTCGCTGTATCTGTCCTCACACGCGGGCACGATCCTCGGCTGGCCCGTGCCGGAGGCGCGCTTCTTCTTGCGCGACCTGGTCGAGCACGCGACCCAGCGTGAGTTCGTCTACTCTCACAAGTGGCGGGTCGGCGACCTCGTGATGTGGGACAACCGCCAGACGATGCACCGCGCCCGGCCGTTCCCGGCGCACGAGCCGCGCGACATGCGCCGCACCACGCTCAGGGGCGACGGGCCGACGGTGGCCCAGGCGGCGTAGACTCACAGCTTCAGGTGCGGATCGAGCCAGTCGCGGAGCGCGTTACCCATCAGGTTGATCACGAGGGTGGTGAGGAAGATCGCCAGTCCGGGAAAGGTGGCGATCCACCACGAGTTGAGCATGTAGAGACGACCCTCGCCAAGCATGTTGCCCCAGGCCGGAGTGGGCGGCTGGATGCCCAGGCCCAGGAACGACAGGAATGACTCGAGGATGATCACCTGGGCCACCTGCAGGGTTGCGATCACCACGATCACCGAGACGAGGTTCGGGGCGATCTGCTGGAACACGATCCGAGTGTGGCTCATGCCGAGCGCGCGCCCGGCCAGCACGAACTCCCGCTCCCGGATCGCCATGGTCTCAGCCCGGATGACTCGCGCGTAGATCGGCCAGCCGGCGACGCCGAGCACGATGATCATGTTCGTCAGGCTCGGGCCGAGAACGGCGATGACGGCGAGCGCCAGCAGGACGAAGGGAAACGTCAGCATCACGTTGACCCCCGTCATGATGACCCAGTCGGTCCTGCCCCCGAAGTAGCCGGCGCCGAGCCCGAGTAGCACGCCGATCGTCGCCGATATGAGCACGGCACTGACCCCTACCACCAGCGACACGCGGCCGCCGTAAATCACGCGGGAAAGGAGATCGCGCCCGATCTGATCGGTACCCAGGAGGTGCCGCGCGGCGCCGCCCTCCATCCATGCCGGTGGCGCCAGGCGGTGGCGGATGTTCACGGCCAGCGGATCATGGGGAGCGATCTCCGGGGCAAGGGCGGCGCTCGCGACGATGAGGAGAAGGACGCCGGCCGCGGCCAGACCCCAGCGCAGTCGGGCAAGGCGCCACCGGGTCGCCGCCATTGCCCGGGGCGCCTCGCCGCGTGGTGGACCGACCTCGGCGAGTTCGACCTCGGTTCGAGCGCCCGTCGCCGTCATGTGCCGGTGCGGATGCGGGGATCGATGATCCCCACGACGAGGTCGACGATCAGGTTCACGCCCACGATGAGCAGCGCCAGCAGGATGACCGCGCACTGGACCACCGGGAAGTCCTGGTTGCGAATCGACTCGACGGTGAGCGTCGCGACGCCCGGCCAGGCGAACACCGTTTCAGTGATGATGGCGCCGCCCAGCAGCTGGCCGAACTGTAGCCCGAGCACCGTGATCACAGGAATGCACGCGTTGCGGAACGCATGCTTCACCACCACCGCGGGCTCGGCCAGACCCTTGGCGCGTGCGGTCTTGATGAACTCCATGTTCATGACTTCGATCACGCCGGAGCGCACCAGGCGCATCGTGATGGGGGCCAGGGCGGCGCCCAGGCAGAAGGAGGGCATCAGGAAATTCTGCCATGTGCCGTAGCCGGAGGCGGGGAGCAGTCGCAGATGCACCGAGAACACGATGATCATCATGATGCCCAGCCAGAACAGCGGCGCGGCCTGGCCGGCGACGGCCACCGCGGTGCACAGGCTGTCCAGCCACGAGTGACGTTTGAGCGCCGCCAATTTGGCCGGATCGCGTTGCCGCTGGTGCTGCAAATAACGCCGCTCGATCAGACCGGTAAGCCGCTCGAACATTTGGCCACGAGCGCGGTTGGCAAAGACATTTCGCCGCGGGGAATCAGCTTTTTTCACGAGCTGCCGCTGCCGTTGTTCCTCTACAACATGCCCGCGCTCACCAAGGTTCACATCGAGACCGAGACGATTCGTTGGGCGCTCGATCAACCGCGCATTGCCGGCCTCAAGGACAGTTCGGGTGATCTCACCTATTTCAAAAACGCCGCCGCGTTGCTCAAGCAACGCCCCGACTGGTCGTTGTTCATCGGTCCGGAGGAAAAACTTTTCGACGCGCTGCAAGCCGGCGAGATCAGCACAGCGGTCGTCGGAGCGGTCGATCTGAGTCGCGAGTCGTGCCACGAACAGGCCGTTGCCGCGACAATGGACGCCGCGCTGTCCGCTGCTGACGCAGCCGTCGTGCTTGTCTTGAAGCCGCTCGCCGCCGCGATCGCCGCGGGCGACAGCGTGATGGCGACGATTGAACTGTCGACCGAACGTCGCTCGACTCCTATTGCAACGTCACGACTCTTAGGTCACGCACATGCAGCATCCGGCCTATTGGAAGTTGCCGCGCACGTCGTAGCTCTGCAACGAGGTTGCCGCTTCGATAGCGCCGCCAATCGAATGATGCCGTTGGAACGGAATGGGTTGCCAACGGCCGTCGATGTTGCCATCGCGCCATCCCTCGCACGCGAATTCGTGCAATCGGTGCGATTGCACAAAGTGGAACCGATGCCCCAGACACGGGATGCCGGTGCAGTGCGCGCGGAACTCGAACCGGGTGAAACGATGCAATTCGCTCTGCGACGGCCGCCGATCGTGTTGCCGCCGTTGCTGCCGCGCGTTCTTCCTCGGCCGCCGATGTTTGTGCCGATGAATGCGCTAGAGGAAGTTGCCGAAGAAATCATCGCTTCTGCGGTTTTGATCGAAAATTTTGACCCTTCAGCCTGAACGATGCGATGCGCCGGGGCAGCAAACACGCGCGGCCCGTCGCGATGATACAAACGAATTCCGGCATCTCGACTTCCGGACGTTGTCTGTTTTCCTGCGGTGGCCTCAAAGGCCGGATTCGCTCATCAGATCGGCGATGGCGGTCATCAGTGGATGTCGCGCCAATGCTTGGCCTGGAGATGAAGGTGTTTCGTTCGATTCGTAGTCGCCGGTATAGCCGAAGTGCTGGAACAGCCAGATCCATTCGGCGGTATCGAAGAATGACTCGCAGGTGAGGGCTGCAATTGGCCGTGCCATGTTCGAAGCCGGACGTCTCCAGCAGACGGCAGCATTTCTCAGCGGTTCTCAAGTCGGTGATGCAGGAAGCCTTTACCTGTTGGTTTCAAGCTACAAGACCTTGGCGGCGGACATGATGGAGAGGCTGGTCAAAGTCGACCCGAACTCCGTCGATCTACAGAAACTGATGGCGGAATCCTTTGCTGATCGCAATATGTTCAAGGAGGCGGCGGAGAGGTATCGCAGCG
>Ga0137403_10003947_pt1 | contig 17622 bp, 11 predicted proteins | sample CZOMad2_1_16fung_FD_122057 | JGI IMG/M metagenome (GOLD analysis project Ga0137403, IMG submission 122057) | Vadose zone soil fungal communities from Angelo Coast Range Reserve, California, USA - CZOMad2_1_16fungal (Hybrid Assembly) | ecosystem: Environmental > Terrestrial > Soil > Vadose zone...
AACTGTATGCGCGACAGGCGGAAAATGGGCAGCCATTTCAACGTCGTTTGTTCGCTGATGATACAATACAAGGGTTCGCGTTTGTGGACGTCTGCCAAAAGCGATACGACGTGGTCTTGATGAATCCTCCATTTGGCGATGCCAGTATCCCGTCTAAAGATTACATTGAAGAAGTGTATGGGGACACAAAGGGTGATGTCTATAAGACGTTTATAGAGTGCTTTCAAGATAGGCTTGTGCCATGTGGAATGCTCGGAATGATTTCGAGCAGAGCCGGTTTCTTCCTCGCTCAATCTACTGATTGGCGTGAACGAATCGTGTTGCGTCTCTATCGCCCGCATCTCATGGCTGATCTGGGCTATGGCGTGCTTGATGCCATGGTTGAAACCGCAGCTTACGTGTTGCGTAGCATTAGCGAGGAGGAAAACCGTCAACTGACTCTGTCGATCCTCTCCGAACTCCGAACGGTGCCAACTGATAGAGAGGGGGCCTTCAGTATTCCTACATATCAACAGCATCGCAGGGGACTGAAGCGGCATCAGGTGATTCAGGAGTTAACACGGCTGCAAAAAAATGGTTATGTTACATCTTTACCAGGCTATTACGCCAGATTTCGAGTCAATCACGTCAGTATCGAAAGGGCTGATCCCCCAACGCCTGCATCGTACCCGCCATTCATTTGTGTCCGAGTGCTTAGGGAAGAGAATAAAGACGCGGCACTGCTTGAAAGTTTGCAAAGCCTGAGTGACCAGCGACGCTTTGTTGTTTCGCCACAGAGCTTTTTTCAGGTTCCGAATACGCCTTTTTGCTACTGGGTCAGTGAACATGTCCGACGTTTGTTCAGCGCTCTTCCACAATTTGAATCTCAAGGGAGAGAGGTACGAGTTGGGGACCACCCTGGAGACGGCTTCCGGTATCTTCGACTTTTCTGGGAAGTGCCAATAGGTCCATCCGCTCGTGATTGGCGTCCCTACCAGAAAGGCGGGGAATATTCTCCATACTACTACGACCTTCATCTTCTCGCCGACTGGGATGCGGCTCGGCAAACGTATCGCGGTTTCTACGGTCGGCCAGGACGTCGTAATGAGCGTCCCTCCAATTATCAGTATTTTTTTAGGGCCGGGCTGACGTGGCCGCGTCGGACTACTAGTAGGATTAGTGTCCGTGTGCTACCGAAAGGATGTATCTTCGCTGATAAGGGGCCTGCAGTATTTGCAAGAGCTCAAGGATTGTGGCATTTGTTAGGTTTGATGAACGCTCGTTGCTTTGAAGGATTGGTTGCATTACAGCTGGCTGCAGCAGATGCTGCTGCACGCTCATATGAAGTGGGGATAATCCAGGACACGCCCGTTGTTGATTTGAGCGGTCGAGATGGAGAAAGGCTTGCTGAACTCGCCGAGCAATGCGTTGACCTGAAGCGCAACCTTGATACCTCTAACGAGATTAGCCACATTTTTCACCTCTCTGAGTTACTACAGGTTGCGGGCAACTCACTCGCTGAGAGACTCCCCGCCTGGCAGACATGTATTGCTGAGGCTGAGCGCCAGCTGGGACAGTGCCAGCGTGAAATTGACAACATTGCCTTCCACCTGTACGGCATAGATGGCGACGACCAACGGGCTATCGAGGGAAGCCTCGGTGCACTGCATGCGGAAAGCACTGATGACGCGCACGATGCTGACTCCGCAGAGGATACGGCGGGGGCTGAACCAACACTTGACCCGAGACAACTTGTCGCAAATCTCCTCTCCTATGCCATCGGCTGCGTTTTTGGCCGCTGGGACGTGCGCTTCGCCACTGGGGAACGGCAAACTCCCGCACTGCCTGATCCTTTTGCCCCACTACCTGTGTGCTCGCCAGGCATGCTCACGGGCGAGGAGGGCCTGCCGTTGCATACGGTCCCATCTGAATACCTCCTCCGCATCTCTTGGGATGGGATCCTCGTTGACGACTCCGGTCCCGAGGGGACTCAGCCCCACCAGGATGACATCGTCCGCCGGGTGAGGGAGGTGTTGGACCTCTTGTGGGGCGATCGTGCCGAGGCCATCGAGCAAGAAGCCTGCGAAATCCTGGGTGTCAGAGAACTGCGTGAGTATTCTAGCCGGCCGGTAGGCTTCTTTGAGGACCACCTCAAGCGGTACTCCAAGAGTAGGCGTAAAGCCCCTATCTATTGGCCGCTCTCGACGGCCTCAGGCTCATATACGGTGTGGGTGTATTACCAGCGCCTCACGGATCAGACGCTATATACCATCGTCAACCGCTATGTGGAGCCGAAAATCGCTGAGGTGGAACGCGTTATTGCTGGCATCGAAAAGGATATTGCAACGGCATCGGGGCGTCAGGCGACCCTATTGCGGGATCGCGGGCAAGAAGCACGGGTTTTTCTCGCCGAGCTGCATGACTTCAGGCAAGAACTCTTGCGTATGGCAGGGTTGCCATACAAACCCGACATTAACGACGGCGTAATCATCAATGCAGCCCCCTTGTATCGCATGTTCCGCCATCGTCAGTGGGCAAAGGACACGCGGGACTGTTGGGAACGACTGGAGCGGGAAGAGTATGAATGGGCCCATATGGCTTATACTATTTGGCCTGAGCGTGTGCGCGAAGTGTGCCGGCGTGACCGTTCCATTGCCATTGCCCACGGGCTGGAGGCACTCTTTGAGCCAGCCTCACCGAGTCCTGGTCGCAGGAGAAGGCGCCAGCAAGGTTGATTGACTCTGGGGGGATGTGTAGTCATGAATATTACCATCGAAGTACCAGAAGACGTCGCACGTCAACTGGAATCGATCTGGGGTGATCTCCCCCAGCGGGCAGTGGAGGTATTGGCTATCGAAGCCTACCGGTCTGGAGTGATCACCGAGGCCGAGGTGCAGCGGATGCTTCACCTCTCTTCACGCTGGGAAGTCGATGCTTTCCTGAAGCGAGCAAAGGCATATCTCGACTATACTGAGGCTGACCTGGAGCAAGATATTCTGGCCATTCGTCAAGTGCTCCCCCAATGATTGTGGTGGCCGATGCGTCGCCGATCTGCTATTTGCTGCTGATTGAACACGTTGACTTGCTTCAGAGGTTGTTCGGTCAGGTCGTGATTCCACAAGCTATGCATGATGAACTGAGTGCTGAAGGAGCGCCGACGATAGTCCAAACCTGGATCGCACACCCGCCCCGCTGGCTTCAAATCCAATATGCGACGACGACCCCCGATGCAGCATTGGGGCGGCTGCACCTGGGTGAACGCGAGGCTATTACATTGGCAGGGCAATTGAAAGCGGATCTGATTGTGTTGGACGAGAAAGCAGCACGCCGGGTAGCGGTAGAGTGTGGGCTATACACGACTGGATTGCTCGGGATACTGGATGAGGCTGCCACTCGCAGGCTCATCGATTTACCTACGGCCATCGAGCGACTACCGCGCACGACGTTTCGGGCATCTCCACGTCTCCTCAAAGCGCTTTTAGATCGGCACCAGGGAATCCCATGACTCTTTCAGGCTTTCTCCAAAAGCGACTCCCGGAACTCCTGAGTGAGCGCCGTATCGTCGTCTGGTATGATGGCGAGCGTGCCTTCCAGGAGTTTGTCCAGTCATTCAGCGCTCCCGCCTGTACCGTTGTCTCTACAGCGGAGTCTACTCTGAAAGCACGTCGCCAGGCAGAGGCAATCTACCGGAAAATGAATGAGTCAGACAACCCGGTCGAAGCCCGGGCGAATCTGCTCATCTACGTCCCACGACCGCGCGGCACTACCTCCGAAGCGCGCCGGTGTGATCCCTTCGAAGTGTTTGCTGTTGCCGGTGTTGCGTTCGGCGACACAGAGGGCGAACGGCTGGCATCTCTAGCACGCCAGGCCATGCCCGAGCGCATTGATGAGATCAATCGCCTGTTTGCCGAGGGGAGCCCCGGCCTGGCCTTCCTCGATCGTCTGGAATCTGTTCGCCGCTGGCCACTCCTGCGCGAGGCGCTGGGTACAGAATCACCGGCAGAAGTCATCGCGCTTGTGCTCTGCCACGAGGAGCGAGCGCGACGGATTGAGGAGTTGGCTGGTTCCTTGGCGGAACTCCGCCGGTTTTTGGAAACAGAGATCGGCTTCCGGCCTGTTGGGCGGGCACGATCTTGGGCGAAGGTGCGGGAGCAGCTTGGCACATACATTCTCTTCAGCGAGTTTGCACTTGATCTGCCAAGCGCTGTGCCCGATGCCTTGATGGCGATTCCAAGAGCCGATGAGATTCACAAGGAGCAAATCTTCTCCGCCTGCGAGCGCACGCGGACCGCAACGGACCTGCGTGAAGGATACCTCCACCTCGCGAGCCGCGTTGAGGCGGAGCTTCGGCTGGCAGAGTTGACCGAAGGCCTCAACGACATCGGCTCTAGGGACGGCTTCGCCTTCCAGGAACGGTGGCACTTACGTCGGTTGCTTGAGTTTGTCCAGCAAGGCGACTTACCGGCAGCACGTGCCATTCTGGATCGACAGCGGCATTCGGTATGGAGAGACCAGCCCGACCGCGCGCTTCTCTGGATGGCTGCTGAGCGCTGTCTGAGTTTCCTCGGCACGGCAGAGCGGATCAATGCGGCTTGGGCACACCAGGCAGGTAACCTCTGTCAGATGGTCAACGCCTATGCTCAGCCGCAAGGATGGGCCGAAGTAGATCGCCAGCAGCGCCTCTTCGAGCATGGCGTGGCCAATAGCGTAGTGAGTGATGACATCGCTCCGCTCGTCGATCTCTGCCGTCAGCGTTACCGAGAGGTCACCTGGGCCATCCAGGAGCGCTTTTTGGCCCGTGTGCAGGAAGAGAGCTGGCCGCCTGAAGGGGTGCTGCGACAGACGCAAGTTTTCGATCGCTATATCGCCCCGCTTTTGCAGGAACGCGGCAAAGTGGCTTTCTTTCTGGCCGACGCTCTGCGCTTCGAGATGGGATGCGACCTTGCTGAAGCCCTGTCGGAAATCGGGGCGGTCGAGATTCTCGCTGCGGCCTCCGTCTTGCCCGCATCGACCAGTTATGGCATGGCGGCCCTTATGCCGAATGCCGATGGTACGTTCAAACTCGTAGATGTGGAAGGTGATTTCTTTCCAGCCCTTGGCACACGAGTCCTTAAAAGCTCTGATGAACGCATGAGGCTGCTGAAGGAACGCTACGGAGATCGGTTCCTCGACCTCACCCTGGAAGAGCTGTTGTCCAGGCCCATCGAAAGGTTCCGAAGCAGGCTGGCGTCTGTGGACCTGCTTGTGATCCGCACGCAGGACCCGGACCAGATCGCCGAAAACCTCGGCGGATGGAGGGCACGGAAGTATCTCACCGACGTGATCGGTGAGATGGCAGCCGTCGTGCGGCGACTGGCCACGGTCGGCTTCTCCAACATCGTCATCAGTGCCGATCACGGTCACGTCATGGTCCACGAGATTGCGCCTGGTGATGTGGTCGGGAAGCCGCCAGGCGAGTGGATGATGGCTAAGCGACGCAGCCTGCTGGGGCGCGCGCTCGCGGCAGGGCCTGGGGTGGTGATCCTCAAGGCTGGGCACGTCGGCATCCAGGGAGATCCGGACGAAATCTGTGTCCCAGTTGGCTTCAAAGTCTTCTCCGCCGGCGCTAGCTACTTTCATGAAGGGATCAGTTTGCAGGAAGCGCTCGTGCCGGTGATCGTTGTCCGCGTCCGGGGTAGCCTTGCTGGTCAGGGGAGGCGGGAGATTTCCGTTCGGTACCGCAGTGACCGGTTCACCAGCCGCGTCATCGGCTTGAGGGTGGAATGCTCGGGGCTGGACTTCGGGGAACCCATTCGTGTGCGCGTTGAAGCATACGAGGGGACGTCTGCCAAGGCAAGCATAGTGGGTGAGGCGGCCGACTGCGAAGCCAGGGACGAAAGGACCCATGAGGTGACCCTGCAGCCAGGTGCGGAGACTCAGGTTCCCGTCTTAATCGATCCCGACTTTTCTGGACCCAAGGTCGAGATCCGCATCATCGACCCGCAAACCGGGGTGATCTGGGCCAGGTGTGAATTGAGGAACGCCCTTTTGGAGTGAGGATGGGGGCTATGCATCAGGATGTGCTGGATCCAAAGGTGACCCGAACCTTCGCCGGTAAAGTCGTGCGCAAGGACCTGCTGCACCAGATCAAGGGGGGCGAGAATGTGCCGTCATACGTTCTCGAATATCTCCTCGGGAGATACTGTGCCTCGGACGACGAGGATGAGATCCGTATCGGCATCGAAGCTGTGAAGGAAACCTTGCGGAGCGACTACTTCCGTCACGATGAGGCCAACAAGGCCCAGGCACTCGTTGAGCAGCGTGGTCGCCATCGCTTCATCGACCGGGTGGAAGTCCGCTTCCTCGCCGGTGAAAGCAAGTACTGGGCGGCGATGGATCACTTCGGCTATACCAAGATTCACATTCCTGACGAGTTTTATCGGCGCTATGAACGCCTGTTGGAGGGTGGCATCTGGGCCATCGTGGACGTTGAGTTTCGGATGTCCGAAGATGGTTCAAAGGGGAGCCCTTTTCACATCGCCGATTTACGACCGATCCAGCTGGCGCGTTTCGACCTCGACGAATATATCGAGGGCCGGCAGTGTTTCAGTCGTGAGGAATGGATCGACCTTTTGCTGCGCAGCATCGGTCTTGAGCCTGCCCTCATGGAGCGGCGCCTCAAAATGTTGCTCCTGACCCGCTTCATTCCGTTTGTCGAGAAGAACTATAACTTCATCGAGCTGGGGCCGAGGGGAACCGGCAAATCGTACGCGTTCAGCGAGATGTCACCGTACTGCATCCTGATTTCGGGTGGCAAAGCGAGCACGGCCAATCTCTTTTACAATAACGCCAGGCGTCAGGTTGGCCTTGTCGGCCACTGGGATGTCGTTGCCTTTGACGAGGTCGGAGGAATTCGAGTTCAAGACCTCGATGCCATCCAGATCATGAAGGACTATATGGCCAACGGCCGGTTCAGTCGGGGTATCACACAGGTCCATGCTGAGGCATCGTTGGTGTTCATCGGTAACCTGAACCAGCCCGTTGAAATCCTTGTCCAGAATACGGCGACCGACCTGTTCCAGCCGTTACCCAAGGAATTTGACTTGGCTCTCATCGACCGCCTGCACTTCTACCTGCCTGGCTGGGAGGTTCCGAAGAATTCGAAGGCCATCCTAACCAGTCAGTATGGCTTCGTGACCGACTATCTCGCTGAGGCGTTCCGAACCTTGCGCAAGCAAAACCGCTTCGATGAGACGGAAAAGGTGTTTCGTTTCGGCTCGCATGTAGAAGGGCGGGACGCCACCGCTGCGAAGAAGACCGTGAGCGGGCTGCTGAAAATCCTCCATCCGGGGGGTGAGTGGACGAAGGATGAGCTTACGGAATATGTCGAGCTGGCGTTAGAGGGACGCCGACGGGTCAAGGAACAGCTCAAAAAGCGGGGATCGTTCGAATTCTATAAAACCAGCTTTTCGTATATCGACCAGAAATCTGGTATCGAGCGGACGGTGGGTCTACCTGAGCAAGGGGGGCCTGGGGTTATCTCCCAAGATCCCCTGCTGCCTGGGACGATATATACTGCGGCTGCCAACGAGGAAGCAAAGGTTGGCCTCTTCCGGCTCGAAGTGACCACGACGGCAGGAACTGGCAGGTTGCGAACACCTGCCGGCCTCGACCGCGGTTTAAAGGAATCGCTGAACCGGGCGTTCAGTTACCTACAAAGCACCAAGGACAGGCTGGGGCTCGTCCAGGTGCTAGCCCAGAAAGACTTGTATGCCGAGGCAGTGGACCTGTCGGGGAGCCACATCGAGTGCCCCTGCGGCGTCGCCTTCTTTGTCGCCATGATCTCAGCCATTCAGAATCGTCGCATCCAGGCCGGTACGGTTATTTTGGGCGATCTCACCATTCAAGGGAATATCAAAGGGCTAGCATCGATCGTTGAACCACTGCAACTGGTCATGGAGGGCGGTGCGCTGCGGGCGCTGGTGCCGCTATCCAACAAGGCCCAATTCGCGGGATTGCCGGAAGAGGTGGTGGAAAAATTGGATATCGTGTTTTATGGCGACGTCGACCGGGCGCTACTTAAGAGCGTAGAGCTATAGCCAAAAGCCCTTTCGATCACCGCTCAGAATGCCTGGGGTACCTGGGCTAGAGCTTAAACCGTCGTGCATCATATCGAAAGGGAGTGGACGACGAGTCCATAGCCTCCCTCACCTCCGCGCCGGGCGCAGCCTGTACGTCACCAGCACGGCCGTCAGCAGTACGCCTGCCGCAGTAATCCACGAAGGCAGTTCATAGCCATACCTCCCGACCAGAGTTCCGATGAGCCATGGAGCTACCACGACCGCGCCATCGACCAGAAAGCGATACACCCCCATGGTGTGGCGTAACCGCTCCCCACGCGCCAACTGGGCCAGCGCCGCCGAGGGCATGCCCCAGGCCGCGAAGCTGGTATGAATGCCGATCGACACCAGAAGCAATCCCCACAAGCCCTGCGCCTGGGGAAACCAGGCCAGGACGAGTGCCATAAGCAGCATCGCTGGTGCCAACACAATTCGGTAATCGAGCCGATCCGACAACCATCCCACCGGCAGCAGAAGCGCCAGGTCGACCAAAAGCCCCGCTGTAAGGACCATTCCCAGCGTTGACGTTGACACCCCTACCACCTCCCCGCCGTAGAGCGGAATCGCGGTTGAGAGAAAGCCAGACCAGGTAAAGGACAAGATAAACGCCGTAAGATAGGCGCTCAGAAGAGCAGTCATGTGTGAAGGGCGGGGTCCCACCTTGTCTGCGGGCGGTGGCCGCGTCGGTATGGCCTCATTGTCTGACGCCGACTTCCGGGTGAGGGCGCGAGTGTCCTCCTCCAAGGCCTGTCGAGTGAAGATCACCCAGGCGAACGCACCTACGACAAACAACGCTCCCAGGGCAAATGCGGCGCGCCAGTGGATTAGCGAGGCCATCAGCCCCGACAATGTCGGACTGACTGCGCTGCCGCCGATCGCCGAGAATTCCAAGAGGTTATTGGCGCGCCCCTGGGCGGTCGGCGGGGTCGATTCGATGATGACTGTGAGCCCAGCCAACGTCGTAATGCTGACGCCAAGCCCGACCAGTACACGGGTGCTGACCAACCAGTAGAAACCAGGCGCCAAGGCGCAGAGAAGCGATCCGAAACCGGTGATCATGATCCCCAACGAGAGCAATCTGAACAAAGGGATCCAACTGAGCAGATAGGCGGCCATGATGTCCATCGCCACACGGCTTAGGCCAAACATGGAGATGAGCAATCCGAGTTCGCCGTAGCCGACGTCGAAGGTCTCCCGCAGCAGGGGAAGAAGTGGGCTCAGGATCCCGCCTTGTGCAAATGCGAGCAAGAAACGCATGGGACAGATCGTCCAGGCGGCCGGATAGGCGGCAAGTGGGTGTGACTTCACTCCTTGCTCCCCGCTTCCGGTGTCACGCTCGAAGAGCTTGGAGTGGGCGCCCCCGTTTCTCCTCCAGCGGCGGGTCGATCGAAGGTGATGATGTGCATCTCGCGAGGCTTGGCAGGAATCGGCTGGACGATGCGCTTGAGCTCAAGCTGGATCAACTCGAGGGTGTTTGGCAACGGGATACATTCGAGGACGATGCGGACGCCGGGGTCATCGCGATGGGCATCAAAGTGGATGTCGTAGACGATCCCCAGATTCCGCAAGACCGGGATGATTTGGCTCTCGATCTCCCGCACGCGATGCGGGGGCAGGCGTTCGCAGTTGGTGAGAAAGTGGGTATGCAACCAGGTGTGTCGGCGATCTAGGATATTCATAGTGGTTCAAGTCCATTAGGGATCGGCAACAGGCCAGGATTGAAACCCGGCTCGACGCCTATCGCTCAGCTCGTCATAATCGGCCACTCGCTAGTCAGCTCTTCTTCCCACCGTGGTCCTCCCCCATCAAGAGGGAGGGAAGAGATGAGTACCATCGATGATCGTCACCAGCTCGCGTAATGAGCTAATGACCGGGCAATCGGCCTGTTGTGCGCCGCGCCGACGTAACCACACGGCATACATTCCCGCCTGCTGTGCTCCAACGACATCCTGCTGATAATTATCGCCGACATGTAGGACTTCGCCCGCCGGGACGCCGGCTCGCTCGAGCGCCGATTCAAAGATGCGCCGATGGGGTTTCTCCCACCCTACGACGGCTGACAGAATAACATGGTCAAAATAGGGCATGAGCCTGAGTCCCTCCAGTAACGGTCCCAGACGAATATCCCAGTTGGAGAGCACCCCCATGATCAGGCCACGTGCGTTCAGGGCCTGCAATACCTCGAAGACCTCTGGATACACACGCCAGACGTCAGGCTCTGCAAACAGTCGGTATAGCTCATCAAAAAAAACATCGAAAGGATGTGGCATACCCAAGGGGCGGAACGTCTCGGCCACCAGCGCATGCCACCAGCGCCGACCATCCGCTTCACCGATGCCGTAACGCACCGGATCGCCCACCGCCTTGACTTGCAGTGCCTCCCAACTGCGCCGGAATTGCGCCTGTATGTCGGCAGCATTAACGTTGACCCCGTACTTTCGTGCTGTGCGGGCATACAGCTCGCCGACAGGGGGTTCGGGATACAACAGCGTATTGGCCGCATCGAAAAAGACCGTGCTGAATCGTTTCGTCATACCGCAATCCTCTGGATTGTAGAGCCGGGAGGAATTATGCACCATTATGCAGTGAACCTACGATCCTGTCTGTACTGCAGCGGAGTAGTCCCGTCGAACGTTGCAGGGAGCAATAAGCGAAGTGTATCACAATCACGGCGCCTAGGACAATGGGCGGCGTATCCCCGAGTGCACGGCAGCAATGGCAGCATTTGATTTCGTTGCCGAATGCTGATCTCGCAGCCGTAAATGCGTCCCCTCGGAGGCTGCCTTGGGGGCAGACGGGATTTTGCACTTCGTACGTGTTAGCGATGGCTGCCATGGGGATATGTCGGCCGCAGCGTGTGGGTGAAACATCACCTGAAAGCGCGCCCTACTGCGGACATAAGGGGCACATATGTCGTCCTCGTCGAGCACGCCCCACTCTTCTCACATCCACATTGACAGAGCCCCCTTGCAGAGGGTCGCGGTCGCTACATCGGCAGTTTTAGCAAGCCCGAGCACACTGGACTGGGGCTGGCGTGCCATCGTGATGCTCCCAACGGGCGAGGGGTAGCCTAATTCGGGGGAGCATTCGACCCAGATTTAATCCAGGTTTGCGATGTGCTTCCCGTGAAGTCGCCCACGGTATTGGGTTTTGCTGAGGGGCCCGCTCTGTGCGTGATTCTCTTTCCCTTCCCATCCCTGTCTTGTAGCCGTGGTAGAAGTGAAGTACGTGAGAGCGGTGGATTCAAGTCTGAGACATGTGTGGACGATAGCATGGGCGCTGCGCAACTACGGGTGCCTTGTCCATTCCAGTATCTTGCACCATGGATCTCCCACAAGTTGCTTTTCGTACAATTGATGCCACGGAGCGTCTCGTGTCCTGCCGAATTTGTGTCTGGCCCAATTGTAATAGGTGCAGAATGTCGGAGCCAAGAGCAGAATGTCGGAGCCAAGAACGGTGACGTGCACGGTGGAGTACGCATGAGAGCTCGCCACCTTCAGAGGAACGAATTGTGTCCTGTTGGTTGCGGGGATGAGTGGAGAGATGTCAACGAACTTGTGTTTTGTCTATGACACAAGCGGTACAAGCATGCAGCGGGATGAAAGAGGTTAGGTGGTTCAAGGAATCCCCCTTTTCGCGAGGAGGGATATCAGCAGCCTAGACCACTCACTTGACCACTCAATAGAGCTGTTTTCTAAAGCTCAAATACTAACTAATATCATATTACCCTGCCTTACAGCCTGTCAAGGGCAAACCACCCGAAAGGGTGGGGCGCAAAGCCACTGGCCTACGTCCCGCAGGCGCGGGATATGGCAGCAGGGTTGCCGGGCACCCACAGCACCTCTGACGGGGCTGTGCGCCGTGCACGGCCAGATTGAGGAGAGCCATCAGACATCGAGGGACGATACACCTGGATTGCTGGGATGGCCCGATCATCAGGAGGTGCATCACAATGTTGTCTATTGAGCGTCGACAGCCAACTTTCCAGACTGCCGCTGTCAGTCACGCGAGGTCTTCCCACAATGTTGCATCTATTGTTAGTAGAATTGGCTTCAGGGTCGTCGCCTGCTTAGTGGTGCTCGTGGGGCTGATGGGCGGAGGGGCATCCGTCGCCACTGGAAACAGCATCAGGAAGATCGTCGTCTTTCAGGCTGGGATTTCTGCGCAGGTGCAACAACAAGTGGTCGCGCGGAGCGGGAGTCGGGTGCTAAGCCTCCTCTCGCTGATTAATGGCGTTGCAATCGAACTACCCACAGAGAGTGCCGCGCAGGCTCTGGTAGCACTGCAAGCGGATCCAACTGTGGTGGGGGTCTACGATGACCTCACGAATTCAGGACAGGATGGGGGGGGGGACAACGTCATTGTCATCACTCCTGCCGATCCTCCTACTCAGGAGTTTTACCCTTGGGGACTGGACACAATCCATGTCCCCGATGTGCATCAAGAAGATCCCGGGTTAAAAGGCTCTGGAGTGATAGTCGCCATTCTCGACACAGGTATTGATATGAACCACCCTGATCTGAGCAAAAGTATTAAAGGTGGATACAACGCCATGGCCGGACAGGACTCACGGAACTACCAAGACGACAACGGCCATGGGACGCATATGGCAGGGGTTATCGCGGCGCGTATGAATCACCTCGGGGTCGTCGGCGCAGCGTACCAAGCCCAAATCGTGGCCGTGAAGGTGCTCGATCAGTATGGGAATGGTCACCTGTCCGATCTCCTCAATGGCCTAGGATGGATTAGCACCAACAAGATTAGAGTCGTCAATATGAGCCTGGGCTTCTCTGAGGATAGTCCTCTCCTCGAACAGGCGATCCAACGCCTCTATGAGGCGGGCGTGATCATGGTGGCCTCCGCTGGAAACGGAGGCACTACCTGTGCCCAGGACGGTGGCGGGGATGATGGCGGCGGGGATGATGGTGGCGGAGATGGTATCGCCCAAGATGGCGGCGGCGACGATGGCGGCGGAGATGCGGACTGCCAGACCTCCCAAAAGGCCGTCCACTACCCGGCTCGGTACCCCTGGGTGATATCGGTAGCGGCCACTAACGGCGATGACAAGGTAACGGGTTACAGCCAATCTGGAAAGGTTGATGTGGCAGCCCCTGGCGGCTCCCAGTCGGGGCCGCGCATCTTCTCTACTAACAAAGGGGGAGGCTATGGGTGGGGTAGTGGGACCAGCCAGGCGGCCGCACATGTCACCGGTGCCCTCGCACTGGTATTACAAAAAAATCCAAAGATGTCTTATGAGGAGGCGATGACACTCCTGCAGGAGACGGCTAGGGATCTCGGCGAGCCGGTGGAGCGGCAGGGGGCGGGATTGATCGATGTAGAGGCCATGATCAAGGCTCTCAAACGATGACGACGTTGCTGAGGCATCTCAAACCGGTGCAATGAGCGAAGCTAGTGCCCTTTTAAATAAATTTTGAAACACTCGGCTGTTGTGATTTGCCATTTCGCGGCCAATCTGGTACCCGAAATCGGACAGGGCAACATCAGAATTAATTTAAAAAAGCACTAGGCTACGCACTCGCCACACGGCCTATATTGGAACTACCCTTGATGCGGGGATGCGATCAACGCCTTCTGCCCAGGTTTGGGCGGCGAGAGGTCTGCATCTCATCCCCATGCAAGGAATTCAGTGGAAAAAGAGGGAGGTCAGATGCCAAAGTTAGTACGCACAGGATCTCTGGTGTGGTTGTGGGTTTGCCTTTACGTACTAATGTGCAGCTCCTTCGGCTTGGCAGAAACTCCGGGGAGGCTGGAGCCGGACGCAAGGTTCGGGGGCACGTATCGTCGTGCGCTGGCTAACAATCCGGCTACGCTTGATCCTGCCTTTGTGAGCGATATTTATAGCCGCACCGTTGTCACGCAGATCTCCAAGGGCTTGGTCCAGTTTGATGCGCACCTCAATCCTGTTCCTGCCATCGCTGAGTTCTGGGAAGCTTCCCGTGATGGGCGTATCTGGACCTTCACCTTGCGCCAAGGGGTTCAGTTCCATCATGGCAGAGAGGTGACGGCGCAGGATTTTGTCTACTCCTTTACGCGCCTTCTCAGTCCCAAAGCGCTTGGCCCTATGATCGATTTCCTTCGCCGGATTCAGGGAGCCGATGAGTTCATTGAGGGGAAAGCGGCCACGGTTCAAGGGTTGAAAGCCATTGATCGCTATACCCTGCAGCTAGCTCTGAAAGAACCATTTGCCCCCTCTTTGACTGTCTTGGCACTGGCCAATGCCGCGGTCGTCCCCCAGGAAGAGGTGGAACGATTGGGAGATCGCTTCGCACAGGCTCCGGTGGGGGCTGGACCGTTCAAATTGGTGCGCTGGGAGCCTGGCAAGGAAATCGTTTTGGCAGCCAATGAGCATTACTATGAGGGCCGACCCTTTCTCGATACCGTCGTGTTCAAGGTCGGTGGAACGTTTGAGCAGACCTTCGCTCAGTTCCTCGCGGGGAACCTGGATGAGGCGATCATCCCAAGCGGCAAGACGGAAGAGGTCCAGAAGGAGCCCCGGTACCGGCAGTATCAACTACTCCGAAGGCCGACGCTTGGCCTGCTCTTCATCGGGTTTAACACGCATCTCAAACCGTTTGATGATAAGCGTGTGCGGCAGGCGTTCAACTATGCCGTGGACAAGGAAGCCATCGTCCGGGAGATCACACAAATGGGAAGCCTGTCGGCGAATGGAGTTCTTCCTCCTGGCATGCCTGGGTACGATCCTGATCTCCAGGGGTATGCCTATGATCCCGCTAAGGCCAAGCAGCTTTTGGCAGAAGCAGGATATCCGAATGGGGCTGGTTTCCCAGTTGTCCAGATCTGGACCGTGTCTAAAGCTGAGAGCACGAAGGCAGAGCTGGTAGCCTATCAACGATATCTAGCCGAACTAGGCGTTAAGCTGGACATCTACTTTACTGATGCATGGACGCGCTACACAGAAATGTTGCAGCGTGGGGAACTCCAAATGTTCCGCTATGCATGGTATGCGGACCTCCCCGACCCCGATAATTTTTTCTTTCCACTCCTCCATTCTGCTGGCCAGCCCAACTATATGCGCTACGGAAATCCCCAAGTGGATCGACTATTGGAGCGGGCTAGGGAAGAGTTAGATTATGCCCAGCGGGTCACACTCTACCGTGAAGCAGAGCGCATCGTCATGGAAGATGCGCCATGGATTACCCAGCACAACCACATCTTCGAGTACCTGTATCAGCCATACGTGCAAGGAGTAGAGGTCAGCCTCTTGGGAGATCGGTGGATTCCGATGAACAAGATATGGTTGAAGCGCACCCCCGCAGAGCCCAGCACGGGGACGACATCTAATGTCAAGACTATGCAGTAATCTTACGCTGCTGTTGCCTCGGGTAGCTGGCATCAGCGGTGTCAAGGGCAGGCTATGGTGTACCCTCAGGAACCTGCCTCTGCGGGCGCTTCAGCTTCTTCGCAGCAGCTTGCGGGCGAAGTTTATCGCCCTCATCGTGTCCCTGGAAATTGTCTTAATGGGGGCGGTGACGTTTGTGGTAGAGGGACATCAGCGTCGAGCCATTTTGGAGCAAACGCAATTACGCGCGTTATCTCTGGGAACCAGCTTAGCGGCTTTGAGTGAAGGATATTTGCTCAGCTATAACTTCGTCAAACTGGAACAGACGTCAGAGAATGTGGCGACTAGCGAAGCAGACGTGGTGTATACCGTAACCCATCTGCGGGATGGAAAAGTTGCGGCGTTCAGTGGACGGCATGATCTCCAGGGCAGAACCCTCGATGATCCCGTGAGTCGGCAAGCTCTGGCGACCGACACGCCGTTGGTGCAGCATATTCTGATCTCTCAAACCAAGGAGCCCGGCTATGATGTGGCTATTCCGGTGTATGCTCCTGGGAGCTCAAAGAAGTGGGGAACAATTCGGTTGGGGTTTTCCCTCCGGCATGCTTATGCACTCATCCATCGGACCAGACGCGATCTCGCCCTGCTCAGTCTGGCTTCGATATTCTGTGGCACATCACTTGCTGTCTTCCTAGCTATGCGCATCTCAAAGCCGGTCGGCCAATTGGTGGTAGGAGTGCATCAATTTGCGGAGGGCGCCTACGATCGTCCCATTCGAGTTGATGCAAGTGACGAAATCGGCTACTTGGCAGAGGCTTTTGAGCGGATGCGCACGTCATTGCGGAGCCATCTTACCCATCTGGCCGAGGAAAAACAACGCCTGGAGGAAACTAATTGCCGACTGCAGGAGACGCAGCAACAACTCCTCCAGAGTGAGCGATTGGCGGCTGTGGGCAAGTTAGCTGCCCGGGTGGCTCACGAAGTCAATAATCCTCTTGCGATTATCAAGACGGCTATTTGCATTCTGAGAAATCAGAGCGATGAGGATGACCTGACCAATGGGCATCTACAGACGATCGAGGAGGAAATCAATCGCATTGCTCGCATCCTCCGAGAACTGCTCGATTTCTCGCGCCCCAGCCCCATCGAGCAGATGGTGGATGTGAATGCTGTGATCCAAAGCCTGGAATTCTTGCTAGCGCAGAATCTCCAAGAAAAGCAGATTGCCCTCAGCGTCATGCTCGACCCGGCAGTCCCACAGGTGCAGATGTCTCCAGATCACTTGAAGCAGGTGCTCTTCAATCTAGTACGCAATGCTGAGGATGCCATGCCCAGCGGAGGGCACCTGAGGATCCAGACCGGTCCTGCAGATGCAGGCGTGGAAGTGAGTATAGCGGACAGTGGATGCGGTATCGCATCAGAACATATCCCCTATCTGTTTGATCCCTTCTTCACCACGAAAGCGGATCAGGGGGGGATGGGACTTGGCTTATCTGTGTTATACGGCATCATCAAGAATGCCCATGGGCGTATTGAAGTTGAGAGCGAAGTCGGCAAGGGGAGTACGTTTCGAGTGATCTTGCCAACCTGCAAGGCCTAAGTGCTATCGCTCCCAAAGCGGAACGACGCACAAGGAGTCGGGATTCATGGGTGAACAGCCTGTCATTCTCCTCATTGAAGATGAAGCACGCTTGCGGGATAACTTGCAGACCCTACTACAGAGCGAAGGCTATCATGTTACGACAGCACAGAATGGTGCGGAGGGGATCAAGCGGTTACGACGAGAGTCCTTTGATCTGGTGATCACGGATCTCGTCATGCCTGAGGTGGATGGTTTCCAGGTTCTGGAATATCTGAAAGCTTATTCACCGGAAACCGTTGTGGTGGTGATGACGGCCTATGTATCGGCAGGATCCGTCATCGACGCTCTGCGCAAAGGGGCCTATGATTATCTCTCCAAGCCCTTCGAATTCGAGCTAATGAAGGCCACAATTGCGCGTGCGCTGGAGAAAGCGCATCTGCAAAAAAGCCTTCGGCACTACATGAGCAAGTTGGAAGGAATGGTCGATGAACGGACCGAGGCGCTCCAGCAGGCAAATGGCCGGCTTGAGGCGGCCAACCGCCTGAAGAGCGAATTCTTAGCCAATATGAGCCATGAGATCCGCACACCGATGAACGGTATCATCGGCATGACCGAACTCGCACTCGATACCAAGCTCACGG
>Ga0137403_10003948_pt1 | contig 17620 bp, 20 predicted proteins | sample CZOMad2_1_16fung_FD_122057 | JGI IMG/M metagenome (GOLD analysis project Ga0137403, IMG submission 122057) | Vadose zone soil fungal communities from Angelo Coast Range Reserve, California, USA - CZOMad2_1_16fungal (Hybrid Assembly) | ecosystem: Environmental > Terrestrial > Soil > Vadose zone...
AACGGACGGAGGCCGAAAGGTCAACGGGCAAGAATACCACCACTATCAACGAGGAGGTGCTGAACGAGATCGAGGCGAATTGGGCCAACCCAATCTTCCGCTATTCTATTTGTCCGCCCAAAGATGTATTGTCTGGGATCAATCGCCACCTTCAGCTTTCAGGACTCAAGGCAGTCTCTTTCGAGGCAATCGCCAAGCATGTGCGGGAGGCAGAACTAGATCCGGAATTCGTACAGCTCTTGCATAAAGTTGAAGCACTCGCGCCACAGTGACATCGCGCTAAATTTGTTACTATTTTGTTAGATTGCCCTGCCGCCAATATCGTCGATATGCGCGTGCGCGACGGCGATAGCGTAAGTTACGTGCCCGCGGCCTTGAGCGTGTTCCGCATCGGCGCCGACGGCAGGCTCGATTTTGCGCGCAAGTACGACGTCGAGCTCGGCGGCAAGTTTCAGTGGTGGGCGGGGATAGTCAGGCTGCCGGCGGCGTAGCCGTGCCGCGGAACCGTTTAGTCAGACGTGACGAACCCGCCCGACAACGCATTATCCTCGAGCGTAAGCCGCTGGCTCGCGGCATTCGAGGAGGCGCTCGCCGCGGGCGATAACTCACTCGAAACGCTGTTCCTTCCCGACTCGCACTGGCGCGATCTGCTCGCTTTCACGTGGCGAGTCCAGACGGTCAGCGGCGCAGGGAAGATCCTCGCTGCGCTGAAACACCACGACGCAGAAGCGTCCGGATTCGAGATCGACCGCGAGCGCGCGCCGCCGAGCCGCGTCACCCGCGCCGGAACCGAGGTCATCGAGGCGATCTTCCGCTTCGAGACCGCGCGCGGGCGGGGGATCGGGGTGGTGCGGCTGATCCCGGAGAGCGCGCGAGCCTGGACGCTCCTCACCGCGCTCGACGAGCTGAAGGGCTTCGCGGAGAGCGTCGGCAGCCGCAGGCCGCGTGGCGAAGCGTATTCCAGGGACTTCCGGGGGCCGAACTGGCTCGACCGGAGAAAAAACTCGGCTTCTTACAACGGCAAGGATCCGGAGGTCCTGGTGGTCGGCGGCGGCCACGCCGGGCTTTCCATCGCCGCGCGCCTGAAGCAATTGAACGTCGATGCGCTCATCGTCGATCGCGAAAGCCGCATCGGAGACAACTGGCGCAACCGCTATCACGCGCTGACGCTGCACAACCAGGTCCACGTCAACCACCTGCCCTACATGCCATTCCCCGCGACGTGGCCGGCCTATGTGCCCAAGGACAAGCTCGCGGGCTGGTTCGAGGCCTACGCCGAGAGCATGGAGCTCGATTTCTGGACCGGCACCGAGCTCTCGGGCGGGAGCTACGACGAGGGAACGGAGTGCTGGACGGTCGACCTGCGGCGAGCGGACGGAGGGACGCGCACGCTGCGTCCCCGGCACATCGTCATGGCGACCGGCGTCAGCGGAATGCCGAACGTGCCCGATATTCCCGGCCTCTCGAATTTCGGCGGCCGGGTGATGCATTCCCACGAGTACGGCGACGCCACCGAATGGAAGGGACGCGACGTCCTGGTCATCGGCACGGGCAACAGCGGCCACGACATCTCCCAGGACCTGCACTCGAACGGCGCACGGGTCGCGCTGGTGCAGCGCAGTCCGACCCTGATCCTCAACATCGAGCCGAGCGCGCAGCTCCCCTACGCCTTGTACGGCGAGGGCATCCCGCTGGAGGACTGCGACCTCATCACCTCGTCGATGCCGCTCGCGCTGACGAAAAAGGCTCACCGCGCGATGGCCGAGCAGGCGAGAAGACTGGACAAGCCGCTGCTCGACGGCCTGTCCGGCGCCGGTTTCAGGGTCGACACCGAGGACGAAACGGGGTGGCAGTTCAAGTACTGGCAACGCGGCGGAGGTTACTACTTCAACGTCGGCTGCTCGGACCTGATCGTCGAGCGCAAGATCCGCGTGGTGCAGTCTTCGGACATCGGAACATTCGTCGCGGAAGGAGCGCGGACGCGCGGCGGAGAGACGCTCCGCGCCGAGCTGATCGTGCTGGCGACCGGCTACCTGGGCCTGGAACATCTCGTCCGCAAGCTGTTCGGCGGCGGCGTCGCCGGACGCGTCGGCCCGGTATGGGGCATCGACGAGGAAAAGCAGGAGCTGCGCAACATGTGGACGCCCACCGGCCAGAGCGGCCTGTGGTTCATCGGCGGCAGCTTCGCGCAGTGCCGGATCTATTCGAAGGTCCTGGCGCTCCGCATCAAGGCCGAGGAGGAAGGGCTGATTCCGGCCCGCTAACCCCGCCGCAAGGTGCGCGAGCGCTTTACCGCATCGCGCTTGAGCGCGGCCGTCCCGAACTTGAACTTCGCCCCCGAGGGCTCCTGCCGGCCGGGTGCGCTGCGCGATCCCGCCCTGACGCTCCTGCGCCGCGGGCTGCGCCGGATCATCGCGGTGACCTCGGAAAGCGCCGGAGGCGCCGTCCCCCCCTTGAACCCTTCGAGCCTGCGGTAGAGCTCGGCCGCGGCGAGGTGAAAACCGCCGGGCAGGCCGGCGGCTTCGAAGCTCGCCGCGATCTCCTCCATCTCACCGATCCAGCGCCAAGCCTTGCGCGCCTGCACGGTGACCGCCTCGGAGCGCTTGTCGATTCCGGGCTGGGAGATCTTCCATTCGGCGAGCAGGGCGGCGTCCACGCCTTCTACCTCGGCCAGGGAACGGACCGCGGCGAGGAGCGCGGTCGCGCCCTTGGTCCACGCCGCAAAGCAGGCCTTCAGCGCCGACGCCGCGCCCGGCGACGCGTCGAGCGCGATCGCCTCCATGTGGGTCCCGGCGAAAAGAGCGGCCACCTCGCGCGCGGGCCCGCCCGACAGGTACAGGCGCGAGCGGCCGGCCTCGACCGGCGGCGGACCGATGATGCCGGCGTCGACGAAGCTCGCGCCCGCCTTCTCCACCGTGCGGCCCACGCTGCGCGCCGTCTCGGGCGCAATCGCGTTGGCGTCGACGAAGACGCCCTCGAATCCGTGACCAGCGACCTCGCGCGCAAGCGCGAGCGCGCCGTGCGGCGGGCAGACCGACAGCGCCATGTCCGCAACGTTCAAGGCGCGCTCGACCGAGCCCAGGTCCTCGAGCCCCGCGGCGATTGCGCGCGAGCGCGTCGCCGCGCTGCGCCGGGCCGATGCCCAGACGACTCTGAAGCCCCGCCGCGCGAGGCACGCGCCGATCGCCGAGCCCATTTCCCCCGGGTGGAGGAGCGCTATCGTCTTGACCGGCATGGCGGGCATCAATGACCCGGGGTGACGATCTGAATGTGCTCGCGACTGACGTTCAGGAAGGGCGCGCTCAGGATCTTGCGGTCGCCGATCTCCCAGACCTCGGCGTCGGTCACGGCGATGAAGTCCTTCGCCTCGACCATGTAGTCGGTCACGCGCGCGCCGGGCGTGAGCTCGATGTAGCCCTTGACGCGGTAGGTTCCGGTCAGGATAGTCACCTTTGTCTTGTTCGGACCCATGGCATCGCACCTCGCTCGGTCTGATCCGCCTGCCTTCCGACGGGTATTCTAATGTATGCTCGGGCGCAGTCGAGCCATCACCCGCGAAACCTTACGATCGTGAAGACTTTCCGCTATAACGTCATTGTCCACTGGGGCGATACCGATCCGGCGAAAATCGTCTTCTACCCGAACTACTTTATCTGGTTCGACGAGAGCACGCGACTGTTCTGGGATTCGGTGGGCCTCGACTGGGATTCTCTCGGCAAGCGATACAACGTTCTCGGACTGCCGATCGTAGAGGCGCAAGCGAGGTTCCTGTCGCCGTCCAAGTTCCGCGACGAGATCGCCGTCGAGAGCCAGATCACGGAATGGAACGCCAAGACCTTCAAGATCAGCCACGCCGTACTGAACAAAGGCCAGCGTGTGGTCGAAGGTTACGAGATCCGCGTCTGGGCCGTGCCGCGGCCTGACGATCCCGGCCGCCTCAAGGCGATGCCGATTCCCGCCGAGGTCAAGGCGGCGTTCGAATAGCGCCCATGCCCAAGCAAATCGTCACTTCGCAGGCGGCGCCCACCACCGGATTCACCGACAAGGGCACGACCTCGCCCCTCGCGCAGGCGATCCGCGCCGGAAATCTGCTTTTCGTCTCGGGCCAGGGACCGCTCGACCCGAAGACGCGCGAGGTGGTGGGCCCGGACATCCGCGAGCAGACGAGACAGACCCTGGCCAACCTGAGGAATGTCCTCGACGCGGCCGGGCTGGATTTCAGGCACGTCGTGAACATGCGCGTGGTGCTGAGAAACACCGAGGACTTCCCCGCGTTCAACGAGGCCTTCCGCGAATTCATGCAGGGCGAGAAAGTCACGCGCACCTGCGTCGGCGCCACGCCCCACAGGAAGGGCGTGAACGTCGAGATCGACTGCGTGGCGAGCTTCGAGTAGCGCTTCGCGGCATGCTCAAACCCGCCGGGCTCACTCACGGCCATTACGAGTGCCGCTCGCTCGAGGAAACGCTGCCCGTCCTCACCGAGCTTCTCGCCATGAAAGTCGTGGAACGCGGGACCAAGGAGGCGCTGGTCCAGCATCCCAACACCGACTGGCGCCTCGTGGTGCACGAGGCGGGCGCGGAAGCGGGCGACAAACCGCACAACAACCACTACGGCGTGCGCGTGGCGCACGGCGGGGAGATCGACGCCGCGCACCGGTACCTCGAGGCGAACAAGGCGCGCTACGGCCTCACCCGCGTCTCGCCCCCGCGCGCGCAGCACTACGCGCGCTCGGTCTACTTCGCCGAGCCCGGAGGGAACACGCTCGAGATCGAGTACTACGACCCGCAGGCCGCCGCCGAGGGGCGCAGCATCGCCGCGCCGCACTGGCAGCGCGAGCTCGCCGAGAGCGACTTCCCGGGCCGCGGCTACGTGCCGCAGGCGCTCACCCACGGCACGCTCGAGTGCCACGACAAGGACGCGAGCGCCGCCTTCTACCGCGACGTCCTCGGCCTGCAGATCGCCGGCGGCGGCAGGATCTCGGTGTACATCAAGCACCCCTCCACGCCGTGGTACCTCGTGGTGCTGCCGATGCCCAAGCGCAAGAAGCCCCTGCGGCCGGTGAACCGGTTCACGCTGACGCTGGCCTCTGCGGACGACGTCGAAAAGGCCCACCGCGAGCTCGCTTCCAAGGCCACCGAGCTGCAGCCGATCGAGCGCAGCGAGAGCTGTACTTCGTTCCTCTTCGCCGACCTCGACCGCAACTGGTGGGAAGTACGGGCCTGAGCGCGATCCCGCACAGTCCCATGATGCAGCAGTACCTGCGCATCAAGGGCGAGCATCCCGACATCCTGGTGTTCTACCGGATGGGCGATTTCTACGAGCTGTTCTACGACGACGCCGAAAAGGCGTCGCGCCTGCTGGACATCGCGCTCACCTCGCGCGGCGTGTCGGCAGGCACGCCGGTGAAGATGGCCGGCGTGCCCGCCCACTCGGTGGAGCAGTACCTCGCCAAGCTGGTGAAGCTCGGCGAGTCGGTGGCGATCTGCGAGCAGATCGGCGATCCGGCCACGGCGAAGGGGCCGGTCGACCGCCAGGTGACGCGCATCGTCACGCCGGGAACGCTGACCGACGCGTCGCTGCTCGAGGACAAGGCGGACAACATCCTGTTGTCGCTGTCGAGAGATAAATCCACGGTGGGGCTTGCCTGGCTGTCGCTCGCGAGCGGCGCCCTGCGCGTCGCCGAAGTCGCGCCGCAGGCGCTCGCCAACGAGCTGAAGCGCATAGGGCCCGCCGAGGTCCTGGCGGCGGACGACTTCATGCTGGACGGATTCTTCGTCACGCGGCTTCCCGCCTGGCATTTCGACGTCGACAGCGGGAAGAGAAGGCTCCTGCAGCAGCTCGGCGCGGCGACGCTCGCCGGGTATGGCTGCGAGGATCTTACGGTCGCGATCGGCGCGTGCGGCGCATTGCTCGAGTACGCCGGCAAGACGCAAGGTCAAGCGCTCGCGCACGTCACCGCGGTGAAGGCCGAGCGCGCCGGCGAGTACGTGAGGCTCGATGCGGCGACGCGCCGCAATCTCGAGCTCACCGAGACGCTGCGCGGCGAGCCCGCGCCGACCCTGTTCTCCCTGCTCGACGAATGCGCGACCGGCATGGGCAGCCGGCTCCTTCGTCTCTGGCTGCATCACCCGTTGAGGGACCGCGCGGTGCTGGCGCACCGGCACGAGGCCGTCGCTACGCTGCACGATACGGATCTGCACAAGATACTGCGCGGCATGTCCGACGTCGAGCGGATCACCGCCCGGGTCGCATTGCGCAGCGTGCGGCCCCGCGAGCTCGCCGGGCTGCGCGAGAGCCTGAAGCTGCTGCCGGAGCTGGTCGCCGCGATACCGCATTCGGGCCTGCTCGACGAGCTGCGGGCCGACCTCGCGCTGCCCGGCGCCTGTGTCGATCTCCTGGAGAAAACCCTCCACATCGAGCCCGCGGCGCGGGTGATCGACGGGGGCGTGATCGCCGGCGGCCACAGCGCCGACCTCGACGAATTGCGCAAGCTGCAGACGCACGCCGGCGATTTTTTGATAGAGCTGGAAAAGCGTGAAAAGGAGCGGACAGGCATCCCCAACCTGCGCGTCGCCTACAACCAGGTGCACGGCTACTACATCGAAGTGACGAACGCGCACGCGGGCAAAGTGCCGGACGACTACCGCCGCCGGCAGACGCTGAAGAACGCCGAGCGTTACATCACGCCGGAGCTGAAGACGTTCGAGGACAAGGCCTTGTCCGCCCGCGACCGCGCGCTGGCGCTCGAGAAATCGCTCTACGAAGAGCTGCTTCAGTCGCTGCAGGTCCATGTGCCGGTCCTGCAGCGGATCGCGCGCGGCCTGGCGCAAATCGACGTGCTGTGCAGCTTTGCCTCGGTTGCGGCGAAACGCAATTACAGCCGCCCGGTGTTCGTGGAGGACAGCCGAATCGAGCTCGAGGCCGGCCGCCACCCGGTCGTCGAGGGACAGATCGACAGCTTCATCGCCAACGACTGCCGGCTGTCCCCGGCGCGCCGCCTGCTGCTCATCACCGGCCCCAACATGGGCGGCAAGTCGACCTACATGCGGCAGGTGGCGCTCACGGTGCTGATGGCGCATGTCGGCTCGTTCGTTCCCGCCCGGGCCGCGCGCATCGGCCCGATCGACCAGGTGTTCACCCGCATCGGCGCGGCCGACGACCTCGCCGGCGGGCGCTCGACCTTCATGGTCGAAATGACCGAGAGCGCCAGCATCCTGCACAACGCCACCGAGAAAAGCCTGGTGCTGATGGACGAGGTCGGACGGGGGACCTCGACCTTCGACGGCCTCGCGCTCGCCTGGGCCATTGCGAGGCATCTGGTGGAAAAGAACCGCTGCCTGAGCCTGTTCGCCACTCACTACTTCGAGATGACGCGCCTTGCCCTCGACTACGAGGAGGTCGCCAACGTCCATCTCGACGCGGTGGAGCACAAGGACAGCGTGGTGTTCCTGCACGCAGTGGAGGAAGGACCGGCGAGCCAGAGCTACGGCCTGCAGGTCGCGGGGCTCGCCGGCGTGCCGAAGTCGGTGATCCGGCAGGCGCGACGCTATCTCCAGGTCCTGGAGGATTCAAGCCTCGCTTCATCGCAGCAGAGAGACCTGTTTGCCCGCAGCCAGCCCGAAGAGCCGGAGCCCGCCTCCGACGCGCTGCGCGACGAGCTGGCGAAGCTCAATCCCGACGAGCTTTCGCCGCGCGAGGCGCTCGAGCTCCTTTACCGCCTGAAAAAACTGCAGTGATCGACGTCGCCACGGGAAATCAGGGACAGACCACGTTTTTCTGCCCCCCTGACAAGGGGGGAGCGAACTTGTGAGCGGGGGGTTCGACCTAGTCGACATCGGCGCGAATCTTACGCACGCAGCATTCCGCGATGACGCGGACGAGGTCATCGCGCGCGCAAGGCAGGCGGGAGTGAGCACCATGATCGTCACCGGCACGACGGTGGACGAGAGTGAGAAGGCCTTGGCGCTCGCTGAATCCCATCCGGGAGTTCTTTTTGCCACCGCCGGCGTGCATCCGCACCACGCGCGCGACTGCGGCCCCGACACCATAACCAAACTGAAAGACCTGCTATCCGATCGGCGCGTCGTAGCTCTCGGCGAGTGCGGGCTCGACTTCAACCGCAATTATTCGCCGCATCCGGACCAGGAGAAGTGCTTTATTGCGCAGCTGGAATTAGCATCTCATTTTAAAAAACCCCTCTTCCTTCACTCGCGCGATGCGCACCCCCGCTTCGCCGAAATCCTGAAACATCACCAAGTAAAAAACGCTGTGGCGCACTGCTTCACCGGCGAGCGCGACGAGCTACGCGCCTACCTCGACCTCGGCCTCTACATCGGCATCACCGGCTGGATCTGCGACGAGCGGCGCGGCGGGCACCTGCTCGAGCTGGTGCGCGAGATCCCCCGCGACCGGCTGCTTCTCGAGACCGACTCGCCGTATCTCACGCCGCGCGATCTCAGGCCCCAGCCCAGAGGTCGGCGCAACGAGCCCGCCTTCTTGCCGCACATCGCGCAGACTGTTGCCCGCGCGGTCGGCCGGCCCGTGGCAGACGTGGCCGCCGAGACCTCGCGCAATGCGCGTACGCTTTTCGCGATCGATGAATCTCGCTCATCTGCTGCTGCGAAGCGCTCGCCGGCTGCCTGAGCGCCCCGCGCTCGCCGCAGGGAAGCAGGTCCTTCGGACCTACCGAGAACTCGCTTCCAGCGTCTCTAAGCTGAGTGGCGGTTTCAAGAATCGTCTAAACCTAAAACCCGGCGACCGGGTCGCCTTGGCGATGAAGAACTGCCCCGAGTATTACGAGGTCCTATTCGCCTGCTGGCACGCCGGCCTCACCGCGGTACCGATGAACGCCAAGCTGCACCCCAAGGAATTTGCCTACATCCTGGAGAACTCCGGCGCAAAGGCATGTTTCGCGACGCAGGATCTCGAACCTTCCGTCAATGGAATCTCAATTCAGGAGCTGAAAGACCTTTACAGCGAACCTGCAGCTCCCGTGGACGTGAATCCGGACGACGTTGCGTGGCTGTTCTACACCAGCGGCACCACGGGAGTGCCGAAAGGCGCGGTGCTCACGCACCGCAACCTGTGGGCCCAGACCCTGGCGTATTTCGCCGACATCGACAAGCTCGGGCCGCGCGACGCGGTGCTGCACGCGGCGCCGCTGTCCCACGGCTCCGGCCTCTACGGCCTGCCGCACTTCGCCGCCGGCGCGGTGAACGTGATCCCGGAAAGCGGCCACTTCGAGCCGCAGGAGATTTTCGCCCTGCTCGATCACTGGCAGAACCTGTCGTTCTTCGCGGCGCCGACGATGATCGTCCGGCTGCTCTCCAGCACAGCCGCGCGCACGCCGCGCCACCTGAAGACCATCATCTACGGCGGCGCGCCGATGTATGTCGCCGATTCGCTGCGCGCGATCGATCTGTTCGGGCCGCGTCTCTACCAGCTCTATGGGCAAGGGGAAGCCCCCATGACCATTACCGGGCTGCCCCAGGAGCTTCACAGCAGGAATTCTGTTGAGCGCCTTTCCACCTGCGGTTTCGCGCGCAGCGGCGTGGAAGTCAAGATCTTCGACGACCAGGAATATGAGCTGCCCGCCGGGGAAGTGGGCGAGATCGTCACGCGCTCGGACTGCGTGATGGCCGGCTACTGGAACAATCCCGCGGCCACCCAAAGCACCCTGCGCGGCGGCTGGCTGCATACCGGCGACCTCGGCAGCCTCGACGCCGCGGGCTTTCTCACCATCAAGGACCGCTCGAAGGACATGATCATCTCGGGCGGCGCGAACATCTACCCGCGCGAGATCGAGGAAGTGCTGCTCAGGCACCCGGCGGTCGCCGAGTGCTCGGTCGTCGGCAGGCCGCACCCCGAATGGGGCGAGGAAGTCGTGGCTTTCATCGTTTCAAGGGCCGCGGTCAGCCCCGAGGATCTGGATTCGCTGTGCAAGGAAAATATCGCCCGCTTCAAGCGGCCGCGCGAGTACCGCTTCGTGGACGGCCTGCCGAAGAACCACTACGGCAAGGTTCTGAAGACCGAGCTGCGCGAGCAGCTCGCCTACGGATTGCAGCAGTCGCCCAGGCGGTAGTCCGGGTCGCTCATCTTGTAGACCTCGCGCACGATTCCGTCCGGCGAGGCCTGCACGTAAACCGCATAGGGAACGGGGCTCGAGTCGCTGCGCATGCGGTACTCGAGGATCTCGCGTTGCATCCGCTGGAAGTTCATGTCCGTATACGGCGGGCCGAAAAGCTCGCGCACTTCGTCGAGCCGCGTCTTGCCGGGAACGATCCTCGCGAGGTTGTCGTCGGTGATCCGCTGCTCGATCGCGATCAGCCGCCCGTCGCGGTCGATGCGCGCGACATAGGTTGCCTGGCCATAGGGCTGTCGCGGGAAGTAAAGCCAGGTCTCGCCGTCGCGGACGCGCTTGTCGGCCGCAGGACCCATCACGCGCTCGACCTCGGCTGCGGGGGTGCCGGGCGCGAGGCCGCGGCCGTCGAAGCTCGCGCAGCCCGCAAGGATTGGGATCGCAATTGCCGCCAGCAGAAATTTCATGCTCATCTCCTGAAGCTGGTGCGGTGGCCGGCGCCGAGCCGCGGAATTTCCGGATCGTCCATATAGTAGACCTCGCGCACGACGCGGTCGGGCGAGAGCTGAACGAAGAGCGCTTTCGGAAACGGGAACACCTGCATCTTGTAGGTCCAGATCTCGCGCTCCATGCGGGGAAACGGGTCCACCCGGTACGGCGGCCCGACGAGGTCGAGGACCTGATCGGCGGTGGTCTTGCCGCGCTCGATCCTGGCGATGTTCTCCTCGGCGAGCCGTTGCTCGATGGCGATCAGCCGGCCGTCGGCGCCGACGCGCGCCGCGTAGGATCCGTCGCCGTAAGGCATGCGCGGAAACCACAGGACGGTCTCGCCGTCCGGCCCGGGGCGCTTGGCCGCCGCGGGGCCCATGACCGCCTCGACCTCGGCCGCGGTCGACTGGCCGGGCACCAGAGCGCGCCCGGAATAGCTTGCGCAGCCTGCGAGCAGGACCCCGCATACCGCGGTGAGGATCGCCTTCATGCCTGTCTCCGGATGACTTCAATCAGCTTGCGCGCCGGATCGACGCGCACCCAGTCGCCGCTGTGGATGACTTTGCCCGGGTGGGGCGTCCAGCCGGCGGTGATCGGGATGCCCGCGAACACCGCGCCCTGCACCATCACCGGATTGGTCACACCGAAGATGAACGCTTTAGGCGCGAGTTTCTTCCACTTGATGTCGTAAAAAGCCCAGCCGGCGGCGATGCCGCCCTTCGCGGTCGGGAAAAAGCACACCTTGTCGACGAGGCTCATGCCTTCGAGCTTGTGGCCGGGCCTGGTGATGATGCCAGACCAGCGGTCGAGGTCATAGCGCGGCGAGAAGCCTTCCTCGGAGAGCAGCGCCTCGCCTTCCACCATTGCGCCATAAGCTTGCTGGACCCTGACAGTGCTCACCTCAACTCCCCGCTGCAGGCGATCTCGACGCAGTCCGCGGTGCGGCGCAGGATCGCGTTGAAGCGGTGCGCGCCGATGATGTTCACGATCTTCGCCGAGTTCGACACCAGGTTGGTCCAGCGGTTCGCGCGGCGCAGGGACGACAGGTTCTGCAGGATATAGAAGCACACGCCTTCGAGGATCGTCACCCCGGCGTCCTCGAGAACTTTCGCGTACCCCAGCGCGCGCGAGCGCGCCAGCACCGCGGCGTTGGTGGTCACGAAGCACGACGACCCCTTCTTCAGCTTGCGGCCCTCGAAGAGCTGCGCCAGCCGCTTCATCTCCGGCAGCGACTGCTGCGGCCCGGAGAAGACCACCAGGCGCGCGTCGCCGTCCCCCAGGCTATAACCGGCATGAACGTTCTGGATGTCTTTTTCTGAAACTGCGAATTTCTGTTCCGGTAGTTCGGACGGGGCTTCGGGCGTGACGCCCACGAAATGAAACATCGCCATCGAGCCGTAGCTCGCGAGGGCGGCGCCGAGATGCTTGAGCTCATCGGCCTCCGGCGTGCGCCGATAGCCATGAAACACCGGCACGGCGAAGTAATTCTGGTGCGCTTCGCCCACCAGCTTGCCCACCGCGCCCCAGTCGGCCAGATCGTCGAGCGTTGCACGCAGCTCGACTGAAAACGTCCCTTCCCTGTGGTCGTCAAGATGAAATCCATACTCCGGGGTGCGGCCGGTCAGCGCGGCGGCAAGCGCCGCAGGGCCGGACTCGAAGTTCGAGCGCGCGCCGAGCACCGAATTCGCGTAGATCACCGTTCCGGTGTCGCCCCAGGCGACGTGCTCGCCGAGGCGCGGCTGGTACCCGGTCTGGTAGTTGATGCAGGTATCGGTGGTGACAACCTCCATGCGCCGCAGGCACTGGATGATCTCGCGCTCTTTCGCCACCTCGGCGGGGTCCTGCCCGAGCCGCTCGCAGTGCGCGAAATCGATGCAGCGCGCGTTCGTCGTCGCGCTAACGCGGCAGCGCGCGCCGAGGCGGACTTCCTCGCGCAGGAACTCGAGGCCGCCGTCGCCCATCACCTCGATGTCGCCCATCAGGTGGACATTCGTGACGGGGACCATGCGCCTGGCCTGCCAGAAGCGGCCGACCTCGACCTGGTACTCGAGCGCGCGTCGCGCCGCCTCCCCCAGCTTGCCGGCGAGGATCCCGCGTTCCTCGGCCGTCAATTCCAAGCGCTATTCGCCCTTGCCGGGCTCCGGCGTGAAGTACTTTTCGAACTTGCCCGGCTCATCCTTGTGGGCATCGGCATCCGGCGGCGGGGTTCCCTTGCGCGTGATGTTCGGCCACTTCACCGCGAAGTCGGCGTTCATCTTGAGCCACTTTTCCGCCTTGCCGTCCGAGTCGGGAAGGATCGCCTTGGGCGGGCACTCGGGCTCGCAGACCCCGCAGTCGATGCACTCGTCGGGGTGGATCACCAGCATGTTCTCGCCCTCGTAGAAGCAGTCGACGGGGCAGACCTCGATGCAGTCCATGTACTTGCACTTGATGCAGTCTTCGGTGACGACGTAGGTCATGCATTGATTATCGCATTTCGCGCCCCCACTTTCGCCATGCCATGGACGTGGGAATAAGCAATTTCCAGGAAGCGGTGGTCGAGGCGTCGGCGAAGCTGCCCGTGCTGGTGGACTTCTGGGCGCCGTGGTGCGCGCCGTGCCGCGCGCTCACCCCGGTGCTGGAAAAGCTCGAGCGGGAATACGCCGGCCGCTTCAAGCTCGTCAAGGTGAATGTCGACGAGAACCAGGAGCTCGCCGAGGCCCTGCAGGTGCGCTCGATCCCCGCCGTGTTCGCGTTCCGCGACGGCAAGCCGCTGGCGCACTTCCTCGGCGCCCTGCCGGAATCGCAGCTGCGCGCCTTCATCGAGCGGGCGCTGCCCTCGCCCTTCATCGAGGTGATGGATCGCGCGGCGAGGCTCATCGAGGAAGGGCGCGTCGACGCCGCGGAAAAGCTGCTCGCCGAGGTGCCGCCGAACATCGACTGGGATACGCGGCTGGAGGCGCTGCGCGCCGCAGTGAGCTTCGCGCGCTCCGGCGCGAACGCAGACGAGCTGAAGGCGAAGCTCGCTGCCAATCCGGATGAGCACGAGGCGCGGCTCAAGCTGGCGCAGCTCTATGCCGGCGCTCGGCGCTATGGCGAGGCCATGGACGAGCTGCTCGAGATCGTACGCAGAGACAAGAGCTGGCGCGACGGCGAGGCGCGCAGGCAGCTGCTCACGCTCTTCACTCTGGCGGCGGGCCAACCCGAGCTGGTTTCGGAGTACCGCAGAAAGCTGGCGAGCGCCCTGTACTAGTTCCCCCGGCGTTGAGCCAGCGCCGCGGCGCGAGCGGCGCAGTCCGCCGGCACGCGGATATCGGCCGCTACGTCGGAGCACCGGACGCTCACCTGCATGGCGACGCTCAGCTGCCAGTCGGATTCCGCGCCGCGCAGGAGCGCGGGGCTCGGATAGCTGGGCGGAAAGGGGCGATAGATGCAGCCGCGCGCCATGTCGAATTCGAAGGCGCAGAACTGCTCCTGCTTCTGGGAGCCGACCACCGACGTGCCCTTGACGATCACCCGGTGCTGCCCGGGAAGCATCCTCGCTTCGTACTTCGGTCCGGGATAGCCCACGCCGTCGACGGCGGCGATCTGGACGTCGGCGACGGTCACCCAATCACGCTCAAAGGCGCTCTCCACGATCGCCAGCTCCGCCCTGGGCCGCTCGGGCCCTTCGTAGGCCTTGATCGGCTCGACGGCCGCGCAGCCGCCGAGCGCGAAAATCGCGAGCGCCGCGGCGCCCCTCACGCTTCGACCACGAAGTCGAACTTGCCTTCGCCTTTTTGAAAATCGCGAATCTCCAGGTCGCGCCGATACAGGCCGTCGCGTGCATTGCCCGCATCGCCGGGAAAATACAGTTGCGTGGTCAGCACCCGCTTGCCGGGCGCCTGCACTTTCACGTGGATGTGCCGTGCGCGGCCGGGATATTCCGCCGGCACGATGGTCTCGAGGCGGAAGCGTCCCTGCGCATCCGTGAACTGGTGACCCCGGTAGCGAAAACCCTGATTGTCGTAATCGCCCAGAGCGTCGGCATGCCAGAAATCGAGCAGCGCATTCGTCACCAGCTTGCACTGCGCCGAAAGGACCAGCCCGCGAACCACCAGCACGTTCCTGTCGCCCTTCTCCAGGAGAGTGTTTCTTTGCGGCGTGTTGGTCTTGAAGAACGGCCCTTCGGTCTGGCGTGCCGTGAGCGAGCCGCAAGTCAGTTGCGCAAATGCGCTCCCTGCAAAGGGCAGCGCCAGGGCGGCGCCCAGCAGGCGGCGGCGTTGGGACAGGATCATGCAGAGGTCCTTTCGGTCTTGACCAGCAGCGCGTACGAGACGAAAGATATCGCAGCGCAGGCGGCGACGACCACCGCCATCGGCACGGCGCCTTGCGCGTGGATCCAGCCCACCGCGGCGCTCGCCACGACGCCGGTCAGCGCCTGGCTCGCGCCAAGCAGCGACGACGCCCCGCCGGCGCGATTGCCGAAAGGCGCCAGGGCGACCGCTACGGCGTTCGAGGCGATCAGCCCGAGGCTCGCGACCGCGAGGAAGAGCACCCCGAACACCCCTGCGAAGCCGGCAATGCCGGTCAGCGCGCAGGCGAGGAGCAACAGCGCTGCCACGCAGAGGAGATGAACGCCCCAGCCCAGCACCCGCCGCGGCCCGCGTCCGGCAACCAGCCTGCGGTTGAGCTGGGACACGGCGATGAAGCCGAGCGCATTCGCGCCGAAATACCAGCCGAACCGGTCGGCGGGCACGCTGAAGAACCGGATGAAGACGAACGGGGCGGCCGCAAGGTAGGCGAAGAAAGCGCCGAACGCCGCCATGAACACCAGGTCCGGCCCGAGAAAGCGCCGGTCGCGCATCAGCGGCAGCACGCCGGCCAGCGCGCGGCCGACCGAGGGAGCGCGCGCGTCGGGCGGATGTGATTCCTCGAGAAACAGGAATGCCGCCGCAACGCAAAACAGCGCATACGCGGCGAGCACCCAGAAAATCCAGTGCCACGAGCCGTTCACCAGGAGCCAGCCGCCGGCGAGCGGCGCGAGGATCGGCGCGACGCCCATGACCAGCATCATGAGCGACAGCACGCGGGCCGACTGGATGGCGTCGAACCGGTCGCGGATCACCGCGCGAATGACGACCATGCCCGCCGAGCCGCCCAGCGCCTGGGCGAAGCGCAGCAGCGCGAAGCTGTCGATGCTGTGGGCGAGCGCGCAGCCCGCCGACGCGAGCGCGAAGATGCCGAGCCCGGCGAGCAGCGGCCGCTTGCGCCCGAAGCGGTCCGTGAGGGGGCCGAACGCGAGCTGCCCCAGCCCCATGCCGAACAGATAAGCCGACACGGTGTGCTGCACGCGCGCCGTGCTGGCGGCGAATTCCGCTTCCAGCGTCGGCAGCGCCGGGAGATACATGTCCAGGGCGAGCGGCCCGGTCGCCATGACCGCCCCGAGCACGAGCGTGAGCCGGGCTATCCCTTCACGCACAGCACCTGCTTGAGAGTGTGCAGCGGCTCGACGAGGTCGGTCTGGTTTGCCATGACTTCGTCGATCGGCTTGTACGCGGCTGGAATCTCATCAATAACGCCTTTGTCCTTCCGGCAGATGACACCCGCGGTCTGTTCCTCAAGATCCTGAACCGAAAACCTTTTCTGCGCAGCATTCCGGCTCATGCGGCGTCCCGCGCCGTGGGCGCAGGACTGGAAGCTCTCGGCCGCGCCCTTGCCGCGCACGATGTAGCTGCGCGCCCCCATGCTGCCGGGAATGATGCCGAGCTCGCCGCGGCCGGCGCGGATCGCGCCCTTGCGCGTCAGCCAGACGTGCTCGCCGTAGTGGAACTCGCGCTCGACGTAGTTGTGGTGGCAGTTGACCGCCGCGCCGGTCGCCTCGAACGACGGCAGGTGCCGGCGCATCGCCTCGAGCACCAGGTCCATGATCTCGGCGCGGTTCGCGCGCGCGTAGTCCTGCGCCCAGCCGACCGCCGCGACGTAGTCGTCGAAGTGCTGCGCGCCCTCGGGGAAGTAGGCGAGATCGCGGTCGGGCAGCTGGACTTGATTTCTCTGCGCATCGCCTTTTGCCAATTCTATGAAATAGGATCCAATCGCGTTGCCGATGCCGCGGCTGCCCGAATGCAGCATCACCCAGGCGCGGCCCGCCTCGTCGAGGCAGACCTCGATGAAGTGGTTGCCGCCGCCGAGCGTGCCGAGCTGGTGCGTCCACCTGGAGTGCTTTCCCACCCGCTTCTCTATGCCGGGGTGCTTCTCCAGAATTCCTTTCAGCCCCTGGTGAAACTGCTTCGCCGCATGCGTGCGCACGTCGCGGTCCTGGTGCTGATCGAAGCCCACGGGAACATCGCGTTCGATCTGATGGAATATTTTCCTCAAGGACGTTTCATCCAGCTGGTTCCCTGAAAGCGAAAGACGCGTGGCCATCATTCCGCAACCGATATCGACGCCGACCGCTGCAGGAATGATGGCGCGCAGCGTCGGGATGACCGAGCCGACGCTCGCGCCGATGCCGAAATGCACGTCGGGCATCGCCGCGACGTGATGGTGCACGATCGGCAGCGTCGAGATGTTGACGAGCTGCTGCCGCGCGACCGGCTCGATCTCGCCGGTATAGACCTTGACCGGGACGCGGCCCTCCTTGAATTCGATGTGAACCGGCATGGCCCAGTTTAGAGCTTCAGCAGCCGCGCGGCGTTCAGTTTCAGGATCAGCGGCCGCACCTCCGGCTTGATCGGCAGCTTGTCGAACTCCTCCATCCAGCGCTCGGGCGAGATCACGGGGTAATCCGAGCCGAACAGCACTTTGTCCTTGAGCAGCGTGTTGGCGTACTGCACGAGGATCGGCGGGAAGTACTTCGGCGACCAGCCGGAAAGGTCGATGTAGACCTGCGGCTTGTGCGTCGCCACCGACAGCGCCTCCTCCTGCCAGGGGAAGGACGGATGCGCGAGGATGATCGGCATATCCGGGAAATCGACCGCGACGTCGTCGAGCAGCATGGGCTGCGAGTACTTGAGCCGGATGCCGCCTCCGCCGCGCGTCGCAGCGCCGACGCCGGTCTGCCCGGTGTGGAAAAGCGCCGGCAGCTTGGCCTC
>Ga0137403_10003949_pt1 | contig 17613 bp, 21 predicted proteins | sample CZOMad2_1_16fung_FD_122057 | JGI IMG/M metagenome (GOLD analysis project Ga0137403, IMG submission 122057) | Vadose zone soil fungal communities from Angelo Coast Range Reserve, California, USA - CZOMad2_1_16fungal (Hybrid Assembly) | ecosystem: Environmental > Terrestrial > Soil > Vadose zone...
AAGTGGATGACCGCTATCGCACGAAAGCGGATGTTCGTCCACTCCTTGCAGAGAAACTCCGCGCGTTGAACGAAGGTAGAACGGACGCCCGTAGTTCACTCACACTCGCTACGTTTGTTGCCGAGTATTACGAGCCATACGCACGCGGGAGCCTCAAACCCTGAACCGTACATGGCTACTCGAAACTTTGGGAAGCCCTTTCCCCGCGAGTCGGCGACATTCGCTTGCGGGACTTCAGGACAGTGGACGCCGCGAACATGCTGGCGCACTTTGCGCAGCGTGGTTGGGGACGCCGCTCACTCCAACACGCGAAGTCGCTCCTCAGCGGCATTTTCACATACGCCAAAAACCTTGGAGTACTCGACGGAGTAAACCCCGTACAGGGCACAATCATTCCAAGGAAAGCAGTTGCTCCAGCAGAAACGCACGCTAGCACGCCGAATGAGGTAATCGCAATACTCGACGTACTCAAGCGAGCGGAAGACCTACAGGAACGTCCGAAGCTCCAAGCCCAAACGGCGATTGCGTTGATGTTCTTCGCCGGGTTGCGTCCCGGCGAAGCACGGGGCGCGACGTGGGAAAACTATGATGGTAAAACCCTGAGCGTCAAACAGAGCGTTTGGCGCAAGCACACGACCGATCCGAAAACCACCAGTGCCGCAAAACCCGTTCCAGTGATTGAGCCGCTTCGAGAGCTTCTCGCAGAGCTACGCGCAGCGGACGGCAATCCCCGCAGCGGGCCGATCCTACGAGGAGTGAAAGGCAAGCCCCTTAGCCTCGATATGCTGGCGCACGTTGTCATCCGTCCAGCACTCCGCAACCGCACAAACTACCGCAACGGCCAATCGAAAGATTGGATGCAGCTTGCGTGGCAAGGCTACTATGCGCTTCGTCGGGGTATCGCAACACAGCTAAACACGATCACCCGCGATCCGATGGCCGCGAAAGGACTGTTGCGGCATTCCAGCGTCAACACAACCCTTACGCACTACATCAAATCCGTGCCGGAAGTCACAGCAAACGGCATGGCGCAAGTTGAACAGTTATTCAGCGGAGTAGCAGGGCAGGCAGTACAGTAAAGCAGTTGGGATAAGACTGGGATAAAAGGAGCCACGCAATCACTCGCCTAGACCGTAAGCGAATTTCCTCTAACTCCAACAGTTGCAAGAATCTGGCGGAGAGGGGGGGATTCTACCTAAGGGTCAAAAGGGCATCTGGTGCCCCTTGTCAGAGCGATTTGCTACCGAATGTTAAGTGGTTTCTTTTTATCAATTTGATAAAAACATCTGCGTCAAAACGTTGAACTTAGTTTTAGTACGACGGAAGGCAAATCAGCACAAAGTGGTAGCACGGGCCATGCTTACTGGTAGCACGGCTTCATGCTTGTGGCCCAGCCGTCACGCGAACCCACCGTGTTTCACCGCACTTTGTGCATGGCTGGAAAGGTGATGCGGCCTGAAACGTGGTCCTGTTGGCTTCACCTGAACGATAGAAGCAGGAAACGCAGGCGTATTCAGCCGTGACTCTGGCCCTATCTCTCGCTCCGAAGCCGAAGGGACGGCCAAAGTAATTCGCAATCTGTTCTTGCAGTGCAGTTCTCGCGTAGTCGGTCAGTCTAGCTCCGAGTCTCTGCACAACGGTATCTCTAGGAAAGTACGCCTTCGGAACAACACAAGTGTGCGCCAACTCTGCGTAACTATTTTCCGTGATGTAAGGGGCTACTGCTGGCAGATAGAATGCGTAGTACAGGTCGTTCTGTCGAAGCTTATCCAGTGAACTGGCCTTCTGCTTCGTCTCTGGGAAAATGGGAGCGACTTGGTAATAGCTTCTGTTTTCAAGGTCACACGTTTGCGTGAGGATGATGGCGTTGGACAGGAACGCCTTTGAAGCAACGAACTCTTCTCTGTTCCCATGTTGCCACGCATCCTCTACTACCCCTTCTGGAAACGATTGGAACCACGGACAAATTTCTCCGCGCAGAACATCGTCAACGTGCTTCTTCCCTCTTGAGTCCGGTCTGAGGATGAACCACTTTGAAATTTTCTCTGGCAGAAAAATTATGGGGACATCACGAATGATGTCCCCTTGGTAGAACGAAGTAAGGTCCGGGTCTGTCTCGTACCACTCTTTGCTTGTAATTGGCATTACGAACTAGAAGCGAAGAAGTTCATGCTTCACATCATCGTCCGTTGCCTGCTCTGGTTCGGGTCTGGCATTGCCATAAGCCGCAAACGAGGCTTGATACTGTGGAACTTGCTCCGCTGAAACGCGGCTGCGAAGCTTGTTCTGCGCATCTTCAAACCGGACAGCAAAGCCGTTGATTTGCTGGCTCAATTCGCCCAGTTTTGTGATGTTGTTTCTGAGCAGAAGTCCGTCGCGCAAGCCCACAGATTGAGTCTGCTGGATTACGACGCACATTTTCTTAAACATCTCGTGCAGTTCCTTCGGCATTTTTTCAGCGTCTTCTTCAAGCAACGTGGACGCGGGGTACGTCTCAAACTTTTCTAGAAGAGACACAAGTTTCCCGGTGTCTCGCGTCACCGCATAGAAGGGATACCAAAGAATTGCTTCAGCGATGAAACGAATTGCGCGGGGCGCAGCGTACTGCTGGGTCTTGGCAACGTTTAGGCGTGCCCGCTCAGCAGCCGCCATGGTTTGGTAGTATTCAAGATTCCAAGGGTTCAGTGACAGCACTGCCGTTGACATGGTTCCCTCCCTTCTCCGCTCGTTCGATACACGCACGATTGGTGTGCGTGGTTGTGTGACGTTGTATACGACGCCACGGTGGGTAGTTTTGTTTCTTCAATGGCCGGGCATGGTAGCCAGTTTCTTTCCAAACCGCAAGACCCAATCCTTCCAACAACTTACGTGGAAGTAGGGTACACCCACCCGCTCCATTTGGCTGCACGTGAGATACCATCTCTAAGTCGTTGAAAAATAAGGGGACTTATGAGCGAATCATGAGACTGTTTTGAGAACGATGTTGCAAAATAATCCACAACCGGCAGTCTCAAAGCCTCTTCCAACCCACGTGCGGCGCACAACGTACTGCGGAAGAAACAGTGTACCGCACCGCGAACAGGCTTGTCACCTGTCCCCGCTGGCCAATGTGATGCGAACTGCACTAGATAGGGTGCGCCGAAAACACATCACCTGTGGCTATCGCGTCAAGCGGTTACTCTGAAGGCTTGCGTGGTCGGACGGTCATCGCTCCTAAGCTAGTTGCTGTAGCAAGTTCATCAGCGTCAACATTGAACATAACTGTGAATGGTTGCTGCCCTTTTGGGTAGTTCAGCGTCATGTCAATGCCAAGATTTACGTGCTGACGAAGAACATCAAAATCAATCAATATGGCGTGCATCACGGTGTCCGGGTCTTCGTAGGCTTTTTGAAATGGAACTGAAGACTGAACTGACACATCCTTACCGCTAACAATGATTCGCAACACGCCGTGACGTGCCGGGGCATCACCAGTGTTTATAAGTCTGAGGCTAAAGACTGATTTTACGTCTGTCTCTTCCCGCGTTTTTATGGGGATAGGAAAAAATGTACTCACATCCACGCCGCCGACTTGAAGTTCTAGCTTTGGCTTTTTCGCAGCTTCGGCAAGCCTACGATTCTGCTCGTCTTCAAGAATCGTCAATTGTTGGTGCATAGCAGTAGCCATATCTGTTGTTTTCTTGACGGAAATTTGCAGTTTTTCATTCATCTGCGTGAGAGATTCGACGGATTTCTTCTGTTCTTCAACGGCAGAAGAAAGAATGCCCGCTTGGTCTTTGGAAGCCTTTTTCAAATCTCCCAGAATGCTTATTTGGTCTTTGGTTTCATAAGAACCGACTATGGCGTACACCAACTCTGCGCCGATGATGAGAGTGATGACGATGGTGAGAATAAATTCCCATTTCTCCATCGTGTCCTTGCTGGGAAAGAATTTCATTCGTGATTGATAGCACGAATTTGTTTGAGGCAATACAAAAAAAAGACAAAACAAAAACGCCCGGCACTCCGAAGAGCACCGGGCCGATTCTGATTAGCGTCCGTTGCGAGCAAGACCGCGTTGCGCGGCAGCGCCCATAGCCGAACTGATTTGCGTCTGTGACTTACGGAACGAATCTGCATCAGGTGTGTTGATTGTGAAGTGGTTGACCACGTTGATGCTCTTGTCGCTGCCGGTCACCATGTTTGGAACGATGGTTCCAGCAGTGCGAGGCATGAACAACTCTGGTCGCTTTTCACCGACCAAATATGCTTTGCCCGGCTGAACATCTCCCCCGCCTGCCCGTTTACCACCGAACAGAGAACCAAGGAAACCGAAGAGACCGCCTCCGCTGCCAGAATCAGAGTCATCACCACCACCGCCAAACAGCTTGCCGAGACCGCCGAAGAGGCCGCCTCCGCTGCCAGAATCAGAGTCATCACTACCACCGCCAAACAGCTTGCCGAGACCGCCGAAGAGTCCACCACCGGCCAATGCCGTATCGAAAGTTACGTGGAACGGGTTGTTCGCTGAACCGTCCGGTTTCGTTGATGAATCAAGACCGAGCAGACCGCCAAGCGAACCGGCGAGACCACTTTCAGCTTTCCGCAAAACAGAGCCAAATAGATTCGCTTCCAAACTTTGGCCGATTGATTTCAGGCTTAGCCCTTTTCCGGTGACAACGAATTGCGCAAGCTGTTGGTTCAGAGATTGAATTGCACCGCCGATATCAGCAGTGATGCTGCGTGCAAAATCTCTTCCGCTGTTCTCAATTTCTTGCAGCATGTCCGTCCAAGCATCTTTGAACGTGGAAGTGCCGTTGTCTTGGCGAAGTCTTTTCAGACCGGCCTGACGTTCCGCTTCGATTTTCAGCGATATGTCTTTGAACCGTTCCTCTGTGATTTCTCCAAGATTGAACAGCCCTTGAAAGTGTGCCCACTGCTTGTCATATGTAGCGTTGATGGAGTCAGCAGTGCCCTTGGCGTTTTTGTCCCAATCCGCGTAGAACTGGTCCACTGCATCCTTGCCGACTTCAATCTTCTTCAAGAAGTCCGGCATCCCTTCAACGCTTTTCAACAGCGGAGATGGTCCAAGGTCAGGCGCACCTTCCAACGGGTCTTTAGTTCGGTTGAGGTTTGGAAAGAGTGCGGCAAGTTCTTTGTGCTCAAGCGGCTTCTGTGGCAGAACGGGTCTAACCACAGCACCGTTCGCAACGAAGTCTTTGAACCGTTCCATCTCAGCGGCAGTTCGCTTTGCACTCTCTGCACGCTGTGCTTCAAATTTTGCTGCTTGCTCAAGAGCAGGCAACTGAGCTTGAATTGCGCTGGCCTGCTTCCATAATCCGTTTTCTACCGCACCCTGAAGACTCAGCCGCGCTTGCTCTAAGTTGTACGCAGCAAGACCACCAAGCTTCGTCGTTTCGAATGCTCTCTGTAATGCGTTGCCAATTTCTTCCTGTTTCCGAAGCGATTCCTCTTTTTCAGCGGATTCCTTCTTGGCTGCCTCAGTCAAACCTTCTTGTGCCGCCTGTTGATTTTTCAAAATCGCAGCAGCGCCGCGTCCACCAGCCAAACCTGCAAGAACGCCCTGAAAACCACCGTGCTCATTGAAAGCGTTGGTCAGCTTCGTGAGAACCGGAAGCACCGATTGCTCAAGGTCAACTTTCATCTTGTCGTACGCAAGTGAAAGTTCTCCTACGCTCTTCTTGTGTTTCTCAAGAGCTTCTACAGATTTCTCGCCAATTGTTGGGCCAAACTTATCAACTGCCTCTTGCCATTCCAAAATTCCAGCGCGGCCTTTTGAAAGCAGGGGAATCAGTTGCAAACCGCCCTTGCCGAACAGCGCGACGGCATCAGCATTTTTCCTTGCGCCATTTTCCATCTTTGCAAATGCGTCAGCGGTCTGAAGCAGAGCTTCTTTGTTGTCACGCGAAGTGATGCCAAGCTCTTTCAAAACACCCTGAGAGGCTGTGCCTTTTCCAGTGTTCAAGAGTGCGCTGTCGAATCTGCGAAGGCCGGTCACCATTTCCTCTAGACTGACGCCAACCGTCTTACCGGCTGCTTCAAAAACTTGCAGGTCACGAACGCCGATACCGGTTCTCTGGCTGATTAAACTCAGGCGTTCGACAAGCTCACCACCGCTCTTCCCCAATTCCACTAGGCCAGCGGTTGCAGCAAGAGCAGCCACGCTGAGACTGCCGAGCGCAGTTATGGCCAGCCCGATGCCGTTTGTGCTTTTCCCAAGTCCTTCGAAGGCTTCACCCAAGCCGCGAGCCAGTTCACCCGCAACAGTTCCGAACTGACCGAGAGATGACAATGCGTCTCCTGCCGCGCTGCCAATCTTGTTGCCCATCTCACGAAAAGATTCGTGAATTTCCTTCGCAGCTTTGCGCCCTTCGTAGGACGCCTTGTTCATTCCTGACTGAAACGCTGCTGTGTTTGCGAGAAGTTCGACAATAATGGAACCGAGTTTTACAGACATATGTACCTTTTTCTTTTAGACCGCTGATTCGTCTGCGGTGCGACTAAATAATTTTTCCCAACCTTCAACGCCAAGTTCATCGTTGAGCGGAAGTGATTCGTCCACCGTCTGATTTTCTGAATACAATTTGAGTTGATGACCGGTGTGGTGATTGACGCGAGTCACCACCGGCATGGAGCCGGGCAACAAACTACGTCCCAGTTGTTTCCATGCGAAATGCGACTTCAGGTTTTCTTCACGCTTCATTTGAAAATTGTGTCCTGTAGAAAGCAGGGCACCCGCTTCATGCGAGTGCCCCACGCTGAATTGTTGGATTGTTTTTGTTTTATGCGAAGGTCAAGTACTTGGCGCTAGAATTTGAACTGCTGCTCTGTGTCCATTTCGCTTCTGCTCTCTGGCCCACGATGTAACCGTAGAATCCTTGGGCAGAAAAGCGTTCCTTCATCACAAGTACCGAAAGCGGTTCGTATTTGCAGACCATCCACGAAAAATCACCAAACAGGGTGTCCGTGCTAGCCGCCGAGTGTTGGACGTATAGCGGATAACCAAGCACAGTGGGGTTCGCTTCCAGAGCGTTGGGAAATTCTCTCCCACCCCCGCTGGACGTTTTGAAGCCCGCGATTGCCGCTTGCGTCTCTTCCGAGACAACGAAGATAGCATTCCTACGCTCAGCAGCCGGGATGGATTTAACAAGCGTGTAAATATCTCCAGCGGCCAAACTCGCACCGGCAGCCGCTACGGCAGCACTGCTGTTCGCAGCCAAGCTGGTCTTCAGCGCAGAATAGAGTGTGCTGTTCTGAACCTTGCCGATGCGCCCGCTGCCAACGGTCTTCACCAGCAAATCTTCAAACCCGGTCCAAGAATTTGACTGCGCATCTGAAACCAAACTCTTAGAGGCAAGCTGAATACCGGACGAAAACAGTTTGCTTTGACCACCGACAGAAACAACACTCAGTCCGGTCAGTTCCGTGTCATTGGCCGGTGTCGTATTTTCGTCAATGATTTGCCCGTCTTCTCGGTCATCGCTCACCGCAATGCGCGTGCTCTGCATTTTCGTAGCGGGCAGGCTCGTCATAATCGTTGAACCGGCTACGAATGGACCGAAGTCCAACATTCGCTGCAACAGCCGCACTTCAATGTTCGTGGGAATGATTGCGCTCTGGTCCGTTTCGTTCATCGGAACGTATGTTCGGTTTTCCAGAGATTTCAAAAATTGTTTTCTGAATGCGAGTGGGTCATGCGAAGCAATTTCTTTGTCCATGCCGAACTCGCGCATCGTTGCCATGCTGCTCAGCAAGAACTGCAACCGAGCACGGCTTTGTGTGTTCATCGGGCTGCGCGTGATGGCGTCGGCCTCTGATTGATATTCTGCGAAACGATTCATTTCTCTTTTCCTTTTCAAAAGTTTGACCGCGCATAGCCCGCGTGGCTGGGGCTGGTTGTTGATAGAAAGCGGACACACGTACACTGAGTGCGTTTTGGCCGCACGAAACTACAAAAGTTTTTTGGGTTCTCAGCTTTTCAACGCAGCGAATTTGCCAAGCAGCTTGGCGTCTTCAATGGCTTGCGCTTCACGTTGTTCTGCCCGCTTGCGGTCTTCTTCGGCAATCTGTGCAATCACAGCCTCAACGCGCTGTCTACGCTTCTCCGTTTCTGCCGCCGTAGATGTTGCAGAACTCATTCGCTCTTGAATATCAGCAGCAACAACGTTGCGAGCCTTGGCCGAAGTGCCACTGTACGCGGGATACGTGACCACACTCGCGTCCCAGAGCGTCAGGTCCGTCAATGTGCGAAGTACCTTGCCGTTAGGCAACGCGGTCCACGTCTCACCGCCCGGATTCGCTGTGAAAGCAAAACTGCATTCGCGTAGCAAGCCTGAGCGTGTGTTCTCCCATGCGTCTTGAGCCATCTGACTTTCGTTCAGCGAGCATTCGAAACGAAGTCCGATGTCATCCTGAGTTAGCTTCAGGTTCACACCAGCGCGTCCCAAAATTTGGTTGTCATCGTGATTGACGAGAAACACCGCTGAATCCAAGCCACCCTTGAATGGTTTCGGCGCGAGAACTTCTGTGAAGTCCCCGATGTCAGTTTGTGTATTCCACGTGCATGCATAACCGACCAGAATTTTTTCTTTTTCACTTCCAGCGGCGCGTAGCTCCTGCACTGCGAATCTAAGTTCTTTGCTCACTTTCTTCCTTCCTCTTTCTTTTTCTCTTCACGGATTGCGTCAAGCACGTCGCGGTAGTCATCATCCAAGTCGCGCAGTCTTTCGCGCAGACCGTTTGCTGCGTTGTCATGGAATTGAAGCTCTTTGCTTAATTCCTGAATGCGCGAACGCAAGATGCCCTTGCGCTGCTCTAAACCACTGTCTTGCATTTGTTCCTCTTTCTGTTTCTGTGTTTATTTGCCCCTTTTCGGGCGAAAACCATAGCGAAACGCCGTCCAAGTAGGCGTTTTCCGCATCTTCGTTAAGTTCAAGGTGCGACGTGAGAAACACCCTGTGTTTATGCGGGTTTCTGCACTCTTTGCCGAATTTTGTACCGTGTTGTGCTGAATTTCGGTTCGTTCTAAGATGCTGACAAATGTGGACTTGCTAAAAAATCGGCTTCTAAGTTGTTAGTTTTTTCTGGCTGGCTATAGAAAAATGAGCGCCTCGGTTTTTCTAGGCGTACGTTCGGAACAAGCACATAGCCCCCGCCTGTATGCTTAGTTTGTTGTCTGAACCCGGATGGACGCTCGCGCTTTCCTACGGAGTTGAATTTCCTTGAGCGTAACTGGAGCTAACACAAGCAGGCCGAAAAGAATGAATACAAGACCGACTTGCCAATCTTCTGGATACAATCGCCACAGGTAAATTCCCAAAGCGCAGACTGACGCACCTAGAAGGCATATGACTGACAGGAGAATGCGTTGCCCTGTTGAAGTCAACGGAGCACTGACATCTGACGGAGCTTTGGCCGATGCAATAAACCAAACTGCGAACTGCTGTGCACGCCAGAGAAATACAGCCATGCAGAAACAACCCAGAGTGACGAAGCCCGCTCTCAGCACCCAGATTCCAAATGCAACACCAACCACCGCCATCGTCATCAACGCCAAGATTTGCCAGCGACGGTTCCCAACCATATGTCCCTCAAAAGCATAGGTCAGGTAGAGCATATCTCGCGTTCAGTTACCTGTCGCCTGCCCTAAGGTGCAGCGTTTCGATGCGAGCGAGCATGTGTCAACTTTGCAGTGAGTGCCTCTATTCCAAGCTCAACTTCGTCTCGCTCACGGCATAGACTTCATCACCACGGTCACCTTCACTGTGGTTGTGGTGTTCGCTGCACACGGCCTTCACGTTGTCAGCGTCAAGGAATAGGTCAGGCCGTTGACGCGGGCTGACCCTGTGGTGAATTGTAGTTCCGATGTTCGTGCACTGCTTACCGTCAATGACTCGCTGGCATATCGGGTTCATACGCCAGAACCACTCGCGGAACTTCTTCCACCGCGTGTGCTGGTACATCATCCACACCGGGTCACTGCGCTTGGCTTCGTACTCGCGTTGCTTGTTCTGCTCGCTGTGCTTTGCGCAATAAGCTGCACCCTTCACCAACTCCGGGCAGCCGGGCTTGTTGCAGGTGGTAAAAGCCCTCAGACCCATGACTGCTTGATTCGCCGGGCTTTGAAGAAAGCCCGATAGTCTGCTTTAGTGAACCGTGCATGTGCGTGCGCTTCGTTGTATAGCTTCTTGCTCAGGTTCACGGCCTTGGCACGCTTGCGATTCGCATCCCAATTGAGTGAAAGGATGCGCTGCTTCAAGGCAGCAGCTTCTTTCTTTTTCATCTCTTCGTCTTCCTCTTGGTTTCTGTCGGCAGCGCAAAATGTTTGCCGTGCAATCGGTACCAGATGCGTGCTCTACGCATGGCTGTGCGCAGTTGATACTGAATCTGGTCCTCAGTCATCGCACGCACCATCTCATCACTAGCAGCCATCGCCGCGTCAACCGTCTTGGTCTTCACTGTGGCAACACGCTAATGCCATGACTCTGGGCTGCACCGAGAATCTGGCTCAGCACGTTGTCAATCTGGTCAGAAGGTACGCTCACTGATTTCTGGCCGAACGTTCGCGCTGCTTCTTCAATCAACCAGCGCGTCTCTTCCGCGTTAACCGTGCCGTCAGCGTTCTTGGCAACAAGCGGAAACAACTTTCGGCCTTCGCCTTCGTATGCGAAGCCTTCGAACTTGATTGTGTCTTCCATGTTCCGTCTCTTCTTTCTAGTTTTGATTTCGTCATTCCAGACCCAGAGCACGAAGCAATTCATCGGCCCTTAGGTCTGCCATCGCAACAGCCTCTTCAATAGCTCGGTCAATTTCAATTTCTTTTGGTGTTCGTACCTTCGGTGCTGGTTTCGGTTCAATCACCGGCACCTGTTCAGGTGCTGTTGGTGTGGATTCTGCCGCTTGCGTCGTTGCTTCGCGTTTCGAACGTTCGTCAACGTGGATTCCTAGAGCAAGTGCCGCGCCGCGTAGAGTGTGCCAGACCATTTCTCTGTCACAGTCTCGGATACCTTTCGTCTCATCGAATCTACCGAGCGCAGTCTTCACGGCGTTAACGGTCTTGGCCGGGTCACCCAACACATGAATACATACATGCCATGTTGATGTGTCTTTTGGGTCACCAACGTAGGCAAACGCTGACGGTCCAAGCTGAACTCCGTGAACTTTCTTGGTTTTCACTACGAACAACTCCCATCAAACAAAAGTGGCCGCGTGGTGTTGCTCTCACGGGCACACACCACGCAGCGCCCAAGCGTGAGGAACCAATGAAAGAACCAACGCAATGGGGAACTGGAAAAAAGTTTGCTGCGAACCGTTCGCGCGATTCGCAGCGCCATCATCTTGCCGATGAGCGCGGCAAAGTGATGGGAATGGATTCGCGGCAGCCAACGCCGCCCGGCTTTCCATCGAAGGAAAGTTGGCGGCGCCGCGAAATTTGGGTGCGTGACCGGCATGGAGTTGGACCATTGAACCGGTCACGCAGAGACGAGTGTTTGCGCACCTGCCCGCAATACAGGCGTGTCTCAAGCTCTTATTGAAAAAATTGTGTGTTGGAGATTACTTTTCGCGGCGTCGGAACGACAGCACGGCCAACCGAGACACCACGGCCCGCAAAGACCAGTGTGCCTATCAAATCTGTTTGGAAAGTCGCGCAGAGTTATGCGCGGTCAAACTTGGTGAATGAATGGTTCAATCTCCACTCAAATATATTTAAGCACGGCTTTTTTGAGTGTCAACCTATTAGGCTCCTAATATGCGAAACGCCGCGTAAACACTGACTATTTTCGTTGTCAAACGTAGGTAGCAAAAATGCGAAAAGCCCAACAAAAACGAATTTATTTTGTACGTGTCAGCTAAATCTTGCACATCAGCTACCACTCTGGCGACGTGCAGCAAGTCTTGCCCGCTTGGAACGGTTGCGGCGTTCTTCTGACCGCTCGCTCTTACGTGCACGATTCATCCGCCGTCTGTATCCTGCCTGCTGCCTGCGCTTTAGTGTTGCGCGGTGCGCTGCAATCCTGATGCGTTCGGCTTTGACACAACCGCAATCTGTTTTTTCGCCGCTCAGTAACAAATGCGCCGACACGTTGACCGGCTTCCCACTACAGACACATAGGCATACCCAACTGTTGAACTCTCTCGCAGCCATGTTTGGTTTCCAAGCAACCATCTTTCCGAACTCCCGTCCAGTAAGATTCTGGTCGCTGCGTGTGGCCGCGATTGGTTTGTTGCGCTCTACCTTATCAGCGGCCAGAGCCTGTTCAATCGTCATGACCGGCTTTGCCAAGGGCCGGTGGTTCTGGCTAGCCATCGCCTTTCGTGCGGCCTTGCACCAGCCCGCTAACATTTTTGCTCTGTCCATCACGTTTCCCGTTCCATCTGGGCTTGCTCATGGACGTTGCGGGCCACGCCAGAGACGTACTTTCCAAGCCGAGTCACTGACCAACCGTGCGCCGCGTTAGCAGCCGTGACAGTCAGCGCATGTTTCATCAGGCGAAGTCCATAGGTTCGTACCCACCAGCGAAAGCGTTTCTCTTCCGGCATGTGCGGCTTCCAGTCAGCAAAGGCTTCACGCCACAACTGCTCAAGTTCCTTTACAGAGGCTGTCTCCGCTGCGTGCTGCTTTTCCAAACTTTCAAGATAGGCTTCGGTTGTCATACTGCTCCTTCTGCCGGTGCCGTCATGTTGTAGGTAAACGGGCTTTTCTTAGTGCCGTCGCCGTTGCGCGTGACGATGTTGAGTTGAGTCATCAACGCAAGTTCATCCACCAGATTTTTCTTTCTCGCTGCAACAGATTGTTGCAACTCAGCGAAGGCACAGCCCGGATGGTCAGTCAGGTACTGCTGAATCTTCACAGCCAAATTGACTTTCTGTTTCTTGGTCTGCTCTTCGGCAATCTCTTTGAAAGTACGTCCAAGACTCAGCGCAAAAGTGTCTTCGTCCATCAACACTTCGGTCTTCGGCATGTCACCGAATGCTTTCTCTGTTTCATTCTGCTTGCTGCTCATCAAGCGAAGTGGTGAATCGTCATCAGGATGGCTGATGAGAATGACCGTATTGACGCTGGCCGCAAGCCCACTGGAACCAAGAACGCTGTCAAGCATCTGGTTTTTCTTCTCATCGTCTTTGCGACCGTGATGCACCGCGCTCAGGTGACCGTTCCATCCACTCTTACGCAGCACCGGTTCAACGTTGTCCATCGCTTCAACGGTGTCATCATAGGAGTTGGTGTCCTTCACGGCTTTGCCAGTGAAAAGACGCAGCGTGTCCACTACAACCAAATCAGCAGGAAACTTGCGAAGCATCTCAGCCAATTCAAGTACGCGCTCTTCCATTTTTCCGCGTTGTACGCTGCGCTGGAAAATCTTCAGCCGTTCTGATTCTTTTGCTGTTACGCCTAGCGCACGGAACTGTTCGGCTGTTCCTGCCACATCATCTTTTCCTTCAAGTTGAAGGTAGATGACGCGGCCCGGCTGCCCGGTGGATTCAACGGACCTACCAAAAATGCCGTGGCCTTTGAGGACTGCTACGGCAATGTTCTTGGCTACCGTGCTTTTTCCGGCTTTGGGTTTTCCTACCAACAGCGAAGACCCTTTCCGAAGAAGAAGGCCATCAACCAGCCATCGTTTTTTTCGGGGTTCCAGCACAAACCAATCAACCTGCTCAAACAAACTTTCACTACTGCCCACGGATGGTTTCTCCGGGGCTTGATTCTGACTTGCGGTCACATGACGCTCTCTCTGCCACTTCCCGTGGCTCTAATTTATTGCGCTTTCGCGCTCTTGAAGCTTTCTGTTCCGTTCTGTTCCCATCTACCCCAGACAGGATTTGCGGGAACAGGAACACAATCCTTAAAACAAACATATATAAAGAGTTAGAGCACTTGGTTGCATTCTGTTCCCAAAAAAACTGTGGGCCAGAAGCTATGACGCGAAGCGTCACAATCTGCCGTAAGGCAGCCAGACCAAAACCCGCTTGTCTCTATCATTCGGGCACGCCAATTCGCTTTCTGCACATCATGCGTGCACACGTTTAGCGAGTGCGTGAATGCGCGTTTAGGACTTTCCTATTTTTCACTTATGGGGTGAGCACCCCGCGCATTGACTGCGCGGTGCCGTGTTTTGCGTCCACGGGACGTTCCGGGTAGATGGCCGGTGGGGATACTTCTTTGACTTTGCACAACTAGTGTACCACAAGTTTACCCGAAATGCAAGCCCCAAAAGATACTGGGGCTTCGTTTGTAGGAAGTCCGCGCACCACTATGCACCCCTGATTTTCGATTTGAGGCACCTGAAATTCGCGGCAAGCGGTTGACGCACAACCTGCCGCAAATAGTCCCGTGACGGTGCGTTTCCGTTTGATGGCTGGGCAGTCTAACGAGGAACCGGAAGACGCACTCTTACTTGCTGCCGGTCTTTCTGTTGCGGAATTTTTGGGTGAAGAAAACTACCGATAACTGCCAAAGAGAAATAAAAAATCGTCTTCCTGAGAGGAACTGAATTTGAATCTGGATAAACGCCGTATGGTCTTAAACAACCGGCCTGCGTTAACAGGGTGCCGGTCCAGTTCTTTCTGCACGCGCTTGTCCGATATAACAGTTTCGGTGACAGCCGAGAATACACCAGACCCAGTGAGAAAGAGTTTTAGATGTTGTGAACGGTCCAACATTTTTAACCCCGTGGGTCTGACAGTAGCTTCGCGCGGATGTTGCCGTCAATAGTACATTGCCCACCGCGTACAGCCCGGCCATCCCAAACGCGGACAGCCGGGCCGGTGAAGATTCAGGCCGCCTTGCCACGCAGCTTCTGCACCATGTCATCCACCAACGTTTTCGCGGCCTTGGCTGCTTCCGCGTCCAGTTCTGCCACGCTGAGTTTTTCCCCAGCGTCTGACAATGACAAGCGAATGACGCGCTTGGCAGATTCAGTCACCGTTTCCAATACCTGCGCTGAAGTCATGCCGTGCGCCAACAACGCCTTCACGGTAGGTTCAAGAACAAATCCAACATCCTCACGCGCTACGAATTGGTTCACTTCGGTCTTAGTCTTCATGGTGCTGGGAGTCTCCTGCCCGGCTGGGCCACGTCTCGCTTGCAAGCCAAGGATGAGGCAGGGACTCAAAACAGAGAATAGTCCGGGAGTCACATTTAGTTATAAACTAGGGTACAGGTACCACATAATAAATGTGTCAAGCGGTTTCTTCTATCCGAACTCGTTTCACTAATTCAACATAGAGTCCAACGGTCGCCTCTGTGTCAATTTCAATATATTGTCCTTTTTTAATACCAGCCAACATGTGAGTGAAGTTCACCGGTATGTGGACTAAGAATCCATTACTGGACAGTGTGAGAGTGTGACCGGAAGGTGGAAGACTTCGATAAACGTAGTCTTGAAACGTTCCCTTATAGGTTCTTAGTTGCGTCTGGCCTTCTTGCGGTGTGTGTATTTGAGGCTGAACTTTGACTCGTATTTTTTCCCAGAACCATGTATCACATTTTTTACACGCCGTTGATGTCGCTGCACTAATTGCTTTTTTCTTTATGAGTGCAAGCAATGCGACAGCCGCCGCGATGACGTAACCCCACGGATGCAGAGCGAGGAAACTTTGCCAGATATGCAGCAACCAGTTCATGCCCGGTTATTTCCTCTTGTGCCCCGCGTCTATTCCACGCAGAAGCTCACTCAGCGAAACACCAAAGCCGGTGCTTGTGCCCCGAATCCACGCCACGTCAGTTTCTTCTCCAAAAAGTGTGTGCGTCTAAGTCCAACGCTCAGCGGCCCACCGATGCGGTTCCTGATAGCTGCTTCCGCCTATCCGCCAATAGCCAGCGATAAAATTTGAAGCCCATCCCTTCTCTTCCATAAATTCCAGCACCACGTCAAGGGCGTCTGCGTCGTTTCCTAACTGTGCTGCAAGTAATTCCTTCGTGAAGCAAGGTGAACCGCCGTGCTCCCTTTGTATTTTTTCTGCATAGTTCCTGAGCAACCGGGCAAGTCTTTTGATTTTGTTTTCCTTACGCGAAGACAAAAACTGTTTCAGACCATTGAAGATGGAGAACAACGCAGACGCAGATACCATTGTTTTAATCCTTTCGCTAAGATGAAGAACACGCTAAGACATCAGAGCGTTCAATTCAAGAAAAAGAATCACTTTCAGTCGCTGAAGGCCGCGTTGATTCTCTCGCGCACGTGCGCTGTGCCGGTGTCTGCTCCCAAGTATTTCTGTGTGGTGCTCAAGTCTTTGTGCCCTAGCAGCACCTGAATTTGTCGAACTGTCAGCCCGGCATCCAGCCAAAGCGTTGCGCACGTCTTTCTGAAACGATGCAGGAAAAAATGCGAGCAGACCGGCGCATCTGCGCAAGTCACCGTGCGCTTCAGCGTGTAAGGCTTGTCTGTCTCTTCCCAATTTTTCAGGAGTTCTTTGCCTTTTCCGAATTTCTTCTCAAACGCTTCAAGGCGCTGCTCGCCAGTCATCTCTACTGTTTCTGTCGAACAGTGCCCACAGTTCAGCCCCGCGTTGAATGCAATGCGTTTCAGCTTCTTCAAAAAGTGTCCTTCAGGTTTGCCGTCCCTGTTTGCGAAAATCCAGCGCGGATGCTCGGCTTTTTCTTTCCGTGTCTTCAGCGCTGCCACAAGGGACTTGGGCACTGGAATGCTCCTTGATTCGTGGCTCTTCGGGGAAAAGCCCACATCTTTCTTCGCACGGATGTGAAAAATTCCCTTTCCCAAGTCAAGGTCTGACCATGATGCGTAGCTGACTTCCTTCTCCCGCGCACCGGTCTTCAGAAAAAAGTTGTAGCGCAACTTTTCTTCATCCGTCATCGCAGCGAACAGTTTCTTAAGCTCATCAGGCTCAAACGGAACGGCAGGGTCTTCCTCAATCGTTGGAAATTCTTTCCATGACAGGGGGTTTTTCAGCCCGTTGGTCTTCAGCAGGAAGGTGACGGTCAGCAGCCGGTTGTGCTGAGTCTTGCCGCTGTGCCCCTTCGCGGCCATGTGGTCTTTGAATTTGCGCAGCGTATCGGCATCAATGTCATCCAGATAGCGTGTGTGCTTGGTGAGGGATTCCTGAAACTCTTTTAGGTGCAGGCGGTACGCCTTGATGGTGGAAGGGCTTTTGTCTTTCTTCAGCTTCAGGAAGTCTTCTGCCGCGCTGTGAATCGTGACGCGGTGCACGTTAGAAATTTCGTCAAACTCGGTGACCGTCAGTCCGCGTTCGGCTGCGTTCAGCCCATGCCGCATCGTGTCGGCTTCTTGCAACACTTCAGCCAGCGTGCTGCTCTTGGCTGGTTGCCAGACGCGCTTGCCTTCCACTGTAGGCCGAAGATAGAACGGCCCTTTGATGTCGCCATGTTTCTTTCCGCGTCCCAGTTGCACGCGCTGATAGCGCCAGCCGTCTGACGTTTTGACCCGCGTGTAGATGCCGATTTTCTGCGTAAAACGCATGGATTTGTGCCCCGGTGTCGGTCAAATGCTCCGAAAACGGTAGCACGTGGTAGCACGGGTGTCAAAACATGCGTATTTATTGGGGAACAATGCTATGGCGGAGAGGGGGGGATTCGAACCCCCGGTAGAGGTTTTAGCCCCTACAACGGTTTAGCAAACCGCCGCATTCAGC
>Ga0137403_10003951_pt1 | contig 17600 bp, 13 predicted proteins | sample CZOMad2_1_16fung_FD_122057 | JGI IMG/M metagenome (GOLD analysis project Ga0137403, IMG submission 122057) | Vadose zone soil fungal communities from Angelo Coast Range Reserve, California, USA - CZOMad2_1_16fungal (Hybrid Assembly) | ecosystem: Environmental > Terrestrial > Soil > Vadose zone...
GGGGACGCTGGACCGCTACGTCCCCTTCGACGTCTCCGAGCACGTCGTCGGCCTCGCCGCCGAGCGCCTCGCCGAGGACTACCCCGGCCTGCGCGTGCACGGCGTCGTCGGCGACTTCGAGCGCCACCTCGACGCGATCCCGCCCGCCGACGGCGGCACGCGGATCGTCGCCTTCCTGGGCGGGACGATCGGCAACTTCCTGCCCGGCAGCCGGCGCAGGTTCCTGCGCGGGCTGGCCCGTTCTCTGCGCGGCGGCGACCGGCTGCTGCTGGGCACCGACCTCGTCAAGGACCCGGCGATCATCGAGGCCGCCTACGACGACAGCGCCGGGATCACCGCGCGGTTCAACCGCAACGTCCTGCACGTCGTCAACCGCGAGCTCGACGCCGACTTCGACGTCGAGGCCTTCGAGCACGTCGCCTTCTTCGACCATGAGCGCGAGTGGATCGAGATGCGCCTGCGCGCCCTGCGGCGGATGGACGTGCACGTCGGCAAGCTGGGGCTCGACGTCGTCTTCGCGCCGCGCGAGGGCGTCTTCAAAGCCTCGGCAGTGCTCGCGCCAAGCTCATTCATCCTGACCAGGCAGGCCCACCTGACTGGCGGCTTCGCGGCGTACGGCTGGTTCGGCGAGAATACTCATGCTGGCGAGTTCGTCTTCACTCTCGGCGGCTACCACCCGGCCTTCGCCAAGCCCGCGCGCCTCGGCTCGAGCGTTTGTCCCCTCCGGTTCGATGCCCAGCATGCGATCGACCGCGGATACCACCATGCCCAGATCGATCACTTGCATGCACAAGTTGTTCGCGCACTCCCGGTTGTCCCGCGAGCAGGTTCCCAACCATGTTATCTCGCGCTTGAACAGGAGCTTCTGGTCGCGGCAGGGATAATCATCGACCGAGACGGCGCGATACGGGCTCTGCCTCCAGAACTCGCCGGCGCCGCATAGGACCGCCGATCCCGGGCCGAAGAGAGTGACAGTGGGGACGTTGGCCACTCTCCCTAGGTGCGCGACGCCGGTGTCGGGACACACCAGCAACTTTGCCCGCTTCAAGAGCTGCCAAAGCTGCGCCAAGTCGAGCTTGCCGGCGTAGGAGACATGGCGTCCATTCGGGTCGACGGCCGAGACGAGCCTTTCTTCCCCCGGTCCCCCGCTCCATACGACGGTGAATCCATGCCGGGTGAGATAAGCGGCGAGGTCGGCCCATTTTTCGGTGCCCCAGAGCTTGTTGGAGATGCGGGCCCCGAGATGCAGCACACAGTACGGGGAGCGAGGCAGATCGAAAGGCCGGTACTCGGGGTCGCCCCAGGCATCCGGTCGAAAAGCCGAGGGCGCATCGCCTTCCGCGAGATGCGCAAGCATGTCGCCGCAGGCCGCGGGCGAGGCCGAATAGGACACATATTCGTCCACGGGCCAGCTCTTGTACGCGGGCCGATCCCCCGCGAACGCGACGATCCACCTTGCGCCCAGTGCCAGTGCCAGCCAGCTGTAGCGATTGTCGCCTGGAACGAAGGCGACGTCGAAGCCGGAGTGCTTCAGCAGGTCCATCAGCGTCGCGGCATTGCGCGGATCGTAGGGAAGGGCCTCCACCCCATACGGACGACTCCGGTACAGAGGAACGAAATGGACCGGCGTCGTCATCACGATCGCTGCCCGTGGGAACTGCTCCCGCAGCTTGGCGAGCAGCGGCGTAAGCATGAGCGTATCGCCGAGCAGCAGGTGATGCGCAATCAGGATACGCAGAGGATCCGGGCTCCTCCGGCGCCGCCCCAGCGTGCGCATACGCTGCAGCACGGCGAGAATCAGGACCAGGATATTGGAGTAGGCCCGGGTATTCACAGTAGGCGCGGCGCCGCGATTCCGGCCGCTCATTTCACGATCTTTAGATGGAACCAGAGGCTGTTCTCATTCGCGCAGGAAGGCGGGCGAGGACGTCGAGAGATTGCAGCCGGGGCCGCATCACCGCTTGGCGCCGTACAGGTAAGGATTGAACGCGGAATCGTTGTACATCTTGAACTGTCGGTAGATCTTGAAACGGGCGCGGCCCGCGAGGAAGTCGGCGAGCAGCGCGTCGAAGCAGCCCGCAAGGTCGGTGCGCTGCTCGCTCAGGCGCGCCAATCGCGCACGGCTGGTTTCCCGGTGCGCCTCGTCCGCGTCGCCTCGCGCGGTCTGGATCCGCATGTGGACTATCTTGAGCGCGAGAATCGAGAGGCGATCGACCATGGCGCCCGCAGTCTCCGAATTGAGTCGGGCACCGGAGCCGCCCTCGAGCGTCGGCAGCAGCGCGAGCAGCGACTCGTCTATCTTCTCGATCGCGTCGTTGCGTTGCTGGTTGTAACCGTCGATCGCACGCTTGTTGGCGGCGATCGCGGCGTCGGGGACGTCCCGGCGGCGCGCCTGGTCCTCTTCGACCCACAGCCGGCAGTTGCAGCGGTGATTGCGCGCTATGCAGGACCAGACATCACCCGCTTGAGGCATGTCGCCCGTCGTGCTCCAGTCGGCCTGAGCGAGCATCCGGTCGTGCAAATCGACGATTTCGGTCGAGCGGGGTAAGTTCATTCTCTAAGTCTAACTCAGCAGCTCCCGGCAACTTGCGACCGTCGCAATCCCGCCCGGTCGGCTAGCCGGGCGCGGCATCCCGAAATACCCGTTCCATGCGGTCGAGCATCGTCTGGGCGCCGAAGTTCGTCGCGCAGTGCGCTCGCGCGGCGTTGCCCAGACGCGTCCCGAGCTCGGCGTCGCCGAGCACCTTTTCCAGACCGCGCCTGAGATCGGCCGCGTCTTCGGCAGCGACCACGATCGCGGTGACGCCGTCCCGGGCGATCTCGCCGATGCTTCCGGCGGTAGTGGTCACGCAGGGCAGGCCGCACAGCATCGCCTGCAGCAGCGCCTGCGGCACGCCCTCGTTCGCATAGGACGGAAGGGCGAACACGTCGAGGGCCTGCAGCCAGGGCAGGACGTCGCGCTGGTTGCCGGCCAACCACACTCGCTCGCTCAGGCCGAGCTCGCGGACCCGCGTCTCGATGTGGCTCCTTTGCGGCCCGTCTCCCACGATCACCAGACCGACATCGGGGGGCAGCCCGCCGACGGCGTCGATCAGGTAGCGATGGCCTTTCCAGCTGCGCAGCGTCGCGACGATGCCGACGAGGCGCCGCCCCGAAGGCAAGCCGGTCGTGCGCCGCGCGGCGTCGCGGTCGCCGGGCACGAATCGTTTCGTGTCGATTCCCGTGGGAACGGAAGTCACGCGCTCGGGAGAAAGACCGTTGTCCCGAAGCAGCTGCGCCCGCAGCACCTCGCCGGTGGTGACCACATGCAACGTCGCGCGCCGATACAGCCATCGCGTCGGGAGATTGTCGGGGATAGCGGCGGAGACGTGGCGCGTGCGCACCAGCGCCGGCGCCCGTGCCAGGGTGGCGCAGGCGAGCGCCGCCAGCCAGCTATCGGTGGAGCTGTGGGCGTTCACGATGTCCACCGGATGAGATTTCAACCAGCGCCGCATCGCGAGGAGCCCCTGCAGGTTTTTCCTGGCGATCGGCAGGGGGTCGGCGTTCAAGCCGCGCTCGAGCGCAGCCTCGTAGACGCGCGATTCCCGCGGCGCGACGATCGCGACCTCGTGTCCGCGCGATGAGATTCCTTGCGCTTCGTCGAGGATCCGGATCTCCTGCCCGCCCCATCCGCACGAAGATTCGGTATGCAGGATTCTCATGGGCAGTGTTTGGCGCGAGCAAGGCGCACAGGCCCCGCGTCCACTAGTCGGCGCTCATCCGGCCACAGCTTCCCGGGAGTATTGCAGCCGGTGGAGCTTGGCGTAGATGCCGGAAGCGGCGAGAAGATCCGCGTGACGTCCCGTCTCGGTCACGCGGCCCGCATCCAGCACGACGATGCGGTCGGCACGCTCGATGGTCGAGAGCCTATGCGCGATGACCAGCGTCGTGCGCCCTTTCATGAGAATCTCGAGCGCTTCCTGGACATGGCGCTCGGATTCGCTGTCCAGGGCCGAGGTCGCCTCGTCGAGGATCAGTACCGGTGCGTTCTTGAGGAACGCTCGGGCGATGGCGAGCCTCTGCCGCTGGCCGCCCGAAAGCCGCACTCCGTTTTCCCCGATCACCGTGCGCAGCCCGTCGGACATCTCGCGGATGAACTGCATTGCATGGGCCGCTTCGGCGGCGCGAACGACCTCGCCTTCGCTCGTCCCGGCGAGCCGCCCGTAGGCAATGTTGGCGGCGACGGTATCGTTAAAGAGCACGATGTCCTGGCTGACCAGCGCAATGTTGGCCCGAAGGCTCGCCAGCCTGAGCGTCGCGATATCCACGCCGTCGAGCAGTATCTGGCCCGAATCGGGAGAGTAGAAACGCGGCAGCAGGTTGGCGAGCGTGGACTTGCCGGCGCCGGAGGCACCGACCAGCGCCACCGTCTCGCCGGCCTGGATGGTGAACGACACCCGGTCGAGCGCCGGGCGGGTGCCGCCGGGATAGGTGAGATTGACGTCGCTGAAGTCGATCCTGCCCTTCGCGCGGGCAAGGTCGTGCGTCCCCGAGTCTGCCTCGGCTTCCTCGTCGATCAGGCGGAACACGTTCTCCGAGGCGGCGAGCCCGCGCTGGAGGCTCTGATTGACCCCGGTCAGCCGTTTCATCGGCTGAAAGATCAGGAGAAGCGCAGTGAGAAACGAAACGAAGTCGCCCACGGTCGCTTTGTCGGTGGCGGCCTGGCGCACGGCGAGATAAATAATGAGCGCGAGCACCATCGACACGACGATTTGCACCAGCGGCACGTTCGCCGCCGCCGCCGAAGTCATCTTCATGTTGAAGCGGCGAACCTTGTTGGCGCCCGAATCGAAACGCGTCGCCTCGTATTCCTGCCCGCCGAAGACCTTCACCACGCGATGGCAGCCGATCGATTCCTCGAGCGCATGATTGAGGTCTCCCATCGCGGCCTGCTCCGCCCGGCTCATCGCGCGCAGGCGGCGCGAGAACCCGCGCGTGATCAACACCGCGGGTGGTCCCACCAGGAGAGCGACCATGGTGAGCTGCCAGTTCAGGTAGAACAGGTACGCGAGCAGCGCGACGATCGTCAGCGAGTCGCGAAACAGCACCGACACCACGCTGGTCGCTGCTCCCGTGACCTGCAGCACGTCGAAAGTGAACTTCGAGACGATACTGCCGCTCGTGTGAGCCTCGTAGTAATGGGTGGGCAAGCGCACGAGCCTGTTGAACATGGCGTTGCGCAGGTCCATCACCACCTTGTTGGCCACCCAGCCGATCGCGTAGTCCGAGGCGTATGACGCGACGCCGCGCACCAGGAACAGGCCGACGATGAGCGCGGGCAGCCACGTCAGCAGGCCGCCTTCCTTGCTCACGAAGCTCCCGTCGAGCAGCGGCTTGAGCAGCGCCGGAAAGGCAGGCTCGGTCACCGCGGTCACCACCATGCCCAGGATGGAGAGCCCGAACGGCACCCAGTAGGGCTTGACGTTGCCGAGGAGGCGGAGGTAGAGCTGCAGGCTATTGGCGTCGGACGATGCCATGGCTGCGCCGGAAAAAGGGAATTATATCCGAAGGCAGAAGCCGTTCCGTCAGACCGGCGCGAGCGAACGGTAGAGGGCGAGGAAGTGTTCGGCCATTTTCCCGACCCCGAAATCCATGGCGCGTTCTCGCGCCCGGCGTCCCATCTCCTGCGCAGCGCCGTCCAGGCTGTCGAGACGCCGCGCGAGCTCCTCGATCGCGAGAGCGTCGACGACGAAGCCGTTTACCCCCTCCTCGATGATCTCCGCCGTACCGCTCTGGTGCGTGGTGACGACCGGCAGGCCGCACGCCATCGCCTCCAGCGCCGCGTTCGGAAAAGGATCGTAGAGCGTCGCGAGCACGAAAGCGTCCGCGGCGCCGTACCACGGGCGCACGTCGCCCTGGGTCCCGGCGAAATGGACGCGCGACGCGAGGCCGAACGAGCGAACGAGACGCTCGGCCCGTGCCTGCGTCTTGTCGCTGCCGACGATCAGCAGGCGCGAATCTTTCAGCGCGGACTGCGCGAACGCCTCGATGAGGCGAAACACGCCCTTTCGTTCGAATCCCGCTCCGACGTGGAGGAACACGAACGCCTGCGGCGGAATTCCGAGCCGCTGGCGCAAGCTCGCGCGATGCGCATCGCGCAGCCGCGGATGGAAGGTCTCGAGATCGATACCGTTGTAGATCACGTGAAGTTTCGCTTCCGGCGTGCCGAAGTGCCGGCGGATCTCGTCCTTCACCATGCTCGAATTGCAGATCACGGCACGCAGGCGCGGGCTCGAGAACAAGCTCCGCTCGGCGGCGAGAACGTAGCGGTGATAGGGGTTGAGGGCTATGCCCGCGCGGGAGAGCGGGCCGAGCGCGGAGCACCGATTGTGCAGCCATTGCGCGTGCACGCCGTCGCCCGCGCGATAGATATCGCAACAGGCGATGCGCTCGTGCGACTGCACCAGGTCGAACGACGCCCCGGCGACCTCGCGGCAGACTGCGCGCGCGAAGCTCCAGTCGCGCCACACCCGGCCGGCGTAGAACGGGTCGCAGCGGATCACGCTGCCGGCGTCCCCGGTCCACTCCCGCGCCAGGACGGTCACCGTGAGACCGCGTCCGGCGAGCGCGCCGAGTGCCCGCTCGATGAAGCGCTCGGCGCCCCCTTGCGCGTTGTAGCGCTGCCGCACGACGGCGATCCGCATCGGGCTAGTTTCTGAGCAGCTCGATCCGGTCGCACAGCGCACGGGCCCCCTCGAGAAAGCGCGGGCCCTGCCCGTACAGGAGATCGGGGTCGATCGAGTAGACCCGGCCGCGGCGAACGGCCTCGAGCGGCTCGAGTCCGCGCCAGGCGCGCGGCGCGTCGGCGCCGAAGCCCGCGGTGATGATCGCGTCGGGCCGGGCTGCGAGCAGCTGTTCGCGCGAAATCAGCGGAGTAAGCGCTTTCGCCCCGGCAAAGACGTTGTGCCCGCCGCAGAGCCGCAGCGCGTCGCTCGCGAGATGCTCGCCGTTCACGGTGAGCATGGGCGCGTGCCAGATCTCCAGGAACACGGCGATGCTGCGTTCACCGGCGTGCCGCTCCCGAATCTCTCTAATCTCGCCTTCCAATCCCCGCGCGCGCGCTTCCGCGGAGTCGGCGCTCCCTGCGAGCGCGCCGACCAGGCGGACGACCCGCGGGATGTCGGCGAGCGATCGCGTCTCGGTGACGAAGACCGGGATCCCGAGGCGCTCCAGGCGTCCGATCTGCAGCGGCGAGTTGCCGCTCCGCCAGGCGAGCACGAGCTGCGGTCGAAGCGCGAGCAGGCGCTCCACGTCGACGCGCCCGTAGCTCGCGACCACGGGCAGCCGCTCCGCCTCCGGGGGATGGCGGCTGAAAGTCGAGACGCCGACGAGCTTCGCTCCGGCGCCCGCGGCAAAGGCGATCTCCGCCAGGTGAGGCGCGAGCGTGACGATGCGCTTCGCCGGCCGCTCGAGAGTAACCGTGACGCCGCGGTCGTCCCGCACCTGGAGCGCCTGCACCCCGGCAGACATCGAAGCGGCGATCGCGAACGCGACTGCCCGGATCATCGGGCGATGAGCGCGTCGACGGCGCTCAAGACCGCCTCCTGCGAAAGCCGCGCGAGGCACTCGCTCACCTTGCCGCCGCCGCAGCCGTCGTTGCCGCAGGGGCGGCAAGCATATTCGCTCGAAGCGACGACGCGATGGGGAACCCGCCAGGGTCCCCATTCGAGCTCGCCGCTCGGCCCGAAGAGCGCCACTGTCGGTGTCTGCACCGCGGCGGCCATGTGCATCGGCGCGGAGTCCACGCCGATGAACAGCTTGGCCCGCGCCGTGAGCGCCGCAAGCTGTTTCATACTCAGCATCGACTTGCCGGAAAGATCCACGAACGGAGCGTCGGTGCGATCGCGAATCTCGGCGATCATCGCACGCTCCCGTTCGTCGGGCCCCGCGGTCAACACGATGCGCTCGCCGCGCCGCGAGAGCGCGCCGATCAACCCCGCGGCGCGCTCGGCCGGCCAGCACTTGAACAACCAGCGCGACCCCGGCTGGAAGTGGATGAATTTCTTGGGGACGAGCCCGTGCGCGGCGAGCACCTCGTCTACGCTCCGCTCGGCCTCTTCGCCCGGCACGAACACCAGCCTGCGTTCGTCGTCTCCCGGTTGAATACCGAGGCGCCGCAGCGTATCGAGGTTCAGCTCGACCGTGTGGCGGCGCCCGCTTCCGGGCAGAGGAGCGAGGTGCGTGAAGCTCTTTTTCCAGAGATTCGCCTTGCGGGCGAAATTGTGCGCAACCGCGTAGCGCACGCCGAGCGTGCGCGCGAGCCAGGCCCCGCGCGGGTGCTCGGAAAGATGCACGATCAGGTCGTAGCCCCGCTCGCGCATCGCGGCGTGGAGCCGCCATTCGCGCATGAGCCGCGCCGGCGCCGAGAGCTCCTTCCAGCGGCGGTCGACGACATGCACCTGCGAGATAGCCGGGTGCAGGTCGAGCATGTGCCGTGTTTCGGCGTAGACCAGCGCGTCGATCTCTACAGATGGGGCGTGGTTCTTGAGCACCGTGAACACGGGCGAGGTAAGCAGCACATCGCCGTGGTGGCGCAGCTGGATCACCAGCGCGCGCCGCAGCGCGGTGAGGTCGATCGCGTCGGCGGGGCCATAGGCCATGCCAAGCACATTAGCAGAGAACCTCCGATGCGTGCGCGAACGCTACAAACGGTACTCTGCGGTCAATAGGACCGTCTGGTCGGCCTGCGGATAGGCATTGAAAGAAGTGCCGGCTCCGTTCCGAACGGCGTAGCTGTAGTAGGCCTTGTTGGACAGATTGTTGAGGGCGAGTCCCAGGGTGAGCTTGCTTATCGTCTGCGTAAACTTAACGTCGATGACGGTGTAAGCCGGCATGAGGGTGGGAAATGTGTTGGTCTGGTCGTTGTCGTAGTACTGCGAGCCCACGTAGCGCACCACGCCGCTGAACCGGGTGTTCGGAGCGAGCTGCAAGGCAACTCCCGCGTTCGCCTTCCAGCGAGGGACCAGGGGTATGACGTTGCCGCTCACGTCGAAGCCGCCGATGGCGCCCTCGCGAAAGCGCGCGTCGGTCAAGGAGAGGTTGCCGAACAGCGAGACTGCGGGAGAAACTGCCGCCGAAGCGTCGACCTCCACGCCCCGCCGGAACGAGGGCGGCAAGTTGATGTTGGAGAACGTTGGGGCGAAGAAGTAGATCTCGTTCGAGAGATTCATGGCGAACGCGCTGGCGCGCAGGCGCAGCGTCGCGCTGCGGTATTCGGCGCCCAATTCGTAGTCGCGCGAAGTCTGCGGGTCGAGAAGTGCGACGATAGGATCGCCGAGCGGTCCGCCGAACTGGTTGTAGACCTCGTCTATCGTCGGAAGGCGAAAGCTCTGGCCCACGCGGCCGTAGACCGACGTGGTGGCGGTTAACTCCTGCCGTAGCGCGATTTCCCAGGCCAGCGGAGTGCTGGTCTTGCTGCCGCTCGCGTAGGCGGCGGGGTTGAAGGCATCCTGCGCCGTGGTGGTGCTGCGTTGCCAGCGCACACCGAGAGTGAGCTTCGTCCCCTCGCTAAAAGCGGAGTGGTGCTGCGCGAAGAAAGCCTGATCGCGCTGTGTAGCGTTGACGTGCGTGGTAGCACTGGTCGGCGTCGGAGGGGTGTCGAGCGCAGCCTGACTGGGGGCACGGCGCGACAGGTAATCCCAATAGTCGAGGTCGATCCCCACGATAAGACTGTTCTGAATCCCCGCTACCCCATAAGGCACCTTCAATCGTGGCGTGAAAGACCAGACCTTGGCGTGCGTATCCGTGTAGGTACTGAAATCGACGGGCCCCCCGCTGTAGTCCTTGAAGAACGAGGTTCGCGTCGTATCGCGGTAGCCGAGGTCAGCCGCGAATCGCCCGAATCCGAGGTCAAGGCTTCCCCCAAGGTTCGCACGCGCCCCGTCCCTGGTGGAGAAATCATCGGGGGTCGCCGTGCCGCGCGGGTCGGTCTCGAGCTGCGCGGCTGTGCGCACTCCTGGGAGTCTGAGATCCTGGCTGTCCACATCGACCTTGAGCGCAATATCCCCCTGGGACCCGAACAAGCGCACGCTGCTGCTCAGGTTTCTCTGCTCGATGCGATTGTTCTCGCGATAGTTGTTCGAGACGTAGTCGGCCGCGAATACGTTGAATCCCACGTTCTGACCGGCGACGCTCGCCCCGACGCGCACTTCCTTGGTCCCGTAGTCTCCTACCGAGCCGCCCACGGTCGCGGCGGTCGCGCCCGGTGGGGGCGTTTTTGTAATGATGTTGATGGTTCCACCGGTCGCGCCCCCTCCATAGAGCACAGAGCCGGAGCCGCGAAGGATCTCGATGCGCTCGATGCTCTCCATCGGAATCGCCGTCCAGCCGATGGTCGTGAGCTCGATATCATTCAGCCGCTGGCCGTTCAACAGCACAAGAGTGTTCTGGTCTCCGGTGATTCCGAAGCCGCGCATGTCGATCTGCCAATCCGGCCCGCCCGTGCTGTCCCGCGTGACGATCCCCGCCTCTTGCGACAACAGCTGGGGCAGGGTTTTCGCCGCGCTCTCGGCGATCTGCTTGGCGGTGATGACGGTCATCCCGATCGGCGCGTCGAGGCGCTGCTCGGGAAAGCGGGTGGCGGTGACGACGACGGCGTCGTCCTGGCTTTGAGCGAGCGCGAACGGCGCGGCAAGAGCCGCGAGGACAGCGATGACGGATTTTTTCAAGATTCCTCCCCGGCCAGCGTCCCCGCAGGCCGAAACGAAGTTGCGAGAGGAAATGCAGCGACGGAGCTGACACCGCTCGACGCAGCATTTCCCACCTTCGCTCGGGGCCGGTCTCCGGGCTCGTGGGATCGGGCGTATCGCCTTCCCGTGGGCTTGCATCCACAGTGGCTGGTTGATACGCCCGCACGCACTTACCGTTGCGGGGGCAGCAGAGGCGTTGGCGACCCAATTCGGTGCCGCACCTCTTTCCCGTTTCACCCCGGCGCGCCGAAAACGCGCCGGGACACCTCGAACGAGCGCGTTGATTGTACAACACAAGTTTTTGAAACCGCCGGGGCGGCGAGGTGGGAATCTACATTGAAAACGGAGGCTTACACCTTGACTTAACAGGATTTTCCAAACTATAGTGTGCCGATGGACGCGGAATTGGCGACCCTCGAGGAAAAAATCAAGCAGGCGGCGCGGCTCTGCCAGCGGCTGCGGGACGAGAACCGGGGACTGCGCCAGCAGCTGGCCGCGTTGCAGGGCGACAAGAGGCAGCTATCCGAGAAAATCGACGGTGCGCGCAACCGGCTCGAGACGCTTCTCAAGCAAATGCCCGAATAAAAGCGCCGGATGAACCAGAAATCCAAGACCCTGGATGTCACTATCATGGGTCGCACCTACAAGGTTGCCTGCTCGGACGAGGAGCGGAACGCCCTGCTGTCGGCGGTAGCCTATCTGGACCGCAAGATGACAGAGATCAAGAACGCGGGCCGGGTGGCGAGCGCCGAGCGCATCGCGGTCATGGCCGCGCTCAACATCGCGCACGAGCTGCTCAGCTCGCGCAACCACGGCAGCGGCTTTGACATGGAGGGTCTGCGGCGTAGAATGGCTGCGATGGAGGCGACGCTCGACCAAGCTCTCGCTCCGTAGCAACGCAACCTGGATCGGGTCGGGCGCCACCCGACGAATTGTCCCCTGTGGTGTACGCCAAGACCCGGAAACTCTTGAACCAAGACTGACATAGGTTGCGGACCCCAGCGTCACTGTTGCGCGCGTCCCTAGTCGGATGTACCTGATGTGACCGGAAAGCGACCACCTTGGACCGACAGGTTCAAGAAATCGGTTCTAGCGGCTCTGACGGGGGACTCCAGATAACGAACGAGCAGGAAACGCATCATGAAAACGCAGGCATCCGCCTGCGTTTTCGTTTCTAGTGCTCAATGGGACCCCGATCATGGCGTTCTGGTTGATGAAGTCCGAGCCTGACGAGTTCAGTATCGACGACCTCGCCGCAGCGCCAGGCAAGACGACGCCCTGGTTCGGCGTGCGCAACTTCCAGGCGCGCAATTTCATGCTCAAGCAGATGCAGATCGGCGACAAAGTCTTCTTCTACCATTCGAGCTGTCCCGAGCCCGGCATCGCCGGGATCGCCGAGGTGTCGTCCGCGGCCTATCCGGACGCGAGCCAGTTCGATCGGAAAAGCCCGTACTTCGACCGCGAAGCAAAGCGCGAGTCACCCCGCTGGTTCAACGTCGATGTGCGATTCCTCAGGAAGACCCGGCTGGTCACCCTCGCGGAGCTGCGCAAGCACCGGGAGCTCTCCGAGATGCGCACCCTCGCGCGCGGCAACCGCCTCTCCATTACCCCGGTAAGCGCGGAGGAATGGGAATTCATCACCGGCCGACTGATGAACCCCTGAGCCGATGCCCGCGCTGCAGAACGACACCTTGATCCGGGCCCTGCTCAGGCAGCCGACTGCGTACACGCCGGTGTGGCTGATGCGCCAGGCCGGGCGCTACCTTCCGGAATACAACGAAACGCGGCGCCGCGCCGGAAGCTTTCTCGCCTTGTGCAAGACGCCCTCCCTCGCCGCCGAGGTAACGCTGCAGCCGCTCGAGCGCTTTCCCCTGGACGCGGCAATTCTTTTTTCGGACATTCTCACGATCCCCGACGCAATGGGCCTGGGGCTGTACTTCGCCGAGGGCGAGGGACCACGGTTCGAGCGGCCGCTGCGCGACGAGGGGGCGGTCGCGAAGCTTGCCGTGCCGGATCCCGGCGAAAGCCTGCGCTATGTCACCGACGCGATCGCCGAGGTCCGGAGGGCGCTGGCCGGCCGGGTCCCTCTCATCGGGTTCTCCGGCAGCCCCTATACGCTCGCCTGCTACATGGTGGAAGGGCAAGCAAGCGACGACTGGCGCACCGTGAAAGTGATGCTGCACCAGCGCCCCACGCTGCTGCACCGCGTTCTCGAGACCAACGCGCGAGCGGTTTCAGCCCTGCTGAACGCGCAGATCGAGGCGGGCGTGGACGTGGTCATGATCTTCGATACCTGGGGCGGGAGCCTCTCGGCCGCCGCGTACCGGGAGTTCTCGCTCGAATACATCCAGAGAGTGCTGTCCCAGCTCAAGCGCGGCGCCGCGCGAGTCCCGGTTATCGTCTTCACCAAGGGCGGCGCATCATGGCTCGAGCAGATCGCCGCGACCGGATGCGACTGCGTCGGCCTGGACTGGAGCATAGATCTGGGAGATGCGCGCCGCCGCATCGGCGAGCGCGCGGCATTGCAGGGCAACCTCGATCCCTCAGTGCTGCTTGCCTCGCCCGAGGCTGTCCGCCGAGAAGTCCAGAAGGTGCTCGAATCGTTCGGCAGCGGGGTCGGCCACGTCTTCAATCTGGGCCACGGCGTCCCGCAGTTCAGCCCGCCGGAAAATGTCGCGGCACTGGTCGCTGCAGTGCACGAACTGAGCCCGAAATTCCATTGATCGGGGCGGAAATCGGGGTCTTGCGGGCGAGTCGCAACAAATGACTTATGCACAACGCTGCCCGCAAAGCCCCTACTGGCGCGGAGTTTCGAGCACCTCCCCGGAGAGGTCTGCAAGTCTCTGACTTCTCAGAGCATTTGACCGAGCCCGCATTTTGAGCAGCCAGAAGAATTCCTTGCGGAAGTGTGAGTTACAGTAGCGTGAAAGGCTTATTCACACAGTTGCTCACAAATTCTGTGAAAAACCGGAAAAACCCCAAACAACCAAGTACTTTACTGGCGCGACCAGAGAATTCACTCGAATAGCGCGCCGCGCGGTCGACCTTTCAAGAAATGATTCTCCGCGTCGCCCTCGACGTTCCGCTTCCCAAGTTGTTCGATTACCGCGCGGAAGACGCGACCCGGGGTGATATCGGCTGCCGGGTCGTGGTGCCTTTCGGCAAGAAACGCCTGGTCGGTTTGATTATCGAACTCGCCGACGAGTCCGACGTGCCGGCGTCCCGGCTCCGCACCGCTGAAAAAATCCTGCGCGAGGTTGTACCGCTGAAGCGCGAGTGGATGGAGCTCGCGAAATTCTGCAGCAGCTACTATCAGCGCCCCTTGGGCGAGGTCATTGCGGCCGCGTTGCCCCCGCGGATACGCAGCCCCCGGCCCATCCCGGACGCCCCGAGCGACTATGCGCTGACGTCCACGGGAAGCGCAGCGCTCGCGGCGCTGCCCACCCGGCGGCGGCGCTTGCGGGCCTTGCTGACGCGACTCGCGCAGGGACCCGCCTCGGAGTCGGAGCTCGCGGCACAAGCGCGCGGATCGCGAGGTCCGCTGAGACACGGCATCGAGGCGGGCTGGGTCGCGCCGGTCGCTGCAGCTCCCTCCGAGCCGCGCTTCGTTCGCGCGCACGAGCTCACGCCGGATCAGGTGGCAGCGCTGGGCGCTTTGCGCGTCGGGCTGGACAAATTCGGCGTCAGCGTGCTTTTCGGCGTCACCGGAAGCGGAAAGACCGAGATCTACCTCCAGCTCATCGCGGAGATTCTGGCGCGCGGCAAGCAGGCCCTGGTCTTGGTGCCAGAGATAGCGCTCACTCCTGCGCTCGAGGCCGCATTCCGCGACCGATTTCCGGGCGCCTGCATCATCATTCAGACCAGCGCCATGCCGGAACTGGAACGCGCGCGCGGCTGGCTCGCGGCGCACTGCGGCCGCGCTCACATCGTGCTCGGTACGCGGCTCGCCGTCTTCGCCTCGCTCCCCCGCCTGGGTCTGGTCGTGGTGGACGAAGAGCAGGACATTTCCTTCAAGCAGCGCGACGGGGTCAGATATTCAGCGCGCGATCTCGCGATCACCCGCGCCCACATCGCCGGCGCTCCCGTCGTCTTATGCTCGGCGACACCTTCCCTCGAGACCTTTCAGCGCGCAACCTCGGACAAGTACCGGCTCATCTCCCTTACGCGCCGCGCGATCGACGCTGCGACCCTGCCTGCCGTTCATCTGGTCGACACCCGGGTGCATCCCGCCCAGGACGGCTTTGCCGCTCCGCTCGTCGCCGCCCTTACCGCCCGCCTCGCCCGCGGCGAGCAGTCGCTCGTCTTCCTCAATCGGCGCGGGTATGCGCCCGTCCTCGCCTGTCCGGCGTGCGGGTGGGTCAAGGGCTGCCCTCGCTGCTCGGCGCACATGGTGCTGCACCTCTTGGAGCGCAGCCTGCGCTGTCACCACTGTGGCCGGATCGAAGGCATTCCGCGCGCCTGTCCCGAATGCGGCAACCCGGATCTGCAATCGTTCGGCCGGGGAACGCAGCGGGTCGAGGTCTCGCTCGCGGGAAAATTTCCCCACGCGCGGATCCTGCGCCTGGACAGCGATGCGGTGCGTGGAGGGAACGGCCTCGCTACCTTGCTCGAGCGCGCCGCACGGGCCGATATCCTGGTCGGGACCCAGATCCTCGCCAAGGGCCACCATTTCGAGCGCCTCACGCTGGTGGGCGTCCTCAACGCCGACGGCGGCATTTTCTCCAGCGACTACCGGGCGAGCGAGCGGACCTTTGCGCAGTTGCAGCAAGTGTCCGGGCGCGCCGGACGAGCAAACCTGCCCGGCGAAGTCCTCGTCCAGACGCGCTATCCCGGCCATCCCCTGTATCAATCGCTGGTGAAGCACGACTACACGGGCTTCGCCAGGAGCGTGCTGGCGGAGCGCGAGGAGGCGGGATTTCCGCCTTTCGTGTTCGAGGCGGCGCTGCGCGCCGAAAGCGACGACGCGATGCGGGCGATGCGCTTCCTGCGCTCGGCGATCGAGCTCGCGCCGCCGAAGCGTGCAGCTATCACGCTGTTCGATCCGGCCCCGATGGCTTTGGCGCGGCTTGCGGGAATGGAGCGCGCGCAGGCCCTACTGCAGTCGCGCTCGAGACCGCGCCTGCAGGCATTTCTGTCGGAGTGGAGCGAGACCCTCTATCGCATGCCGTCGCGCGGCGTGCGCTGGCACCTGGACGTCGACCCGGTCGAGTTTTGACCGCCCGCGATTCGAGGCGAGTTCTCCGCTTCGTTCCTGCTAAGAGGGCTTCTTCGTTTTCTTCTTGCCCTTGTGCGGACGAGTTTTGCCGTGAGATCCCTTGAAGACTTTGCCGCGGAAGGTGCGCTTGTCGCCTTTGCCCACTCGATGCTCCTTGGATGTGCGCCGGCCGGTATTCTCCGTGTTACGACAGCCCGGAGCAAGCGGGAACCGGGGGCTGCGCGGAGTGCCGAAGGTATAATACGCGGCCTTCTTCGGCTCCTCATGTCCGCCGAGATCAAATCCCACATCGTCGACCTGCTCACCCGCGCCCTCGCCAAGGTCGCTCCGCAGCAGCCGGGATCGCTGATTTCTCTCGAGCGCCCCAAGCAGGCGCATCACGGCGATTTCTCCTCGCCGCTGGCGATGCAGCTCTCGCGCCAGACGAAACGGCCTCCGGTCGAGACGGCGCAGGCCCTGGTAGAAGCCATCCCGCCGTCGGACTGGGTCACCGCGGAATTCTCGCGCCCCGGTTTCATCAATTTCCGAGTGCATCCGGCCGCGAAGCAGCACACCGCAAGAAAAATATTCTCCGAGCGGGAGAACTACGGCCGATCGGACCGCGCGGGCGGGCAGGTGATGCTGGAGTTCGTTTCGGCCAACCCGACGGGGCCGTTGCATGTCGGTCATGGGAGGCAGGCCGCGCTCGGCGACGCGATCGGGGCGCTGCTCGAATCGCAAGGCTGGCACGTTACGCGCGAGTACTACTACAACGACGCCGGCGCGCAGATCAGCAATCTCGGGCTTTCGGTGCAGGCGCGGATCCGCGAAAAACTCGGCGTGCCCGCGGAATTCCCAGCGGACGGCTACCACGGCGAATACGTGCGGGAGATCGCCGAGAAATATCTGGCCGCGGGCGCCTCGGACGGCGAGGACCTCGAAGCGGTGACCCGCTTCGCGGTGGCGGAGATGCGCCGCGAGCAGGATCTCGACCTGCAGGCGTTCGGGGTGCACTTCGACAACTACTACCTGGAATCGTCCCTCTACCGCGACGGGCGCGTAGAGAAAACGGTTCGTGCCCTTATCGACGCGGGCAAAGCCTTCGAGGAGGGCGGCGCGCTCTGGCTCAGGACCACGGACTACGGCGACGACAAGGACCGCGTCATGCGCAAGTCCGACGGCGAGTACACCTACTTCGTTCCCGACGTCGCCTACCATCTGACCAAGTGGGAGCGCGGCTTCACCCGCGCGATCAACATCCAGGGATCCGACCACCACAGCACGGTGACGCGCGTGCGCGCCGGGCTGCAAGCGGCGTCCTCGAAATGGGAGCGCGCCATTCCGAGCGGCTACCCGGATTACGTCCTGCACAAGATGGTCACGGTGATGAAGGGCGGCCAGGAGATGAAAATCTCCAAGCGCGCCGGGTCGTATATCACGCTGCGCGAGCTGATCGACGAAGTCGGGCGCGACGCGGTGCGTTTTTTCCTGCTGTCGCGCAAAGCCGACACCGAGTTCGTGTTCGACGTCGATCTCGCCAAATCGCAATCCGAGGAGAACCCGGTCTATTACGTGCAGTACGCGCACGCGCGGATCTGCTCGGTTCTGGAGCAATGCAGAACGCAGTTCGGCGACCCGGGCCGGCTCGAGGATGCGGATCTCGCGCCGCTCGCCGGCGC